>Ga0163153_10002685_pt1 | contig 25220 bp, 21 predicted proteins | sample OliLakLV19MP6IB1_FD_148629 | JGI IMG/M metagenome (GOLD analysis project Ga0163153, IMG submission 148629) | Freshwater microbial mat bacterial communities from Lake Vanda, McMurdo Dry Valleys, Antarctica - Oligotrophic Lake LV.19.MP6.IB-1 | ecosystem: Environmental > Aquatic > Freshwater >...
ATGTCCGCACCACTCGCGCTCTACGACAACTTCACGCGCACGTCGCGCCCGTTCACGCCGCTGGTACCCGGTGCGCCGGTGGGGCTCTACACGTGCGGCCCGACGGTGTACGACTACCAGCACATCGGCAACTTCCGCACGTTCCTGTTCGAGGATGTGTTGAAGCGTGTGCTGCGGTGGAATGGTCACGACGTACGGCACGTGATGAACATCACCGATGTGGGGCACCTCACCTCCGACGCCGATACCGGTGAAGACAAGATGGAGAAGGGTGCGCGCCGCACTGGCAAGTCGGCGTGGGAAATTGCGCAGCTATACACCGACGACTTCCTCGAGAACCTGGCGCGCCTCAACATCGAGGACGCGACGATCCTGTGCAAGGCCACCGATCACATCGCCGAACAGATCGCCTTCATCCAGGACATCGAGGCCAACGGGTTCGCGTATGTGACCGCCGACGGCGTCTACTTCGACACCGCCAGGCAACCCGACTACGGCTATCTCGCGCGCCTCGACATCCACGGGCAGGAAGCGGGCAAGCGCATCGAGGTGGGTGAAAAGCGCAATCCGACGGATTTCGCGCTGTGGAAGATTTCCCCCGCGGGCGAGCAACGGCAGATGGAATGGGACAGTCCGTGGGGGCGTGGCTTCCCGGGCTGGCACATCGAGTGTTCGGCCATGGCGCAGAAGTATCTCGGCGACTATTTCGACATCCATTGCGGCGGCGAGGATCACATCCCCGTGCACCACACGAACGAAATCGCGCAGACGCAGGCGCGGGTGGGCACGCGTCTCGCCAATTACTGGATGCACGGCTACTTTCTGCTGCTCAACGACAGCAAGATGGCGAAATCGGCTGGTGAGTTCCTGCGCGTGCAATCGCTGCTGGAGCGCGGCTACGATCCGCTGGTCTATCGTTACCTGTGCCTCACCGCGCATTACCGCACGCAGATGAGTTTCTCGTGGGAGGCGATGGATGCCGCGGCCACGGCGCTCGACCGGATGCGCAATGGCGTACACGCGTTGCCGGAGCAAGCAGACATCGCGCCCGATGCAGACGCGATGGCGCGCTTTACCGCGGAGATCAACGACGACCTCAACCTCCCGCGCGGGCTGGCGGTCGCATGGGACGTGCTGCGCGGTGGATTGCCGCCTGCGGTGAAGCGCGCGACGCTGCTCCGTTTCGACGACGTGCTGGGCTTCCGTCTCGCCACGTGGGTGCCCAAGGTGGCGACGATCCCCGCTGAGGTACAGGTGCTGGCCGACGCCCGCGCACTGGCGCGCAAGACCAAGCAGTGGGCCGAGGCCGACCGGTTGCGCGGCGAACTTGCCATCGCGGGCTGGGAAATGGAAGACCAGCCCGATGGCTTTCGATTAAAGCCGCTGCCGTCGCGCTGAGCGCCGCCGGCTTACCCGGTTCGGTAAGAAAAGGCACTTCGATTGGCGTAGTAGTCTCGGGTCCTACGCAAGGAGCTGCCCGATGAAACGGTGCCTGTCCACGCCGTCGTTGACGGTTCAAATCGCGCGCATCACGGCGTTGATCGCCGCGCTGGCCGCGCCCGTGTCCTTCGCCACGGCCATCGCCCCGTTGCCGCCCGGCCCCAATGCGGTCGGCTGCAACAACATCGCGCAGGATTTCTCGCGCGTGCCCGCCGGCCAATCGGCCCAGGATTTCTGGGAAGGCAAACCCGACGGCGGTACGTCGCGCTACATCACGGACTTGTTGGCGGACCCCGCCAACGCACTGGTCGTGAACCTGCCGATCCCAGACGACGGCGCACTCTACGGCAACTACGCCGCGCAGTCGCGGCCCTACGTCGTGCTGGTGTGCTATCCGACGACCGCCGCCAATCCGCACGCCGACTATCCGTTGCCCACGGGCGCGGTGGTGCCGCACATGCAACGCGGTGCGGAGACCCCGGTCTTCGCCGATGCCACCGCCAAGTACCCATTGTTGCTCTTCTCTCACGGATTGGTCGGCAGTCCCATCTCGGACGATTACATCAGCGCGCTGCGCACCTTCGCCAGCTGGGGCTATGTCGTCGTGGCCCCGTTCCACGGCGACGGCCGCTATGCGAACGTGAAGCTCGAGGATTTCGAGGACCAGTTCTACGCGCTGCTGAACATCAAGGATTTCGTCGCGATGCAGGCGGTGCGGCCGCTGTCGCTGTCCCGCGCGCTAAACGCCGTGCTGGCCCATCCGCACTTCGCGGCGCACGTCGATCCATCGCGCGTGGGAGGGTTCGGCGCCAGCCTGGGCGGCCAATCGTTGCTGCTGATGGGCGGCGCGCAACTCACTACGACCTTGGGACAGTCGTCCAAGCAGGTCACGGTCGATCCCCGGCTCACGGTGGCCGTGGGGTACGTGCCTTATTTCGGGATCGAAGTTTTCCCGGCGTTCGGCCGCGACAACAACGGTCTCAAGGGCGTCACGTTGCCCTTCCTCGCGATCAGCGGCACCGCGGACACGACGGCGCCGATCGGGGTCACGGAGCAGGGCTTCGAACGGCTTGACTCCACGCGCCAGCTCGTGGCGCTGACTGGCGTGGAGCACGGCTTCGCGACGGCGTTCACGCAGGATATCTTCACGTGGTCATTGGTGTTTCTGGCCGGGCAGCTCTCGGGCGATGCCCCCACGCGCGCCACCAGCGCGACGATGACTTCGGTGGCCGGTGGCGGAGACGATGTGCTGCGCATCGACTACATGGCGCCCACGGCCGCACAAACCGGCGAGCGGATCGCCGTCGAATTTCATAACGACGCCCTCGACCACTATTTCATCACGGCCGAAAGCGACGAAGCGGCGATGCTCGACGCCGGCGTCGTCGTACCCGGCTGGTCGCGAACGAAGTTCAATTTCAAGGTCCGTCCGGCCGGCGATGCGCGTGGCCTCGCGGCGTGCCGGTTCTTCGGGACGCCGGGCATCGGCCCCAACTCGCACTTCTACACGATCGACCTGGCGGAGTGCGCGAAGGTCCGGGGCAACAGGATGTGGACCTTCGAGTCACTGGCGTTCAACGCCGACGTGCCGGTGGCCGGCGCATGCGGGGCGGATCGCATTCCCGTGGCGCGGCTCTACAACAACGGCATGGGCGGGCAGGCGGGCCACCGGTATGTGACGAGCCGCAGCGAGGTGCGGGTGCTGACGGGCCGCGGCTGGTTGCTGGAAGGCAACGTGTTCTGCGCGATTACGTAGACGCAATGGCGCGCGCAGGAATGGCGAGTCAGTTCGCGTCCTGCATACGCAGTTTGCGCGCGGCATCCTCGAAGCGCGCGTCGTCGATTTCCTGCATCACGGCCTCCAGGTCCACCGCCTTCTCGATGCGCGTGAACTGCCCGGTGAGCGGCGTATCCGGCAACAGCGCGCCAGCCTCGTACAGCGCCCATATCTCCTTGCCATAGTTCGTGGCCAGCAGTTCGGGCGCGAAGCGGCCGAAGTAGTTGCGCAGGTTGGCGACGTCGCGCTCCAGCATCCGTGCCGCGTGGTTGTTGCCGGCGGCATCGACCGCCTGCGGCAGGTCGATGATCACCGGACCGTCGGCGCCGACCAGGATGTTGAATTCGGAGAGGTCGCCGTGAATGACGCCGGCGCACAGCATCCGCACCACTTCGCGGATCAGGCTCTGGTGGTGCGCGCGCGCCAGCTCCGGCGTGAAGTCGAGGTCGTTGAGGCGTGGCGCCGCTTCGCCGAATTCATCGGCCACCAGTTCCATCAGCAGCACGCCTTCGTGGAAGTTATAGGGCTTTGGCACCCGCACGCCTGCCGCCGCCAGCCGGTACAGCGCATCGACTTCGGCACTTTGCCACGCCGCTTCCTGGGACTTCCGCCCAAAGCGCGTGCCCTTGGCCATGGCGCGCGCCTGCCGCGTGTTCTTGGTCTTGCGATTTTCCGTGTAGTCCACTGCCTGCCGGAACGCCCGCTTGTTCGCTTCCTTGTAGACCTTGGCGCAACGCGTCTCGTCGCCGCTGCGGACAACGAAGACCATGGCCTCCTTGCCGCTCATCAATTGACGGACGACGCTGTCGATCAGTCCGTCCTCGAGCAGCGGTTGCAGGCGTTTGGGAGTTTTCATGGCGAGGGATGCATCCGACCAGGTAAGGTCAAGGCGTCATGACGCGCGGATGCGGGCCGTCCGCCATCCCATCGCCGAGGGGCCAAGGCGTTCAGTACATGCGCTCGAGTTTGCCGGAGTAGAGCACCGGGCCTTGTGGCGCGCCGGTCGTGGAGCCGCCGGCCGCTTCCAGGCTGACGGCCAGCGCCGGGACGTTGGCGAAGGCGATTTCCGGGACGTTGGGCAGCGTGATCCGGGCCACGGCGCCACGCGGCAGCACGCCGAGGGAGCGCGGCGGCTGGCCGTTGGGCAGCATCCACAACTGCAGCACCTTGTCCGGCGGAACCACGGCGGCATCGACGGCCTTCACGGTCAGGATGCGGTCGGCACGGCCGATGGAGGCGATCAGCGCGGGCTTGGCGTCTTGGCCGGCCAGCACCGCGACGATGGCCTGTTCCGGGCCTTGGGGCGTCGGCGCCAGCAGCGTGATGCCCAGCGCGAAAGCAGCCACAAAGCCGGCCAGCGCCAGGCCACGCCAGAGTGCGACCCGGTTCCACCACGGGGCGGGCGCCGCGGCGCGCACAGGTTCGAGGCCGAGCCGCAGTGCAATGACCTTCCACAGTCGCGGCGACGGGGTGATGGGCGGCCCGCCCTCGGCCAGCGGCGACAGGCGCTGCTCCCAACTGCGGATGGCCCCGGCCACGACGGTGTCGGTCTGCGCCATCCGCGCCAGCCGCATCCGGGCGCGCGCCGGCAGCGTGCCCAGCGCGTATTGCGCGGCAAGCAGGTCGAGGCGTTGCGGACGGTCGGGGCGGGAGAGGTTCATTCGGAGCGGGCGTATCCAGCGCGGTCGAGGCAGGTCTTCAGCTTCTCAAGGCCGCGGCGGACCCAGGACTTGACGGTCCCGAGCGGTTCGCGGAGCTGCAGAGCCAGTTCGGAGTGCGACAGGCCGTGATAGAAGGCGAGGGCGATGGCCTGCTTGGGCCCGGCGTCGAGCGTGTCGACGCAGTCGCGGACCGAGCGGGCCTCGGCACCCGCCATCAGCATGGTGGCAGGCGACGGCGCATCGGAGGGCGGATCGTAGGCAGGGGCGTCATCATCGTCGTCGTTGGAAAGCGTGACCGTATCAAGTTCCCGCCGGCGCAACTGATCAAGGCAACGATTGCGGACAATCGTGGTCAGCCACGTCAGCGGCTGGCTCTTGGCGGCTTCATAGGAGCCGGCGTGGTGCCAGACATTGACGTAGGCCTCCTGCAGGATTTCCTCGGCAGCCGACGGGTCTCGCAAGATACGCAGCGCAACGCCATATAGATGCGATGACGTCTTTTCATAGAACTCCCCGAAGGCCGCCTGGTCGCCCAGCGCGATCCGCGACAGCAGCGTCGCAAGGCGCAGACTTTTCTCGGCGGGAGGGGCGACTGCCACGGTGAATCAGCCGCGCGCGCGGCCCTTTTGCCATAGCACGTCAGGGGTATCGGCCGCGCGGTTGACCGCGCGCGCCAGCACGAACAACAGATCCGACAGGCGGTTCAAATACACCCGCGCATGGTCGGTGACGGCGCCGTGTTCGGCCGCTCGAATCAGCGCGCGCTCGGCGCGGCGGCACACGGTGCGTGCCACATGCGCCAGCGCCGCGGCCCGCGTGCCGCCGGGCAGGATGAATTCCTTCAACGGCGGCAGCGCCGCGTTGAGGCGTTCGACTTCGGCTTCGAGGAAGTCGATCTGCTCGGGCGTGACCATCGCCGCGCCCGGGATCGACAGTTCGCCGCCCAGGTCGAAGAGATCGTGCTGCACGGTGAGCATCGTGGAGGCGATGTCGGGCGGCAGCGGCTCGGTCAGCAAGAGGCCGATGGTCGAATTCAACTCGTCGACCGAGCCAATGGCTTCGATGCGCGGCGAATCCTTGGCCACGCGCGAGCCATCGCCGAGGCCGGTGGTGCCGGCATCACCGGTGCGCGTGACGATCTTGGAAAGACGATGACCCATGGCTGCAGGAAGATGGAAGGTTGCGGCGAGGGTAGCGAAATCGGCACCGAAGAACAAGCAGACGAACCCTCATTTGCTAGGATGACCCACACCAGAAGAAGTTCCGGAGGAAATCGCCATGAATGCATTTGCCGAGGGGCTTGTCCGCAATCACGCCAATTTCGCGCCGCTCACGCCGCTGTCGCTGCTGGCGCGCACGGCGAGCATCTGGCCCGAGCGCATCGCCATCATCCACGGTGACCGACGCACGACGTGGCGCGACTGCGACGAACGTTCCCGCCGGCTGGCCAGCGCGCTCGAACGGCGTGGCGTCGGGCGTGGCGACACGGTGGCCGCGATGCTGGCCAACACGCCGGAGATGATCGAGGCCCATTTCGGCGTGCCGATGATGGGGGCGGTGCTCAATACGCTCAACACGCGGCTCGATGCCGAGGCGCTGGCGTTCATGCTCGATCACGGTGAAGCGCGGGTGTTGCTGACCGACACCGAGTTTTCGCCGGTAATGAAGGCGGCGTTGGCGCTGGTGAAGCGGCGCCCGCTGGTGATCGACATCGTCGACGTGCTGGGTCCGGGTGGCGAGTTGCTGGGCGAACGCGATTACGAGGCGCTGCTGGCCGAAGGCGATCCCGCGTATGCCTGGCAGCCGCCGGACGACGAATGGGACGCGATCTCGCTCAACTACACGTCCGGCACCACCGGCAATCCCAAGGGCGTGGTGTACCACCATCGCGGCGCGTACCTCAATGCCATCGCCAACATCGTTGACTGGGGCATGCCGCGGCATTCCGTCTACCTGTGGACGCTACCACTCTTCCATTGCAACGGCTGGTGCTTTGCGTGGACGATGGCCGCCAATGCCGGCACCAGCGTGTGCCTGCGCAGGGTCGAGGCTGCCGCCATCTTCGACGCGATCCGCACTCATGGCGTCACCCACTATTGCGGCGCGCCGATCATGCATTCGCTGCTGATCAATGCGCCGGGCGCCATGAAAGAGGGCATCACGCATCGCGTGTCCGGCCTGGTGGCAGCCGCCGCGCCGCCTGCGGCCATGATCGAGGGGATGGAGCGCCTGGGATTCGACATCACGCACGTCTATGGCCTGACGGAGACCTACGGCCCGGCGACGATCTGTGCCAAACAGGATGCGTGGGCGACGCTGGATATCGGTGCGCGCACCGAGCGCAACGGCCGGCAGGGCGTGCGCAACACGATGCAGGAAGGCATGACCGTGATGGACCCCAAGACAATGCGCGAGGTGCCTGCCGACGGCGAGACGATGGGCGAGATCATGTTCCGCGGCAACATCACGATGAAGGGGTACCTCAAGAATCCGGCGGCGACAGCGGAAGCCTTCGCCGGCGGGTGGTTCCATTCGGGCGACCTGGCGGTGCTGCAACCCGACGGCTACGTGAAGATCAAGGACCGCAGCAAGGACGTGATCATCTCGGGCGGCGAGAACATCAGTTCACTGGAGGTGGAGGACGCTCTGTATCGCCATCCTGCCGTAGTGTCTGCCGCTGTGGTCGCGCAGCCGGATGCCAAGTGGGGCGAGACACCGTGCGCGTTCATCGAATTGAAACCAGGTGCGGTCGCGACGGAGGACGAGATCATCACGCATTGCCGTGGGCTGCTCGCGCGCTTCAAGGTACCGAAGAAGGTGGTGTTCGACGTGCTGCCGAAGACCTCCACCGGCAAGATCCAGAAGTTCCTGCTGCGCGAACGGGCGAAGTCGGCGGCGGCGATTTCTTAGAGACAAAAAAGGGGCCAGGCTCACAAAAAGGGGCCAGGCTCGAATTGATCGCGGGGGCATTGCGCCGGAGCACCGACCGATGGGCGATCAATTCGAACTTGACCCCATGCGCAGATGCGACAGATCGATGCCGCGTGCGTCCTTGACGCACTCCATCACCGCGTAGGTGTGCGTCTCGCGAATGCCGGACACCTTGGAGAGCACGTCGCCCAGAAAACGCCGGTAGGCGACCATGTCGGGCACGCGCACCTTCAGAAGGTAATCGAAGCCGCCGGCCACCATGTGGCATTCCTCCACTTCAGCGATCGCCAGCATCGCGGCGCGGAACTGGCCGAAGGCATCTTCGGACGTCCGGTCGATCGCGATCTCGATGAAGACGAGGAGTCCCAACCCCAGCGCCTCGGCACTGACATGCACGTGGTAGCCGTCGATGATGCCGGCGGCTTCCAATGCCTTGACCCGTTCGACGCAGGGCGTGGGGCTCAGTCCCACTTTCTTCGCCAGTGCGACATTGGGAAGCCGGCCGTCGCGTTGCAGCGCGTCGAGGATCGCGACATCGATGGCGTCGAGTTTTTTCAAAGCGTGGTTTCGGTGAGGGACAGCAATGAAGCGTTGCCGCCGGAGGCGGTGGTGTTGATCGTCAGCGTGCGCTCGCAGACGAGCCGCGCCGTGTCGTAGACGCCGTTTCTCGCAACGATCAGTGGCACCAGCGGGCCGTCCTGCGCCGCGAGGCGCAAGCGGATCGCGCGGGCCTCGATGGCCGACCCATCGAACAGCACGGCGTCGGGCCGCGTCGCCAGAGGGTCCGCGGCGATCTCACATCGGGCGCCTTGGCGCGCGGCAACGCGCTGCCCCGGTGGCGATGCCGGCAGCAGCACCGTGTTGCGAAACGCCAGCGCAAGTTGCACCTGCGCCTCGAGTGCAGGGAGGTCGGAGGCGATACAGGCGACGCGGCCGCGCGGCAGCAGCGCCAGCGTATTCGTCTCGCCGGTGGGGGCAGGCAACACCTGGGCCGAGCCCACCGCGGCGGCGGTGATGGCGTCGCCGCCGCGCACCAGCCGTCGCAGGTAATGCGGGCCGCCGGCCTTGGGTCCGGTTCCCGACAATCCATCGCCGCCAAATGGTTGCACGCCGACGACGGCGCCGACGATGTTGCGATTGACGTAGATATTGCCGGCGCGGACCCGCGTGCCGATGAACGCCACCGTTTCGTCGATGCGTGTCTGGATGCCATGGGTAAGACCAAAGCCCGGCGCATTGATGGCGCGGATCAGTTCGTCCAGTTCGTCCTCGCGGTAGCGCACGACATGCAATACCGGCCCGAAGACCTCGCGTGTCAGTTGCGCGGGATCCGCGAGTTCGATCAGCGTGGGCGGAAACCAGGTGCCGGCAGCGCCTGAAGCGAGCAACGTGCATTGGTGAATGGTGGCCCCTGCTGCGCGCATCCGCTCGACATGCGCTGACAGCGCGGCCTGCGCCTCGGCGTCGATCACGGGACCCATGTCGGTTTCAAGGCGGCGCGGGTCGCCCACCACCAGTTCGTCCATCGCACCGCGCAGCATCAGCAGCACGGTGTCCGCGATGTCGTCCTGCACGCACAGCAGTCGCAGCGCGGAACACCGCTGGCCGGCGCTGTCGAAGGCCGATGTCAGCGCGTCCTGCACCACCTGTTCGGGCAGCGACGAACTGTCGACGATCATCGCGTTGATGCCACCCGTCTCGGCAACCAGTAGCGGTGCGTCGTCTCGCGGTGCCAGCGTGCGGTTGATCGATTGCGCCACCGCGGTGGAGCCCGTGAACAGCACGCCGGCAATGCGCGGATCGGCGACGAGCGCAGCACCGACGACCTCGCCACGGCCCGGCAGCAATTGCAAGGCGTCCGCCGGGATTCCGGCGCGATGCAGCAGGTTCACCACGGTAGCGGCGAGGCAGGGCGTCTGCTCGGCCGGCTTCGCCAGCACCGGATTGCCCGCCGCGAGCGCCGCCACGACCTGGCCCATGAAGATGGCGAGCGGAAAATTCCACGGCGCGATGCACACGATCGGCCCCAGCGCCGCGCTGGCGCCGAGTTCGCGCCGCGCCTGTTCCGCGTAGTAGCGGCAGAAGTCCACCGCTTCGCGCACTTCGCCCACCGCGTTGGGCATCGTTTTCCCGGCTTCGCGGACCAGCAGCCCGATGACGCTGAGGCGCTCGGTGTTGAGCGCGTCAGCCGCTCGCTCCAGCGCGCCGGCGCGTTCGCTTGCGGGTTTTGACGTCCATGCACTTGCCATCGCTGCGCTCACCGCCGACGCGGCATCCGGGACGCCTGCCGCCGTGACGATGCCGACGATATCGGCATGGTCGGCTGGATTGCGGATCGTGATTTCTTCGCGCGCATCGGCCGGCAGCGGTACTGCCAACATGGGCGCCACCCGCTGCACGGCCTGCGGCGCATTGGCGGCGCGCGACAGCGTGGCCAGGACCGCGTCGTCGGCGCAGTCCATGCCGCGTGAATTGCGCCGGTCGGTGAAGAGGTCCGGCGGCAGCGGGATCCGCGGATGCGGGGTGCCGCCCGTGGCGTGCGCGCGGGCCACGTGGTCGTGCACGAGGTCCGCGATGTCGACGGCCGGATCGACGATCCGGTTGACGAACGAGGAATTGGCGCCGTTTTCCAGCAGCCGGCGGACGAGGTAGGCCAGCAGGGTCTCGTGCGAGCCCACCGGCGCATAGATGCGGCAGGGCCGGTGCAGTGCGCCGGCGCCGACGATCTGGTCGTACACCGATTCGCCCATGCCATGCAGGCACTGGAATTCGTAGCCGGCGTCACCGGCCAGCGTGTGGATTGCCGCGATCGTGAACGCATTGTGGCTCGCGAACTGCGGATAGATGGCGTCGGGGGCGGCCAGCATCGCCCGCGCGCAGGCGAGGTAGCTGACATCGGTGTGCACCTTGCGCGTGAACACCGGATAGTCGGCAAGGCCATCCACTTGCGCGCGCTTGATCTCGGTGTCCCAGTAGGCGCCCTTGACGAGCCGCACCATCAGGCGGCGTTGGTGGAGGCGCGCCAGCGCCACGACCCAGTCGATCACGTCGCGCGCGCGGCGCTGGTAGGCCTGCACGACAAAGCCCAGGCCGTCCCACTCTGCCAACGCGGGGTCGGCGGCCAGCGCCGCGAAGATGTCGAGCGAGAGTTCGAGCCGGTCGGCTTCCTCCGCATCGATGTTGAAGCCGATCCGGTAGCCGCGGGCGAGCGCAGCCAGCGCGGCGACGCGAGGCAGCAACTCCCGCATGACGCGCGTGCGCTGCAGCGCCGTGTAGCGCGGATGCAGCGCGGAGAGCTTGATCGAGATGCCCGGGCCATTGATCGCACCCGCGCCAGCAGCAGCGGTACCGATTGCATGGATGGCATGTACGTAAGCCGCGTGATAGCGATCGGCATCGGCGGCCGTCAGCGCGGCCTCGCCCAGCATGTCGAAGGAGAACCGGTAGCCGCGGGCCTCGCGTTCGCGTGCATTGGCGAGCGCCTCTTCGATCGTGCGTCCGATGACGAACTGCCGCCCGAGCATCCTCATCGCGAGATCGACACCCTTGCGGATCAGTGGTTCGCCGCCTTTGCGCAGCATCGAGGTCACCGCGCGCTCCAGCGCCGAATCGCTGCGTGAATCGACCAGCGTGCCGGTGACGAGCAGCCCCCATGCCGCGGCATTCACGAACAACGACGGGCTCTTGCCCACGTGCGCGCGCCAATCGCCGCTTCCGATCTTGTCGCGAATCAGCCGGTCGCGCGTGCCGGCATCGGGGATGCGGAGCAGGGCCTCGGCCAGGCACATCAATGCGACGCCTTCGTTCGAGTCCAGCGAGAACTCGAGCATCAATGCGTCGACGCCGCCGGCGCCGGTACGCGCGGCGCGGATCCCGTGCGCCAATTGCGTGGCCAGTTGCTGGGTGGCGGCGATCGCGCCGGGCGCGAAGGCCGCCTGCGCCAGCAGCGAACGCATCGCCGCGGCCTCGGGTCGCCGGTGCGCGTCGGCGATGTGGGCACGAAACGGGGCGAGCGCGACGGGGCGATCGACGGGATTCATGACAGACAAGTCGGCAATTGTCCGAATTATAGGGATAATCTCCAATGATACACAAATACAAAGCGAATATCACTTTGAAACTATCATTCAATGGTTATCCTGAGTGCCTTCCGTTGGCGCGGCCGCCGGGACCTGTGCCGGCAATGCACCGCGCGACATCACCATGCCTACAATAGCCGACTGACCGCTCGCGCCGACCTTCGGAACCCACCATGAATGCTCCCCTCGACGCCGCCCTGCAGCCCTTCGTGTTGCGCGACACGGGTGACGGCATCGCCACGCTGACGCTCAATCGCGGCGATCGATTCAATCCGTTGTCAACCGCGATGATCGCGGCGATCGACACCGCGCTCGATCAAATCGCAACGGATGCAAGCGTGCGCGTCGTGGTCATCGCCGCGTCGGGCCGCGCGTTCTGCGCCGGTCACGACTTGAAGGAAATGCGCGCGCATATCGATCACGATTGGCAGCGCGGCCTCTTCGACGCCTGCACGCGGATGATGCTCAAGCTGACGCGCTTGCCGCAGCCTGTGATCGCGCGCGTCCACGGCGCGGCCGCCGCCGCCGGATGCCAGCTCGTATCGATGTGCGATCTCGCGGTCGCCGCGGACACGGCCACGTTCGGATTGTCGGGGATCAATGCCGGCATTTTCTGCACGACGCCTGGCGTGGGTGTGGCGCGCAACGTGTCGCGCAAGCGCGCGATGGAGATGCTGCTGACGGGCACGATGATCGACGCGCCCACCGCGCTGGCCTGGGGTCTCGTCAATCGCGTCGTGCCCCCGGCGAAGCTCAATGAGGCCGTGCTTGCACTGGCCACCACCATCGCCGCCAAGAGCCCGGCAGCAGTCGCCATGGGCAAGCGGGCGTTCTATGCGCAGATCGGGCAGGATTTGCCTGATGCCTACGCGCTGGCCGGCGAGTCGATGGCGTGCAACATGCTGGATGCCGACGCGGCGGAAGGCATCGATGCGTTCCTCGGTAAACGTGCACCGCAATGGCGCGACTCGTAGAAATTCATTTCCGTTGCGAATGAAGGTTGCGCCGAGGGCACGTACAAAAGCATAATCCGCCGCCTGCCGCCCAATTCCTTCGCATTCAATCGTCGCCTCAACATCAATTCGATTCACCACCAACCTACCGCATGGCCAACGACACGATCCTCGAAACCCGCAAGCTGACCAAGGAGTTCAAGGGCTTTGTCGCGGTCAAGGACGTCGATCTCGTCATCCGTCGCGGCACCATCCATGCATTGATCGGCCCCAATGGCGCGGGCAAGACAACGTGCTTCAACCTGCTCACGCACTTCCTCACGCCCACGCGCGGCCAGATCTTCTACAACGGCACCGAGATCACCGGCTCGCGTCCCGCGGCCATCGCCCGCATGGGGCTCGCGCGGTCGTTCCAGATTTCCGCCGTATTTCCGCACCTCACGGTGCTTGAGAACGTGCGGATCGCGCTGCAACGCAAGACCGGCCACTCGTTCGACTTCTGGCGGTCGGCCGAATCATTGAAGGCATTGGACGGTCGCGCCGCGGAATTGGTCGATGCCGTCGGCCTTGCGGAATTCATGACGATCGCCGCGGTTGAACTTTCCTACGGCCGGAAACGGGCGCTGGAGATTGCCACCACGCTGGCGCTGGAACCCGAGATGATGCTGCTCGACGAGCCGACGGCCGGCATGGGCCACGAGGATGTCGAGCGCATTACCACGCTGATCGGCAAGGTGGCAGTCGACCGCACTGTGCTGATGGTCGAGCACAATCTTTCCGTGGTCGCAACACTGGCCGACCACATCACGGTACTGGCGCGCGGCGAGATCCTGGCGCAGGGCGACTACGAAGCGGTCTCGAAGAATCCCGATGTCGTGCAGGCCTACATGGGAGCCGGTCATGCTTGAGACCGCGGCAACACTTGCCGCCACTGCTGCGTCGTCGCCGCTGCTGGCGGTGAAGGGCTTGAACGCCTGGTACGGCGAGTCGCACATCCTGCACGGCATCGACTTCGAGATCCGGGCCGGCGAAGTGGTGACGCTGCTCGGCCGCAACGGCGCCGGCAAGACCACGACGCTGAAATCGATCATGGGCATCGTGCCGCGGCGCGAGGGCACGATCCTGTTCGAGAACAACGAACTGATTCGCATGCCGTCGAACCGCATCGCGCGGCAGGGCATCGCCTATTGCCCGGAGGAGCGCGGCATCTTCTCGTCGCTCAACGTCGAGGAGAACCTGCTGCTGCCGCCGGTGGTGCGTCCTGGCGGCCTCACCGTCCCGCAGATCTACGAGCTCTTTCCCAATCTGCTTGAACGGCGCTTGAGCCAGGGCACCAAGCTGTCCGGCGGCGAGCAGCAGATGCTGGCGATCGGCCGCATCCTGCGCACCGGTGCGCGCCTGCTGTTGCTGGATGAACCCACCGAGGGCCTGGCCCCGGTAATCGTGCAACAGATCGGCCGCACCATCGCGCGCCTGAAGCAGCAGGGCTTCACGATTTTGCTGGTGGAACAGAATTTTCGGTTCGCGGCCACCGTCGCGGACCGGCATTACGTCATCGAACATGGCCGCGTGGTCGACATGATCCGCAACGCCGAACTCGATGCCAACATGGACAAGCTGCACGATTACCTAGGGGTCTGACCGCAACCCGAGCTCAGCGGATCCCATTTCACCCGGAGGCAACATGAGTAAATTCAAGCGCAACATCCTCGGCCTGGCCGTCGCCGCCAGCTTCACCGTCGGCGTGGCCCAGGCGCAAGTGTCGGACAACCTCATCAAGATGGGCGTGCTGACCGACATGTCCAGTCTCTACACCGACCTGGCCGGTGCCGGTTCCGTCCTCGCCGCCAAGATGGCGGTCGAGGATTCCGGCATTGAGAAGCGCGGCTACAAGGTGGAGGTGGTTTCCGCCGATCACCAGAACAAGCCGGACATCGGATCCGGCATTGCGCGCCAGTGGTATGACGTCGACAAGGTCGACGTGATCCTCGACACGCCCAATTCCGGCGTCGCGTTGGCCGTGAATCAGATCACCAAGGACAAGAACAAGGTGTTCCTTGCTTCCGGCCCGGCGTCCTCAGACCTGACGGGCAAGGCATGCTCGCCCAATACCGTGCATTGGACCTACGACACCTGGATGCTCGCCAATGGTACGGGCGGGGCGATCGTGAAGTCGGGCGGCGACTCCTGGTTCTTCCTGACTGCCGACTATGCCTTCGGCCATGCGCTCGAGCGCGACACGGAAGCTGTCGTGTTGAAAAATGGCGGCAAGGTGTTGGGCAAGGTCCGCGCGCCGCTCAATACGCAGGATTTTTCGTCGTTCCTGCTGCAGGCCCAGGCGTCCAAGGCCAAGATCGTCGGCCTGGCCAACGCCGGCGGTGACACCACCAACTCGATCAAGCAGGCGGCCGAGTTCGGCATCGTCAAGGGCGGCCAGAATCTTGCCGGGCTGCTCGTGTTTCTGACCGACGTAAATGCGCTGGGGCTCCCGACGGCGCAGGGTTTGATCGTCACCAACACCTTCTACTGGGACAAGGACGACCAGACGCGCGCATTTGCCAAGCGCTTTGCACCGCTTAACAAGGGCATTCACCCGACGATGATCCACGCCGGCGTCTACGCGTCGGTTCTGCACTACTTGAAGTCCGTCGAAGCGCTCAAGAGTGATGATGGCTTGAAGGTCGTCGCGAAGATGAAGGAAATGCCGACCGATGATCCGCTGTTCGGCAAGGGCACGATTCGCGTCGACGGGCGCAAGGTTCACCCGGCGTACCTGATGGAAGTGAAGAAGCCGGCGGAGTCCAAGGGTCCGTGGGACTACTACAAAGTGCGCGCCACCATTCCGGCGGATCAAGCTTTCCGTCCCGTCAAGGATGGCGATTGCCCGCTCGTCAAGTAATGAACCCTCCGTCATGCCCTGTCGACGTACACCCTGCTCGTGAAAGCGACGGGGCGTGATGGAGATTTTCGGAATACCGACGCAGGCGCTGTTCGGCCAGCTGCTGATCGGGCTCATCAACGGCGCGTTTTACGCGATGTTGAGCCTGGGGCTGGCCGTCATCTTCGGCCTCCTCAACATCATCAATTTCACGCACGGCGCGCAGTACATGATGGGCGCATTCTGTGCGTGGTTCCTCCTCGAAAAATTCGGCGTCGGCTACTGGTGGTCGCTGCTGCTGGTGCCGTTCATCATCGGCGCCACCGGTGTCGTCATCGAACGCACGATGCTCTCGCGGCTCTACAAGCTCGATCACCTGTACGGCCTGCTGCTGACCTTTGGCCTGGCGCTCGTCGTACAGGGCCTCTTTACCAATTTCTACGGCAGCTCCGGCCAGCCATACCGGCTGCCGCAGGAATTCACCGGCTCGTTCAACCTGGGGTTCATGTTCCTGCCGAAATACCGCGCGTGGGTGGTCGTGGCCTCGCTGGTCGTGTGCCTCGGCACCTGGTTCGTGATCGAGCGCACCAAGCTCGGCTCATACCTGCGCGCCGCGACGGAAAATCCGGCGCTGGTGCAGGCCTTCGGCATCAATGTGCCGCGGATGATCACGCTGACTTACGGCTTCGGCGTCGGCCTGGCCGCGCTGGCCGGCGTGATGGCCGCGCCCATCTACCAGGTCAGCCCGCAGATGGGCGCGAACCTCATCATCGTCGTGTTCGCCGTGGTGGTGATCGGTGGCATGGGCTCGATCCTGGGCGCCATCCTCACCGGCTTCGGCCTCGGCGTCGTCGAAGGCCTGACCAAGGTGTTCTATCCGGAGGCCTCCAACACGGTGATCTTCGTCGTGATGGTGCTGGTGCTGCTGTTCAAACCCCAAGGGCTCTTCGGACGGGAACGCTGACGATGAATGTCCCTGCCGCAACAGTCGCCGCGCCGGCCGTGCCGTCGCGCAACCGCATGCTGATGGCCACCACACTGATGGTGGCGGCATTGGCCATCGCGCCCTTCATTGGCGTGTATCCGGTGTTCCTGATGAAGGCGCTGTGCTTTGCGCTCTTCGCCTGCGCGTTCAACCTGCTGCTCGGCTTCGGCGGCCTGCTGTCGTTCGGCCACGCGATGTTCCTGGGCTCGGCCGGCTATGTCTGTGCGCACGCCGCCAAGATCTGGGGCTGGCCGCCGGAATTCGCGATCCTCGCCGGTACAGTTGCGGCCACGCTGCTCGGCATCGTCGTGGGCCTGCTCGCCATCCGCCGGCAAGGCATCTATTTCGCGATGATCACGCTGGCCATCGCGCAGATGATCTATTTCTTCTGCCTTCAATCCCCGCTGACCGGTGGCGAGGACGGTATCCAGTCGGTGCCGCGCGGCAAGCTCTTCGGCTTTATCGACCTCTCGAACACGTTGACCATGTACTTCGTCGTGCTGGCTGTCTTCGTCGGCGCATTCCTGCTGATCTACCGGATCGTGAACTCGCCGTTCGGCCACGTGCTGAAGGCCATCCGCGAAAACGAGCCGCGCGCGATCTCGCTCGGTTACGACGCCGACAAGTACAAGCTGATCGCCTTCGTGCTGTCGGCGGGCCTGTCGGGGTTGGCGGGGTCGGTCAAGGCCATCGTGTTCCAGCTGGCGTCGTTGACCGACGTGCACTGGTCGATGTCCGGCGAAGTGGTGCTGATGGTATTGCTGGGCGGCATGGGCACGATCTTCGGGCCGGTGGTGGGCGCCTTCGCGATCATCGGGCTCGAAAGCTACCTGGCGAGCTTCGGGCAATGGGTGACGGTGATGACGGGTCTCATTTTCGTCATCTGCGTGCTGGCCTTCCGGCGCGGCATCGTCGGCGAGCTTGACGCCTGGTGGGCCAGGCGCCGCCGCTGATCGTGCGGCGCTGGCTCTGCCTGCTGGCCTTGGTGGCGGCGGCCGGGGCCGGCGCGCAGGACTACGCAATCGAGGGCAGCTGCCGCGACGGCGCACTGCATGGCGCCTACGAACTGCGCGGTGGCAACGGGCAGGTCCGCGTCGTTGGCGCGTTCAGCCGCGGCAAGCGCACCGGCAGTTTCCTGTACTGGTCATCGTCCGGCACGCGGATTGCGCAGCTGCCTTTTGACGATGACATTCTCTCCGGCACGCTGGCGCTCTGGTACCCCCCCGGCAACCGGCGAGGCGAGGCGCGGCAGAAGCTCGAAGCCGCCTATGTCGCCGGCAAGCTGCATGGCCGCAAACGCTCGTGGTATCCGGATGGACAGTTGCGCGCCGAATACCGCTACGACCACGGCGCGCTGATCGAGGCCCGCGTGTTCAGCGAAAGCGGGAAGGCCTTCGACCCGGCGGAAGCCCGGGCGCAGGCCGCCACCGACCTGGCGATGGATGACCGGTTCTTTGCCACGCTGGACGAGATCGTCCGCACCCACCGCCCGCCATGCGCACCCGCCTCGGATCGCCTCGAGCGCTCCTGAGCCCCAACATGCTGAAAAATAGTGCGGTGTGGTCAATGTTGGTGCATCCTGCCGCTGGTTTGACGCACTGCGGTAACCAAGCTAGATTGCCGCCATGCAGGTGGCAGGCGCGATGCGCCACATCCACCGCACCTGATCCACTTCCCAGTTCGAGGTTTTCATGCGAGTCGCCACCCGTTTCCAACGCTTCGCCGCCGCCGTCGCCATCGCGTCGGCGTTGGCCATCGCCGCGCCTTCCACCGCGCAGGAACTGAAGATTGCCGTTGCCGCCGACATCACGTCGATGGACCCGCACTTCTTCAACCTGTTCCCGAACAACAACATGGCCGAACACATCTTCGACAAGCTCGTGCAGATGAGCCCCGACTCGCAGATGATTCCCGGCATCGCCACGTCGTGGAAGCCGCTCGACGACAAGACGTGGGAGTTCAAGCTTCGCAAGGGCATCAAGTTCCATGACGGCAGCGAGCTGACGGCCGAGGACGTCGCGTTCTCGATCGATCGCGTGGCACTGATTCCGAACAGCCCCGGCCCCTTCGTTGCCTACACCAAGGCCATCGTCGGCAAGGAAATCGTCGACCCGTACACGATCCGCTTCAAGACTGCGGTGCCGCACCCGCTGATGCCGAACGACCTGTCGACGATCTACATCGTGTCGAAGAAGGTCGCGACCGGCGCCACGACCGAGGACTTCAATTCGGGCAAGGCCACGATCGGCAGCGGCCGGTACAAACTGGTGCGATACGTCAACGGAGACAGGGTGGACCTCGTCCGCAACGATGCGTACTGGGGCGACAAGCCGGGCTACGAGAAAGTGACATTCCGGATCATCAAGGACGGGGCCTCGCGGATGGCGGCGCTGCTGTCGGGCGATGTCGACGCGATCGAGCAGCCGCCGACCCCCGACATCGCGCGGCTCAAGACCGATCCCAAGTTCACGCTGACGTCGAAAATCTCGCACCGCGTGATCTACTTCAACTTCGACCACCTGTCGCGCGTCAGCCCCTTCGTCTTTGCCAAGGATGGCAAGCCGCTCGACAAGAACCCGCTGCAGGATGTCCGCGTGCGTCGCGCCATCTCCAAGGCCATCAACCGCCCGGCCATTGCCGAGCGCGTGATGGAAGGCCAGGCCATTCCGTCGGGCCAGCTCGTGTCGGAGAAGCTCTTTGGCCACAACCCGGCACTGAAGGCCGAGGTGTACGACGTCGAGGGTGCCAAGAAGTTGCTGGCGGAAGCCGGTTACCCGAATGGCTTCAACATCACGATCCACGGGCCGTCCGGCCGGTACGTGAATGACGAGAAGATAGTCCAGGCCGTGGCGCAGATGCTGTCGCGCGTCGGTATCACCGCGAAGGTCGAAACCGCGCCGATGGGACCGTATTCGGGCCGCGCCGCGAAGCAGGAATTCAGTTTCCACCTGGTGGGCTGGGGCGCGTCGACCGGCGAGGCATCGTCACCACTGCGCTCGCTGCTGGCCACGTTCAACCGCGACAAGGGATTGGGCGCGGTGAACTGGGGCCGCTACTCGAACACGAAGGTGGATTACCTGGTCGAGCAATCGTTGCAGCAGGTCAACGACGAGAACCGCTCGATCATGCTGCAACGGGCCACCGACCTGTCGATGCAGGATCTCGGCATCATGCCGATCCACTTCCAGTTCACGATGTGGGCCACGAAGAAGAACGTGCAGTACACGCCGCGCACCGACGAGTACACGCTGGCCTTCCAGTTCAAGCCGGTCAAGGGCTGATCGTCGTGACGGCAACGCCCCGTTCGCACCTCGATGCAGGGTGCGCATCGGGGCTGGCGGTGCGCCACGCCTTCGCGTTGCGCGTCCGCCTGCACTAGACCCGCCGGAATCCGCGCATGCTCGTCTTCATCATCCGCCGCAGCATGCAGAGCGTGGTCGTGCTGCTCATCATGTCGCTGCTGGTATTCGTCGGCGTGTTCGCGATCGGCAACCCGATCGACATCCTGATCAACCCCCAGGCCGACCAGATCGACCGCGAGCGCGCCATCGCGGCGCTGGGCCTCGACAAGCCGTTGTGGGAACAGTACCTGGTGTTCCTCAAGGGGGCATTGACGGGCGACCTCGGCCGCTCGTTCGTGCACGCCACCTCCGCGCTGGGCCTGATCCTCGAGCGGATGCCGGCGACGATGGAACTGGCGATCGCCGCGATGGTGATCGCCGTGACACTGGGCATTCCGCTGGGCCTGTGGGCAGGCCTGCGGCCCAACGGGATTGCCGGCCGCACGATCATGGCGGGTTCCATCCTCGGCTTCTCGCTGCCGACGTTCTGGGTGGGCCTGATGCTGATCATGGTGTTCTCGGTGATGCTGGGCTGGCTGCCGTCCACCGGGCGGGGTCCCACCACACTGCTGTTCGGGCTTGTTCCCGTGTCGTTCCTGAGCTGGGAAGGGTTGCGGCACCTGATCATGCCGGCCACCAATCTTGCGCTGTTCAAACTGGCGCTGCTGATCCGGCTGACGCGCGCCGGCACGCGCGAGTCCCTGCTGCAGGACTACGTGAAGTTCGCGCGCGCGAAGGGGCTCTCCAATAGCCGCGTGATCGGCGTGCACGTGCTGCGCAACATCCTCATTCCCATCGTGACGGTGATCGGTCTCGAATTCGGCAGCGTCATCGCGTTCGCGATCGTCACCGAAAGCGTGTTCGCCTGGCCCGGCATGGGCAAGCTGCTGATCGACTCGATCAACCTGCTCGATCGCCCGGTGATCGTGAGCTACCTGCTCGTGATCGTCACGCTGTTCATCTTCATCAATCTCATCGTCGACGTGCTGTATTCCGCGCTCGATCCGCGCGTGCGTCTGACGGATTCGAAGGGATGATGCCGCGATGAGCTCCGCAGGGCCGCCCCAAGGAGCTGCCCCCTCAGGGGGGGCGGCGCAAAGCGCCGTTCGGGGGGAACGTGCAGGCACCGTGCTGCCCGAGACTCCGGCCGCGCCTGCCGAGCGCGCCGCCGAATCTCCGTTCCACCGGATCGCCACCGATTTCCTCGCGAATCCGGTGGCTGTCGTGGGCCTCGGCATGTTGATCCTCGTGATCCTGGCTGCGGTGTTCGCGCCGTTGATCTCGCCGCAGAACCCATACGACCTCTCGCAACTCGACGTGATGGACGGCCGGTTGCCGCCGGGCTCGAAGTCGCCCACGGGCGGCACGTTCTGGCTGGGCACCGACGACCAGGGTCGCGACATGCTTTCCGCCATCTTCTATGGCCTGCGCATCTCGCTGGCCGTGGGTGCGACCGCGACGGTGCTGGCGTTGATCATCGGTCTGTCGGCGGGCCTGACCGCCGCGTACTTCGGCGGCAAGACCGAAACCCTGATCATGCGGATCGTCGACATCCAGCTGTCGTTCCCCGCCATCCTGATCGCGCTGATCCTGATCGCGGTGCTGGGGCAGGGAACGGGCAAGGTGATCGCCGCGCTGGTGACGATTCAATGGGCGTACTACGCGCGCACCGTGCGCAGCGCGGCGCTGGTGGAGAAGCGCAAGGAGTACATGGAGGCAGCGCGTTGTCTTGCGCTTTCGCCAGTTCGCATCGTGTTCCGGCACCTGTTGCCGAATTGCCTGCCGCCGATGATCGTCGTGGCCACCGTGCAGGTGGCCGCGGCCATCGCGCTTGAAGCCACGCTGTCGTTCCTGGGTCTCGGCCTGCCGATCACCGAGCCATCGCTTGGACTGCTGATCGCCAACGGTTACCAGTACCTGCTGTCGGGCAAGTACTGGATCAGCTTCTTCCCGGGTGTCGCGCTGCTGCTGACCATCGTCAGCATCAACCTCGTCGCCGACCAGCTGCGCGACGTGCTGAATCCGCGCCTGCAGAAATGACGAGGCCGGCGAACGACGGAGCGCCGGGAGCCGGGACGGCGCCGGAGGTGCTACCTCCCGTGCTGACGGTCGAGGGCCTGCGCACGCATTTCTTTACCAAGGCCGGCGTGGTCAAGGCCGTGGACGACGTGTCGTTCACCGTGGGCCGCGGCGAGGTGCTGGGGCTGGTCGGCGAATCGGGCTCCGGCAAGTCGATGACCGGGTACTCGCTGATGGGGCTGATCGATCCGCCCGGCCGCATCGTCGATGGCCGCATTGTGCTCGATGGCATTGACCTCCGCGCGTTGAACGCCGAACAGTTGCGGCATATGCGCGGCAACCGCGTCGCGATGATCTTTCAAGACCCGATGATGACGCTGAACCCGGTCCTGCGCATCGACGTGCAGATGATCGAGGCCATCCTTGCGCACGAGGCGGTGGGCAAGGCCGCGGCGCGCGCCCGCGCACGCGAAGCGCTGGTGCGCGTCGGCATTCCGTCGCCGGACGAACGGCTTGAAGCATATCCGCATCAATTTTCCGGCGGCATGCGGCAACGCGTGGCCATCGCCATCGCGCTGCTGAACAGCCCCGACCTCATCATCGCGGACGAGCCCACGACGGCGCTGGACGTCACGATCCAGGGCCAGATCCTCTACGAGATGCAGAAGCTGACCCGCGAGACCGGCACGGCGCTGATCTGGATCACGCATGACCTGTCGGTTGTGGCGGGCCTCGCCGATCGCGTATGCGTGATGTACGCCGGACGCATCGTGGAGCAGGGCACCACCGAGGAAGTGCTGTCGCATCCGGCGCATCCGTACACGCGGGGCCTTCTTAATTCCGTACCCGCGAACAACGAACGCGGCCAGCGGTTGAAGCAGATTCCCGGCATGACGCCGTCGTTGCTCGAATTGCCCCCCGGCTGCCCGTTTCGCGAACGCTGCACCTTTGCCACCGTCGAATGCGCGGTGTCACCACCGAGCGTGGCGGTAGGCGTTCACGGCCACACGGTACGGTGCTTTCACCCGCTGGCGGCATGAGCGCAACGTCAACCTTGCCGGCGGCGGACCTCGACGCATTGGTCGAATTGCGTGGTGTGTCGAAGCGCTTCTCGAAGCCGCTCGACCTCGCGGCGAAGATCGGCAACAAGTTCGGCGCGAACATGAAGGAAGAGGTGGTGCACGCAGTCGACCGCGTCAGCCTGACCGTGGCCTCCGGCGAAGTGCTTGGCCTGGTCGGCGAATCCGGTTGCGGCAAGTCCACGCTGGGGCGCCTCGCCGTGGGTTTGCTGTCGCTGTCCGATGGCGAGCGGTACTGGCGCGGCGCTTCGCTGGCGCGCCTCGATGCCGCCGCCGCACGCAAGCAGCAACTGAAGATGCAGATGATCTTTCAGGATCCGTACGCGTCGCTCAACCCGCGGATGCGTGTGGTCGACATCGTTGGCGAAGCGCCGGTTGCGCATCGCGTGATCAGCCCGAAGCAGCAGACGGAATACGTCGGCCTGATGCTCAATCGCGTGGGCCTCGACCCGACGCTGATGCGCCGCTATCCGCATCAATTCTCAGGCGGCCAGCGCGCGCGGATCGGCATCGCGCGCGCACTGGCGGTGAAGCCCGAGTTTCTCGTCTGCGACGAATCGGTCGCGGCGCTGGACGTGTCCATTCAGGCCCAGGTGCTGAACCTCTTCCTCGAGTTGAAGGGTGCCCTCAACCTCACGTATCTTTTCATCAGCCACGATCTCGGTGTGGTGCGCTTCGTCGCCGACCGTGTCGTCGTGATGTATCTCGGCCGCGTGGTGGAGAGCGCGGCATCGGGCGAATTGTTCCGCCAATCGAACCATCCGTACACGCAGGCACTGTTGGCCGAGGCCGGCAGGGTGGAGCCGAAAAAGCGCACGTTCGTGCCGATCAAGGGCGAGATCCCGTCGCCGCTCGATCCGCCGCCGGGTTGCCACTTCCACCCGCGCTGCCCGTACGTGATGGAGCGCTGCCGCAGCAACGTGCCGCCGTTGCGCGAGATCGCGCCGGGACATCTCTCGGCGTGCTTCCTCAACGACGCACGCTAGTCAGGCGGCAGGGTTCACGATGACCGCCGCCTTCGTGCGTCACGATCCGCCGGGGGTGCTGCTGCCCCTGGTGCTCGATTCGCCGCATTCGGGCGAGTGGTATCCCGACGATTTCGATCACGCCCCGCCGCGCTCCATGGTGCGCCAGGCCGAGGACACGCACGTGGCGCGCCTGTGGCAGCACGCGGTGGCGCACGGCGCGACGCTGCTCGAAGCCCGCTTCCCGCGCGCCTACATCGACGCCAACCGCAGCGTGGACGACATCGATCTCGCGTTGCTCGAGGATGGCTGGCCGGTGCCGGTGACGCCGTCGCGCAAGACGGAGCAAGGCATCGGGCTCGTGTGGCGGCTGGCGCGAGGCGGCGTGCCGATGTACGCGCGCAAGCTGACGGCGGCCGAGGTACAGGGGCGCATCGATCAGTGCTGGCGCCCCTATCACGCCGAACTGGAGGCGCTGCTGGAGGCGCGCCGCCGCGCCTATGGCGGGGTGTGGCACATCAATTGTCATTCGATGCCGGCGGTGGGCGATGCGCTTGCCGACGACCCCGGTCACGAGCGCGCCGATTTCGTGCTGGGCGATCGCGACGGCACGACGTGTGACGCGGCGTTCACGCAGTGCGTGGCCGATGCAGCGCGCGGCATGGGCTACAGCGTCGCGATCAACGATCCCTACAAGGGCGTGGAGCTGGTGCGCAAGCACGGCCGGCCCGCCGACAACCGCCACAGCCTGCAGATCGAGCTGAAGCGCACGCTGTACATGGACGAGGTCACGCTCGAACCCACGGCCGGCTACGGCAGACTCGAACGCGACCTGGCGGAACTGACACGCAGGCTGGCGGCATTCGTGGGCGAGCGCATCCCGGCGACGTTTCCATGAACGCATGCCGCGCGGTCCGCGTGCGGAAGACAGAAGCCAGTGATTGGTCCGACCACTGATTGGTCCGACCACTTGACCGGTTCCGGGCACGCTGCTAACGTCCGCGGCAAGTCTTGCGCGTAACACTCAAAGAGGTGCGCGCGGATCGAAGCTTCCATCACCTACAGACCCAGGAGGAAACCATGAAACTGATTCCGCGCGCATTCATCGCGCT
>Ga0163153_10002686_pt1 | contig 25218 bp, 20 predicted proteins | sample OliLakLV19MP6IB1_FD_148629 | JGI IMG/M metagenome (GOLD analysis project Ga0163153, IMG submission 148629) | Freshwater microbial mat bacterial communities from Lake Vanda, McMurdo Dry Valleys, Antarctica - Oligotrophic Lake LV.19.MP6.IB-1 | ecosystem: Environmental > Aquatic > Freshwater >...
GATCGGCCAGATAATCGTCCACTTCCTCGTAGGCGAATCGCCGGCAGCTTTTGATCGCGGAGCTATGCACCTCGCTGTGCGTCGGTACGCCTTCGGCCGAGAACTCGATGAAGCACGTTTTCGTGAACCGCACGCGATCCGGTTGCAAGCTCGCCAGGCTGTTGGAGATGATCTCCGGCAGCATCGGAATCACGCGGTCGGGCAGGTAAATGCTCGTCGCGCGGCTGTAGGCTTCTCGATCCAATGCGGTCTTGGGCTTCACGAAGTGCGACACGTCGGCGATATGCACGCCCAGGCGCCAGCCGCCATCCTGTGTCCGCTCCAGCGAAATCGCGTCGTCGAAATCGCGCGCGTCGATGGGATCGATGGTAATGATTGTCGTGTTGGTCAGATCGAGCCGACCCTCGGCGACTTCCTCGACGAACGCCTCGGCCTCTTCGCGGGCGTTTTCCAACACGTCATCCGGAAAATCTCCGGGCAAGTTGTATTCGTGGATGATCGACAGCGTGTCGACGCCTGGCTCCCCGCGTTTGCCAAGGACTTCGGAGATCACCCCTTCGCCGTCGCGCGCGTGCGATGGGAAGCGAATCATCTCGATCACCACTTTGTCATCCGGCTGCGCGTTCTTCGCTTCGGGATCGCCGACGAACACCGGCTGCGCGAAGAGCGTACCGTCGACCTGCACGAACCCGGAACCTGCGCGTTCGAAGTACGTGCCGACGAAGCGATGCGTGTCACGTTCGAGCACTTCGACGATCGCGCCGCGCGGACCGAGCCCGCCGCGCCCGCGATCGAGCATTTTTACGAGCACCAGGTCGCCGCTCGACGCGTCGCCGGCCATATCGCCGGCAATGTACAAATCTTGCATCGGCAACCCGTCGGGCAGCGCCGAGCGCGGCCGAACGAAGCCGAAGCCTTTTTCCTTGCGCCGAAAGGTGCCGATTACGCGATCCGACGGCGCCGCGTCGGGCGCGACGGCGTCATGTTGTTTCTTCTTTTTCTTGGGCGCTTCCGCGACAGGCTCGTCGTCGGCCGCCACGTCCGCGGAAATGGCCACGGCTCCTGCGGCGACGGGTGGGGCCTTGCCAGTGAATTTGACAAAGTGTTTCTCGCCATAGGCGAGCTGTCCCGCCTTGACGAGCTGCCGAATCGCACGGCGCAGTTCGCCGACCTGATCCTCGGTGAGTTCAAGCTTCTTGGCGATTACTTTCGGCTTCACGGGCCGATAGTTGGGCCGCTGGACGTATTCCAGCAAGCGCTGTTGAACGGACATTTCTGACATGAGTTCCTAGTTTCCAGAATGCGACTGGCGCCAGCACAAAACTGCGCGGCCCGCCGTCGCGGAGTGTTTTATTGGAGTTGTAGCCTGGAATTCTAGCAGAATTCGCGCGGCGGCGCACCGAGGCAGAGCCTTCACCAAGACTCAGTTGAAGTGCGGATTCGGCGTCAGGCAGAAGCCGCCAAAGGGTCTTGATAGGACCGATGGAACGTCGCGTTGGCCGACCGAGACGCTGGGCTCTCAATCGATTGCCAGGTGGCAGTTCTACGCCCAGGGTTCCGCCAACAATATCTGCGGCGAATGGCGTGGGCTCGATTTTGAGTCGCCAAAGGGAGTTTAGCCCGCAAATAGCCAGACAGCGACTAACGGCGAAACGCCTCAATTCACGCATTTCGCCCGGCCGTCCAACTCCCGCCGGGCCTGCATCTTAAGTATAGCGACAATCGGCCAAGGCCAAGCGAATGAACATTGACCTGAACCCGGAGGTTTTACTATTCTCCCGCCCCGGCCAGGGTGTGAAAGCCCCGGCGGGCGGCTCTCGCGCGCCTTCGTGCGAGGACGATGTGACCAATTCGGGGATTTCTCAGCGTGTCGACCGTTTCCGCCGAAAATCGCCAACATCGACCGAACGCCGCCGTGGCCAGTGGCTATTGGGAAGCCAAGGCCGTCGCCTACGACTGCCTGCATGATCGACTTCGCGAAATGCTCAGGGTGATCGCCCAACGGCGGCCGGCGAGCATTTTCGACGTGGGTTGCAGCACCGGCGAGGTGGCCCGCGGCGTGACGGCGCTGCTGCCGCAGACGCGCTACTTCGGCTGCGATATTTCGAAGACGGCCGTCGCCAAGTTGGGTCGCCCCAACGTCGTGCAGTGCGACCTGAATGTCGATGGTGTGCCCTTCGGCGATCAACGATTCGATTGCGTCGTGGCCTCCGGCATTTGCGAGTATGTCGCGGACCAACAGAATTTGTTGAGCGAACTCGCGCGACGATTGACGCCCAGCGGCGCGCTGCTGGCGTCCTACGTGAACATCGATCACATCGCCCGGCGCTGGCGACGCTGGCTCGGCAAGCGCCCGCGCGACAACCACACCTGGCAGACGCTTGTGCCGTTGACGGAATTCGCAGGCTGGCTGCAAGACGCTGGGCTCCGCATCTTGGAGCGTATTCCCACGCACGGATTCATCTCGCGCACAAGTGAACTTGCGGATCGTCTCTATCCGACGCGGCATTTATGCAAATGGGCGCCGGGACTCATGAGCCTGCTGGCGCCGCAGGTAATTTTTGTCTGTGAACGAAGTGAACAGCCCTCAGCGACGCCGAACGTGATTCCCGCCGGGCGCTAACGCTTCCGGCTCCAATTCCTGGCATTTGATACCTGGCTCATTCCCATGCATCGCGTTCTGGCCTTCATCAATCCGAAATTGTCGACGCGCAATGTCGGGGATTTGTTCATTGAGGACGCGGTCAAGCGGATCCTGTCGTACGACGCGGCGGAGAGCATCGACATCGATCCGCGGCAACCGATCACCGATCAACACATCGCCGAGATCAATCGTTGCGATGCGGCCGTGATTGTCGGCACCAATCTCTGGTACCGGCAATTGGCCCGGCCGGGACGCTGGTGCTTCACGGCCGAGCAATTGAAGGCGATCCGCGTGCCGATCATTCCCTTGGGAGTCGGCACGACGCGGCACGTCGGCGAAGACAACGCCTTCGACGACGATACGCTCGAACAACTCCGGATCATTCACGACTCCTGCCATCAGGCCAGCGTGCGCGACGAGCGGACGCGCGAGGCCCTGGCCGAGGCCGGGATTCGCAACGTCACGCTGACCGGCTGCCCCACGCTGTACCGCAGCCTGGCGGCGCAATGGACCATGCGTCCCTTGGACAGCGAGCGTCCCGTGGGTGTCTCTCCATCGCGAATGAACGCGTTTCCGGTCCGGGCGACTCCCTATTCGGCGCTAGGCGTGCAGCCCTATCGCCGCGAAAACCACGTCGCACTCACGGTGCGCAAAGGCCAGCGCCGCAACGTGCGGAGCCTGGTGCAGATCCTGCAACGCAAACGGTTTACGCTAACCGTGGCCGCGCAACAGGACAAAGACCGCTTCCTCGGCTGGGGCATCCCCTGGTTCGCGCCGAGCGTCCCGACGCTGTACCGATACGACCTGGCCCCCTATGTCGACCTCGTGGAACGCTCGTTCGGCGCCATTGGCTGCCGACTGCACGGCAATATGTTCCACCTCTCGCACGGCAACCCGGCGGTGTTTCTGGCCAATTGCTCCCGGGCGGAATCGTACTGCCAGACGTACGGGCTTCCCTATTACTACTGTCCGGACCACGAGTCGCTGACCGCAGGGCAGTTGAATGAGGCCGTGGAACGCCTCGGCGATCGCGGCGAATACACCCGATTCGCGGAACGCTACGCCCACTTCCACCGGGTGCTCGGCGACACGCTCGTCGCCAACGGGCTGGAACACCGCCTGAAGCAGGCGGAGCCGGCCAAACAGTTTTCGCGGCGAGCCGCTTAAAAAGGGCGGTCCATCGTCGGCGTCTTGACCATCCCGCGCACCATCGTTACCATGCTGGCATTCATCCGACGCTGGTCGGATTTTTTTCGGCCCGGGCTTGTGAAAGCATTCACAAAGTGCCTGGCGTCGAATGACAAGTCATTGCAGCACAAGACTTTATGCAGGACGCAGCGGTCCCACTTCTGCTCTTTGTTTTGGCTAGCACCGGCCTGGGGCTGGCCTTGCTAGCGGTAGGGAAGCTGCTCGGGCCCAAGCGGCAGTCGGCCGTCAAGCAGATGCCGTACGAAAGCGGCATGGATCCGATCCATGATACGCGGCGGCGGTTTGATATCGGCTTCTATCTTGTGGCGATCGTCTTTCTGGTCTTCGACGTGGAGTTGCTGTTCCTCTATCCCTGGGCGGTCGCCAGCCGAGCTGCCGCCGCGCCGGGAGTGATGAGCAGTCAGCCGCTGGGGATCGACGGGGCGGTGGCCGCGGGCTGGGTGGATGGTCGCGGTCTGGTCTTCACCGAAGTGATGATTTTCATCACACTCTTGGCCGCGGGCCTGCTCTATGTCTGGAAAAAAGGGGTGTTCCGATGGCGTTAGAGCTCCCCGAAAACGTGGTGGTGAGCAAGCTCGACTCGCTGGCCAACTGGTGCCGGAAGAACAGCCTGTGGCCGATGCCCTTCGCCACGGCCTGCTGCGGCATCGAGTTGATGGCCACGGGGGCGAGCAAGCACGACTTGGCCCGGTTTGGCGCCGAGGTGTTTCGGTTTAGCCCTCGGCAGTGCGACTTGATGATCGTCGCTGGCCGCGTGGTGATGAAGATGTTGCCGGTGCTGCAACGCATCTGGCAGCAAATGCACGAGCCGAAGTGGTGCATCTCGATGGGCGCCTGCGCCTCGACCGGCGGCGTGTTCGACACCTATTCGGTGGTGCAGGGAATCGACCGCTTCATCCCCGTCGATATGTACATCCCTGGCTGCCCGCCGCGGCCGGAGCAACTGATTCAAGCCATCATCGACCTGCAAGACATGATTCAAAACGAAGGCACGATCACCGGCGAAGAGTTCGAACTGAAATCACGCCAAGCAACGAAGCGGGCGCTGATCGAACTGCCAGTGATCCAAAGGCCCATGCATTTGTTGAGATAGGGAGGAAGTTTGAAGTGTTCAGTGTTCAGTGAAGACGCTGTGCCGAAACACTGAAAACTGAACACTGAAAACTTCAAACTAAGAAAACATGCTCAAAACTACCACGCTCGAAGCGATGTTAGCCGCGTATCCGGAGCTTGCCGTGAGCGAGTTTCGTGGTGATACGCGCGTTGTCGCGTCGCGTGGAAAGCTGTTTGAGACCTTGCAGTGGTTCTTGTGCCAGCGTGGGTTCGATTTGCTGGTCGATATCACCTGCGTCGATTACTTGAACTATCGCGACGCCAAGGATCGCTTCGGACTCGTGTACTTGCTGGCTTCGACCGAGACCAACGAGCGCATTACCCTTCGCGTGTATTTGAATGAACCGGAGTTGAACGTCCCCAGCGTCGTCCCACTTTGGGAAGGCGCCAACTGGATGGAACGCGAAGTCTTCGACATGTTCGGCATCGTGTTCGATGGGCATCCCGATTTGCGACGCATTTTGATGCCCGACGAGTTCACGGCTTACCCCTTGCGCAAGGACTACCCGTTGCAAGGACGCGGGGAGCGTCATAACTTCCCCGTGCTCCGACGCAATCAGGCATGACACGATGGCGCCAACAGCCGCACCAACATTTCAAACGATCGACTTGGCGCATGATGAGCCGGTCGACTACATCTGGACGCTGAATTTCGGCCCCCAGCATCCGGCGACGCATACCACGCTGCGCCTGGTGCTCAAGCTCGACGGCGAACGGGTCGTCGACGCCATGCCGGACATCGGCTACCTGCACTCCGGTTTCGAGAAGATCGGTGAACATCTGGATTACAACCAGTATGTCACCGTCACCGACCGGATGAATTACATCTCGCCGTTGGCGAACAACATCGCCTGGCACGGCGCGGTGGAAAAGCTGCTGGGCATGGAGCTGCCGCCGCGGGCAAAGTACATCCGCACGATCCTGGCGGAACTCGCCCGCATCAGCGATCACTTGCTCTGCAACGGCGCCGTGGGGCTCGATACCGGCGCGTTCACGTTTTTTCTGTACGGCTTCTATCAGCGCGAAGTGTTATACGACATCTTCGAAACGCTGTGCGGCGCCCGCTTCACGAACAGCTACACGCGCGTCGGTGGCGTCTCGCAAGACTTCACGCCGCTAGTGATCGAGAAGATCCGCACGTTCTTGAAGACGTTCCCGAAGACGCTCGAAGACATGGAGCGGTTGCTGAACCGCAATCGCATCTTCGTCGACCGCACCAAGGGCGTCGGCGTGTTGACGAAGGAAGAGGCCACGAATCGCAGCGCCACCGGGCCGATTGCCCGCGCGAGCGGCGTGACGCGCGACCTCCGCAAGGACGAGCCGTATCTCGCTTACGCGGATCTGGACTTCAAAGTCTGCTGCATGAAGTCGGGCGATTGCTTCGCGCGTTACCTCGTGCGGATGGCCGAGATGCGCGAGAGCTTGAAAATCGTCGCTCAGGCATTGGAAAACCTGCCGAGCGGACCAGTGAACGTCGGCCAAGACGAGCGAACCGCGTTGCCGGATAAGGGGCTTGTTTACCGATCGATCGAAGGGACTATCTCCCACTTCGAACTGACGATGACCAACCGAGGCTTCGAGACGCCGCACGAAGAGTGCTACAGTGCGATTGAAGCCCCCAACGGCGAGTTGGGCTTTTACCTGGCTGGCGACGGCACCGACGTGGCGTACCGCGCGCGCTGCCGCCCGCCGTCGTACATTCATTTCGCCATCTTTCCGCACCTGATCCGCGGCCACACGTTATCCGACGTGGTGGCGGTGCTGGGAAGCTTGAACGTGATCGCGGCGGAGTTGGACCGATAGAGGAAGTGATGAGTGATGAGTGATGAGTGATGAGTGATGAGTGATGAGTTTCGGGCAGTCGTCCCAATTCATTACTCATCACTCCGCACTCATCACTTGTAACAACGAGTGATGTTAACAATGCCAGAAACCGCTACTCCGATCCTGACGCCCCCGATGGTTGCCGCCATCACCGCGTTGTTTCCTCGGTATCCGACGAAACAAGCGGTGACGTTGCCGGCGTTGCATATCGTCAACGAACAGTTGCGGTATGTCCCGTTGCAGGCCGTGGTGGAGATCGGGCGGTTGCTGGAACTGCATCCCGCTCAGGTGCAAGACACGCTGTCGTTCTATGGATTCTTCAAACAGGACGCACCGCATGGCGAAGTTCGAGCTTGGGTCTGCCGGAGCGTGAGTTGCGCCCTGCGCGGCGGCGAGGAGGTGCTGGAGCACATGTGCCACAAGGCCGGCATTCATCCCGGCGAAATGACAAGGGACGGAAAACTGACGATCGAATTTGCGGAATGCCTCGGCGCGTGCGACTTCGCCCCCTGCATGCTGGCCGGCGACGAACTGCACCGCGATTTGACCAACAACAAGGCGGAAGCGTTCTTAAAAGACATTGGCGTGACGGCCAACGCTCTTTGAGAATTGAACCACGGAGAGCACGGAGGACACGGAGGGAGGAGAGGATTGAGTGCGTTTGAACCGCGGAGACGCAGAGGAGTGAGAGAGGAGAGAATTGAAACCACGAAAGTCGCGAAAAGCACGAACTTTTTGTGCGGCGTTATGTGAGTTTCCAGCCTTCCTGGTTCCTCCCACTGAAAACTGAACACTGAAAACTTCAAACTCGATACATGTTCGAACCTGTCCTGCTTGCTAACGTCGAAATTGAGAATAGCCATACGCTCGCGGTGTATGAGCGGACTGGCGGGTATGGCGCGCTGCGCAAGGCACTGAAGGAGATGACCGCGGTCGAAGTGACCGAAGTCGTCAAGTCGAGCAATTTGCGCGGGCGCGGCGGCGCTGGTTTTCCGACCGGCCTGAAATGGACCTTCCTCCCGAAGGACCATCCCGGGCCGATCTACATGTGCATCAACGCGGACGAGAGCGAGCCGGGCACGTTCAATAATCGCATCCTGATGGAGGAAGACCCGCACCAGGTGATCGAAGGGATCATTCTCGGTTGCTACGCGACGCGGGCCACGACGGCTTACGTGTATCTCCGTTATGAGTATCCGAAGTCGCTCAAACGCATGCAGCAGGCGATCGACGAGGCCTACGCCGCCGGGCTGCTCGGCAACAACATCCTCGGCAGTTCATTCTCGCTTGACGTTTATATGCATCGCGGCGCGGCAGCCTATATCTGCGGCGAAGAGACCGGGCTGATCGAAAGTCTGGAAGGCAAGCGCGCGTGGCCGCGCATCAAGCCGCCGTTTCCGGCCGTGGAAGGCGTGTTCCGCAAGCCGACCGTCGTGAACAACATCGAAACGATGGCCTGCGTGACGCAAATCATGCGGCGCGGCGCGGACTGGTTCAAATCAATCGGCGTGCCGAGCGATCCCAAGAACCCGCGCGATCCCGGCAGCTATGGCCCGAAGCTCTACTGCATCAGCGGCCACGTCAACAAGCCAGGCTGCTACGAAGCTCCGCTGGGCATCACGCTCCGTCAACTGTTGAACGAATACGGCGGCGGCGTTTGGAAAAATCGCAAGGCGAAGGCGGCGATTCCCGGCGGCATCAGCATGGGCTTGTTCACGGAAGCGGAATTTGACACGCCGCTCGATTTCAACGGCCCCGGCAAAGTCGGCTGCCTGGGACTTGGCACCGCTGCCGTCGTGGTGCTCGATGAGACAGTGAGTATCGTCGACTTCCTGCACAACAGTTGCCGGTTCTTCGCCCATGAAAGCTGCGGCCAATGCACGCCGTGTCGCGAAGGGACCGCCTGGTCGCTCAGCATGTTGAATCGCATCAAGGCCGGCAAAGGACGCTTGAAAGACCTGGACTTACTGCTGGAAATCGGCGACACGATCGGCATCATCCCCGGCACCACCATCTGCGGCCTGGCGGACGGCGCGGCGTGGCCGATCAAGAACGCGATCAGAAAATTCCGTAACGAGTTTGAAGAATACATCAAGCGCACCAACCCGCACGGTTGGATGGAAGAAAGAGCGGTAGAATCGCTTCCGGTGCTCGCGCACTGAGTCCTTCGCCAAGTGATGAGTGCGGAGTGATGAGTGATGAGTGAAAAGGAGGAGAGAAATCGAGCTTTGGCGCAGAGGACGAAGCGATTCGCTCTGAGAATCATCAACATGTATGTGAAGCTGCCGAAGTCGACGCATGCACAGATACTTGCGAAGCAAGTCCTCAGAAGCGGAACTTCCGTTGGCGCACACTACCGAGAAGCGATGCGAGCGCGATCTCCGGCCGAATTCATCAGCAAGATAGAAGGCGGCTTACAAGAGTTAGAAGAAACGGCATACTGGCTAGAGTTACTGGTCGAATCCGAAATCGTACCAGTGAGAAAAGTGTCCGATTTGTTCAAGGAGTTAGATGAGTTGACGGCAATCTTTGCTGCATCGGCGCGTACTGCCAAAAGTCGAAAATAGCCGGCACTCATCACTCATCACTCATCACTCATCACTCATCACTCCGACATGCCATCGGTCATTGTAGACGGAAAAGAAATCGAGATTTCCCCGACCGATCGGTTGAATGGGATTGAAATCGCGCGCCGCGCTGGCGTGGAGATTCCGCATTACTGCTGGCATCCGGGCCTGAGCGTGGTCGCGAGCTGCCGGATGTGCCTGTGCGAGACCGGGACGCGGAATGCCGAGACCGGCGCGATCACGATGATGCCGAAGCTGGTGCCCGCTTGCCAGACGCCGGCCAGGGATAACACCGTCTTCGTCACCGATAGCGAGAAGATTCGCCAGGCGCGGGCGTATGTCGAAGAAGCTTTGCTGATCGATCACCCGATCGATTGCCCGATCTGCGACAAGGCGGGCGAGTGCTTGTTGCAGGATTACTACTTCCTGCACGGACAAAAGGAACGCCGCGCCGATCTGCGACCGTTTACCAGCCGCAAACGGCCGATGGGGGACACGGTCACGCTGTTCGTCGATCGTTGCGTGATGTGCACGCGTTGCGTGCGATTTACGCGCGAGATTACCGGCACGTCCGAATTGATGGTCGCCAACCGAGGCAGTCACGAAGAAATCGACGTGCTGCCAGGCTTCCCGCTCGACAACAAGCTTTCCGGCAACGTGGTGGATATCTGCCCGGTCGGGGCGCTCGGTGACAAGGATTTCCTCTATTCGCAGCGCGTCTGGTTCATGAAACGCCATGCGGGTGTTTGCACCGGCTGCTCGACGGGTTGCTCGGTTCACGTGGAAGAGAATCAGGATCACGTTTATCGCCTCAAGCCGCGCGAGAATTCGTTCATCAATCAATGGTGGATGTGCGACGAAGGACGGTACGGGTATCACCATTTGCATGCTGAAAATCGTCTGGTCGGCGCGAGGCATCGCGACGCGCAAGGCGTGCTGGCGAACGTCGAGTGGAACGAAATGCGCCCTGAGTTGGATGCGGCGCTTCGCAAAGCCGGCCGCCTGGCCGCGGTCTTGTCGCCGCATTTGACGGTGGAAGAAGCCTATTTGCTGGCGAAGTACGTCCGCTCCATCGATGCGAACGCCGTGTTGGCCTTGGGGCCGGTTCCCGTCGACGGGGAGGACGAACGCTTCCTGAACGGCTTTACGATCCATGCGGAAAAATGCCCGAATCGACGCGGTGTCGAAGCCGTGCTGAAACACTTCGCCGGCAACGTGACGACGTTCGACGACTTCACCGTCTCGCTCGCGAGCAGTGACGTGAAAGCGGTTTGGATCAGCGGCGGTTACAAGACCGATTGGAACACCGCGGAGACCGCCGCGGCCTTTGCCGGGCTGGACGTGTTGGTCGTGCAGGATATGTTTAGCTCGCCGCTGATGGAGCAGGCCACGCATCAATTGCCAGGCGCCGGCTTCGCGGAGCGTGACGGGTCGTACGTGAACTTCCAAGATCGCCTGCAGTCGGTCCGCTGGGCAATTCGTCCGCCTGCAGGCGCTTGGGTGGACGGACAGATCTTCTGGCAAATGCTTGGCAAGCCGGGTCTGTTCAACAGCCGCGCCGTGTTGAGCGACGTCGCCGCCGAGATTCTGTTCTTCGAGGCCGCGGGTGCGGACGTGCCGGAAACGGGCGTCGACTTGCGGGCCAAGCTGTTGGCGGAATCGGGAACCAAATAAGCAGAAGTGATGAGTGCGGAGTGATGAGTGATGAATGGATTCAAATACTCATCACTCATCACTCCGCACTCATCACTTGAAAGCACAAATAACCCCCATGCCTGAATACGTCATCGTCGCGCTCGTCATGATCGCCCTCCTGATCGGTGGGTTGATGACGGCCGCTGCGTACTTTGTCCTCCTCGAGCGGTGGATGGCGGCCTGGATTCAGGATCGCAAAGGGCCCAATCGCGTCGGCATCCCGCTCACGAATATCAAATTGTTCGGACTCGGCCAACCGCTCGCCGACGGCGTAAAGTTCATCCTCAAGGAAGAATACACGCCGGGGCATGTCGATAAGTTCCTGTACTCCTTGGCGCCGATTTCCATTCTCGCCGCGGCGCTGGCCAGCTTCGCGGTCGTGCCGGTCGGTGATCGCTTGCCGGCGATCTTAGGCTACGGGCCGTTCGATCTTACTGCCGCGCCGGGCATCGACGTCGGGATGATTTACGTCTTCGCCCTGAGCAGCATCGCCGTCTACGGCGTGATTCTCGGCGGCTGGGCCAGCAACAACAAATACAGCTTTCTCGGCGGCCTGCGCTCCAGCGCGCAGTTGATCGCCTATGAGCTGCCGATGGGCCTCGGCATCCTCGGCATCGTGCTGGCGAGCGGTTCGTTGCGGTTGGAGACCATCATCAACACGCAAGCGTCGTCCGGCTTGTGGAACGTGTTCTGGCAGCCGATTGGTTTCGTCGTGTTCGTCATCGCGGCCTTTGCCGAAGCGGCGAGGTTGCCGTTCGATCTTCCGGAAGCGGAGCAGGAATTGATCGGCGGATACCACACCGAGTACTCCGGCCTGCGGCTGTTGATGTATCTCGTCGCCGAATTCCTGCACATGATCATGGCGGCGTTTCTGATTGTGATTCTGTTCCTCGGAGGTTGGCACTTCTGGGGATTGACCGGCGACGCCACGGGCGAAATCACCTGGGGCCAGGCCATCCTGCGGCACATCATTCTGATGTCCAAGATCACCGGCGTGATTCTGTTCTTCATGCTGGTGCGCTGGAGTTGGCCGCGGTTCCGCTTCGATCAACTCATGGCCCTCGCTTGGAAGGTGATGCTTCCCTTGGGCATGGTCAACCTGGTGGTGATCGCGGTGCTGGTGGAGTTCCAACCGCAATTGATCGAACGCGCCGGCGGACGCGGCGCGGCGAGCCTGTTGATGATCGGCGCCAGTTGGCTGATCGGCATCATCTGCTGGGCCGCCGTCGCCTGGGCAACGCCGCTCGGAACCGACAACCGCCCGGTCCATGGAAAAATCGGCGCCATGGAATAGCAACGAGTCTCGCACAGATTGAACCGCGGAACGTAGGTCAGGCTTTCCAGCCTGACATGAACGGCATTTTGCAGGAAAGAATCGGAATTCAGAGTCAGGCTGGAAAGCCTGACCTACGTTCCGCGTCGAAATAGGAACCAAAAGACGACCTGACATGAAATCTGACGATCCTGACATCACCTGGGTGGAAGAGCCGAAGCTGGGGCTGACGGGGCGGATGTATCTGCCGTTGTTGGTGCAGGGGCTGACGACGACGGCGCGCCATTTGATCAGCCCGAAAGTCACCGTCAGCTTTCCGGAAGAGCGGCCGCAGATCGGCAACCCGTTGATCTATCGCGGCGTGCATCGCTTGAACAAGGACGCCGAAGGCCGCGTGAAGTGCGTGGCTTGCTTTCTGTGCGCAACGGCCTGTCCGGCGCACTGCATCGATATCATCGCCGCGGAAAGCCCTTGGCCGGATCGCGAAAAGTATCCCGAGAGCTTCGTGATCGACGAATTGCGCTGCATTTTCTGCGGAATGTGCGAGGAAGCCTGCCCGGTCGATGCGGTGGAGTTGACCAGCTTGATGGACCTGACCGGACGCAGCCGCGAAGAGATGATCTTTGACAAGGAAAAGCTGCTCAGCGTTTACGATATGACGAAGGACGCCGAGCCGATGAAGTCGATCGCGTTGGGAGGTACGGTGTGAGTTTTTCCGAACGGGTTACTCATATTCTATCGCATCCCGGCTGGCCCTTCGCGCTGGTGGCGCTGTTGGGCGCCGCCGGCATGTACCTGCTGCTGCCGCGCGGGGCGCGCGGCGGCCGGCGCGTCGGTGGCATGCTGGCCGTGGCGGCCTTCGTATTGCTGGGCGCGAAGCTGCCGCATCTGTCTGGGCTGCGCGAAGGCGTGTTCGCGATGCTCGCCACGGTGACCGTCGTTTCGGCCGTCGGCTCGGTGACGTTTCGCAGTCCCGTGTATTGCGCGATCTGGTTCGCGTTGACGTTGGCCGGCACGGCGGGCTTGTTCATGTTTCAAGGCGCGCAATTCCTCGGCGTGGCGACGATCGTCGTCTATGCCGGCGCGATTCTGGTCACGATGCTGTTCGTGCTGATGCTCGCGCAGCCGCAGGGATTGTCGACCTACGACCGCGTCAGTTGGGAACCACTGCTAGGCGCCGGCGTGGGCGGTCTGTTGGTCGGCCTGCTGACGCATCTGCTGCGCAGTTCCTTGGCCACGGCCGACGCCGGATTCGCCGCTGCCAAGCCGATGACCGAGAACGCGGTGCTGGTCAACGAGCACGTCGCGGGACTGGGCGCGCAACTCTTCAGCAAACATCTAATCGCCGTCGAAGCCGGCGGCTCGTTGCTTCTCGTGGCCGTCGTCGCAGCGGTGGCGATTACATCGCAAGGCGTCCCGAAACGCCAAGGTGGTCGCTATGAATGAAACCACGCTACTCCTCAACTACCTCGTCGTCGGCGCACTCCTGTTCGCCATCGGTCTGGTCGGTTTCGTTACGCGGCGGAACCTGATTGTCATGTTCCTGGCCGCGGAGATGATGTTGCAAGGCGTGTCGCTGAGCCTCGTCGCTTGGGGGCGCTATCACGGCGATTGGGGCGGGCAGATGCTCGTCATTTTCATCATCACCGTGGCCGCCTGCGAGGCCGCCGTGGCCTTGGCGATGATTCTGATGATGTTCCAACGCTCCGGCAAACTCGATATCGCCTTTTGGCAGCAGGAACGGGAGTCAAACCTGCCGGCCTTCGTCGATCAGGAGTTGCCAGCCGAGCCGGAAGAGTCCAAGCATTGGCCGACGTTGACGCCCGCGGGGCGCGAACCGCGATTCGATCAAGAGGAAGTGGTCCACCGTACCCATGTTTGATTTTCTCGACGTCTCGACGCGGATGACGCTCATTCCCGCGCTGCCCTTGGCGGCGGCGCTGGTGACGGCGCTCCTGGGCCGCTCGTTCCTGCGCGAGCATTCGCACTGGCCGACCGTTGTCGGCTTGGCCCTCAGCTTCATCGTGAGCCTGAGCCTGTTGTTCGAAGTCCGCGAACTGGCCGGCCAAGCGCATGCGCCGCATGAAACGCCCGCGCGAGCAACCGTTCATCCGGCAAGTTTTCAACAGGCCGAACCGGCGAAACCGGCGGTGGGCGTCGAGATTGTCCACGCCCTTTGGAATTGGGCCACGATCGACGGCGCGATCGATACTCCCTCGCGCGCGCTGCCGGCCAATGGCGATGCGACACTGCCGGCGGCGTTGCCGTTCAAGATCGATATCTCCCTCCGCAGCGATCCGCTCACAGCGATCATGCTCTGCATGGTCACGTTTATCGCTACGTTGGTCGCCATCTACGCCGCGGGGTATATGCATGGCGATCCCGGCTACTGGCGGTTCTTCAGTTATGTCGCCTTGTTCGTCTTCTCGATGACGATGCTGGTGTCCGTCAGCAACTTTTTGTTGTTGTACGTATTCTGGGAAGCGGTCGGAGTGTGCAGCTATTTGCTGATTGGCTTCTGGTTCGAGAAGCCGGAAGCGGCCGCGGCCGGCAAGAAAGCGTTCCTGGTCAATCGCGTCGGCGACTTTGGTTTCGCGCTCGGCTTGTTCTTAATTTGGACCACCTACGGCACGCTGAATTACCACGACGCCGACGGCATCGCCGGCGTCTTCGGGCAGGCACGGCTGACGAATACCGCGGATCCTTACGTGGGCGGCGGTTTGGGACTAGCGATCTGCCTGCTGCTGATGCTGGGCGCGTGCGGCAAGAGCGCCCAGTTTCCGCTGCACGTCTGGTTGCCGGACGCGATGGAGGGTCCGACGCCGGTCAGCGCCCTCATTCACGCCGCCACGATGGTCACGGCCGGCGTTTATATGGTGACCCGTTGCACGCCGCTGTTCCTGGCTTCGCTGCAGGAGCCCTTTGACTACGGCGGCGTGGAGATTAGCGCGCCGACGATCGTGGCGATCATCGGCGGATTCACGGCGCTGTTGGCCGGCTTGATCGGGCTGACGCAGACCGATCTCAAACGCGTGCTGGCTTATTCGACGGTCAGCCAATTGGGCTACATGTTCCTTGGCCTCGGCGCGGCGACGTTAGCTGGCGTCACCTCTGGCATGTTCCATCTTTTCACTCACGCATTCTTCAAGGCCTTGCTGTTCCTGGGCGCGGGGAGCGTGATGCATTCGATGGGGCATGTCATCGACATGCGCTATTTCTCCGGGCTGCGCCGCATCATGCCGATCACGCATGTGACGTTCTTGATTGGCTCACTCGCGCTGGCCGGCATCATTCCCTTCGCCGGCTTCTATAGTAAAGACGCAATTCTCTCGGCCTTGCATGCTCGGACGGGCGAGGGCGGGACCGGTTTGATTTACAGCGTGCTCTACGTGACTGCGATCGTCACGGCCGGCATGACGGCGTTTTATACCTTTCGCGCGTTCTTCATGACGTTCTATGGCGAGGAACGCATCCCGCACGAAGCCGGGCATCACGCGCATGAGTCGCCCTGGCCGATGACGCTGCCGCTGGTGATCCTCGCAATCGCCGCCTTCGGCGTGGGGCGGTGGTGTGAGATGGATCACTGGTTTGCTCACCTGCTGGAGCAAACACCGTCGCTAGCTTATATCTCTCAAAAACATTTGCCGATTGATCTGCGCGGTCCGTTTGGTCAATTCAACATCGAAATCGCGGCACTCAGCTCGCTCGTGGCATTGGCCGGCATCGCGCTCGCGGCGTTCTTGTACCTGGGAGACCGTCGCGAAGTGGACGTGATTTCTCGGCTGCTGCGACCGTTTTATAACGCCTCGCTGCACAAGTTCTGGTGGGACGAGATTTACACCGTGCTAGTCGTTTGGCCGACGAAGGCGCTCGCCGCGGTGAGTTACTTGTTCGATCGGGTGATCATCGACGGCCTGGTGAACCTGTGCGGATACATCCCGCGAAAACTCGGCGGCGTGCTGCGGTCGTTGCAAACGGGGTTGGTGCAGTTCTACGCCCTGGCGATGGCCATGGCGCTCGCCGTGCTGTTGTTGACATTGATTTGGCCGGGGACGTAGTGTCCGGCGGAGCTTGTGAAGTACTGAGAACGGCCGTGAAGAATCTATCACTGAGGAAGAGCTACAAAAGCTTCGCATTGAAGCAGCCCCCAAGGGGCGATAGACAATAGCCAGGGGCGCCAGCCCCTGGAAGGAAGTGGAAGAATAACATTAGCCCCAACGGGGCGGCACTCATACGACGCGTTCCAAAGGTGTCGCCCCGTTGGGGCTTAGGTATCCGGTGGGACGCGCTTTCCAGGGGTTTGCACCCCTGGCTACTATCTGCCGCCCCTTCGGGGCTGAACGTCGGATTCGATCAATACCAGCGTGCTGACAAACGTACGATGCTGAATTTACTCGCACTCACCGTCTTGCTGCCATTGTTCGGAGCGGGCGGAATCTGGGCCTGGAGCGAAGGCGGACGCGCCGCCGCGCGATTGACCGCGCTGGTGACGACGCTGGTGACGCTCGGCTGCGCCGGTTGGCTCGTGTTCCACTACCCGGAAGGTCCGGTGGCGTTCGACTACGACTGGCTGCGCGGCGCGATTTCCGGCGTTGATATCCGTTTCAGCTTGGGACTGGACGGCTTGAGTCTGTGGATGTTCGGCCTGAGCGCCCTGCTGACTGTAACCGCGGTGCTGGTGAGTTGGGAGGCGATCGAGGATCGCGCGCCGGCCTTCTATGCGCTATTATTGCTGCTCGAATCCGGCATGCTCGGCGTCTTCGCGGCGCGCGACATCATTCTGTTCTACGTGTTTTTCGAGTTCACACTCATTCCGCTGTTCTTCCTGATCGGCATCTGGGGGAGCGAACAGCGACGGCAAGCCGCGATCAAGTTCTTCCTCTACACGCTCGCTGGCAGCGTGTTGACGTTTCTTGGCTTGCTGGCGATCGTCCTCTGGGTGTTCAAACATCCCGCGCCGGGCGAAGCGGCGACGTTGACGTTTTCCATCCAAGCGTTGACCGACGCTCTCAGCGCGACGCCGATGAGCTACGGTTGGCAGTTGACGGTGTTTCTGGCGTTGTTCGCTGGCTTTGCGATCAAGGTGCCGCTCTTCCCGTTGCACACCTGGCTGCCGCTCGCGCACGTGCAGGCGCCAACCGCGGGCAGCGTCATTTTGGCCGGCATCTTGCTCAAGATCGGCACGTACGGTTTTCTGCGGTTCAGTATCCCGATGTTGCCCGAGGCGACCGCCGCTTGCGCCCCGTGGCTGTTGGGGCTCTCGGCGGCCGGCATCATCTACGGCGCGCTTGTCGCGCTGGCTCAGAGCGATATCAAACGCCTGATCGCGTACAGCTCCGTCAGTCACATGGGCTTCTGCTTGCTCGGGCTGTTCTCGCTCAACCGACTCGGCCTGGCCGGCGGTACGTTGCAGATGATTAATCACGGGCTGTCGACTGGCGGATTGTTCGCCATCGTCGGCATGCTCTACGAGCGTTACCATACCCGCGACATCAAGGCGTATTCCGGTATCGCGCGGCGCACGCCGTGCCTGGCGTTTTTCCTGCTGTTGATGACGTTCTCCAGCATCGGCCTGCCTGGCATGAACGGGTTTGCCGGTGAAATTATGCTGCTCACTGGCATGTTCCAACGGGCTTGGGGCGGCGCTCCGGTGGGCTGGGAAACAGCATACATGGTCTTCGCCGTGCTGGCGGTGCTCGGCGTCGTGCTGGGCGCTTGGTATATGCTGTGGCTCGTGGAACGCGTCTTCTTCGGGCCGCTCAAAGAGCCGCACGTGCAACATGGAGAAATCAGCGGCCACGCCCACGAGTCGCATGTGCCTGACTTGAATTTCCGCGAAATGGCGGCGCTGATTCCACTCGTGGTGTTCGTGTTCTGGATCGGTCTGAAGCCAGGCTATTTCCTTGAACATATGCAGCCGGATATCGAGCGCCTTTCCATGCCGGCTACGATGGCGATGGAGCGCCGACATGCGCCGGTGATGCTCACTCAAGGCGAGGAACTCGGTCCTCGAAACGAGTTGGTTGCGAACGTGTCTGACATTCCGCATTCCGCATTCCGAGTTCCGACTTCTACCGTCGCAGGTCCCGCGCATGCCCCCTGACGCGTCGATTCCCGCCTACATGTCGTTCGCCGTAGTGAAGTACCTCACGCCGGAGATCATTCTGATCGCCGTCGCGACGGTGATTTACGTCGCCGGCGCGATGGTGCGCGCTCGCGAGTTGTGGAGCTACCTGGGCTTCACCGGAATTCTCGCCGCCGCCTATGCGTTGTGGACTTCGCCGGAAGCGACCGGCGGACTGGGGCCGGTGCTGGCCGACGACCTGGCGAACTACGTGCGCTGGTTGTCGCTGGTCGTGGGCGGCCTGATGGTGCTGATGATGTCGCGTTTCTCATTCAAGGCCGCGGCGTCCGAGATGGTCGGCACGCTGCTGATGATCTGCGCCGGCTTGATGCTCGTCGCCAGCAGCGGCGAATTGGTGCTGATGTTCCTCGGCCTGGAACTCGTCACCTTCCCGACCTACTTGCTGCTTTACCTGGGCCGTGACGACGCCCACGGGCAGGAATCGGCGGCCAAGTACTTTTACTTGAGCATCCTCGCCGCGGCGTTGATGCTCTATGGTTTCAGCTTCCTCTACGGCGTCGCCGGCAGCACGCAGTTGGCGGATCTGGCGAAAGTGCTCGGGGCGCAACGCGACTTACTCTCCGCGGCCGATGGCCCGATGGCGAAATCGACGGCGCAACAAATTGCCGGCCTGGGCTTGGTGTTTCTGTTCGCCGGACTGGGGTTCAAACTCACCGCGGTGCCATTTCATTTCTATGCGCCGGACGTTTACCAAGGCACCACGCATCCCATCGCCGGACTGCTGTCGGTTGCGCCGAAAATCGCCGGCGTGGTCGCTCTCTTACGAATCGTTGGCGCCGCGATGCCGGAGATGGAGCCGTTCGCCTGGCGCGTCGTGTTGATACTCGCCGTGCTGACGATGACCCTCGGCAATGTGATCGCGCTGTGGCAAGAGAACCTGCGGCGGATGTTGGCCTATTCGTCCATCGCTCACGCCGGCTATCTGATGGTCGGGCTCGCGGCGGGATTTGCCGCCCAAGGCGTCGCGAATTCAGCGGAACCGGCCGCCATTGGTTTGGACGGTTTCGGTGCGACGCTCTTGTACCTCGCGGTCTATGCCCTGGCGACGTTGGGTACTTTCGCGGCGCTCACCTACCTCGGCGGCGCGACCTTGGGCGATGACGCCGGTGAGCCGATCGAAAACGTGGAGCAACTCGCCGGTCTCGCGCGGCGACGACCGCTGGCTGCCTCGGCGATCGCGGTGTTCATGTTCAGCCTCGCCGGCATCCCGCCGCTGGCCGGATTCTGGGGCAAGTTCTCCCTATTTACCAGCGCCCTTGCCGTCGACGGCGGCACGGAGTTCCCGGGCCTCGGCAATTGGTTCATCGCGCTCGCGGTCATCGGCATGCTGAACGCCGCCATCGCCGCGGCCTACTACTTAAGAATCATCGCCACGATGTACTTCAAGCCGCTCGAGAAAGAACCGGCCGGACAAGGCGGACCTGGCGCGAGCCTGGCGATGACGCTCTGCGCCATGGCTGTGTTGGTGATCGGCATCATGCCGGGGCAATTGATGACGCGCTCGCGCGAGGCCAGCGCAGCGCTCAAATTCAAGACGCCAGCCCCCGTGGCGACCGTGGCGGAAACCGGCCGCTGAGCGCGGCCGAGACAACCAAAGTCTCCTTTCGCTCCGCGAAAGGTCCGGACCTTTCGCGGAGCGAAAGGAGACTCTGTACCGCGATTACACCAATCCGCGGCGGACGGCCCAGACAGCCGCTTGAGTCCGATCCGTGCAGTCGATCTTGCGGAGCACGTTCTGCACGTGTTCCTTGACCGTCTCGACACTGATCGTCAACGATTGGCCGATTTCTTTGTTGCTCAGCCCTAAGGCGAGATGCCGCAAGACCTGCGTCTCGCGTTGCGTGAGCGGCACTTCCTGCTTGAGATCGAGTTGCTTGGTCGACATCTTGCCGGCGACGCGGCGCAACTCGCCAAATGGCGTGGGGCAGCGCCCTTCCGCCACGGCGGTGATGGTGTTGACGAGCGTCTCGCGCGAGCAGCCCTTCAGCAGAAAATCGCTCGCGCCCAGCGCCTGGGCTCGGGCCATGTACGTCGGGTTATCGTAGGTGGAGAGGAGCACCACTCGGACTTCGGGCAACTCGGCGTGTATTTTTTCCAAGGCATCGAGCCCGTCGCTGTCCGGCATGCGGATATCCATCAGGACCACGTCCGGCTTTCGCTCCCGCGCTTCGGTGAGCGCTTCATTGCCGTTCGAGGCGTGTCCCACGACCTCGACATCGGTGCCGGACAGCAGGCTCTCCACGCCCATCCGCACCATCTCGTGATCGTCCACCACCAATAACCGCACACTCATCAGTCGGCTCCGCACCTGTTCGCTGTTGATGTTCCCTGTTCCGGCCACGACCGCGCATAGCGATCGTATCGCTCCCGAACCGTAGCATTTTACTCAGGGTGGATGGCTCGACGACCCCGCCACAGCGGGATGATTAAGTAGAGGAAACGATTTCGCGCATTCAAACTTATAAACACGACTCGCAGAAGAAAGTACTTCGACCGATGACAATCGGCCTCGCCCGAGCGCAAGCCGGCTTTGTCGAAGGGTTGTATGGATCGCAACGGTTCCCATAGCAAGGCACTTTTGCAGGCCGCCGTCGCGATCGAATTGCGCTGCGCTTAGTAAGGATTTGACCAGGCGCCCGGCCGTCCGCGGCTTGGTTCCGCGACGTTTCACGACTGCACCGCGCGTTGACCGGATACATCCTGTGACGTAGATAAACTGCGACGGACACGTTGTTTTCGTCAATGGACGGACCACGTAATCGGTTTGTCGACCGGCTCGTAGTGCGCCGCGATCGCCGTAGACACGCTCACCTTTGCGACCGAATGGCCGGCTATGAAACAGGGCACCCTTTTGCTGGTGGACGACGATCGGCGGCTCTTGGAGTCGATGTCCGATTGGCTGCGCTCGCAAGGATATAAGGTTGACGTCGCGGCCACGTTCGCCGAGGCCGTCAAGCAGTTCGAAAAGAAGGCCTATGAAGTCGCCTTGATCGATATCCGCCTTCGCGACGGCGACGGCTTCGACTTGCTCAGCCTCTGCCGTGAAAAATACCCGCGCACGTCGGTCATCCTGATGACCGGCTATGGCACCGTGGAATCGGCGATCGAAGCAGTCCGCGCCGGCGCCTTCGACTTCCTGACCAAGCCGCTCATCGACCAAGAGTTGGAGATGGCGATCGAGCGGGCGTTCAGCCAGCGTCGCGTGCTGGAAGAAAACCAACAGCTCAAGCAGCAGCTCGACGAACGCTACGGACTGGAAAACGTCATCGGGCACGATCATCGCATGCAGCGCATGTTCGATGTGATCGAGAGCGTCGCCGACACGCGGGCCACGGTGCTGGTCACCGGCGAAAGCGGCACGGGCAAATCCATGATCGCCCGGGCGCTGCACCGCCGCAGCGGCCGGCGCGATAAGCCGTTCGTCGAAGTGGCCTGCGGCGCGTTGCCGGAAAATCTATTGGAAAGCGAGCTATTCGGCCATGTGGCCGGAGCGTTCACCGGCGCCACAGGCGAAAAGGTCGGCAAGTTTCGTCAGGCCGACGGCGGAACGATTTTCCTCGACGAGATCGGCACCGCCAGCGCCGGCATGCAAGTCAAATTACTGCGCGTGTTGCAGGAACTGGAATTCGAACCAGTTGGCGGCTCGAAGACCTTCCACGTCGACGTGCGCGTCATCCTGGCGACGAACGAAGACCTGAGTCAGCTCGTCACACAGGGCCGCTTTCGGCAGGACCTGTTCTATCGCGTCAATGTGATCAACATCGAGTTACCGTCGCTGCGCGATCGGCTGTCGGATATCCCGATCCTGGCCAAACATTTCCTCGCCGAAGTCTGCCAAGAGACCGGCAAGAAAGTGCGCGGCTTCACCGAGGAATCGCTCGGCGCGTTCCAGCGTTATCGCTGGCCCGGCAACGTGCGCGAATTGCAAAACGTCGTCGAACGCGCGGTGTTGCTTGGCAAGGGGGACCAGGTCCGGGTGGAGGATCTGCCCCCCAGCCTGGTGCAAGCGGCGCCATTGCTCGTCCATCCAGTCGGCAATCGCACGTTGAAGGAAGCCCTCGAAGGACCGGAACGGCAGATCATTCTGGAAGTGCTGGAGATGCACCGCTGGAATCGGCATCTCACGGCCGACGCGCTCGGCATCAATCGCACGACGCTCTACAAGAAGATGAAGCGCCTCGGGCTGGAAGACGATCATCGCCAGCCGGTGGCTGGGTAAAGGAGTCGACGGCCATATCGGCACTAGCCCGACGCGCAAGCGAGGGGGCTCTGGCGGTGGGATTTGAGTAAACGTCGTACCCAGCTCCGCGCTTGCTCCCCCTCGCTTGCGCGTCGGGCTAGTGTGCGTAGTCCGCAGCTGATTGTTTGGCGACCTACACTTGCTCGCTCGAGTCTGTGTGACTCCTACCCTGTCGAACATCGCCTTTGCGCTTCCATGGACGCCACGCTCCTCCTACTTGGCCTGGTCGGATTGCTGGCCGCGGGAGGCGTGCTGGAATCGTGGACGCATCGCCGGCGCTTGCGGCAAATTCCCATTCGCATTCACGTCAACGGCACGCGCGGCAAATCGAGCGTGACGCGATTGATCGCTGCCGGACTGCGCGCGGGCGGGATTCGCACCTGCGCCAAAACGACCGGCACGCTGCCCCGAATGATCTTGCCGGATGGCCGCGAGTATCCCGTGTTTCGTCCGGCCAAACCGAATGTCATCGAACAACTGCGGATCGTCGACGCCGCGTCGGAGTTTGGCGCCGAAGCGCTCGTCATCGAGTGCATGGCGCTGATTCCGACGCTGCAATGGCTCTCCGAATCCCGGCTCGTCCGCGCGACGCACGGCGTGATCACCAACGCTCGTGAAGATCACCTGGACGTCATGGGCCCCACGGAACATGACGTGGCCTGCGCGCTGGCCGCTACGGTGCCAGTGCAAGGAACGCTTTACACTTCGGAACAACGCCGGCTCGATGTCTTCGCCAACGCGGCGCGCGATCGGAGCACGAACCTGGTCGCCGTCGGACAATCCGACGTCGACGCCATCACGCCGGACGACCTGGCAGGATTCAGCTACATGGAACATGAAGACAACGTCGCCTTGGCGTTGCAGGTGTGCGCGGACCTCGGCGTCGATCGCGAGACGGCGCTCCAAGGCATGTGGGACGCGACGCCGGACCCAGGCGCCATGACGGCGCATGAAATCGAGTTCTTCGGCCGCAAGTTGTATTTCGTGAATGGCTTCGCGGCGAACGATCCGGAATCGACCGAGCAGATTTGGAACCTGGCGATCGCCCGCTTTCCGGACGTCGAACGCCGCATCGCGATCTTCAATTGCCGCGCGGATCGCCCCGATCGCTCTCGGCAATTGGCCATAGCCTGTGCGGCCTGGCAACCGGCCGATCACTACATCCTGATCGGTTCCGGCGCCTACATCTTCGCCCGGGCGGCGGAGAAGGCCGGTATGAACCTGTTGAAGTTCACCTTCGCTGAGGATCGGCGGGTCGAAGAGATTTTCGAAACGGTGGTGGAATTGGCCGGCGCATCGGCGCTAGTCATGGGCATGGCCAATATCGGCGGCCCAGGGCTGGACGTGGTGCGCTACTTTGCGAATCGCGGCCGGCCGAAACACCACGCGGAAACCGCGCGTCAGCGAGCGCCGGTCGAGGCCTTCACGTGAAGCAGAACTGACTCGGTAGGTTTTCGAACAAACTGGGAGGATAGGTCACGGCATGGACACGGTGTCACTCGCGATCGGTCTCGGGCTGGTCGTTAGTTTGTTGTTTTCCGAACTGTTCGGGCTCGCCGCCGGCGGCATGGTGGTGCCGGGCTATATCGCTTTGCGCCTCGGCTCGCCCGTCGACGTTGCGTTGACGCTGGCCGCGGCGTTTGCCACGTATCTGATCGTCCATGCGCTGTCCACGATCACGATCGTGTATGGCAAGCGGCGCACCGTGCTGATGGTGCTGGTCGGCTACCTGGTTGGCATCTTCGTGAGCCGCGTATCGTTTGGCGCACTGGAAGTGGAACCGCTGTTGGGCGGCGCGGAATTCGCGGTGATCGGACACATCATTCCTGGCTTGATTGCCATCTGGATCGATCGGCAAGGGTTGCTGGAAACGCTAAGTACGCTGCTGACCGCATCCGCCGTAGTGCGTTTGTCGCTGATCTTGGCGCTCGGCACGGAGTTGGCGCTATGAAGAAAATCTATTGGAAGCCCCAGGCGATTTCCCGCCGGGCGCTCGCATTGATCGCGGTGTTGTCCTTGGCCGGCGTGGCCATTGTCGAGCGCTTTCCGGTCGAAGCGCCACAGCCGAACTACGCCGAGAAAATCGCCGCCGCGGAACTCGCCGACGCCGCGCTGGTCGCGGTCAAGGAAGCCCGGCTGGGGCAGGGAATTCCCATCGATTCCTCCAGCGATCCCATGGAAAGCGGGCTGATCGGCGTGCCGATGAGCGGCGCCACGACGGTGATCGGCCATTTGCGGGCAAAGCAGGTCTCCGTAAACCCGAACTTCGCCGCCGTGATTGTGGAGATGCTGCAAAAGGCTGGCGTGCGTCGTGGAGATACCGTTGCCATCGGCGTCTCGGGTTCATTTCCGGCAACGAATTGCTGCGTGTACGCCGCCGTCGAATCGCTGGAGTTAAAGCCGGTCATCATTTCCAGCGCCGCCAGCTCGCAATGGGGCGCGAACTATGATCATTTTCTCTGGCTTGATATGGAACGCGCGCTCTACGAACGTGGCGTGTTCCAACAT
>Ga0163153_10002690_pt1 | contig 25162 bp, 14 predicted proteins | sample OliLakLV19MP6IB1_FD_148629 | JGI IMG/M metagenome (GOLD analysis project Ga0163153, IMG submission 148629) | Freshwater microbial mat bacterial communities from Lake Vanda, McMurdo Dry Valleys, Antarctica - Oligotrophic Lake LV.19.MP6.IB-1 | ecosystem: Environmental > Aquatic > Freshwater >...
TGACGAATGAGTACGAATGGGCCCCGGCTCCCCGGATTGAGTCCGAATTGAGCCCGGGACAAGCGGGGGCCGGGGTGACGGAGGGGCTGGCACTCAGCCTGTTGCGCTTTTTCAGGAGTTGTTTTTGGGCTTGTCCGCCACGTTGTCGCGCAGGTAAACCGCCTGCGCCATGGCTGCGGGCAAAGGTTGATGATGTTGCAACCATTGCTGCGCCAGCGATAACAGGGCTTCAGCTGAAGGCAGCAAACCCTCGTACACCGCCAGGGCTTTTTCAGCCAGTGCGTCAAGCTCCGCAAACCGACCAAAAGCCGAACCTGCCATTACCGTGTTAATGGTATCAGCCACCCTCACCTGCTCCGGCGCCGTCACGGCTTCCTCGCAAATGGGCAGCAACTCACCCGCATCATTGCGCTTGAACTGGCCATGAAATACTTCACCCATGCGCGCATCCATGGCGACCAATATGGTTTGGCCCGCTGCGGCTTCAACCTGTTCTGCCACGGCTGCCAAAGACGACAGCGGTATCACCGGCATTTCAACGCCCCAGGCCAGGCCTTGCACCGCACCAATACCAATGCGCAGGCTGGTAAAACTGCCGGGGCCGCGACCAAACACAATGGCGTCCAGATCCTTCAACTTGCCCTCTGCTTCGCTCAGCAATTCGCGCACCCAGGGCAGTAACAGCTCGGCATGTTGCAGCGGTGCTTGCTGATGGCGCGTATACACCACTTCATCCCATTGCAGCGCAACCGAACAGGCTTCGCTGGAGGTTTCAAGCGCCAGTAATCGTGTTGGCGATCTCTTTGGTAATTGTTCAGCCAATTGATTTGCCAATTGATTTAGTGGTCGTGTCACGCAGAAAAGCCTCCACTTCATCCTGGTCACCAGCCTCGCGCATGGGCGGCAGACTGGAACGAAAAACTGAGCCGTATGATTTCGTGCTCAGCCGGACATCACAAATCACCAACACACCCTTGTCATTCACATCGCGGATCAATCGACCCGCACCCTGCTTCAGCGCAATCACCGCCGCTGGCAAATACAGCTGCATAAACGGGTTGCCGCCACTGCGGCGCATTTGCTCGCTGCGCGCTTGCATCACCGGGTCGTCCGGCGCAGCAAAGGGTAGCTTGTCGATCATAACCAGAGAGAGCGCTTCACCAATCACGTCCACGCCTTCCCAGAAACTGGCGGAACCCAGCAACACACCATTGCCTGAATTGCGGAATTCTTCCAGCAATAAGCTGCGCGGCTTCTCACCCTGCACAAACAAGGGGAAATCCACTCGATCAGCCAGCAACGCAGCCGCTTCGCGCAACGCACGGTGCGAGGTGAACAGCAAAAATGCCCGGCCCTGGCTGGCTTCCAGCAAGGGCACGGCGATATCCAGCAAGCGCGGCACAAACTGTGGGTCGCGCGGTTCGGGCAATTCACTGGGTAACCACAACAAAGCGTGATTGGGATAATCAAACGGCGAATCCAGCAGCAAGGTCTCGGCATCCTGCAAGCCCAGTTGCCGCGTGAAATGGCTGAAATCACCCCCTACTGCCAGCGTAGCCGAAGTAAACAGCCAGGTAGCATCATTGTTGGCGCGATAGGCACCGAACTCATTGGCCACATCCAGCGGTGTGATGTGCAGCGCGAAACCACGGCCGCGACGTTCAAACCAGCGCACTTCGGATTTACTCGCATCGGCATCGAAGCGGTCCAGGCAAGCCTGGGTTTGATGCAGGCGTTCGATGTTGTTGTCCATACCACGCGAACTACCCTCCAGCGCTGCGGTGGCAGCAGCGAGTTCGGCAACGGCGCTATCCAGCCCTTGCAAAGCCAGGCGTACGGAATCATCACCCAGCAACTCTTGCCAGGAACCCCGCTCTTCCGGCCGCACGGCCATAGCCAGAGACAACTCTTTCAGTTTTTGCTGGCACTCATCCAGCGGGTCCTTGATCACGCCCAGCGCACCGGTAATTTCACCACACTCCGCCAGGAAATCGCGGCACAGATCTTCCACCGCACGGCTGGAAAGCGTCTGGCTGAAAAATTGCGCAGCGGTTTCCGGCGCCAGATGCGCTTCATCGATGATAAAAGCAGATGCTCCCGGCAACACTTCGCCAAAGCCGCTCTGCTTGATGGCCATGTCGGCGAATAACAAATGATGATTCACCACCACCACATCCGCATCCTGTGCTTCGCGGCGTGCCCTGACGACAAAACACTCATCAAAACGCGGGCATTCTGCACCCAGGCAATTATCCGGCGTTGAAGTCACCAGCGGCAGCAAGCCACTAGCATCTGAAATCACTGGGGTGATGGTCAGGTCACCGTCTTTGGTTCGATGGGACCAGTTGCGCACTGCTGCCAACTCGGTAACGGCTTCGCGACTGGGCAGGCGACCATCAGTGACCGCCAGGTCCATGCGGTGCAGGCAAAGATAATTGGCCCGGCCTTTCAACAAAGCGGTTTTGACTTTCAAACCCAAGGCCTGCACCACCAACGGCAGATCACGGAAGTACAACTGATCCTGCAGAGTCTTGGTACCGGTGGAAACAATGCAACGCTGGCCGCTTTGTATTGCCGGCACTAAATACGCCAGCGTTTTTCCGATACCGGTACCCGCTTCGACCACCAACTCTCCAGAACTTGAAGTTTCCTGCGCCAGCAAGCGCTCTACCGCTGCAGCCATGCGAATCTGCTCCTGGCGTGGCGCAAAGCCCGGCAACAGATTGGCGAATGGACCTTCCATCCCCAGCACCTGAGCGCTGCGACTGTCGGTGGCTGGCAAGTTATCGGAGTTCAAAATTTTGGCGGCTCAGTAGTAGTGAGTTCAAAAACTACGAACCTGGAAGCGGTGAGTTCAATAGCTTTGCGGCGGCTGATTATTACAATCATTGGCACGCACCTCGGCTTTGTTGGCGCTGCGCGAGTCGCCCAGTGCTGCCTGCGCCACGCTCATGGTGCGCCAATTGCGATTGCACAATTCGCCCACGCGCGGACCGGAATCGTAAGAGCGCGAAGCAAAATTCAAAGCCTGCTGGTAATCCTTGTTGTGCAACTGTATTTCCGCCATACGTTGCAACAACTCCGGATCGCGTGGCTGAATGCGCAAAGCGCGCTCAATGGAAACGGCCGCGGCATTGTAATCACCGGCCGTTTCAGCCTCCTCCGCCTGTTTCAGCAATGCTTTCACAGCAGGATTCTGTAAGGGAAACACCTGCACTCCACCGCGTTGTTGTTGTGCTGGCTCGCGGACTTTTTCCTGCACTGTCCGGTCTTGCTCTGCCGGAGACTGGGTGGCCCCGGGAGGCGGTGGTGGCGGTTGCCGGGCAGCACAGGCGGCCAGAAACAACAGGCTGAGCAGTGCTGACAAACGCAGCAGCTTGAGGCTTATACATGCAATTGAGTTTTTCAATCTTTTCTTCCTGCCCATTTTTTCCAGAAGGATTTATCATCTTTCTCATTCAACGCCGCCAGACAGGTACTGACCCGTTCCGGTTCCGAACCGCTGACAAAAGGTACTTGCCCAGCTCCCGGGCAATTCTCATCGGTGACCGCGGACTCCACGGCATCTACCCATAACCAGTAGGCCCCATCCGGCATACGCAGGTCTACCGGTTCCAGCGGTAATTCACGGAACAATCGGGCCCATACCCGCATCGCCGCATTGCTACCGGTCACACGGGCCGGTTGATTGTCATCCCGCCCAACCCAAGCCACACCGATGCGGTCGCGAGTATAGCCGACGAACCAGCTATCCCGTTTGTCATTGGTGGTACCAGTCTTGCCAGCAATCGCGATTTCGCTGCCCAGCAAACCCGGTAAGGCCTTGGCGGTGCCGCGTTCGACGACCTGCGTCAGCGCATAGTTCAACACACCTATGGCTTCACGATTGGGTTGCGGCATCAGGCGTAAAGGATAGCGCACCAGTTCACCACCTTGCTGGGTCTGTACAGCGGTCACAGCGCGCAGTGGCACACTGTAGCCACCGGCTGCCAATGACTGATAAATCTGCGTCACTTCCAGCGGTGTCAGCTCAACGGCTCCCAGAAAAACGGATGGCACTGGCATAACATCGGTGGATATCCCCAACTGCTCCAGTTTCAGCAGCAATTGTTTCACTCCGACTTTCAGTCCCAGTTGCACCGTGGCCTGGTTGTAAGAGTTGGCTAATGCATCCAGCAGGCTGATGGTGCCGTGCGAGCGATTGTCATAATTCTGCGGACTCCAGTTGCTACCATCCGCCTGGCGCAACACCACCGGCTCATCCTCGATCAGGGTCAACAGGTTAAAGCTGGCCGGATATTCCAGCGCCAGCAGATAAACCAAGGGCTTGATCACCGAGCCGATTTGACGCCGTGCACGCAGGGCCCGATTGAAGCCTTCCCGGCCCGGATAACGATCACCTACCAGGGCGCGGATCTCGCCACTGGACACATCGGCCAGCACCATGGCGCCCTGTAGTTCCGGCGGCAAGCCCGCTTCTTGCAACTGTTTCAGACCATCCGTCACAGCCCGCTGGGCTTTTTCCTGTTCCGACGGTGACAACGTGGTGAAGATACGCAGACCTTCGGTTTTCAGGTCTTCTTCACGGTAAACCTGCGCCAGGTGGTCGCGCACCAGTTCGATAAAGGCGTTATAGCGCGCATGGCCGGATTGCGGCTCAGCGGTGACATCCAGTGGCTGGCTGGCGGCCTGTTCAGCTTCTGCTTCGGTCAATATGCCGGTCTCGGCAAACATGCCCAGTACCAGGTTGCGGCGTTGCAGCGCTCGTTCTGGGTTACGCCTGGGGTTATACATGGACGCCCCGCGCACCATGCCCACCAGCAGGGCAATATGCTGCGGCTCCAGCCGCTCCAGGGGCTGGCCAAAATAAAACGTGCTGGCACGGCCAAAGCCGTGAATCGACAAAGAGCCCTGCTGCCCCAGGTAGACTTCGTTGAGATAGGCTTCAAGGATTTCCGCCTTATCGTAATGCCACTCCAGCGACACCGCCATGATGGCTTCGTTGAGCTTGCGGATCAGGGTGCGGTCATCATTGAGAAAATAGTTCTTCACCAGTTGCTGGGTCAGAGTGCTGCCACCTTGCACCGTCTTGCCGGCCCGCAGATTGGCAAAGGCCGCCCGCGCAATGCCACGGAAATCCAGCCCGGGGTGAGTCTTGAAGTTACGGTCTTCCACCGCCTGCAGGCCCATCACTAACAAAGGCGGCGCATCTTCCAGCCGCACCAGGCTGCGATCCTCCTGGTGTAATGGGTAAATCGAAGCAATTTCAGCCGGCTCCATGCGCAGCAGATCGATACTGTTGCCGCTGTCAGCATCGCTGAGCGCGCCGATCACTCCGGAATCCAGCCGCAATTTCAGGTGCCGGGCAGACTCCTCACCTTCAGCAAAACGAAAGGCGCGGCGGTGAATTTCAAACTGGCGACCGGAGACTTGGTAACTGCCCGGTTTGGGCGTCTGGTCGGTTTTGCGGTAACCGGCAGCTTTGAGTTCTGTTTCGAGGTCTACCGGGGAGATAGTCAAACCCGGATACAACTCCAGCGAACGGGCATAAACTCGGCTGGGCAGATCCCATTTTCGGCCTTCGAATTCGGTGGTCACCTGGTGGTTGAGGTACAGGGTCCAGGGCGTCAACAAGCCCAGGCCTACACCGGTCAGCAGCAGAAACAATCGCCAGAAAAACCCGAACCAGCGACGCCCGGATTTCTCTTTGGACGCTTTCGCAGGTTTTTTCGCGATGTTGCGTCGCTGTGCCGTCAGTTTTTCCATGTTTCATTGTAATCCGCTCGCCGGGTGACATCACTCCGGCCTTTGACCATAATGGCGTGCCTAGGCCTGAAAATTCGCCCAAAATGCTGGGCACATTCTATCGACCCTGGCTGCATAATATGCCACTAATTCGGCGACAAGACCCTGCTCATGACACCCAGTACTGCCGCAAAATCACCCGCTCAATCAGGCACAGGGAAAGCCTCAAAGCCCTTGATCTGGCTATGGGACAGCCCGATTGCCGACTTGACTGCAAATATTGAAAAACGCGTGACGGCGTTAGGTGCTGAGGCATGGATTCCACAAGCAGGACAGAGTTCTGCCCGAATTGGCCCGATTCTGGCCGAATTCAACCGTCAACAACCGGATAAGGGCCTGTTACTGCTCAGCCGTGATTGTCCGCTGCTGCCGCAGCAGTTCGAAAATCTGCGAATTTGGCTGGAACAACAAGATGGCGCTGTTGCGCTGACCGCCTTGAGCAACAGCCAACCTCGCTTCAACCCATTCCACAATCTGGCGGCGGATGGGCTTGAAAATACCGTCACTGAGCCTGCTGAGTTGGTCAGCACCCTGGCCACCGGCAGGCTGTATCCCGCTGACAGCTGGCCACAACATCTGGTTTACCTGAACCCTGCAGCGCTGGATTTACTGGCCAGCACTGACACCTCCAACGATACCGCTCTGGCTTGTCTGCAAGACAACGGCGGCCAGTTACTGCTTTGTGACAACTTATTCATTCACGACAGCAAACGCGATTTATTCACTCAGGCCAAACTGGAACATCATGAGCAGGCCCAGGCTCCAGCCTGGAGCGCCCTGAGTGCCAGGCTGGCCGACTGGCTGCACCAGTCAGCACCCATATCCCTGGCTCAAAATCCTGAGCAGCCTGCCACATTGCATATCACCCACAGTTGGGGCGGAGGGGTGGCCCGTTGGGTAGATAATCTGATCGAAGCCGATGCAATTGGCCGGCATCTGCAGTTACGCTCGGAAAGTGCCGAATCCGGCCAGGGGGCCGGACAGATGCTGGCACTTTATGCCGGCAACGACCTGACCACTCCGATCGCCAGTTGGTGGCTGCAGCCCGCCATTCGATCCAGCCTCGACCAGCACCCCTTTTACCCGCAGATTCTGCAATACATTCTGCAGCGCTACCGGATCGGTCGGGTGATGGTTTCCTCACTGGTTGGCCACAGCCTGGATGCTTTGCGCAGCGGCTTGCCCACCGTGCAGGTTTTGCACGACTACTTCCCGCTGTGGCCGTTGCTGGGAGTGAACCCACTACCCTATCTGGACACGGTCGAGCCAAACCAGTCGCCACTGGCACGGGCGATGAACGAACACAGCTTGCTGGCAGATTTTGGTGTCCGCGATGCCGCAGCCTGGCAACAATTAGCCCAGCGCTGGCGGCAGACCCTGAGTGAACAACAGGTACGCCTGGCAGCACCCAGCCAATCCGTGGTGAATTTACTGCACCGCCTGGACAGTAACTGGAACGCTGCGGATATTCAGGTTATTCCCCACGGCTTGGCAGCATTTGCCGACACCGCACCCGTGGTGCCGAAAGAGCGGCACGATGGACGCTTGCGACTGGTTATTCCCGGCAGCATGCAGCAGGGCAAGGGCCAGGCTTTGTTACTCAAAGCGCTACCCGAACTTACCAAGGTCGCCCAGGTTTACCTGTTGGGTACTGGCAAGGAAGGCGAAGCCTTCTTTGGCCACGCAGGCGTAAATGTCATCCTCAAATACCAGCGTGAAGATTTGCCCGGCATATTGCGTGAAATAGGTCCTCATATGGCTGCCCTGCTATCCGTTGTGCCGGAGACTTTCAGCTATACCTTGTCGGAAATGCGCCAACTGAATATTCCGCTGCTGGCCACGCGGGTGGGCAGCCTGGCCGAACGTATTGAGAATGACAAAAGCGGCTGGCTGATCGATACGGATGCCGCCGCGTTGGTGAGCAAGCTTCAGCAGTTGGCGCAGCAGCCAGACAAGCTGGCTGCCATGCGAACAGCCTTAAGCCGCGAGCCCGGATTCAGCACCACTGAAATGCTGCAGCAATATCAACAGCTATGTCCCGTAACAGAGCCGTCAGAGATCGCGCCGGAACCGTCCAGCCTGGAAGAGTTGCAATCGGGTGCCGCGCAATTGCACGCCGCTACGCTCAGCATTCACAAACACCGACTGGAACAACAGGTTACTGAACTTCAGGCTGAAGTCGACAAGCGCACCGACTGGGCGCGTGAGCGTGAAGCGGCCTTGCAGGCTGAACAACGCAATCGCGATCTTTGGGCCGCCAGCGTCAAACTGGAAATCGAAACCCTGACCGATACCATAAGCAAAGAACAGCAACGAATTGTTCAGCTACAAGCGGAGCAAGAAGCCCAGCAAGAACTTTACACTGAACTGCGCCAGCAATTTGACACGCTACAAGTACTTTACGCTCATCTGCGCCAGCAGTTTGACACGGTACTGGCCAGTTCATCATGGCAGCTGACCAAACCCCTGCGCGCCGGTCGGCGCTTGCTGGCCAACTTGCAGCGGGCGCGGGCCTGGAATCCTTTGCGCTGGCCTTTGTTGTTATCGCAAGCCGTGCGCACCATCAGCACCGCCGGGCTGCGCGGTGCTCTGGTGAGAGCGCAACTCTCGCCGCAGCAAAACAGCGAACCCAGCTCTGCCCTGGATTATTCGCTGGAGGTCATCGGTGATCCACAAGCACCGGCCAGCCTGCCGCAGCACGATCAACCGCGGGTGTCGATCATCATCCCGGTGTTCAACAAATGGACTTACACCGCCGCCTGCCTGCGCTCTCTGGCTGGCACGAAAAACCGGGCAAACTTTGAAGTCATCCTGGTAGATGATCACTCGAGTGATGAGACTGCCGAACTGGCTGCAGCCGTTGCCGGACTGCAGTATTTACGCAACGCCAAGAACCTCGGCTTTGTCGGCAGTTGCAATCGCGGCCTGCAAGCTGCCAAAGGTGAATACACAGTATTGCTGAACAACGACACCCAGGTTCTGGACGGCTGGCTGGATGCCTTGTTGGATACTTTTGATCAGTTTCCCGACACCGGCCTGGTGGGTGCACAATTGCTTTATCCCGATGGCAGTCTGCAGGAAGCCGGCGGCATCATATTCAATGATGGTTCTGGCTGGAACTATGGCAAGCACGATGATGCCGATAAGCCGGAATACCAGTACCTGCGCGAAGTGGATTATTGCTCCGGCGCCTGCATCATGTTGCGCACCCATCTGTTCCGCGAATTGAATGGCTTCGATGCACGTTACGCACCGGCGTATTACGAAGATACCGACCTGGCCTTTCGCGTGCGCGAGGCCGGGCTGAAAGTGCGTTATCAGCCGGCGGCGCGCATCATTCATCATGAAGGCATCACGTCCGGAACCGATCTGAACAGCGGCGCCAAACGTTATCAGGGTGTGAATCGCAGCAAATTTCTGCAGCGCTGGCAGGATGAACTCGCAGCTTATCCCTCACCCATCGTTAACCCGGACGACCAGCGACAAATACGCAAGGCTCGCGACCACCGTTTAAAAGGCCGGGTGTTGATCATTGACGCCTATACGCCCGAGCCCGATCAGGATTCGGGCAGTTTGCGTATGACCTATCTGTTCGAGTGTTTACAACAACTGGGCTATGGCGTGAGCTTTTTCGCCGATAACCGCGGTTTTGCCGGGAAATATTCCACAGCACTGCAGGCAGCCGGCGTGGAAGTATTGTTCAACCCCTGGATTGCTTCATTGCAGGACTTCTTCCGCGAGCGCGGAGCAGAATTTGCTTTCGTGGTCGTGAGCCGACACTACGTAGCAGCCAACTATTTAACCCTGGTGCGGAAATATTGCCCGCAGGCCAGGTTCATTTTTGACACGGTGGATCTGCACTATCTGCGTGAGGAACGGCTGGCTGAGCTGGAAGACAGCTTGCCGCTGCGGCGGGTAGCGGCGCAGACCAAGCGTTCCGAGTTGTCGGTGATACGCCAGTCCGATGCCACGATGGTAGTCAGTCCGGTGGAACAACAAGTGCTCCAGCAGGAATTGCCGCAATCCCGCATTGAAATCCTGTCGAATATTCACCGCGTGGACGGCTGCCAGGCGGGTTTTGCCGAGCGCAAGGATCTGTTCTTCGTCGGCGGCTACCAGCACCCGCCCAATATCGATGCTGCGGTGTGGTTTGTCAGCAGTATCTGGCCGCTGGTGCAACAACAACTACCCGGTGTGCAGTTCCATTTGATTGGCAGCAAGGCACCGGAGTGGATCAAGAGCCTGCACGGCAATGGTGTCATTTTCCATGGCTTTGTAAATGACCTGAATCCCTGGATTGATGGCTGTCGGCTGGCGGTTGCACCCTTGCGCTATGGGGCGGGCGTCAAGGGCAAGGTGAATATCAGCATGAGCCGCGGCCAACCGGTAGTGGCTACACCGACTGCCGTAGAGGGTTTGCATGCCCGCGTGGGCGAAGATGTGCTGGTAGCAGAAAGCGCTGAAGATTTTGCTGCAGCCGTGGTACGGCTGTACCAGGATCAGGCGCTATGGGAAAAGTTATCTGTGGGCGGACTGCAAAACGTGCAGCAATATTTCTCTCCAGATACCGCCAGAAGGCAGTTGGCGAGGCTGTTGGACTCATTGTAGGAGCGCGCTCTGCGCGCGATTAACGGCTAATTCAATCGGCCGCAAAGCGGCCTCCTACAACGGGACAATCAATTATCAATTGCCCTATCGCGCGCAAAGCGCGCTACACCTCGGCTAATCGCCGAGCCTCCAGCACATTGGGCACACTGTTGATGCGGTTCAATAAATCGCTGAGCTGTTCGTAATCCCTGACCCGCAAACTCAGCCGAATGGTGACCTCATCGGTGGCTTCATCCAGCCTGCTGGACGTATCGGTTACCACTGCATCCGAGCTGGCAAACACATTTGACACATCGCGCAATAGTTCGCGGCGGCTGAAGGCACGGATCAGCACCTGCACCGGATAACGCATAGCGGGTTTACTACCCCAATTTACCCGCAACAAACGCGGATTGTTTTCCTCGTTCCAACGCACCGCCTGACGGCAATCTTCCCGATGGACAGTGACACCACGCCCGCGGGTGATATAGCCCACCACCGGATCACCCGGCACAGGTTGGCAACATTTGGCCATGCTGGTCACCAGGTTGCCGACACCTTCGATGGTCAAATCATCCGGGCTTTGCGGCGCTGCATTGCGTTGCCGCATCGGCGTGCGCGTTAACGAATCCAACCCAACCGGGGCAGTCTGCTCGCCGCGCAATCGCTCCATGGTGCCCACTACCTGCCCCACCGTCAGATCGCCGCTACCCACCGCTACAAACAACTCTTCCACACTGGTATGGCCGAAACGCTGCGCCACCGGCAGCAGATTCCGGCTGTCCAGGCCCATTCGTTTGGCTTCAGCTTCTACCGACTCACGCCCGGCCTGCAGGTTATCGTCGCGGCTTTCTTTCTTGAACCATTGCCGCACTTTGCTGCGCGCACGCGCGGCCTTGATATAACCCAACCGCGGATTCAGCCAGTCACGGCTGGGGCTGGGGTGCTTGCCGGTCAGAATCTCCACCCGGTCGCCGGTGTTAACCACCTGCTTGAGCGTAACAATGCGGCCGTTGACCTTGGCACCGCGGCAGCGATGGCCTACTTCGGTGTGCACGTGGTAAGCAAAATCCAGCACGGTTGCACCCGCCACCAGGTCAACTACCTGGCCTTTGGGCGTGAGCACATAGATGCGCTCTTCGGAAGTTGCCGAGTGGAAACTTTCCAGCAGGCTCTCATCATCCAACTCATCTTCCGAGGCTTCCAGCAGTTGCCGCATCACGGCAATTTTCTTTTCAAAGCCCGGATCAGATGGACCACCTTCCTTATAACGCCAGTGCGCAGCTACGCCGAGCTCGGCGTGTTCATGCATGGCCTGGGTGCGTATCTGCACTTCAACCGCACGGCCTTCCTCATCCGAAACCGCGGTATGCAGGGACTGGTAATTGTTGCCCTTGGGGGTGGTGATGTAATCGTCAAATTCGCCGGGTATGGGCTGCCACAGCGTATGCACCAGCCCCAGCACGCTATAACAGGCCGGCACATCGTCCACCAGCACGCGCACAGCGCGCACATCAAACAGCTCGTGAAAATCCAGACCTTTGCGCTGCATTTTCCGCCAGATGCTGTAGATGTGTTTGGGTCGGCCTTTTACCCGTGAGGCGATTCCCGCTTCGTCCAGTTCCGCCACCAGGCGTTGCATGAAGCCATTGATGAACTGTTCCCGTTCGGGGCGTCGCTCAGCCACCAGGTCGGCGATTTTCTGGTATTGCGCCGAATGCTCGATACGAAATGCCAGGTCTTCCAGTTCCCACTTCAACTGCCCCACGCCCAGCCGATTGGCCAGAGGTGCATGGATCAGCATGGTCTCCTGTGCCAGCGCTCGCGCTGCTTCCGTATCATCCTTGCACCGGCGCAGCAGCACCAACTGCCAGGCCAGATCGATCAACACCACGCGAACGTCCTGCACCAGCGCCAATAACAAGCGGCGCAGCCCTTCAGCATTCTTGCTGCTGACGCTGCTTTGCTGATTCGACTCATACAGCTTCAGCGTGTCCAGCTGTTTTAACTGTCTGGCAACCGATTCAGGCAGGCTGGAAGCCATGCTGTCTGCATTCAATCCGCCGGCCCGAGCCGCCAGCATCATGGCACAACAGACCGTGTCAGGATCCGGTGACAAAATCTGCAAGACACTGAGCAGTTCCAGCGCCAGGCCGTCACTGCTCTTGGCATTGTCACTGGCGCCACTGCTTTCCTTCCAGCCGTGCTCGGGGAATTTATGGAACAGTTCCTGGCAGACGGCTGCCGCCGCACCCACCGAGGCCTGGTAGCCATCCAGCCACTCAGACACAGAGGCAGCTTTCAGCCTGGTAATAGGCCTGGGCCGGTTACTCTGAGTTTGATTGGCTTTTTGATCAGACATGATTCATGCCGTGCCCTGAAAAAATACCCTGAAAAAATACCCTGAAAAAATACCCTGAGAAAATCTCCTGAGAAAATCCAACATCACCGCTATTATAGGAAAGCGCGACAGCATTTGTCTGATTGCTGCTGCCAAATGCGGCAGCCAGCCCATGGAAATCTTACTTCACGACTTCCCGCCAGGCCTGCTGCAGGCGTTTGGCCGATACCTTGGTTGCCGTACCCAGACGTTGGGCAAACACCGAAACGCGGTATTCAGCCAGCAACCAGCGATACTCATCCAGCGCGGCATCGTAATCCGCACCGGATTCCAGCCTTTGCTGGTAGTTTTGTTGGAACGGCTTAATGTCCTGCAGGCGCTGCAAATCCCGCTGCGGATTGTCAGCCGCTTGCTGCAATCGTTCTTCAATCGCCGCCACATAGCGTGGGAAATGCTGCAAATTTCCCGCTTCCAGTTCAGTCAGAAAACCCGGGTATAGCAGATCAGCCATCTGCCCCTGAATATCTTCCAGCGTTTCAAGCGGCGCTCGCCTGCGGCCTTTGGCAATTTCAGAGCGCAAAGAAATCAGTTGCGGAATCACGCTATTCAGCACATCGGCCTGCTGGCGGCTCACGCCACCGATGCGGCTGCGTACCCGGCTGCTCAAATCCTCAAACGCGGTCGCATCGCGGATGGCCCAAACATCACTCGCCGCCAAAACCAGGCTGCTTTCCACCAGATCCTGCATGAGCGACTCTACGCTGGTCAGGGCTGACCAGGCGATCTGGCATTCGCGACTCAGGCCAGGATGTTTATATAACCAGACCAGCTTGTCAGCCAGTTGCAAACGCAACAATCGCAGCACTCCGGCCTGATGTGACAGCCAGGCACCGTCAAAGGTATCGAACAGGCGCAAGCCCACGGCATTTTCCTGATCCACCAGCGCCGGCCAGGCGGTGGCTCCGCTGGCTGTTTTGGTCTCTTGCTGCAGAGATCCAAACTCCCAGGCAGTGGCACCATCCCGGTTTACACCCTGGCCCTGCCTGTCCATGAATTCACGCTGCGCAGTCTTGCCCAGCTCCAATTGCAATGCCTCCAAATCACGACCGGCTGCAATCTCCTGGCCATTTTCATCGACCACCTCGATACGAAAGCACAAGTGTGCTTCCAACGCCTGCTCATTAAAACTGCTGGCCTGCAATTCCAAACCGGTCATACGGCTCAACTCTTTGGCACAGGCTGCCAACAAGGATTCAGACTGCCGCCCGCTCAAAATCTGCTGCAAGGCATCAGCAAACTGCGGCACCGGTGTGAGTGCACGACGCACAGGCTTGGGCAAGGCGCGGATCAAGGCCTCCAGTTTGTCGCGCAGCAAGCCCGGCACCAGCCATTGCAAGCGGCCTGCCTGCAGCGTATTCAAACGGTCCAGCGGCACCACCAGGGTCACGCCATCGGCTTCGTGTCCCGGCTCAAAACGATACTTAAGTGCGAAGTCATGGCCTGCCCATTTAAGCTGGTCAGGAAACTGCTCTTCGGACACGGCCGCTGCATCTTCGCGCAGCAAAACATCATGGCCCAAATAGAGTTGCTCGCGTCCTCTGGGCCCGATGCGCTCCAGCCACTTGGCAAAGGTACGCGCATCACACACATCCTCAGGTACTCGAGCGGCAAAGAAATCGAACACCGTGTGCTCGTCGGCCAACAAATCATGGCGGCGGCGCTTGTCTTCCAGAGCGGCCACTTCGGCTCGAATCTCAGCATTGTGGCGCATGAAGCCGGAGCGCAAATCCAGCTCGCCGCGAACCAGCGCTTCCAGCAGGAAAATTTCACGTGCTTCGGCCGGCGCAATGCGACCGTAATCCACCCGGCGTTTTTCAACGATCACCAGACCAAACATGCTGACCTGTTCCCAGGCCTGCACCCGACCTGATTTACGCGACCAATGCGGATCGAAATAGTGCTGCTTGAGCAGGTGCGCACCCTGTTGTTCTATCCAGGATGGCTCGATCTGGGCATTGATGCGGCCCCAGGCGCGCGTGGTTTCCACCACCTCCGCCGCCATAATCCACTTCGGTGTTTTGCCATACAGGCCCGAGCCTGGAAAAACCCTGAAACTGCGTTGTCGGGCCCCAGTGTAACTACCGTCTTCCGGATGGCGCAGCCCAACGTGACTGAGCATGCCACTCAGCAAAGCCTGGTGGACTTGTTCATAATTGCCATGGCCGCCACCCAGCCGGAGCTTTTCTTCGCGTGCCTGGTCGCGCAACTGCTGGTAAAGATCAAACCATTCCAGCACCCGCTGCCAGTTGAGAAACTCACGTTTGCAAACCTTGCGGAACTGGTTGCCCGACAAGGATCGTCTTTGTTCCTTCAGGTGCAACCACAATTTCAGCAAGCCAGCAAAATCACTTTTCTCATCCTGATAAGGCTGGTGCGCCTGGTCGGCGGCTTGCTGGCGGTCCAGCGGTCGTTCACGCGGGTCCTGAATACTCAGTGCGGCGACCAGCACCAATACATCTTCCAGGCAAGACAGACGAGCGCCTTCGGCCACCATGCGCCCGAGGCGCGGATCCAATGGCCAGCGATCCAGTTGCCGTCCGAGGTCCGTGGGCTGACGATCGCGCGTCATGGCCTGCAGCTCAAGCAACAGGTCATAGGCCTCGTTGATCATGCGCGGCGCAGGGGAGTCGATAAAAGGAAAATCCTCAACCTCACCCAGACCCATTACCAGCATGCGCAGAATCACCGACCCCAAGGAGGTGCGCAGGATTTCTGGTTCGGTAAATTCCGGGCGCAGGCTGAATTCGTCTTTATCGTAAAGCCGGATGCAGGTACCTGGGCCCACCCGGCCGCAACGCCCGGCGCGTTGATTGGCACTGGCTTGTGAGATGGCTTCGATGGGCAAACGCTGAATGCGGCTGCGGTGCGCATAACGGCTGATGCGAGCAAGGCCACTGTCGATTACAAAGCGGATACGCGGCACCGTTAACGAAGTCTCTGCCACGTTGGTGCTCAAAATAATGCGCCGCTGCGGCCCGGGGTGAAACACACGCTGTTGTTCTGCTGACGACAAACGCGCATACAGCGGCAGAACCTCGGTATGTGGCAATGACTGGCGCAGCAGGTATTCACCCGCCTCGCGTATCTCCCGTTCGCCCGACAAAAATACCAGGATATCGCCGCGCGGATCAATGCGGCTCACGCGCCGCACGGCATCGGCAATACCGCGGTACAAATCCTGGTCGCCGGGCTCGCTGTCTTTACCACTGCTGTCTTCGCCATCGCTTGCCAGCGGCTGGTATTCGATATCCACCGGAAAGCCGCGCCCGGACACGGTAATCACCGGAGCCTTGGCAAAATGCGCGCTGAATTTTTCGGTATCGATGGTGGCCGAGGTGATAACCAGCTTCAGATCGCGCCGCCGCGGCAGCAGGGTTTTCAGATAGCCCAGCAGAAAATCGATATTGAGACTGCGTTCATGGGCTTCGTCGATCAGTATGGCGTCATATTTCAACAGCAGCGGATCGCGTATGGTTTCAGCCAGCAGCACACCATCAGTCATAAACTTGATGTACGTTTCTGCACTCAGTTTCTCGCGAAACCGCACCTGAAAACCGACGACTGAGCCCAACTCGGTTTGCAATTCCTCCGCCACCCGGCTAGCCATGGCCGTGGCAGCAATACGCCTGGGTTGGGTGCAGCCGATCAGGCGGTGGCAGCCAAAACCTGCTTGCAGCAACATCTTGGGCAACTGGGTGGTTTTTCCCGAGCCGGTTTCACCCGCTACGATCAGTACCTGATGCCGATGCAATGCCGCCAGGATTTCATCGCGAGCGGCGGTGATTGGCAAGGCATCATCATAATTTATCGGCGGTCGCGCCTTTAAACGTTGCTCGGTTCGTGCGTCTTTCCGGAGATCTTTAGGTTGCTGTGCCTTCATCGAGGCGCATTATCCCAGTGCAAGGCGCCAGCCGCCAGAAAAGCACCTCTAAGCTCCGTCTCTCCAGGGTGAAATTTTTTTCACCGTCCTTCCAGAGATGCGCAGCAAGCTCTGGAATCCAGCGTTGGTGGAAAGTTCTCTGGATTCCAGAAGTCTCGCTTCGCTCGATTCTGGAACGACGCAGATAAAGCCCGACGCGAGCAAAGTGAGGACAAGTCCCATGTGCTTGCCTATAATCCCTATGCTTTACGCTCCCGTTCGACAACGCGCCAATGAAACCACAAACCAAGAGTCCGGTATCTATGGATCTGAATTTTCGCAGCGATAACGAATCTCCTGCCGCGGCCGAAATACTGGCAGCCCTTAGCGCAGCCAACCAGGGTTATGTCTGGTCCTATGCCGAGGATGACTGGAGTAATCGGCTGGATAGTGCCTTCAGCGAATTGTTCGGCACGGATGTCGCGGTCTTACCAGTCAGCACCGGCACGGCAGCGAACAGCATCGCGCTGTCCTGTTTGGCGCCAGCCTGGGGTTCGGTTTACTGCCACACGGGTGCACATATCGTGCAAGATGAAGGTGGCGCACCCGAATTTTTTGGCCATGGCATAAGACTGGTGGGTGTTGTCGGCGAGCAAGGCAAACTGCAGGCCGACCCGTTGCGCCGCAGCATTGCGTCGAACGGCGGACACGGTGTGCACAGCTACTTACCTTCTGCTTTGAGCCTGACCCAAAGCACCGAGGCGGGTACAATTTACCAGCCAGCAGAAGTCGCGGAACTGTGCGGTGCTGCAGCCGAGTTTGGCCTGCCGGTGCATATGGACGGTGCACGTTTCGCCAACGCCATCGCTGCTTTGGGTTGCAGTCCCGGCGAAAGCACCTGGCAGGCCGGAGTGCGCATGCTGTCTTTTGGTGCCAGCAAAAACGGTTGCTTTGCCGCCGAAGCCCTATTGATGTTTGGTGATAGCGCATTGATGGACCATGCCGAGCGCATGCGCAAACGCTCCGGTCATTTGCTCAGCAAGATGCGTTTTGTTTCGGCCCAGTTGCTGGCCTATATTGAAGACGGCTTGTGGTTACGTCTGGCCGGACATGCCAATGCTCAAGCCGCCCGATTTGCGGCTGCAATTGAACAGCATCCCAAGGCCAGCCTGGAGTTTCCGGTCGAAGCCAACGAAGTCTTTGTACGCTGGAGCAAAGCGGGTTTCGAGCAGTTGGAAGCTGCTGGAGTGCAATTTCTGATCTGGCCGGGGCATGATGATATGGCCCGCTTTGTTTTCTCCCATTGCGGCAGTGCGGAAGGTACCGAGCGCTTGTGTGAAATCGTCGCAGGAATATAAATTTGAGCACCGCTCGACGACTGCTGCTGTTGTTGGCTTTGCTGCCTGCATTGGGCCAGGCAGATTATTCCAAAGCCAATAATTCCAAAGCGGATCAACCCAAAACCGCTAAGCCCAAAGCCGATATACGTTACGTAGGCAGCGAAGTTTGCCAGTCCTGCCACCAGGCCGAATACCGCGACTGGACCCAGTCACACCACTATCGCGCCATGCAAGCAGCCACGCCAGAAAACGTGCTGGGCGACTTCAACAACACAGTTTTTGAATACGGCGGTCTCAAACACCGATTTTTCCGCGACGGCGAAAAATTCATGGTGGAAACCGACAATGCCAAAGGCGAGCTGGAGAAGTTTGCAATCAGCTATACCTTCGGCTTTGAGCCCCTGCAGCAGTATCTGATTGGTTTTCCGGATGGTCGTTACCAGGCACTGAATATCGTCTGGGACACCCGGCCCAAGGACGAAGGTGGCCAGCGCTGGTATCACCTGTATCCGGAGGCAGATGAAGGCGGGGCCATTACCAGCCAGGATGCGTTGCACTGGACCGGCAGTTTCCAGAACTGGAACAGCCGTTGCGCCAACTGTCACTCTACCCGGCTGGAGAAGAATTACGCGGCCGGCAAGAATACCTACAACACCACCTGGACCGAAATGACCGTGGGCTGTGAGTCCTGCCATGGCCCGGGCAAGGCACATTCGGATTGGGCCGGGGGCTGGGCTGGCAGTGACAAATCGCTTCCCAATCCCGGCTTCCTTAATGACTTAAGCAAACTCAGCCCCTGGCTACCAAATGGAGACAAGACCACCTTCCGTTACCAGGGAGAAGGAAACTTGCACGGCCAGACAACGAATCAGGCTGGCACCTGTGCCGCGTGTCATTCGCGCCGCGCCGAAATGGACGAAGACCACGCCGGCAAAGCCTACTCCGACCTGTTTCAGCTGCGCTTGATTGACGAGCCTTTGTATTACCCCGACGGCCAGGTGCTGGACGAGGTTTATGTATACGGCTCCTTCCTGCAAAGCAAAATGAACCAGGCGGGCGTGGCTTGCAGCAATTGTCACCAGCCGCATACAGGCAAACTGGTGGCTGAGGGTAATGCCGTTTGCGCGCAGTGTCATATGCCGGCCGTTTTTGACCAGCCCAGTCACCATCACCACGAAACGGGTAGCGAGGGTGCTGCCTGTGCCAGTTGTCATATGCCAGCCACCACATACATGGGGGTGGACTCGCGCCGCGATCACAGTTTCCGAGTGCCGCAGCCGGAATTGACCACACAGCTTGGAATTCCCAACGCCTGCAACAGTTGCCACAACGACAAAGACGCCGCCTGGGCTAGCGCGGCCGTGCATGAATGGTATCCAAACGCCGCAGCCCGCTACCCACATGCTCAAGTGTTTGCAGCCGCCAGAGCCAATCAACCCGCAGCCGTTACAGCGCTGGCTGCTATTGCCAACGACGCTGCAATACCGGACATACTGCGTGCTACTGCAATACAGGAGAGTGGCCGCTTTCCCAGCGAGGAGGCCATACCTTTCCTGCAGGCGCAGTTGGAAGCAGAAAGCCCGTTGATAAGAGCTGCAGCGGTATTTGCTTTGGAGTTCCTGCCCGGTGCCAATCGCTATGCCATGCTGCAACCCTTGATCACTGATGCCAGCAAGCTGGTGCGCATGAATGTGGCCTCGCGGCTGGCTGATATCAGCCCGCAACAGCTTTCGGCCAATGGCCAGGATGAATTGCGTGCGCTGCAGCAGGAATACCTGGATTGGCTGAAACTGAACGGGGATAGCCCGGAAAGCCTGCTCAACCTGGGTATCTTCCTGCGTGGCCAGAACCAGGTGGAAAATGCCGAACGCGCTTATCGCCAGGCCTTGCGAATTTCTCCGGGATTTATTCCAGCGCTATTGAATCTCGCTGATCTGTACCGTCAGAGCGGCATGGATGATCCAGCCGCCAGTTTGTTAAAACAAGCGCTAAGCATGGCGCCCGACAGCGCCCCAGCGCAGCATGCCATGGGCTTGTTGCTGGTGCGGCAGAAGCGCTTGCAGGATGCCCTGCCCTATCTGAAGCAAGCAGCCGAGCTCCGCCCGGCCGATGCGCGCTATAGCTATGTATATGGCGTGGCTTTGTGGGAAAGCGGTCAGCAGAAGTTGGCTATCCAGGTGTTGGAAGCCGCCTGGCAACGACAACCGGGCGATCCGGAATTACGCGCGGCGTTGCAGGCTTATTACGGGCAACTCGGCGCTACTGAAAAATTGCAGAAGCTGGGTTTGGAATACTAAAGCCTGTCCCTTTTAATTCGTCATCCCGGCTCCGCGCCGGGATCCATCTCACAATGAATTGTGGATGCCGGATCAAGTCCGGCATGACGGTGAGAAAGATCAAGCCCGGCATGACGGTGAGAAAGATCAAGCCCGGCATGACGGTGAGAAAGATCAAGCCCGGCATGACGGTGAGAAAGATCAAGCCCGGCATGACGGTGAGAAAGATCAAGCCCGGCATGACGGCTATTCCTACCGAAGCCAAACCACGCTGGCCATGCGGCCCGTGACCGCTTCGCGGCGGTAGGAAAAAAACCGCTGCGCATCGCTGAAAGTGCAGCAGCCGCCACCGCTGATATGGCCTACACCAGCACGACGCAGACAATGTCGGGCCATGGCATAAAGGTCAAACAACCAACGCTCACCATCAGCTTCGAAAGCACCTGCTCCTTCAGCCTGCTGCTGTGCAAAAGCTGCTTTGACTTCTCCCCCCACCTGGTAGGCTTTTGGCCCAATGGCCGGACCCATCCAGGCCAGCAGCTCACTGGCTGGCGATCTCATGGCAGCAACGGTATTTTCCAGCACGCCAACGGCCAACCCGCGCCAACCTGCGTGTGCTGCAGCCACCTCAGTTCCTTGCTTGTTACAAAAAAGCACTGGTAAGCAGTCGGCAGTAAGTGTGGTGCAGACCGCCTGTTTTTGATCGCTCCACTGAGCATCGGCTTGGACTGGGCTTGCCGCTGCCAAAAGTTCCGCCCCGAAGGGCGAGCCCGACTGCGGCCTGGCTTGCGTTCCGGGTTGCAGCCCAGGTTTTGTTCCGGGTTGTGTTCCGGGTTGTGTTCCGGGTTGTGTTCCGGGTTGTGTTCCGGGTTGTGTTCCGGGTTGCATTCCGGGGTGCGGCCCAGGGTGCGGCATGACCACGTTGCCGTGCACCTGTTGCAGGTAGTGGGCTGAAGCGGGCAATAATGCATTGAGCAATTCACGGTTGCGCATCACATCAGCCGCATTGTCCCCGCTGTTCAACCCCAGATTCAGGCTTCGCCACGGCCCTCGACTAACCCCGCCTGAACGGGTAGTCGCCAGCGCGCCTACTGAAGCGGGAGCTGGCCAATCGGGAACAATCCAATCGTTCATGGAAAACCAATCATTGCTTGGCTTTTGCCTGTAAAACACCCAACAGGTCCAGCATATCCTGCGGCAAAGCCGCTTCAAAGCGCATTTCACGTTGATCTGCCGGGTGCTGAAAGGTCAAAAAACGCGCGTGCAAGGCCTGCCGCGGAAAAGCTTTGATGGCGGCGACCAGTTCGGCATCCATGCCACGAACCGAACGCGGCTTGCGACCATAGGTAGCATCACCGACCAAAGGATGGCCCAAATGCGCCATATGCACTCGAATCTGATGCGTGCGGCCAGTTTGCAGCGATACCTCGATGTGGGTAAATCCTTTGAACGGCTGCAAAATACGAAAATGACTGACGGCTTTTTTGCCTCCCGTCACCACCGCCATGCGCTTGCGATCGCGTGGATGCCGACCAATGGGTTCATCCACCGTGCCACGCCGCCTGATTTCTCCCGCGGCAACCGCCTCGTAAATCCGGCTCATACTGCGCGCCTGCAATTGCATTACCAGACTGGTATGCGCCCGCAAGGAACGCGCTACCACCATCACGCCACTGGTGTCCTTGTCGAGGCGGTGAACCAGGCCGGAACGCGGTAGTACGGCGAGATTCGGATCAAAATGCAGCAAAGCATTCTGCAGCGTCCCATCGCGATTACCCGCCGCGGGATGAACTACGATACCAGCAGGTTTGTTCAGCACCAGCACATCGTCATCGCTGTACAACAGGTCCAATGGAATATCCTGCGGCTGGGTTTCATCGCGCGCTTCGGGCTGTGCATCAACCACCAGAGTTACGCCAGCCAGCACTTTGTACGTTGGCTTCTGCTCCTGACCATTGACTGTCAACTCGCCGCTGCGTATCCATTTCTGCAATTGACCGCGTGAATACTCAGCAAACAAGCGGGCCGCGACCTGGTCCAGGCGCTTGCCCGCATCTGCTTTGTCCGTCTGGGCATGCAATTGAATGCGCGCCACGGCCGGCGCGTGGGTTAGTTGCTCGAATAATGTTTGCGAACTGGCAGGCATAGTGGTGAATTATACGGATTTGCGGAAGCACTGAAGGGGCAACTGAGCGAGGCCAGCTTGGGGCCAGATTGGGGCCGAATTGGATTAGCGCACTGTATCATGCCGCCCGATTCCGCTATCATGCCCGCTCTTGCGTTTTCGTGGTTTGATCAATGCTCAATAATTCCTGCTCTTCTGTTCCGTCCCGCAGCATGCGCCTGCTGGCCCTGGCCCTGGCAGGCCTGGTGCTGGTTTCTACCGGCTGCCGCAAGGATCGCGATTTCGAGGATGAACGCAGCGCGGCAGAACTCTACGAAGATGCCAAGAAATATCTGGATAACCAGTCCTGGGACAGAGCCATACTGACTTACAAACAGTTACAGACGCGTTATCCGTTTGGCCGCTATACCGAACAATCCATGCTGGATTTGTCCTACGCTCACTTCAAGGCGCGTGAGCCGGAAAATGCCCTGTCCACCCTGAATCGCTTTATTCGCACTTATCCAACACACCCCAATGTTGACTACGCCTATTACCTCAAAGGGCTGGTGAACTTTGAAGAAAACATGGGCTTCCTGGAAAGGATGATGCCCAACCGGGTACATGACCGGGACCAATCGGCAGCCCGTGATGCCTTCAATGATTTCAATGAGCTGATTCGCCGTTTCCCTGAAAGCCGCTATGTGGCCGATGCGCGCCAGCGCATGGTTTTCCTGCGTAACAACCTGGCTGCCTATGAAGTAGCCGTGGCCAATTACTACATGCGCCGCAAGGCTTATATCGCCGCTGCCAGCCGGGCCCGCTTCGCAGTGGAGAATTATCCCGGAACGCCACAAAATGCCGATGCGCTGGTGGTGATGCACAAGGCCTATACCGAACTGTCCTTACCCGACCTGGCCGATGGCGCCATGGAGGTGCTGGAAACGAACTACCCGGATAATTATTACGTGCAGGGCCGCAAAAAGAAACGCAGCTGGTCCGACCGTTTGTGGCCGTTTGATTAATCTCCATGTAGGAGCGCCCTCTGGGCGCGATAATCGGCCGCAGAGCGGCCTCCTACAGTCTGGTTTCCGTCCAACCTGAGGTTATCGGATAACGCCGGTCGCGACCAAAAGCGCGGTTGCTGATGCGTGTTCCAGGCGCCATCTGGCGGCGCTTGTATTCGCTCTGCAGCACCAGCCGGGCCACGCGTCGCACCATTTCCTCATCAAAACCCTTTTCTACAATCTGGGCGATTGACCAATCCTGTTCCACGTAGTGACGCAATACCTGGTCCAACACCTCGTAGGGCGGCAATGAATCCTGGTCGGCCTGGTTGGGCCGCAGCTCGGCTGAAGGTGGCCGCGTGATGACATGCTCGGGTATGACCTGGCCCTGTTCATTGCGCCAGCGCGCCAAATCGTAAACCCGGGTTTTCAGGCAGTCCACCAGGGGCGCAAATCCGCCACACATATCGCCATAGATGGTGCAGTAACCGACTGCTGCCTCAGACTTGTTGCTGGTTGCCAGCGGCAGCCAGCCGAATTTATTGGACAAGGCCATCACCAGGTTGCCACGCACCCGCGCTTGCAGGTTCTCTTCAGTTACATCGCTTTCCATACCACTGAAAGATGGCTGCAACAGGGTCAGCAAGGCCTCAAAAGCCGGCTCGATGCTGATTACGCGATGATCTACAGCCAAAGCCACCGCCTGTTGCTGCGCCAGTTCAATGCTCAGGCCGGAAGTATGGCGCGAGGGCATCATCACCGTATGCACGTGATCAGCACCCAATGCATCCACGGCAAGGGCCAACACCAGGCTGGAATCTATGCCGCCAGACAGGCCAAACACCACATCCTTGAAACCGTTTTTGCGCACGTAGTCGTGCAATCCTACCCTCAGCACCCGGTAGATTTCTGCCAATGGGTCGGTCAGTGCTACAGGCCAATCCAGCGCCTGTAAACAGCCCACTTCCTGGTCGTAATCAACCAGCAACAAGGCTTCTTCACACAAAGGCCCGGTGGCCGCACAAACACCATCGCGACCATACAACATACTGCGACCATCAAATACCAGCTCATCCTGTCCACCCACCAGGTTGCAATACACCATGGGCAGGCCCGTGTCGGCATGCCGCTGGCAGAGCAATTGTTCGCGGGCAGCCAGCTTGTCAGCGCGATAGGGCGAGGCATTGGGGATCAACAGCAGCTCGGCACCCGCAGCACGACTCTGCAGCGCCGGGCCAGTTTCCCAGGCGTCCTCACAGATGATCACCCCCATGCGGCAACCTTTGAGCTCAATCACCAAGGGCTCAGTGCCGGGCGTGAAATAGCGCCGCTCATCAAAAACGGCGTAGTTGGGCAGGCATTGTTTGTGGTATTGGCCAATGATGGCGCCATCACGCAGCCAACTGACACTGTTGAAGCGCTGCCCTGCTGCGCGGCCCAATTCACTCCATGGATGGCCGATCAATACATCGATGCCGTGCACGGAGGCAGCCAATTCATTCACGGCATCGATGCTGGCGCGCTGAAACCCGGGCCGCAGCAGCAGGTCTTCCGCTGGATAACCGGACAGTGCCATTTCCGGGAAAATCACCAGCTCAGCAGACGCAGATTTAGCCTGCTGCATCAAGCTTTGCGCTTTGGCCAGATTGCCGGCGATGTCCCCAACCAGAAAATCATGCTGCGCGAGTGCCAGGCGGATCAAAGTAACCTCAAGCCACTAATTGAAGGAGGCAGCCACGCTGCCGACCTTTTTAGTGCCTGTGTCGCGAGCATTGCTCGCTCC
>Ga0163153_10002691_pt1 | contig 25160 bp, 9 predicted proteins | sample OliLakLV19MP6IB1_FD_148629 | JGI IMG/M metagenome (GOLD analysis project Ga0163153, IMG submission 148629) | Freshwater microbial mat bacterial communities from Lake Vanda, McMurdo Dry Valleys, Antarctica - Oligotrophic Lake LV.19.MP6.IB-1 | ecosystem: Environmental > Aquatic > Freshwater > Lake...
GGTGAATGTTTGAAGATCGGATCGTGGAAAGCCCCAAAACGTTCAAAGAAAGTTCAAACATTCGCACCCCAGGATCGCTGTCGTCGCCCTTGCCACTGCGGCGGCGTGAGTTTTCTTTCAGGCACTAATGAGGAAAGACCATCCGGAGCGCTGAGGACACGAAAGGAATCGCTGCTCCACCCAGCACGTTGGCGGCGCCCCGTTTCCCTTCTGAATCAGCGACGATTAGCGCGGATTAGCGGTTCCATTCCGAGTTGCGGTTCCGCCTCCCACAGCACCCGCACACCGCACTTTTCCTGTAACCTTCCGGCGCGGCCTTACAAGTAGAGGATGAAAACTTATGAAAACACTTCGCTCCATCCTCTGCTGGATTCTCTCCTGCACCTTTACCCTGCTCCTCCACGACAACGCCGCTGCCGCCACGCGCGTGCTGTCGCAGCCATACCTCACCGACTTTGAATTCTTCGACAACGGCCTCTTCTACTGGGGCGGCGCAGGCAGCGTGAGCGGATGCGGGCCAGGCGAGTTCGGCAACGCCCACGCACTCGGCACGCTCGGTTTCCGCGGGCCGAAGTTCAAAGACAGCGGCGTCTTTCATCCGGCGTTGATTGGCGCCAGCCGAACCTACTGGGAAGGGTGCGGCTCGCCCATTGCCGGTGGCGTGACGCGTGACGATAACTTTCTGTATTACTCGGATGGCGAGGGACTCTGGCGCCTGCCGGCCAATCTCTCACCGTACGCCGCGATTCCGCCCGCCACGCACATCGGAAATTACACCTACGCCAACTCGCCGGGTGCGGTGATGATCCACGACAACACGCTGTTCTTCGCCGCCGGCTTCAATTCCCCGGTCGGAGGGGCGAATGGCAACCTGGGTTACTTTCAAATCTATTCCCTGTCGCTGCCGGTCACGAACGTGTTGGCGGGGTTCGACCTCGTTGCCCATGGCGGCAGAATTCCCACCGTCCAGCTCGGCCGCGTGAAGAAGATGAAGGCCATGACCGTGACTCGGACCGGATTATTCGGCGATGTCGAAGTGCCCATTGGCATCGCGCTCGGCGACAACGGCGTGCTCCTGCGCTATGACCTCTACTCGCTCTTCAGCGTCAGCAGCAACCCGCGCGTGCTGGCCTACAACGTGGCTGACTTCGATATTCGCCGGGAGACGCGACGCCTGGGCCAATTCGGCATTGAGACAAAGGATCACCTCTACGCCGCAGTCAACGACGGGCCGATCATCGGCCCCTTCAGTTGCTCGGCCGCCGGCCGCCTCAATACCATTAACCCGAGCGACGGCACGCAGACGCAGCTCTGGCCGCGCGCCGGTGAAAATTACGGGCGCATCCAGGTGACTGATGTCGCCCTGGACAACACCTACATCTTCATCAACACCCGTCCCGTCAGCACGCCTAGCGGTCCCTTCGGCGTTTGCAGTTACGGGCAGGAAGTCATCCGCTCCGCGCGCAGCAAGGCCAACTCCCTGTCCTTTGACATTGGCGGGATCGACCCCGACTACCAGGGCATCGAACTCGACGGTGGCCACAATCTGCGCAGCGACAACCACTGGCTCTACTTCACGCGCAACTCCGCCATCTGGCGCATCACCAACGCCGCGCCGCCACTCCGTCTCGACTTCGGCGTGGTCGGCCTCGAAGCCGTGCAAGTCATTCAGGACATGAACCACTCCGTCCGTCTCGTCGAAGGCAAGCGCACCGTTGTTCGCGCCTATGCCCGCGAAGTCGTGAACACCACGGGCAACGCCGGCTGGCGGCCCACCGGCGAACTGCGCGGCTGGCTCAATGGCGTCGAGCTGCCCGGTTCCCCGCTGCGGGCAGACACATCGCCCGCGCTGCTGACTACGCTGGATCTTGCGCCGCATCGCACCACCACGGCGAACAATCATCTCTTTGAACTGCCCACCGACTGGGTTCGCGCCGGCACGCTTCGCCTCCAGTTCAACGTGAATCCCGGCGGCGGCATTTACGAAAGCGGCGGCAATCCTTATGGCAACAATTCCACGTCACCTGTGGACATCACCGTCGTTCATGTGGACCGCCCGGCCTTCGTCTTCGCCGCGCTCAAGACCACGGACGCGCCAAACTACTGGCCGTGGGAAAACCCGGCGGACTTCAACAGGATCATCGCCCGCGCCACCTCGCTGCTGCCCATCCCGTCCATCGACGTCCGCTTCACCACCGAGCAGGTCAGCGACGTCGAGTTCATCGGCGACTGCGGTCTCTTCTGTCATGACCCGTTCGACTTCTCGAAGGACGAGGACTGGGATGAAGCCCTCGAAGAGCTCGCCTGCTACGACAACTTCGATCACGCGCCGCCGGGCAGTTCACGCGGCCATTTCATCGGCGGCGTTCATCCCAAGGCGGCGGCCAAATGGGGCGGGCTGGGCAGCACGCCGGGCAATCATTTCCTCGCCGTGATGAGCACGAGCGACAACAACTCGACCTTCAACACCACCTGGGGCGGCCGCACGCTGGCCCATGAATTCGCGCACAACCTCGGACGCGAACACGTCAATCAACTGCGGGACAACATGAGCTGCGGCGGCAGCGCCCCGGCGCGGCCCGATGGAGGCTACCCGTTTAACAGCTGCACCTTTGGCCCGACCAACCTCTCGCTCGTCGCCACGCCGGTCGGCTTCGACATGGTCGGCTACGCGCCCGTGCTGCCAAGTCAGGCGGGCGACCTGCTGAGTTACGCGCCCGTGCGCTGGCCCTCGACCTGGACTTACAACGCCATGCTCAACACGCTCGCGCCCGCGCCGGCCTTTGCCGCCGCCGGAGCGCCGCCCGCCGGTCCGTATCTGCTGCTGCGCGGCATCTTGAAACTGACGACCCGCACCGCACGATTGAAGCCGTGCTATTCGCTGCCCGACGGAACCATCGCGCCGGAGAAAATCCAGGCCTCGCTTACCGCCGCCATTCAGCAGCAGCATGAATACAAAGTCCGCCAGCTCGACGCGGCCGGGACCGTGCTGGAGGAAGTCTCGCTCGTCATTCGCGAAACGGAGGACGGCGACGACACAAGCTCCTTGATCAACCAGTTCCTCGTGAAGCAGCCGGGCGTCGCCCAGGTTCAAGTGAACCGTGGCGCAGCCGTGCTCGCCACACTGAGCGCCAGCCCCAGCGAGCCGGTCATTGCGGAAATCGGCGCGGTCTATGATCCGAACGGTCCGAGCTTGAGCGTCACCATCAGCGCCTCGGATGCAGATGGCGATCCGTTGTCGCACACCGTCCAGTTTAGCAACGACGACGGCGTGAGCTGGCGCAATCTTCGCATCAACTCAACCATCGCCTCGTTCATCGCGGACGCGCGCCGCCTGCCCGGCGGAGCCGCCTGCCGCGTGCGCGTGATCACCACCGATGGATTCCACAGCGCCGTCGCGACCAGCGAACCGTTCGCCGTGGAACGTCGCGCGCCCGAAGTGCTCGCCGGCGGCTTGAAGGACGCCCAGCGCGTGCCGTTCGGCGCGAACGTGCAGGTGACCACGCTCGCCGTCGATCCCGAGGACGGCTCGCTGCCGACGGAGAATTCCGTCTGGAACATCACCGGCCCGACGCCGTTGACCACGACGGTGGGAAGCTTCAACACGCGCCTTCTTGCGCCCGGATCTTACACCGCGACGGCAACCTCGACGGACAGCGATGGCAACGCCTCGGCCGCCACCATCACGTTCCAAATCCTGCCGCTCGCCGTCCATGACGCGTCCGTTCCCACACTCGATGGCGATGTCGCGGACACCGCCTACGCCAGCGCGCCGCCCGTTTTCTTTGGTTCCAAGAGCATTGCCCGCTTCACGCACAGCGCGGGCTATCTTTACGCCAGCTTCACCGGAATGCCTTACGGCGTAGGCGACATCTACGGCGCAGTTGGCCTGCGCATCGACGCCGACGCCAGCGGTGAGACGACCGCGCAACCCGGCGACCGTGCGTTCTACGTGAACGAGAATGGAACCGCGTGGCAATTGGCCGGCGACGGCACTTCACTCGTCGCACCCGCCGTGGCCGAGAGCGGATTCAAGGCCGTGGTCTCGCGTGGCGATGGCGGTTGGAGCGCGGAGTTCCGCATCGCGGAAAGCCTCATCGGCGGCTGGGAACATGCCGCACGGATGAGCATCGAACTCGATGGTGCGAACTGCATTGCGATCCTCTTCAACGAGATATGCTTCCCGACTGTCGCGCACTGGCCCACCGGCACGGAGCCGAGCAATCCTTCCACCTGGGCGGACGTCTTCTTTGGCACGCCACCGGCGCCCGTGAACCAGCCGCCCATCGCCATGACGCCCGCCAGCGTCCAGGCCGATCTCGGCACGAAAGTCTTCCTCAGCGGCGCAGGCAGCTTTGATCCGGATGGCGACGCGCTCGGGTATTCGTGGACGCAGCTTGACGGTCCTGCGGTGACCTTGACCGACGCGAACACGGCGACGCCGAGTTTCCTGCTGCCGACCAGCGAGACGGCGCTGGCGTTGCGCTTCCAGCTCATCGTGAGCGATGGCGCGCTCGACAGTCTGCCGGTCGAAACGCTCGTCACGGCCAGCACCACGGCAACCTCGCCGCTGCCGAACATCACGACGGGCATCGTGGTCAGTGATGGCACCGCGAGCGGACAAATATTTTGGCCCGGCCGATCAGGTGATCACGTCGTGATTCAAGCTTCAACCGATCTCGAAACTTGGAGCGACGTGATGACCAGCGTGGTGGGCAACATCCCGGTCATCCTGTTCACCGACGCAGAAGCCGGGCTGTATCCGCACCGCTTCTATCGCGCCGCGAGCGCACCGAGCGGCATCACGCTTCAGGCCGGCAACGCGCTGGTGGGCGATGGCGTCACGTCCCGCGTCGAAGTGCCGCATGACAACGCGCTCAACGTCTTTCCGCTGACCCTTTCGTTCTGGATGAACTCCAGCGTGGCGGACCCGTTCGTGCGCGGGCTGGTGACCAAGTATGCCGATGGCAGCTTGAACGGCTACGGGCTGTTCCTCTACGAAGGCCGGGTGCGCGGCTGGTATTTCGGCGGTGGCGGAACCTACATCTGGGACGGCGGCCTGGGTCTGGACGGCGGTTTCGTGGCCGATGGCCAGTGGCATTTCATCACGCTGATGGTGGACGAATCGGGCGGACGTCTCTACGTGGACGGAGCGTTCGCGGCTTCACGCGGCTGGACCGGCACACCAGGCGCGACCACCACGGCGCAGCCGCTGCAATTCGGGCGCTACTCGAACTATCCCACCGCACTGAGCGGCCAGCTTGATGACGTGGCAATCTGGAACCGGACGTTCAGCGACTTGGAGCTTCTCGACCTGGTGCACTTCAGTCCCGCTGGCGACGAATCCTCGCTGCTCGGTCTCTGGCGGTTCGACGAGGAAGATGCCGACGGCTCGACCACCGGCGACACCAGCGGCCACGGCCACACCGGCATGCTGCTCGACAACGCGACGCGCACGCTTTCGGGCGCGCCTGTGCGCCGCTGAGGTGCCAGAGCAAGTTCGCGATTCAACAACAAGACCGGGCCGGTGGTGAAACAGTCACCATCGGCCCATTTGCTTTGGCAGCGACTCGCGAATGGGTTTTTGAACTCAGGCAGGGTTGGGCGCGCTGCGCTCCGGGAGCGCGGGTTTGCGACCCGCAACAGCTTGAGTGGTTAAGGGCAAACGAACAGACCGATGCAACGTTGAGTGGGCGACCTGCTGCGGCTCACAGAGCCGCGCTCCAACCGCAACGGGATTGCGGCCCTCCATCGTCCCGGTTGGCGCAACTCCACGAACCTGCCGGAAAACTCCCTGTAACCTTTCGCCGGCTTCTTACAAGTAACGGGTGAAATGAACTCTCTTGTTATGAAAACATATCGCTTCATCGGACTGCTGGCCGGCCTGCTGGCGTTGGCGGGCGGCGCATTCGTGTCAACTGCCTCGGCCCAGGTGGAACTGGTTCCCAACACCATTTCGGGCACCGTGCGCTTCAGCAACACGAATCCCCTCATCCTCGATTTGCTCAATCCTCCCGCCAACGAGGGCATGAGCAACCTCTACATGTATGCGTCCAGCCTGCCTCCGGCCAATCGCACCGCCGGGAGTGACTACCTTCCGGCGGCCTCGCGCACTGAGACGACCTACCAACTCGCCGTGGACTCGGACGCCTTCGGCATCGCCTACGTGGTCTCGCCGCGCGTCTCGGTGCTGGGCGAGAACGAGAGCTATTACTTCCGCAACGCCACCTCCGATCCCGTCGTGGCTTTCCTGCCCGGACCGGTGGTGGATTTCACCGAATGTCTCGGCGTGCTGACGGTACGCTTCGTGGATGCCGATGGCGCACCGCTGGCCGTGGATGGCGGGAATTTGGTGGCCAACGAAATCAGTTCAGCCAGCGAAGTGGCCCGCGTCCACACCATCGCAGGCGGCGTCACCGAGCAGAATGTTTTCGTGCTAGGCGGTGCGGAAATGCAACTGCTCGTCACCGTGAATCGCGGCACCAGCACGTTCACGGACCGCATCCTCTACACGACGACCACCAACGTCAGCGTGCCGTGCGATGGGTTTGCCGCCGTTGACATCGTGGTGCCCGACGCGGGCGTGCTGGGCGAATTCACCGGCACGGTGGACATGCTGCGCGAATTCGAGGCGACGGTGGACGGCTATGACTCGGGCGATTACAACGACTTTACCGGCGTGACCGCGCTCTACGGACCGTTTGGAAACAAGCGGTACGGCACGGTGCCGGGAGTGAACTTCACCCAACCAGCCAGCGGAAGCTTCACCCTGCCGAACCTCGTTCCCTCCACGCTCGATCCCGTTTCCCTCGGTTATCTGGTCACGGCGGAAATGTATGTCCGCAGCCACGAGGCGCTTTCTTACTTCCGCTCGCCGGCTTTGGGCGCGGGCGCGAATCCGGCGCTCATGGTCACGCCGGGCGACAGCATCGATCTCGGAAACCTCTTCGTCATCGACCCTGGTTATCTGCGCGGCCAGGTGCTGCTGCAAGGTCCGGCGGAAACGGCCGGCCATCCATCGCTGCTGCGCGGATTGAACTTCGCCTCGGACAACGACGCGGATGAAGACGGCATTCCCGACGCGCTCGGCATCTACGGGATTTATTATTCGACCGTAGGAGCGGCGGGCGTGGATGAAGCGGCGGCCGGTGCGACCTGCACGGCGAGTTACGGCTACGGCTACACCGGGTTCAAAGGCAGCTTCAATCCCGACTCCAGCGCCTACGAAGGCAGCTATGAAATGCCGCTCGGCGGACTGAACGGCGAGCGCAGTCTTTGGAACCGGAACATCCTGTCCGTCCTCGGCTACAGCGGCGTGGTGCCGGACGAGGATTATTTCTACTTCGCCTTCTCGGTCACGGACACCGCTCCGTTGAACACGGAGATCATTCCGAATGAAACCGCCACGAGCGACGTGGCCTATTGCCTGAGCGAAGTCCGCATCGCCTTCCGTTCGACCGAGCCGTTCTACAATCCGAGCGTTCGCTTCAGCTATGGCGGCTTCACGAACATCGACTTCCAAGGCAGACCTGCGAGCTACTCGGTGTATGTGGACCCGGTGTTCGGCACGCCGAACTCGCCCGCCAACGCCTCCACCAGCGGCCAGATCGTCATGCAATTGCCGCAGGGCACCTACCGCCTCACGCCCTACATCACGCCCGCCGATGCCAGCAGCGCTACCGTCAGCGGCAGCCCCATCGATCTCGTCGTGGGCTGCGGCCAGCGCATCTCGATTGAAGAATGTCTGCGTGTGGAACTCGACTCGCTGCCGTGCGCGCAGGCCGGGCCAATCACCGTCAGCGGCTCGGTGCGAAGCTGCACCAACGTCGTCAGCCTGATCACTTACGAGCTGAACGGCGCCGCGCCGGTCACGGTGTGCGAAGACTGCGGCATCAATCCACCGTTCAGCCTGAATCTCGCGCTCGAACCGGGCGTGAACACGCTGACCATCACCGCGACCGACGACCAAGGACACGTCAGCTCCGTGCAGACGCCGCTGGTACCGGACGCGTTGCCGCCCGTCATCCAATGTCCGTCTGACCTCGCCGTCGAAGCCAGCCGTCCTTGCGGAGCCAATGTTGATTTCACCGTCACCGCCATCGATGGCTGCGACGCCTCGCCCTCGATTCTTTGCACGCCGGCCTCCGGCAGCCTGTTTCCGCGCGGCGACACGATTGTGCTCTGCACGGCCCTGGATGCGGCGGGCAACTTGTCCGAATGCAGCTTCACCGTCAGCGTGAGCGGCGGCCCGGAGTTTACGGTGCCGACTCTCATCGGCAGTTCACCGCAGCTCATCGCGGTGGCCGGCGGCACACAAATCACCGTGAAGGGAACGGACTTCACCACCGATGACGAAGTGCTGCTGGATGGCATGCCGCTGCTGTATCCCGTGCTGGTGAGCACCGGAGAAATCCAAGGCCAGGCACCCGTCTTGGCGGCTGGCACGCACGAACTGCAGATCCGTCGTTGCGGCGAAATCGTGGCGCGGCTCGCCGACGCGTGCGTGGGCGGGACGTTGCCGCGCATCTTCACGATTGACCCGCGCCAGTCCTTCGCACGCGGCGGGACTCTCGTGACGATCAGCGGCACGAACTTCCTTCCGACCACGCAGATTCGCATCGGATTCCCTGCGCCGAACGGAACGGAGAACCTGCTGCTGAACGCCGCGGTGTCCGCCGATGGAAAGACGATCACCGGCCTGGTGCCGCCCCTGCCCGGCCCGGAAATGCTGGGTGTGCGCGACGTGATCGCCGAGGACGTGCAAGGCACGGACGTTCTGCCCGGAGGAATAGTTTATCTGCCAAATCCATTCGAGACCGGCGCGCAGGAGATGAGCCTCCGCGCGTTGCAGGCCGCGTCGGTGACGCCGGTGGACATCTCCTGGCGCAATGGATTCCCCGGCGCACTGAGCGGACGCGTCCGAGTCGGCGGCGGATCACCCGAGGCACGGGCGCGCGCGTTCGTTCGCAGCTACAAGGGACTGCTTCGCGTCCAGGACCCGGATGCCGAGCTTGGCTTGAAGCGCGTGACTTCGGAAGGGCTGGATGATGTCCGGCTCGTTCAGAACTATCGCGGCCTACCCATCTACGGCGCAGAGATCGTCGTGACGCTTCATGGCGATGAGGTGGTCGCGCTGACCGGCAACCTGCTTCCGCTGGCGTTCGTGGAACAGAATGGGCTCGACGTTACGCCCACGCTGACCCGCGAACAGGCCATCGAACTGGCGCGCGCGGATGAAAACATTCAGCGGCCGGTCGCCGAACTCGACGCCATCGCCGAGCTGTTGATCTATGACGAGCGTCTCTTCACGGACGCGCCGCTCGCGCCGCATCTGGCGTGGAAGGTGAAGATGAATCTGGCCGCGCACGAGGTCGTGGTGGACGCACACTCTGGAGAGATTGTGGCCCGGTTGGCCATCGATCGGTCGCACGACTTCGATCTGGACATCCAGGACGCCGAACGCGAGGCCAACGCCCAGCAACATAAGTGTTTTCGCACCAGCACGGACACGGACGTGGCCGATGAGGATGACTTCAACTCGGACTACAACGGCAATACGGACGCGGTGCTGGCCAACCGTTACGCGATCGATTGCTGGCACTACTTCCACCATCATTTCCACTGGGGTTCCTACGACAACAATTCATCACAGCTGGAAATCTTCATCCAGACCACCATTGATCCGGCCGTCGTCGCCTCATGGAGCAAGGGCTGTGGACTCATCCAGTTCGCCGACGGCGCGGTGGACTACGACGTGATGATCCATGAGTTCACCCACGGAATCATCGGCAGCACCAGCGGATTGGAATACAAGTTTCAGTCTGGCGCACTCGACGAACATTACGCCGACGCGATGGGCGTGATCGCGGATCGCGAACGGGGTGAAATAGACGCGGAAGCTCCCGGCCAGGGTCAGCCGCCCAACTGGACGATTGGAGAGAACCTCCGGATGGCAACGGTCGCCGGGCCGGTGCGCAGCTTTGACAATCCGCCCTCGATTGGCGGACTCCCGGACCGCATGGCGAATCTCTGCTGCATGGGCGTGGGATCGCCTTCGATGGCCAACGACTTCGGTGGCGTTCACTCCAACAGCAGCATCCCGAACAAGGCCACTTACCTGATGATCGCGGGCGGCAGCTTCCAGGGTTTCCTGATTCGCGGCATCGGATCGGAGAAGGTCCGGCTCATCAAGTTCTCGGCCATGCGCAACCTGCCTTCCAACGCGGACTTCGCCGCCGCCCGCGCCCGCGAGATCGCTTCTGCGGAATACTTCGTCAGTGCGGCGCAAGGCGGCATGACCCGCGAAGACCTCTGCGCCGTCCGCAATGCCTGGGCTTCGGTGGGAGTGGGCCTGGGCGATTCCAACTGCGATGGCACTGAGGACGCCCGTCAGGACATCGACGGCGACCTGATCCCGAACCGGATCGACAACTGTCCAACAGTCTTCAATCCCGACCAGAAGGACACCGACAGGGACGGCAAGGGCGATGCGTGCGACAACTGCCCGATGACCGCCAACCCCGGACAGGAAGACATGGACAGCGACGGGATCGGCGATGTCTGCGATGACGACCTGGATGGCGACGGCTGCAAGAACAACGTGGACCAGCATCCGAGAAGTGGAGTGGCCCGCTCCGGCAGTTACACCTCAGACAACTGCACTCCACGCAGCGGGAATCTTTACGACTCCGAAGCAGGGCACCACGACGGCGATGGCATCCCGGATTGTCAAGACCTGGACGACGACGGCGATGGCATTCCTGACGATCTAGATCCGTGTCCGCTTGTTCCCGGCCGTGATCCGCTCCAATGCCAGCGAGTCTGGGATTGTTGGTGGCTCTCCGCGAACGTGAAACCCTGGTGGTTCACGTCTGAGCCCGGCGACTTCATAGCCCTTTTCAAGGACATCATGGATCCCAATCCCATCCGGGAATTGGTCTTTGAACAGGTCCGCATCGTCAACCAGACGCTCTATCTGCAACCCAGCGCCGGCGTCACGGTGCAGCAAGCCTCACGCGTGATCGCGCCGCAGCTCGTGCCCGGAAGATTCGCGGCCGCCGCCGCCAGCCTCTGGCGCGTCGAACTCTGGACGCGCCCGGTCGATGGCCACCCCTCGCGACTTGTCGCGGTGTTGGGCGACTACAATCCAGCAGCCATCCAACTGGCACAAACTGAAGTCGGATCGATGCTGGCGTTCACGCCCTCGTCGCCTGGCGTCCCCGCCATCCTCGGCGCGACTTGGCACGTCGGTGAACAACCGTCCAACGCAATGCAGGACACGGACGGCGACGGCCTGCCCGATGGCTGGGAAAATCGTTATGGTTTGGATCGCGGCGCGGCGGCGGACGCCTTGCTCGATTCAGACGGCGATGGCGTCAGCAATCTCGCGGAATACCAGGCCGGCACCAACCCCACGGACTCTGGCAGCGTGTTCCGCATCCTTCGCCTCACGCATCAGCCGCAGGAAGTGCGCGTGGAGTTCATCGCCCCGGCCGGCCAGAGCTTCCAATTGGAACAGGCCACCGACGTGAGCCAGCCCGAGTGGAACGCCATCGGCCCCGTGCTTCACGCTCAAGGTGGCGTGCTCACCTTGAGTGACACCGCGCCAGGAACCACGCATGGCTTTTACCGCGTGAAGCTCGTTAGCCAATGAGAAAAGCGACTGGGTCCGGTGCCAACGCGCCGGACCCAATCAAACTGTTTCACTGCGGACGAAACCTGTATTGTCTCCGAAGAATCGTATGAGAACCCTGTTCATCGCGCTGACCGCTTTCCTCCTGGCTGGAGCCAGAGCGAAGGCTGATCAGCCCATCTTCCCCGACGCGCTGCAAAACAACTGGGAAGACTGGAGCTGGGCCGCAACGGACCTGAACAATGCGGCCCCGGTTCACGGAGGCAACCGATCCATCAAGGTTACCGCCAATGCTTGGGAGGCGCTGTATCTCCATCACCCCGCGCAGAACGCGTCGGCCTTTCGCGCGGTCACGTTCTGGCTGCATGGCGGCACGGAGGGCGGACAGCAGCTCCTGTTGCAGGGGCTGACGAACGGCGTTCCCATCGTCGCCACCAACTTGCCAACGCTGGCCGCAAACACCTGGCGCGAGTTCACCATTTCATTCGCGACGCTCGGGCTGGGGAATCAGGCGGACTTCAACGGCTTCTATCTTCAGGACCGCACGGGCACGGCTCAGCCGGCGTTCTTCATCGATGATGTCGCGCTGCTCGCCGTCACCGTCACCAACCCGCCGCCCGCCACGAACTCCGGCACCGTCATCCGCATCGATGTGGCGGCGAACCGTCGCGCCATCGACCCGCGCATCTACGGCGTGGCCTTCGCCTCGTCGAACGCGCTCAAGCAGTTGAACGCGCCGCTCAACCGACAGGGCGGCAACAACGCCTCGCGCTACAACTGGCAGGCCAACGCCGACAATCGCGCCAACGATTATTACTTCCTCAGCATCGCCTACGACAGCGCGACACCGGGCGAGCATGGCGACAGTTTCATCCAGGACTCGCTCAATGGCGGCGCGGAACCGAGCCTCACCATTCCGATGCTCGACTGGGTTGCCCGGCTCGGTCCGAACCGTCAATGGCTCTGGAGTTATTCGCTGGCGAAGTATGGTGCGCAGCAGTCCACGGAACCGTTCCGGCCCGACTGCGGCAACGGCGTGCGCCTCAATGGATCGCTCATCCTAACCAACAATCCGGCGGACGCGAACGTCGCCGCCGGACCCGCGTTCCAGCAAGGCTGGCTCGATCATCTCGTCAACCGCTGGGGCACGGCGGCGAACGGCGGCCTGCGCTATTACCATCTCGATAACGAGCCGGGCATCTGGCATTCCTCGCACCGCGACGTGCATCCTGCCGGCGCGACGATGGATGAAATTCGCGACAAGATGATCGCCTACTCCACGCGCATCAAGGCCACGGACCCGGACGCGCTCGTGCTCGGCCCGGAGGAATGGCATTTCTTCGGCGCGATCTTCAGCGGAGCCGATTCACAGTACGACGGCACGAACGGCTTTCGCGGCGTTTATCCCGACCGCATCGCGCACGGGAACTCGGATGTTTATCCCTATCTCCTTCGCGAAATGGCCAAGGCATCCACCAGTGCCGGGAAGCGATTGCTCGATGTCTGCACGGTTCACTACTACCCGCAAGGCGGCGAGTTCGGCGACGACGTGAGCGTCGCGATGCAGCAGCGTCGCAACCGATCCACGCGCTCGCTGTGGGACCCCAGTTACATCGAGGAAAACTGGCTGGCCGACAATTCACTGACGCGCAACGTGCGGCTGATTCCCCGGCTCAAGCAATGGGTCGCGGCGAATTATCCCGGCACGCTCACCGGCCTCACCGAATATAACTGGGGCGCGGAAGGCCATATCAACGGCGCGACGGCGCAGGCGGACATCCTGGGAATTCTCGGACGCGAGGGCCTTGATCTCGCCGAGCGCTGGACCACGCCGGCTTCCGATTCACCCGCGTTCAAGGCGATCCAGATGTATCGGAACTACGACGGAGCCAAGTCTGTCTTTGGCGATGTTGCCGTCAGCGTGAACAACCCGATCAATCCCGACACGCTCGCCATCTTCGCCGCGCAACGTTCCGCCGACGCAGCACTGACGGTGATGCTCGTTCACAAGGCGTTGTCGAATCCGACGAACATCACGCTGGCGCTGACCAACTTCACTGGAGCCGCCGCACAAGTCTGGCAGCTCACGTCCGCGAACAGCATCACCCGCCTCGCCGATACGTCGATGGCGGACGACAAGGTTGGTCTTTCGCTGCCGGCGCAGTCCATTACTCTGCTCGTCTTGACGGACCCCAGGCCGCGTTTGGAAATCCAGCCCGGCTCGCTGCGCTTGAACGCGACCGCCGGCCAGCGATATCGAATCGAAGGCTCGATGGATCTCCTGAACTGGTCACCCATCTCCACCAATACAATGCCCAGCTCCACGCTCACGCTGCCGACCCCGATGGCTGAACCAGAATATCGTTTCTTCCGCGCGGCATGGATGCCGTGAACCGAATGCTTCATGCCGACTCAAACATCCACCTGTCCTGAATGCGGCGCGGCGTTGCGCGGCCGGTGGACCCGTGGGCTGTGCCCGCGCTGCGTGCTGCGGATCACGCTGAAGCAGGACGACGGGCAGACGACGGAGGACACTGGCGAGGAGACGCACGAAACGCAGCGGCGCTTCGGTGACTACGAGCTGATTCGCGAACTCGGACGCGGCGGCATGGGCGTGGTGTATGAAGCCCGGCATCTCAGCCTCAACCGCACGGTCGCGCTAAAGATGCTTCATCCGTCGCGGCTCTCCTCGGCGGCGCAGTTGCAACGGTTCCGTCAGGAAGCCGAAGCCGTCGCCGCACTGGATCATCCGAACATCCTTCCGGTTTACGAAGTGGGCAGCGTGCAGGGCCAGCCTTACTTCACGATGAAGCTGGCGGAAGGCGGCGCGCTCGCCGGACGCATCGCACATTTCAAAACGCAGGCTTCCAATCGCGACGCGGTGACGCTGCTCGCTGCCATCGCGCGCGCGGTTCATTACGCGCATCAGCGCGGCATCCAGCATCGCGATCTTAAGCCGCACAACATCCTGCTCGACGCCACGGGGCGGCCTTACGTCGCTGACTTCGGCCTCGCGAAATTTGCGGACCGCGACAGCAGCCTGACCTTGAGCACGGACGTGATCGGCAGCCCCGCCTACATGTCGCCGGAACAGGCGGCGGGCGACACGAAGAATCTCACCACCGCATCGGACATCTACGGACTGGGCGCGATTCTTTATGAACTGCTCGCCGCTCAGCCGCCGTTTTTCGCCGAGAACGTTCCAAGCCTGCTCCGCAAAATTGTCGAAGATGAGCCTGATGCATCCGGCCTGCACAACCCGGATCTGCGCACCGTCTGCCTGAAGTGTCTGAACAAAGATCCGGAGCGGCGTTACTCTTCCGCCGAAGCTCTGGCCGATGAACTGGATCGCTGGCAACGCGGCGAACCCGTGCTCGCCCGGCCTGCTTCCGGCGCGGAACGCATCGCCCGCTGGTGCAAACGCCGGCCTGCTCTCGCCGCGATGCTCGCCGCGTTTCTGTTCGCGCTGACCGCCGGCATCCTGGGCATCACGCAGCAATGGCGGCGCGCGGAGGAACATGCGTTCCGCCGTGAAGTGGAGCGTTACGCCGCCGATCTCCAGGTCGCCTCACAGGCGTTGGCGAGCCACGATCTCGGACTCGCGCGCCGCATGCTCACGGCGCAAATTCCCGGCCCAGGCCAGCCGGACTTGCGCGGGTTTGAATGGCATCTGCTTCAGCAACTCTGCAAAGGCCAGCATCAGGCGGCGCTCACCGGCCACACGGCGACGGTCACTTGCGTGGCCATTTCGCCCGATGGACGGACGGCTGTTTCGGGTGGAATGGATGCTTCGATTTACTTTTGGAATCTGGAGAGCAAACGAATCATCACGAACTTCAGCGCGCACGGAACGGTGGTCTGGTCCGTGGCGTTCACGCCCGATGGCGAACGTGTGATGAGCGCGGGCGCGGATGGCAAGGCGCGGTTCTGGACACCCGACGGTCAGGCTGCTGAAGCGCCGTTCGAGGGACAGAACGCCGCGCTGTCCGGCGATGGCTCGCGGCTGGCGGTCTCGATGTCCACGCCGTTCCGTTATTTCAAGGCGGATCGCGGCGTCAAAGTCTGGGACTGGCGCGAGCGACGGGTTCTGTTTGAAACAAACCTGATCGTGCGGCGCGTGGCGATGTCGGCGGATGGCCAGTGGCTGGCGGCCGGCGGTGAGCGCAAGGACATCTTCCTCTGGAATCTTGAAACGGGCGAAGCCCACACGCTGGCCTGCGTGGATTCGCCGTGGGCCATCGCCTTCTCGCCGGACGGAACCAAGCTCGCCGCCGCCGGTTTCAACATGGGCGCGCGCGTCTGGAATCTCCAAGGCGACCTCGCTGCGCCGGTCGCGCTGGTGGGCCATCAGTTCAATGTCTGGGGCGTCGCGTTTTCGCCGGACAGCAAACGCGTTGTCACGACCGGATCGGATCGCACGTTGCAGATTCGCGATCTCGACGCGTTGGACCGCTCGACCGTGCTCGACGGTCACGATGACGAAGTCTGGGCGGTGACGTGGAGCCGGGACGGATCGACGCTGGTCACGTCGAGCAAAGACATGACTTTGCATGTCTGGACTGTGCAGTCCGTCGAGCAAACCCACGCCCTGCCCAGCCGCAGGCATTGGCGTCCTCAGTTTTCCAGGAGCGGAAGGCACATCCTGACGCTGAACGATTCGGTGAAGCACCGTTCGATGGTCGTGCTGCGCGACAGTTCAAACGGATCGATGCTGGCCGAGTTCGACAGCCGCTGGGTGGCCGGCTTCGGAACGAATGGCGAGGACGTGGTGATGCTGGACGACGATGCTTCCACGCTGGATCACTGGCGGGCTTCCGGTGGCGCGATGGTGCGAGGAGCGACGCTGGAGGGGCCGGTCCGACCACGTGCTGGCCGGGGCTTCGCCATCTCGCAGGATGGCTCGACGCTCGCCCTGAATTACGAAAGCGAACTCATCGTGTGGAACATCGCCGATGGCAAACGGAGGGCGGTCATTCCCATGCCGGCCGGGTATCCGCTCCTCATGCAGGCGTTGAGCCCGCGCGGCGATTACCTGGCCTTCACCGTCACGTCGCCCTATACGATCTGGCTGCATCATCTGGCATCGGGCGCGATGGTTGCGTTGACCAATCACACGGAGGAGGTGAAGGGGCTGGCCTTTTCGCCGGACGGGAAAACTCTGGCGAGCGCGGGCGTGGACCGGGTCATCCGGCTCTGGAACACCGGAGATGGCAGCCTGCGAGGGGAACTGGTCCGTTACTTCGAGGAGGCCAGCGGGGTTTCGTTCTCCCCGGATGGAAGACTGCTCGCGTCCATCGGGGCCAGCCAGTCCGTCAATCTCTGGCACCTTCCCACGCTGCGTGAGGTGATGTCCGTCACGACTCCTGACGCGGGGGAATTCGTCACTTTTTCTCTGTCAGGCGACGCCATCGCCTACACCACGGACGCGAACACCATCCGGATCTTGCGGGCCGTGAACCCCACGGGCAACCCTGGGCCATAGCCGCCTGGGCGCATGGCCGAATGATGCGGGATCGCGAAACTTCTTCTTCAGGCTTTACGACAGGCGCAGATTGTCCGAAGGAATCTACTGTGCGGCTGAGAAAGCAAACCACGACACGGCACTGCGCCATGCGGGACGGAACCGTCCTGATGCGCTGCCTCGTGCTGGTGGCCGCCGGTGCGCTGGGCTGGATTTGGTGGCAAAGCGGCGATACGACAACGAAGGGCCGCGCCCGGCCCACCCCACGTCTCGCAGGAATTTCGGAGTCCAACGGCGCATTGATCATTCCGGTCTCTGAACAGCCGGGACGACGCTCGGAGCCGATGGTCCTGGTGCCGGTCACTCCTGTTGCGCCACGCCCGGTGACTCCCACTGCTCCGTCTTCGCCCACGCACACTCCCACGCCGACGCCGACGCCGCAGCCGCTGCTTCCGCCGACCAATGCTTCCATCCGCCAGCCGGATCTGAACGCGCCCGCCAGCACGGCTTCCACCAATGCGACCAAGGGACCGTTCGACGAAAGGCTTCTTGGCGCGCAGGTCGTGCTCGCACGGCAAGGATTCTCCTCCGGCTCGCTGGATGGCGTGAACGGTTCGCAGACGCGCGCGGCCATCCGGGCCTTCCAACAGCATCTGCCGGCCAGCGGGACGCTCAGTGCCGCGACGCTGGCGCTGCTGGTTCCGGACCAGCCGGTCTTCACCAACTACACGGTGACGGAGGAGGACCTCGCCAGCCTTCAGCCCATCGGCCGGACCTGGCTCGCGAAGTCGCAGCAAAGCCAGCTCGCATACGAGACGGTTCTGGAACTAATCTCGGAACGAACGCACTCGAATCCCAAGCTCGTGCGCTGGTTGAATCCGCAGATTGACTGGAGCCGCGTCGAAGCCGGCACGGTTCTCAAAGTCATCAACGCGGGCGCGCCGGCCACCGTGGCGAAGGCCGCCTTCCTCCGCATTCATCTGGCGGAACGGAACCTTCAGGCTTACGACAGCGCCACGAATCTCATTGCTCACTTTCCTTGCAGCATCGCGGCGCGCGTGGACAAGCGGCCTTTGGGCGAAGCGCTGCACATCGTGGCCGTGGCACCGAACCCCAACTACACCTTCGACCCCGAGGTCTTCCCGGAATCCGCCGAGGCGCAGCAGCTCGGACGAAAGCTCATCCTGCCCCCCGGCCCGAACAATCCCGTGGGCGCGGTGTGGTTCAGCCTCGATAAACCGGGCTACGGCATTCACGGAACGCCGAAGCCCGAGGACGTGGGCCGCACGGAATCGCATGGCTGTTTCCGGCTGGCGAACTGGAACGCCGAGCATCTGCTCAAGCTGGTGACCATTGGCACGCCGGTCTTCGTCGAGCCGTAAATCGGACGCCCGAATCGGGCCGCTCCTTTCCCTGTTCTGAATCGGCGTTTGAGGATTCTCCCGCCCGCTGCTAAGACCATCGCGGCATGACCGGGAAATACAGCTTTGATCTGAAGAGCGAGGAGCGCCGCCGCGCGCTGCCTCCCAAGATCATCATCGGCCAAAAGGAGAACGAGGGCGTGAAACATGTCCTGCTGAAGTTCATGGCCTACGTGCTGTTCCATCGTGAACGGCTTCAGATCGAGCCCCGGCTGACGGATGACAACATCCCGTTCGAGCCCGACGTCATCCAGCTCGATTACTCGTTGCGGCCCGCGCTTTGGGTGGAGTGCGGCGACTGCGGCGTCAGCAAGCTGCACAAGCTCGCGGTGAAGATGCCCGATGCGGAGATTTGGATCGTCAAACGATCTTTGGAGGAAGCCGAGATTCTCCATCGTGCGATGGTGAAGGAGGAGCTGCGGCGCGACCGCTATGGAATCATCGGCCTGGACGCCGCGATGTTCGATGAGATGTGCGCGATGATTGCGCCGCGCAATCAGCTCACCTGGTTCAGCGGCGAATTCGATCCGCCACAGATTCAATTCGAGTTCAACGGGCTGTGGTTCGATACGACCTTTCACGTCCTGAGATTCTGATCTGAATCCGGCAGATGGATTGGAGGACGAAGTTGGAAACCACGGAGGGACACGGATGTGAGACACGAATTTCACAAATTGGCACGGAGCAAGAATTCTGAATTTGTGAACCTTCTTGGAATTCGTGTCTGCCCTTGCTCCTCATCCGTGTCCATCTGTGGTTGAACTGCTTTTTCCCGGCTCATCCAAATCGGAGAATCCAGACAACTCCCTGCTCGTGGGCAAATGTAAAAAAGAGACCGGGCTTTCGCCCGGTCTCTCTCTGAATTTAGGCCGTCAGTCCGTGATTACGGCTGCGGAGCGTAACGCAGCCGGTAGAACTGCGCGGGCTGAGCAGAAGGCGTGGTCAGCGTCCGGAACGGAGCGCCACCAACCGCTGTGTAAGGACCAGCGACATTGGTAGAACCAACAAGCGCCCAGCTCGAATCAGCAGTCCAAGACACCAGCGTGTTCGTGCCGTTTTGGGCAACGGTCAGAGCAGGAGACACCGTCGGGACGGTGACGATTTGAGCACCGAACACGATGTCCGAGCTGGTGTTCACACTCTGATGAACGCTCACCGCAATGGTGTGGGAACCAGCCGACGCCGCAAGCCGCAACGGGAGGAGAACACCTTCGGTTGATGCAACGGTAGCCACGGTCAAGTAGTTCACCGCACCGGCCGGCATGTTGAAGCGGCCGATTTCGGCGCCATCCACGTAAAACACCGCACCGTCATCAATGATGTGGTTGAGCGCATACGACATTCCCGCAGGCAGCGGGGGAAGGGTGACCGTCTTGCGGAAGTAGGAGGTCAGGAACTCGTTGGCGGCGTTTGGCGGAGGAATCACCGTGACGATTGGCGTCGGGAAGGCAGCGATCGTAGCCGCTTGTGGTTCCGTGCCAAAGAGCCCGTTGCCCATCAGCCAGCCTTCGCCACCGGTCGTGGTCCAGTCCAGGTTCGCATCCAGGTTGTTGGTGTTGTAGGACCATTCTCCGCCCCAAGATTCAATGACCTGCACCGTGGTGAGAGCAACCACAGTGGGGTTGGGGTTGATCAGGTTCGCTCCAATGCGGGTGTCATTCAGACCCGTGATGGTGAGCGTGCTGTTGCTGTTGCCGGCGGCGCGGGCCGAGGTGGTCAGCGTGACCATCGCGTTTGCCGTACCGTTGGCGAGCACAGCGGAGGTGACTGTCGCGCCCGAAACCGTGTAGTGGCTGGCAAGAGCCGCACCAGCGCTAAGCTGCTTGCTGAAGGTGAGCGAGATGGTCGTGCTGTTCACGCTGACAGCGCGGGTGAGCACCGGACGGGTCGTGTCGGGATTGATCGTCACGACAGCGGCCGTGCTGGTGGCTGCAGGCGGGGTGCTGTTGTTCACGCGAACGGTGTAGCTGCCAGCGTCAGCCGGAGCAGCGTTGGAGATGGTCAGGCGGGACGTGGCGGCTCCCGAAATGTTTCCGCCATCGGCAAGCGCAGTGGCACCCTTGAACCACTGATAAACCAATGTTGGAGATCCTGTGGCCGCAACGCTCAAGTGAACGACGGAACCTTCGTTGGTGGTCACGTTGGACGGGTTCTGCGTAATGGTCGGAGCGATTCCCTCACCAATGAACGAGACTTTGAAGTTGTCGATTTCGAGCGCGTCGTCCGGGGAGCCGGAGCCATTGTCATCCGCGAACAGGATGTAGATGTCCGCCTCAGTCACCCAGGGCGTTCCACTGAAATCCAGGCTAGCTGTTTTCAAGCCCGTCACGCGATCACCTGAAATGCCGGGGATTTGTGTCCAGGTATTGGGAGTTCCGGAGAAGCTGAAGTAAACGAGGTGGCCTGTCACTTCTTCGACCACGGTGTTTTCCACTGTGAGGTTGTAGGAGATGTCGATGGCCGTTCTGTCAGTACCTGATTTGTTCCGGAGATGCGCCATGATGACATTGCCAGCCGTGCCGGTCGGACGGGTGATCAAATAACCGCCAGCACTCGCCCATTGGGCCTGGCCAGCCGCACCGGGCGGGGTGCCAGCAGCTTCTGCGATTGGAAAATTGATGACGCTCTTGTCCAAGGTCTGCACTTTTGCATCAAACAGAGCCGCCGTGTCAGTAGTTCCGTCAGCACCGCCTGCAAATGCGCCAGTAGAGAACTCCAAGTTACCTGGAGCGGCGTCAAACGTATAAGTCGCGCTGCCTGTGGGGCCGACTACTACGGAAGTAGCCACCGGCAAGGTGTCAACGAACGTGCCGGCCGGAGTCACAACGCCACCCAAATCACTGATGCCGTTGTTGTCATGGCTGATCGTGATGCGATAAACTTTTTCAACGTCCCAAGCGGTTTCGGTGGTCAGGATGATGTTCGTGCCATTAACGGAGCTCGCTTCAAGGACACCCAGCTGTTCATCAGGAGCATTCACCTCCGAGATTATGAAGGTGAGAATCGGAAGATCCGTGAAGACCGTGCCGCAAGCTTCACCATTGTTGCAGAGCTCTTCATCCACAACCAAAATGACCTGGTTTGGATTGGCACCCAGACGGGCGGCCAGGAGACGGGGCGCGAAGGTGTCCGGGTCGATTTGAATGTGGGCGCTCGAGCTGTCCACGCTGCCGTAAGGGCTGCTGACCGAGACGAAGTATTCGCCGGTGTCAGACTCCAGGGCGTTGGTGATGACCAGAGTCCGGGTGGCGGCGGACGGGTTGATCAAGGGGTCAATCGCTCCCACGCCCACTTTGTTCCAGACATACTGGATGCCGACGCCATTGGCCGTGACCGACAGCCTGACCGTGCGCCTGACAATGTTCGTGGTATTCGAGGGCTGCGTGGCAATCGTCGGCGGCGGCGGCAGTTCGCCCGAAATCGAGAAATTGTCGATCGCGAAGGAGCCGTCAGTGCCTGGGCCGCCGTTGTCATCCAACCAGATGATGTAGAGCAGGCTGCCCGCCGGCCATGCGCCGAGGTTCAGATCTAGGAACAGGGCTCCTGCCACCGGTGTGGGCTGGGCAGAGGTCAGTTCCGGGATTTGGACCCAGCTGTTTTCCGCGCCCGTGAGGCTGTAGTAAACGACATGGCCGGCGGTTTCCGCGTCTTCACCCGCGACCGCGCTCGGCAAGAGGAAGTCGTAGGAAATCTTCGGTGTCGGGAGGTTGACGCCAGTGCTGTTGGTGATGGTGGCCATCAAAATGGTCGCCGCATTGCCGGTGGGCCGCGTCTGCACATACAGTGCCGTGCTGTTCTGGCGGGCAATGGCAAGCGAACTGGGCGGAACGGTTCCGGATGTTCCGAGCGCCGTGTTGATGAGCGTTGCGGTGTTGGTTTGGACCAACGCAGTCAGGTCCACAAGAGTCGCGGGGGCTCCGCCGGCACCGGGAACGGAGCGGGTGGACCAGCTCGTCACAGGAGGAACGGCATCAAATGTCTCGGTGGAATTGACGAGAACTTGCGCCTGGGCAAGCGAGCCAGCCAAGCAGGCCGCGCCTACCAGAAGGGATGTTAGTGTTTTTTTCATGATTGAGGGTTTTTTGGAACAGACGACCAGCGGCACCTCCATGGTGCGGCAGGACCCAGTTCCTGGGTTTGTCAATGAACGCATAACTTTTCAACTACCTATCAGCACGGAACAAAATTCGACAAGCATCGCACTCACGATGCCACGACAGTTCGAGCCAATTTTTAATTTCCTGAGAGTGAGTTTACGTAACCACAGGGACACTTTGAATGCAAACGCAAACTTGTTGAAACTGGCCTGTATGCGGGCTGAAGTTCATCGTTGCCTGCCCCGTTTTCGCTCCTTAACCTTTCTCCAGATGAAACATCAGCTCGACTTCGAGAAACCCATCGCAGAACTGCAGCGCAAGCTCGAAGAACTGACCAAACACCGAGACACCCATTCCATCGGCATTAATTTCGATGAGGAAATCGCCCGGATGGAGGAAAAGATCGCTGAGACCCGCAAGCAGATTTTCTCGAATCTGACCGCTTGGCAACGCGTGCAACTGGCCCGTCATCCCAAGCGTCCCTTCACTCTCGATTACTTGGACAGCACCTTTTCAGATTTCCAAGAACTGCATGGCGACCGCCTTTTCGCCGAGGATCGCGCCGTGGTGGGCGGCTTCGCGCGGCTGGATGGGCAGCGCGTGATGGTCATCGGCACTCAGAAGGGCCGTGACACTAAGGAGAACATCCGGCGTAATTTCGGCTCAGCCCACCCGGAAGGTTATCGCAAAGCTCTGCGCCTCATGCGGCTGGCGGATAAATTCGGCCTTCCCATTGTCACGTTGATTGACACGGCGGGAGCCTATCCCGGCATTGGAGCGGAGGAACGCCACATTGCGGAAGCCATCGCCGTCAACCTGCGGGAGATGATGCTGTTGGAAGTTCCTATCATCGCCGTGGTCATCGGCGAAGGCGGCTCCGGCGGCGCACTCGGCATCGGCGTTGCGGACCGCGTCCTCATCATGGAGAACGCTTACTATTCCGTTATCAGCCCGGAAGGTTGCGCAGCCATTCTCTGGAAGGACCGCGCTGCCGCTCCGAAAGCCGCCGCCGCGCTTAAGATTACCGCGAAAGATTTGCTGGAACTGCGCCTGGCCGATGAAGTGATTCCCGAACCTCTTGGCGGAGCCCAGAACGACCTGAAGACCACCGCCGCCAACTTGAAGCAACAATTGCTGTCCAATCTGGATGCGCTCATGAAAATGTCCGCAACCGAACGCCTTAAGACCCGTTACGCGAAGTTCCGGGCTCATGGACATTTCGTGGAAAAACAACCTGTCGCCGCCTAAACGGTGGTCATTCCCGTGCTTTATCCGTTCACGTTCCAACCCATCTTCAAGGAACGGGTCTGGGGGGGGCGAAATCTGGATCAGCTTTATCAAAAGCCCCTTCCGGCGGATAAGTTGATCGGTGAATCGTGGGAGATGGCCGACCGGCCAGGAGATGCCAGCGTGATCGCGAATGGCCCGCTGGCAGGCCACACTCTCCGTTGGTTGATGGAACACCATCGCCAGGCCGTCCTCGGAACCGGTGCCGCGCCCACCGGGCCTTTCCCGCTTCTTGTTAAAATCCTCGACGCCCAGGAAACGCTCTCCGTCCAAGTCCACCCGCCCGCCGCCATCGCCGCTGCCCTAGGTGGCGAACCTAAGACCGAGGTGTGGCTCATTACCGATGCGAAGCCCGATGCGGTGCTCTACGTCGGGCTGAAAAGCGGCATTACCCACGAGGATTTCGAGGAACGCATCGCGAACGGAACCGTGGCCGAGGCCTTGCACTGCGTCCCGGTGAAGACGGGCGACACCATGTTTCTGCCCAGTGGACGCCTCCACGCCATTGGCGCGGGGAATGTGCTCTTCGAGATTCAACAAAACTCCGACACCACCTACCGGGTCTTTGACTGGAATCGCGTCGGTCTCGACGGCAAGCCTCGCGAACTCCATGTCCAGCAATCCCTCGCCAGCATTAACTTTGACGACTTCGAGCCGGTGCTCATCCCCAACAAATACTCCCGGAACGAGGTCTTCTCGGTAAAATATCTTTTAGACGACCCGCTGTTTCGCATCGACGCCTGTCAGGTGAAGCGTGGCAAACGGTTTTATCTCAGCAGCGAGTCTGTGCAAATCGTGGGCATCGTGCGCGGCAAACTCAACGTCAGCCACGAAGGCTCCATTCTGGTTCTCAAGCCGGGCGACTTCTGTCTCCTGCCTGCGTGCCTTGGTCGAACTGCGCTCAACGCCGAAGTTCAAACCGAGTTTCTGCACATCCAGCCCAGCGTCATCTGATCGACTCCACGCCCTCACCCTGTTCCGCACGTTCAGGACCTTGTTACGCCCAGGGCGAAGGGCAGAAAGCAGCCCGCCACGGCTCCCAAAGCCGTCCCCGCCTTAATGCCACCCTCACAGAACTGCTCATCCCATAAGCAAAAACACCGTCCGTTAATGATTAGTTAAACTGTCTTCACTCATTAGTGCCTGAAAGAAAACTCACGCCGACGCAGTGGCATGGGCGACGACAGCGATCCTGGGGTGCGAATGTTTGAACTTTCTTTGAACGTTTTGGGGCTTTCCACGATCCGATCTTCAAACATTCA
>Ga0163153_10002695_pt1 | contig 25131 bp, 26 predicted proteins | sample OliLakLV19MP6IB1_FD_148629 | JGI IMG/M metagenome (GOLD analysis project Ga0163153, IMG submission 148629) | Freshwater microbial mat bacterial communities from Lake Vanda, McMurdo Dry Valleys, Antarctica - Oligotrophic Lake LV.19.MP6.IB-1 | ecosystem: Environmental > Aquatic > Freshwater >...
ACGTGTCGAGGGCCGTGGTGTGCGACTTCTGGACGTCATCGGCCGCCTCGATGGTGCCCGCCAGGACGACCGTCACGCCGCTGTTGCGCGCCGCCTGCGCCGACGCCACCGTCACCGCGTCGAGCAGGTTGACCGGCCCGTCATCCCCGGCCTCGTGCGAGGCCCGCATCGCGCCGGTCACGACGACCGGCTTGGGCGAGTCGAGGGTCAGGTCCCAGGCGAAACTGGTCTCCTCGATGGTGTCCGTGCCCTGGACGATGACCGCGCCATCGAAGGCCGGGTCAGCCAGCGCTTGGCGCACGATCGCGCCGATCGCCAGGACATCGGCGAACGTGAAGTGGCTGGCCGGCGTCAGCCCACGGTCGACGGACACGACGTCGGCGATGGCGTCCAGGCCGGGTGTCCGGGCGAGGATCGCTGCGCCATCCAGGGCCGGCACGTTGCCGCCGGCGGCTGGGTCCAGGCGCATGCTGATGGTGCCCCCGGTGAACACGACCGCGACCCGGGCCACGTCTGTCGGCCGCTCGAGATCAGTCGCGGTCGGCCGGATCGGCCGGGCCGAAGCCACCGGCCGGCGAGCGCGGCTCCGGCGGGACGGAGGGGACGAGCGGGACTGGGCTCGACGGCGCGTCATCGGCGCGCCAGCGCGGCCGGTCGTGGCCGAGCGCAGCCGCGATGGGGTCCTCGACATGCGGGTCGGCGGTCGCCCGGGCGGTAGCGTCGACCGGCGCCCGGAACAGGACGCTGGCCACGCCCGCGACCAGGATCGCGAGGCCGACGAGGAAGATCACGGTGGTCGTGCCGATCAGGTCGGAGATCGGCCCGACGATGATGATCGGCAGGAACGACGAGGTCGACACGAGCATATTCAGGACACCGAAGACACGGCCACGAACGTCCTCCGGCAGGTCCTCCTGGAGCTGCGTCTGGGCCGGGATCGCCACGAAGCCATAGGCGATGCCGGCACCGAACGCGATGACCACGACGATGGCCAGCAGCGAGGTGATCGCCGACAGGTCGACGAGGCCGTTCGCCGCATCGGCTGACTGGAGCAGACGCGAGATCGGGCCGGCGGCGGATAGCGCCGTGACCAGGATTCCCAGGGCGATCGTGCCGCCCTCGATGACCCGGCGCCGGGGCAGGTACTTGCCGTACTGGTTCAGGAGCAGGATGCCCATCACGATGCCGCCACCGAGCGGCAGCACGATGACCGCGAGGTCCTTGGTGGCGAGGCCCAGCGCCTCGCGCGCGAAGTCCGGCCCTAGCACGCCGAGCACGCCGACCAGCGACGCGGTGATGCCCAGGTACAGCAGGGACCAGCCGATGCTCCGGTTGTCGCGGATGTACGAGAGGCCCTCGCGCAGCTGGTCCAGCGTGGAGGCCACGGCCTGCTGGGTCTCGCCGATCGGGTGGACCGCATCCTCGGCCGGGGCCGTCGGCGGTGAGGATGGCAGGGTGAAGCAGAAGGCCGCCGCGACCAGGTACAGCACGGCCACCACGAGGATGACCGCCTCGGGTCCCGCGATGTTGATGACCAGCGGCCCGAGCAGCGCGAAGCCCAGCGCGAAGGCCGCATTCAGGGTCAGGGTGAAGATCCCGTTCGCCACCAGCAACTGCTTGCGCGGCACGACCTGCGGGATCATCGCCAGCTCAGCCGGCGCGAAGAACACGGTCACCGACGAGACGAAGATGTTCAGGATCAGGATGAGCGCGAAGTTCGCCCCGACCAGGTACAGGCCGATGATGGCCACGCCGCGCAGGACGTTGGTCAGGATGAGCACGATGCGCTTGTCGAGGCGATCGACATAGACCCCGGCCAGGGCGGAGAAGAGCACGGCCGGGACGAGGAAGGACAGGATCAGCAGGCTGACGGCGGTGTTGGAGCCCCCCTCGGCGACGATGACCGTCAGGCCGAACAGGACCATGTTCCCGCCGATCTGGGTCAGGACCTGCGACAGCCACAGGCGCAGGAACGCCGGGTTGCGCAAGACCGCGCCGGTCTCGACGGCCTCGTCCCCCGGATCCTCGGGGGCGTCGGACGACGTGTCGATGGTGCCCGCCAGATCGGTCATGGCTCGGTCGGCGGGGTCACGGCCGCGGTCAAGGCCGGGTCGCCGCGCTCAACGAAGCCCGCCAGACGGCGCTCCAGGGTCGGCCGATCCAGGAGGACATGGCGCTGGCAGGTGCTGCAGCGCAGCCCGATATCGGCACCGAGCCGGTCGATGCGCCACGTGTCACCGCCGCACGGATGGGTACGACGGAGCCGGACGAGATCGCCAAGGAGCAGCGGAAGGACGGGCCGAACCGACACGGCGGGAGGGTATCAGAGGCGTGGGCGACCGTTCTCCGGCACGAGGTCACGGTCCGTCGCCGGGACGCGGACCGTATCGATCGGCAGGACCTCCACGAGCACGTCGGGCTGGGTGGCGGCCAGCTGGGCGATGATCCCGCCCGAGCGCGTCAACGACCCGGTCAGCTTGTCCGGTGCACCGATGGCATGGATGACCAGCGGGTCGCCCAGGAGGAGACCATCGACGGATACGTCGGCCGGTGCACCGCTGACCACGACACCGGGCACCAGGCGGATGGCCTCGATGGCGAGCGCCTCGGCGCCGGCGTTACGCAGCTCGTTGACGAGCGCTTCGACGCCGCTGCCATCGATCGGACCCCGGATGGTGATGGTCACACCGGGCCCGACCGCGGCATCCAGCCCCGCATACAGGCGCACGCGACGCAGGTCCGCGCGCAACTCGTCGATCGATGCGTCACCGCGCTGCTCGTTCTGGACAAGGGTGGCCAGCTCGCGCTCGAGCGTCGCCACTTCGCGTCGGAGCTGGTCGTTGCGGGCATTGAGGTTGGCCACCAGAACGGTCAACTCCTGCGACGACAGGCCCGCGAAGGCGGCGCCGCCCGCCTGGGCCCGGAGCTGGACGATGACGAGCAGGCCAAGGACGAAGGCCACCGCCGCGATGGTCAGCTGGTTCCGTCGACGATGCATCCTCGTCAGCCCTCCGGGTCCGACAAGGGCGCCGGACTGGAGGTGGCCTCGGGACGCGCGTAGCGCAGCGTGACCGTACCGACGAAGGCCGGGATGTCGACCGACTCGGGCTCGGCGAATTGGACCCGTATCCCGTACTTCTGGGCGCGGGCGATGATGAAGTCGACCCAGCCGGGGGATGCGCTGAGGCGCGCGTACAGGTCGGGCGGGCCGAGCGCCGTGACCTGGTATGGCGGCGCGAGATAGGCCGAGTTGACGAGCACCGACGGCCCGATGTCGATGATCGCGCTGGTCGGGGTGATCCGTTCGCCATTGATGGCGATGGCTTCGGCGCCGGCCGTCCACAACTCCTCGATGACAGTGCGCAGGTCCAATGACCCGACCAGGTAGTCGCCCTCGTTGGCGTCCGGGGCGGCGGGCTCCAGCGAATCCTCCAGCTGGAGCACGATACCGGTCCCGGTCAGGGCGATGAGACCGGCCGCGATGCGCGCTTCCTGCAGCTGGTCGTTGAGCTCGGCGACGACCGCGGCCGAGCCCGTCCCCGTACCTTCGGCCTCCTGGATCTGCGCCCGCAGGTCAAGGACCGCGACCTTGAGCGCGTCCTGCTGGGCCAGCAGCTCGCCGGCGGTCTCCACCAGCGGCGTTCGTTCCTGGGTGGTGTAGCGGACCCGCGGCGCCTCCGTGGCCAGCTGGGCCGCGACGAGGAATCCGAGCGCGAGGAGGGCCACGAACAGGGTCAACTGCCACGACGGGATGGCCCGTACCCTGGCCATGAGGGCGCTCATGGCTGCCACCCACCGGGACCCCCGCCGCGGTCGGTCGCGCCGGCCCCACGACGCCGCCAGACCAGCATGCCGATGCCCGCGATGACCAGGCCGAGCACGACCAGCAGGATCACTGGGGCCGCGTCGCCGGCGCCGTCCGCCGGGTCGGCCAGGCCGCCGGGGGCGGCCGACTCGCCGTCGGCCGGCGGCTCGTCCGTGCTGGCCGCGGGCGGCGCACTCGCATCGGGGGCGCCATCGTCCGTCCACGCGGCGGGGACCGGCCCGGGCGGCGCCGGCTGCGGCCCGTGCCGTGTCGGCGGGTCGGCGTCCAGGTCCTCCAGCCAGGCGGCCTCGAATGTGGTCACGTCCTGACCGATGGCGGCGCCGAACGCCTCGTCGTCGGTGCGCCCGTCGGCGTACGAGCGGATGAGCGTCACCAGGGCGTCCTCGCCGTGGGTCCGGATGAGGAACTCCACGGCGGACACGCTCTCCGCGTAGGCCAGGAAGAACCGCTCCGCGGTCGTCGGGAACTGGCCGGTCAGGCCCTCAAGGGGGATCAGCTCCCGAGCGTCGACGGCGGCCTCCACGTCGCGCCGGTAGCCGTCGTCGTAGCCCTCGGAAAGGTACGTGGCCAGGCCCTCGTTCAACCAGCGCGGCGGGAAGTGGTACGGGTTGCCGACCGCGCTGTCGAAGACGAGATGATTGAGTTCGTGGGGGACGACCGTGGCCACCCATGGGTCGTCGATCTGGTTGGGGCTGATGAGCGCGAACAGCGTCCGGATGCCGGCATTCGCCTGACCGCCGACGTTCTCGCGCGTCCCCGGGCCGAGGGCATCGTAGAAGTCGGCCTGGTCCGGGTAGATGAAGAAGTCGACCGGCTGGTCCTCGGTCACCCCGAGCAGTTCGGAGGTCTCCGCGACCGCGGCCTCTCCGATGCGCAGGGCTCGCGCTCCGAAGGCGGCGTCGCCCTCGTACCAGTGGACGCGCACGACGTCGCCGGCGACGGTCTGCCAGTCGAACCGGTCGTCGCGGTAGAGGATGTCGACCGCTGGGCCCAGCACGCCGTCCTCGGCACCCTCGACGGTGACCCGCCAACGCGCGGTCATCGGGGTGTTCGGGAGCAGGTGGCCATCGACCGCCGGATCCAGCGTGGAGCGCAGCGTCCGCGCGCCGGTGCCCGCGGGCGCTGGCACCTCCACGACGAGGGGCCCGATCGCGTCCGCCGTCGTGATCAGCAACTCGAGGCGCTCGATGGGGCGAGCCAGCGTGACCGGCTGGCTGAACTCCACTCCGGTGACGAACGACGAGGTCGCGGCCGGCGTCCCGAAGTCGACGTCGGCGGCGGCCACGCTGCCCGGCAGCAGGGCCACGAGCCAGACCGCGAGGAGCGCGGCGATCCTCACTCGTCCCATGCGAGCCCCGCCATGCGCAGCGCGCCCATCCCGTTCTGACCCGCCCCCAGCAGGCCGTCGCGCGACAGGGCCCAACCGGTCCCGTAGCTCATCGGGATGACCGGGGCCTCGTCGCGCACGATGGCCTCAGCCCGGTCGTAGGCCAGGCCGGCGGCCAGCGGGTCGGCGGCCGCGCCAGCCTCGGCGATGGCGGCATCGAACGCCGCCGACGACCAGCGACCGTAGTTGTTCGACGAGCCGGTGGACAGAAGCACGCCCAGGAAGTCGTTGCGACCTGGGTAGTCGGCGACCCACGACAGCGACCACATCGCCGGCGGGTCACGGTCCAGCCGATCGAAGTAGGTCCCGAAGTCCATGATCTCCGACTGGACGGTCACCCCGAGCTCGCGCTGCAGCTCCACGATGACTGCCTGATCCCAGGGCGTGCCACCGGTCATCAGGATGACGTCCGGGAAGCCCGCGCCACCCGGGAACCCGGCCTCGGCCAGCAGGGCGCGCGCCGCATCAGGGTCATGAGCCGGCACGAAGTCCACCTCGGACCGGCCGGGGATGCCGGGTGGGACCATGGATGTGGCGAGCGCCGTCGGATCGGACTCGGACAGGCGGGCGATGCGGCGCCAGTCGACGGCGGCGGCGAACGCCTGGCGGACCCGGACGTCGTCGAAGGGCGCGCTGCGCACATCGAAGCCGTAGTAGTTGGTGGACAGTGAGGGGACCTCGCGGAGCGAGGCGCCGAGCTCGGCGTCAAAGGCGATCCACGACGCATCGAACGAGCCGATGCTCGCGTAGTCCAGGTCGCCGTCCTCGAACGCCTCGACCTGGCTGGCTCCGCCAAGGTCCGTCACCAGGGTGATGGCGCCGAGCGCCGGGGCGCCCGCCCAGTAGGTCGGATTGGCCTCCAGCTCCAGGGTCGTCGCCGACCCCGACACGAGGCGGTAGCCGCCGCTGGCCACGAAGCCTTCGCCCGCGATGAGGGCGGCCGGATCCTGGTCGATGGCCGCGGGCACGACGGCGAACGTGGTGCTGGCCACGATGTTGATGAAGTCACTGCCGGGGCGGAGCATGTCCACGACGACCTCGTTGGCGCCGACGTCGGCGCGCAGCCCGACCTCCTCCACCCTCCCCTGGCCGCTGGCATAGGCCAGCGCGCCACGGACATCGGCCATCAGCGTCACCAGGGGCGAGGGCGAAGCCGGATCGGCGACGCGCAGCCACGAGCGCACGACGTCCGCCGCCACGAGCGGGGACCCGTCGGAGAACTGCAGGCCGTCGCGGATGACGAACACGACGCGCATCCCTCCGTCCTCGACGCGCCACGACTCGGCCAGCGCGGGACGCAGGACGCGATCGGCATCGAAGGTCGTGAGGGTCTCGAACAGCTGGGCGATGAGCGCCGCGCTGCCCGCGTCGCCGGCCGCAGCCGGATCGAGCGTGGTCGGTTCCCCGAGGAGGATGCGGGCGCTGCCGTCGGCAGCCGCGGTCGGGCCCTGCCCACACCCTGCGAACAGCGCGACGAGCAGCGCGAGCAGGAACGTGGCGGTCCGGCGGTGCATCGCGCGGAGTATACGGGCGACCCGCGATGGACCCCCTGGGCCGGGTCCGGACGGCGGGCATGGAATGAGGCCTCGCAGGACCACACCGCCGGGGGAACGATGTCTGCACCGCGAGGCCTCTGTATCGATAACGAGGCGATGGCCGGAACGTTAGGGCCGCCCTCCTCACGATCGGCCATGGTCCGGTGCGATCCGCCGGGCCGCCTCGGGCGGGCCGCGGGGTAGGATGCCGACGACGTGACCCTCCGCCTGCGCAACACCCTGAGCCGCTCCGTCGAGCCGGTCGAGCCGATGGATGGCCGGACCGTCCGGATGTACACCTGCGGCCCGACCGTCTACCGCTACGCCCACGTCGGGAACCTGCGCTCGTACCTCCTGGCCGACCTCATCCGGCGCGCGTTGCGCTATCACGGCCTGCCCGTCCTGCACGTCAAGAACATCACCGACGTCGGGCACCTGCGCGACGAGCGCTTCGACCGCGGCGAGGACCGGATGCTCGTCCAGGCTGGCCTGGAGTCCAAGTCGACCGCCGAGATCGCCGACGCGTACGAGGCCGCGTTCCATGCCGACGAGGCGGCCGTCAACATCCTGCCCGCGCATGTCTTCCCGCGAGCCACCGAACACATCCCCGAGATGGTCGACCTGGCCGAGCGCCTGGCCGATGCCGGGCATGCGTACGCGAGCCCCGAGGGCAACGTGTACTACGCTGTCGGCTCGTTCGCCGAGTACGGGCGTCTGTCCGGCAACAGCCTGGACGAGCTGCGTGCCGGCCACCGCGGCGACATCGAGCCGGACAAGCGCGATCCGGCCGATTTCGCGCTGTGGAAGCGAGCCGGCGAGGGCCGCCAGCTCAAGTGGACGACCGAGCGCTGGGGCGAGGGCTTCCCGGGCTGGCACCTGGAGTGCTCGGCGATGGCCCGGCGCTACCTCGGCGACCGCTTCGACGTGCACACCGGTGGCATCGACAACGTCTTCCCACATCACGAGGACGAGATCGCCCAGTCGGCGCCACTGGTCGGTGGCCCGCCGGCCCGCATCTGGGTCCACGGGGAGCACCTGCTCATGGGCGGCCGCAAGATGGCCAAGTCGGCGGGCAACTTCCAGCGCGTGACGGAGCTTGTGGAGCGCGGCCTGGACCCGCTCGCGTTCCGCTACCTCGCCCTGACCTCGCGCTACGCGCGCAAGCTCAACTACACGGATACGTCGCTGGCGGCCGCGGCGGCGGGGCTGGCCTCGCTGCGCTCCCGGCTCGCTTTGCTCGGTCCACCGCCGACGGGTGGCCCGTGGGCCGTGCCACCGGTCACGGATGTCGTGCCCGCCGGTGACCGACCGACCGTGCCACTCCCCGTGGACCCGGCAGGGCCGGACCGCGCCCATGCGCCGAGCGCTCCCCTGTCCCCTGGCGGGGTTGCCCTCCACGCACGCTTCGTCGCTGCCGTGGACGATGACCTGGACCTGCCGACTGCACTGGCCGTCGTCCGCGAGGCACTCCGCGCGGATCTCGCCGCGGACGAGCGCCGCTGGCTCGTCCTGGACGCCGACGCCGTGCTCGGGCTGGACCTGCACACGGTCTGGTCAGGGGACGGCGCGGCCGCTGCCCGTGACGACGCCGCTAGCGGGTCACTCCCCGCCGACGTCGCCGGCCTTGTCGAAACGCGGGCGGCGGCTCGAACATCGCGCGACTTCGTCCGCGCTGACGCTATCCGGGACGAGCTCGCCGCGGCGGGCTGGACCGTCGTCGATAGCCCCGCCGGGCAGGTCGTCAGTCGGCGTTGACGAGCAGGTCGCGGCGCCAGCCGAAGCGGTCGATGATCCGGTAGAAGTTGCGCTTGGACTGGCGGTCACGCTCGTCGTCGGCGAGGCTCGCCCAGCCGCGATGCTCGTGGCGCTCGATGGGCAACCCGTCGATGCGCACGGCGCGGCGCGGCGCACCGTCCTCGCCCTCGTCGCGCAGGACCAGGCTCCACCAGATGTCGAGGTTACGGTAGAACCGGAAGCGTTCGTCGAGGGGGCCGCGGGCCGCGAAGTCGGTCCGGCGGAACGCCTGGCAGTAGCCCTCGATGGCGTCGACGTCACCTGCCGGCGCGTCGTCGAATCGGCGCAGGTCGGCCGAGGTGATGCCCCAGCCACCGACGACCGCGACGCTCGGGTCGTCGAGGACAGCCACGAGCGGCGTGACGATGTCGCCGACCGGCTCAAGGCTGGTGTCCAGCAGGACGACGACCGGCGCGCTCGCCCGGCGGATGCCGATGTTGGTCGCCGCACCGTAGCCCAGCCGCTCGCTCGTCCATACGAGCTCGATGGGCAGCGTCGGCTCGTCGGCCGCCACCTCGAGCGGCTTCAGGGCGGTCGCCTGTGCCTCCGACGGCCCATCGGCGACGACCACGACGGTGGTGCCGGTGGGCGCGTGGGCCCGCAAGCCGGCCAGGGCCCGGGCCAGGTCGTCCGGCCAGTCCGTGGCGATGAGCACGACCGTGGCGAGCCCGGCGTCCGGCTCGTCCAGTCGCGAGGGCACGTTCGTCGTGGCCCCGTAGCGGACGCGCCCCGCATCGGCGACATCCTGCGCCGCGGCCGGTGTCAGGGCGAAGTCCGTGCCGCGATCGACGATCTTCCAGCCAGCCGCCTCGATCGTCTCGCGCAGGCGGTCGGCCTCCGCCCAGTCGTGGGCGGCGCGCGCGGTGGCCCGGGCGTGGGCGGCCGACAGGATCTCCTCGGGGATGAACTGACGGGTCATGCGGCCTCATGGCTGGGTGGGCCTGCATCCTACGGGAACACCGGCGCGCCCGCGCCAGCTCGACCAAGGCTGGGTCGGGGCGTTCGCGACTATCCTCAGCCGAACGTCCCGTACCCGGAGATGCCAACGATGGATGAACAGGCCGTCCGCGATCACGCCCAAGCCCACCTCGATGCCCTGGTGGCGGGCGACATCGACCGCGCCATCCAGGATCTGAGCGAGGAGCTCCACCGAAACCTCGGCGAGATCATGGCCATGCTGCCGCTACCCTTGACCGCCGCCGACATCGAGTCGGTCACGATGGGCGGCTCCAGCTACACGGCTATCCTGCACCTCGTCGGGGAGACCGAGGAGTCACGGCTGGAGACCCGCTGGAAGGAGCGCGATGGCCGACCGACGATCATCGAGGCGAGCCTCCTCCACGAGACAGCCACCCAGGACACTGGTGTCGACGACGCGACCGGCGACGAGGGCTGAGCGTCAGGCGGCGAGGCCAAGGGCGAAGACCTGCGTCCCGACCGCCTCGTAGTGGTCGTAGCGTTCGACGACCCGAGTGGCACCGCCGATCGGGACATCGAGCTCGGACACGGCCGCATCCGTGACCTGCGCATACGCCCTCTGGCCGATGACGTCCGCAGCACTGGACTTGAGCAGCCGGTGGGCAAGGACGACCTCACTCCCGACCAGCTCCTCGTGGCCCGCGATGGACTGGATGACGAACCCGCCGGCATGGACCACAAATCTGAGATCGAGCGTCGAGATCCGAGCGCAGGCGTCGCACTGGCACGACCACACGACGCCCGCCTGCCCAAGTCGCGCGCGAAAGTCCGCATAGCACGAGGCGAGGCACTCCAGGAATGCGGGGCCGCGCGGCACGTCGCTCGGCTCCAAGGCAAAGGCGAAGACCGCATCCCCCTCCAGCTTCGATAGCGCGAACGGCGGGACCATCCGGTCCACGATGCCGTCGAGCAGGCTGGAGACGAGGCCGTAGGCGTCCGGGACGTTGGCATCCGCGAAGGCATCGTCCCGATGCGCGGCGGCCACCGATTGCAGGAACGCGGTGTAGCCGCCGATGTCCACGAGGAGCAGCGACCCGCGCACGGCGCGGGGTGGCGCGACAGCGAACGTCGGGCGACGATCCACGTCGGGCACGCTACCAGACGTCGCGGTCGCCGACACCACGCACGGCGTCGTCGATGGTGTTGCGATCCCGCGTCAGCCGCGCGCGGCTCGGATCAGGGCGTCCTGGTGCTGGGCGATCCACAGGTCATCGGCGGCGGCACGCTCGTCGCCGCCGGCATCGGCCCAGTCGCGGGTCCACGACGGGTTGCCGTCGGCGATCTCGGCCCGGATGTTGGCGGCCGAGTGTGCGCGTTCCTCGATGAGCACGTCGACCAGCGCCTGGGCCTGTTCCGGCGCGAGCTCGTAGCCGCGCGCCAGGATGCCGAAGCGGGAGATGCCGTCAAGGTCGACGGGATGCTGATCGCGCCGTGCCGGATCGCCCAATGGGCCCCAGATCTCGCCCGCGGTGGCCAGGTCCCACAGCGGGCGCCCGGGCGAGGCCATGGCGAAGTCGATGAGGGCCACCACCCGTCCCTCGCGGAACACGACGTTCTCCGGGAACAGGTCGTTGTGGCAGATGACCGGACCGCCGGTCGTCGGCCCGCCGGTCGGATCGCCCCACTGAGTAGACCAGTCGATGTGGTCCGTGCGGAACGTAGCGGTCGCCTCGTGCAGGCGCCGGACAAGGGCGCCGAGATCGGCCATCGCCCGATCGGTCATGGCCCAGGCGGGATACGGCGGGAGGGGTACCTCGCCCTCCACCCACGACAGGATCTCGCGGCCCTGCTCGTCGACCCCGAGGTAGCGCGGCGCGCCATCGAACCCGACGGCTTCCAGGTGCAGGAGCAGGTCGCGCACGGCCGCGCGCTCCGATCCGGCAGCGCGACGGACGGTTTCGCCCACCCGGACCGGCGCGTAGCGTGGGTCCATGCCGCCGACCAGTGGCTGCTCTCTCGCCATGGGCGCATCGTGACGGATGGTGCTGCTCGCTGTGCGCCTTCGGGGGCGCGGCGAACGCGCCCCGGCGACCCACGTGCGCACCCGGCGGCCCGCGGCGCGTATCCTCGTGCCATGCAGACCCTCGACGTGATGCGCTATGGCCACCAGGAGGTCACCGCGGTGATCGATGCATACGGACCGGAGGACTGGTCGCGCATCGCGCTCGGCGTCTGGACGTCCAAGGACCTGCTCGGGCACCTGGGTGCGTTCGAACAGCGGATCGCCGACGTGCTGGCGACGTTCGTCGATGCCCCGGTCCTGACCGATCTGCTGGACGCGGACCCTGGCACCTTCAACGATGACCAGGCGGCGGTGCGCGCCGACTGGTCCGTCGAGCGCGTCGTCGATGAATACCTGACCGCCCACGGGCGGCTGATGGGACACGCCGCGACGATCCCGGACACTCGCTGGCGGGAACTCGGCACGATCCCGTGGTATGGCGCCGACTACTCCCTCGACGACCTCATCGTGTACCAGATCTACGGGCACAAGCGGGAGCACGTGCCGCAGCTGTCGGCTGCGCTCGAGCGTGAGGCCTGAGCGGGCCGGCGGCGATGCCACTGTTCATGGACCGTCACGACGTTCCGACCGCGACGGCCGAGGATGTCGCTGCCGCGCACGCGGCCGACCTCGCGCCAGGCGCAAAGCATGGCGTCCAGTTCCTGTCCTACTGGTTCGACCCCGAACTGCACAGCGTGTTCTGCCTGGAGAAGGCGGCGCGGGCGGAGGACCTTGCCGCAGTCCACGCGGAGGCGCACGGACTGATCGCCCGCGACTCGGCGTACTTGCGCCCGAACTACGAGCCCCAGCCGCCGATCGGGCTCGGCATCTGGTTCAGCGCGCAGGCCTACCTTGCGGCAGCGGCGTTGTTCGTCGTGGCAGTCCTGGCCGCGGTTCGGGCCAGGATCGTCCACGGCAGGGCTCGGCGGTTCGGCGTCGCGATCGCGTGCATCGCCTTCGTTGGCATGTGTGTCGCCTTCGCTGGCGGTCCCCGCCTCGCTCGGACGGTCGACTTCGCGGCGGGGCACCGCAGGTCGCTCAGCCGTCCTCGAGTCGCTTCGCGCCGGCACCCTGGAACACGTCGAGTACGACGACTACGCGCTGCCGACCGGGCTCGAGAATCTCTCCAGAGATCGCGTCGTCCAGGCGATCGCCGGTCCGCCCTCGATGGCATTCTTCTTCACCCAGGCCTTCTTCTCTCCGGACCCGTACTGCGGCTGCGAGTACGCGCAGGTCCCAGAAGCGCTCGTGCTTGATCCGCTGGGCAGCGGGGCGGGCGGTGCCGAGGACCTCGGCGACGGCTGGTACTGGGTGTGCGCCTCGTAGCCGCACCCGGCCGTCACGCAGTGGCAGGTTCGGGCAAGACAGTCGCCCGGACGGACTCTGGGCGTGGTGGCCGAACTCGATCGTCTGGCATAGTACGCTGAGACCATGCGGCCGAGACTCCCGCGTGGCCGAGTTGTGCTCACTCGCTTGACAACGGGGCCATGTTCTGTACAGTTATGGTCAATCGTACCAATCTGACAGGAGATACCGTGGCCACGCTTACCATCACTCAGGCACGCGACACTCTCGCTGATCTCGTGAACCGCGCGGGATACGCCGGCGAGCGCACCGTGATCTCGCGCCACGGCCGCCCGGCCGCCGCGATCGTCTCTGCAGAAGACGTCATGATCCTCGAAGCGATCGAGAACGAAATCGACATCAAGGCAGTCCGCAAGGCTCTTGCAGACCCCGCCAATGCCCGCGGCGTCCCGCTTGCCGAGGTCATCGCCCGCCTGGGCTAGTGCTCTATCGGCCCAAGAGACGGATTCTGACATAGGTCAGGGCCGTCTCTTTTGTTTGCTACTTCCTGGCGCGCAGGTACTTGCGCACCTCGTCGAGGAAGCGCTGGTCGTAGACGTCTCGTCGATTGGCGATTCGAACAACCACCACGATCAGGCGCTTGTCAAAGACCTGGTAGAGGACCCTGAAATCGCCGACTCGAAACCGAAATACGCGCTCCTTGCTGAGTGCCGTGACCAGCTCGCTTCCGACTGGCCGAGGCGTCTCTTCCAGCGTCTTGATCTCGTCGAGGATGCTTTTCCTCATCGGCTGTTCGATCTTCTCGAGCGCCTTGACCGCGGGTCGCGCGATTTCGACTTCGTAGGCCATGTCTCGCCTTTCGTTGACCAGAACGGTGAAGTCGACCTCGACAGCCATAGCCGGCCACAGATCCTCAGCACGTTGTAGGCGGAATGACCCAGGGAGGCGAGCGGAGCCGGATGGCCCGCGGTGGTGTAGCGCCTGGACCCATGCGGCCGAACGGAGTTCCCGCCCACGCCCTGGAGGATGAGCCGCTTAGGAATCAGCGGATTGAATTCCCCGGGAATCGGCGCAGCACGCCGCGCAGCTCGCGCTGCGTGAGGCCGCCCCCGAGCCGATGCTGACTGTCCTCCTCGGCTCCTTGGACGAACGCAGCCCGTAGCCGGCGCTCCAGGTCCTCGCGGCGGCGATCCTTCGCCGGGCTAGCTGTCATGGGGTCACGATACCTTGCGTCCATGGCCCGCCGATCCGACCCGGATGGAATCTATCAGGCGAGGCGCTCAGCGACCATCGAACGGCTGGTCAGCGCAGGCGTCGGACGCGGCGACGCGGAGCCGTGGTTGCCGCCTGGGAGCGCGAGGCGAAGGCTCGAGGCCTACCAACGACCGACGCCGACTACTGGTCAGCGGGCGAGACCTGGATAGCTACTCGCCGGTCGATGGACCGCGCACCTGCCTTATAGGGCGTGCGCAGGCCAGTTAGTGATGTTCAGTTAGGCGTGCCAGACTGACTCATGCTCGAGCGACTCGCCGTCCATCTTCTCGGCGCACCCGCCGTGACACGAGACGACGTCCGACAGTCTCCACCCCGAGGGCGCAAGGCGTGGGCACTTTTGGCTTACCTCCTTGCAACCGAGTCGGCCCCCAGCCGAGAGTGGCTGGCCGAACTACTATTCGGCGACGCTCGGGATCCGCTGAACGCTCTGAGTTGGAATCTCAGCCAGCTGCGGCGGTTGCTCGGACCGGAGACGGTGATCGGCGGCGATCAGGTCGAGCTAAGGCTACCGCCCGCCGCGTACGTCGACATGAAGGCGGTCACGGCCGGCACGTGGCTTCAGGCGGTCGACATTCCTGGCCTCGGTCGAGAGCTCCTCGAGGGCATGGCCTTCTCCTCGAGCCCCGCCTTCGAAGTGTGGCTGCTGACCGAGCGTCGGCGCTTGGTCGGCGCCACCGAGGACGTCCTCCGCGAGGCCGCCCGTGCCAGGCTCGCGGCGGGCGATCCTCGCCGCGCGATTGACTTGGCCGGGCGCATGCTCGCCGTCAATCAGCTCGACGAAGACGCGCAGGAGCTGCTGATCCGCGCCTTCGCGGCCGCCGGTGATCGCATTGCCGCCGAGCGCCAACGGGATGCGTGTGTCGCCCTCTTCCGCCGTGAGCTCGGAACCGAACCGGGTGAGGCCGTGCTGCAGGCCGCGGACGCGACCAGGGTTGAGGCCCGTCGGCAGCCCCCAGCCACTCGCGCCGGCATCGGCGCTCGCCTCGAGGCCGGCCTGGCCGCGATGGATGCCGGTGCGTCCGACGCCGCGATCAGCTTGCTGCGCAAGGCGGTCGCCGAGGCGCACGCGACCGACGATGCGGAGCTGCAGGGGACGACGCTGCTCGCGCTCGGATCGGCGCTGGTGCACGGCGTACGGGGCCGAGACAGCGAAGGCGCCGGCGTACTCCACGAAGCGATCGACGTCATCGGCCGCAGCGGCGCTGACGCCACCGCGGCGCAGGCCCATCGCGAGCTCGGCTACGTCGAGACGCTGCGTGGCCGCTACGACCGCGCGCAGCGCTGGCTGCGGCGTGCAGCGTCGCTGGCTGCCGACGATTCTATCGAACAAGCGTGGGCGTACGCCATGCTCGGCGTGGCGCTGACCGACGTCGGCCGCCATGGCGACGCGCTGCGGGAACTGCACCAAGCGCTCTCCCTGGCAAAGGGGGCCGACGCCGACGCCAGGCGCGTTGAGGCCTGGGCACTGACCTTCATCGGGCGCAGCCAACTCTTGCGCCAGGAGTTGATCGCCGCGCGTGAGACGCTCGAGCGGGCGCTTGAAGTTGCACGCCAGCTTCGTTGGACTGCCTTTCTTCCGCTGCCTGAGACGCTCCTCGCCGACGTCGACCTCGCCGAGGGCCGGACTGAGGCGGCTGCCACGGCATACGAGCATGCGTATGAACTGTCGCTCCAGTTGGGCGATCCGTGCTGGGAGGGAATGGCAGCGCGCGGTATCGGCCTGGTGGCTGACCGGCGGGGCGATCCCGAGACTGCCCTGCGCTGGGTCGCTGAGGCGCGGACACGCTGCGTCCGCCTACCCGATGCCTGGCTCTGGGTCGAAGCCTACTGCCTCGATGCCCTGTGCGAGCTTGGGGTCCAGCATCGTCGGCCGGAGGTGGCACGCTGGATCAGCGACCTCGAGGCGCTGGCGGCGCGGACCGGAATGCGTGAGCTGGTGGTCCGTGCCTACCTGCACCGCGGGCGTCTCGGGGAGCGTGGAGCTGTGCAGGCGGCCCGCGTCCTGGCCGTCAAGGTCGACAACCCGGTGCTCCTTCGCCTCGGCTGAATCCAGCTCCGTCACAGGCTGGCTCACATCCCTAGCGGGCACCCTCGCCTTGGCGTTGACCTGACCGAGGCGTTGCCTGCCGGGGGTGCACAGCCGGACCGAGGCTACAACTGGGTGTGAGCGGCGATGCCCGCATTGAGGGCCGATCCCGGCCCGACTGAAGACCGTACTGGAGGTAAGGACGATGACGTGGAACCTGAAGGGACAGTATTTCGAGGCCTGCAACTGTGAGGCCGCATGCCCGTGCTTCTTCCTGAGTCCGCCGACCGAGGACGACTGCACCCTGCTGGTGGGGTGGCACGTTGAAGAGGGCGAGTTCGAGGGCGCAAAGCTCGATGGTTTGAACGTGGCCCTTGCGGTCCACTCGCCGGGCCACATGATGCAGGTCAAGTGGCAGGCGGCCCTCTATGTCGACGACCGAGCATCGGAAGCCCAGAGTCATGCGCTGACGATGATCTTCTCGGGCCAGGCCGGAGGCCATCCAGCCCGCCTGGCAACCCATATCGGAGAGGTGCTCGGCGCTGGGCCAGCTTCGATCCAGTTTGAGTCGGCGGGCAAGCGAACGTCGATGACAGTCGCTGGCATCGCGGACGTCGCGATCGCCGCCGTTGCTGGACAGGGTGATGCTGAGATCACCATCGGAAATCAGCCGCTGGCCGTTGCACCAGGGTTCCCCGGCGTGGTGTCGCGTTCCGAGCACCTAACCTACAACGATCACGGGATGCACTGGGACCTCACCGAGAAGAACGGCGCCTACTCGCCCTTCAAGTACGCGGATTGAACGTCTCGCCAGCCCCTTCGTTCGGTCGCACCCGCCGCGTGGTCGTCGTCGGCCTGGTCGGGTTCGCGGTGGCCGCGTGGGTGTACCTCGGCTGGCTGACGACGCAGATGGGCGACATGTCGTCGGCGCTGGCCATGCCGATGACGTCCGCCTGGTCCGCCGGTCAGGTGACGCTGATTGCCATGATGTGGGCGGTGATGATGGCCGCCATGATGCTGCCGTCCGCCATCCCGATGGTGCTCGCGTACGATCACATGGACCGCGGTTCGCCCGACCTACGGGGCGGTTCTACAGCCGCATTCGTGGTCGGGTACGTCGTGATCTGGTCGGTGTTCGCCGTGGCCGCGGCCGCGTTGCAATGGGTTCTTCACGACCTGGCACTCGTGAATGCCATGGGCGCACTGACGCAGAGCGGGCTGGCGGGGCTGGTCCTCATCGGGGCCGGGATCTTCCAGTTCTCACCGGTTAAGCGTCGGAGCCTGGGGGCATGCCGCACGCCCGTCGGCTTCCTGACCACGTCATGGCGAGAAGGACGCATCGGCGCACTGCAGATGGGTCTCCACCACGGCACGCTGTGCTTCCGCTGTTGCTGGGCGTTGATGTTCCTGCTGTTCGTGCTCGGCGTGATGAACCTGGTCTGGGTCGCCGTCCTTGCGTTGTTCGTGCTCGCCGAGAAGGTGTCGCGGCGAGGTGAGTTGGTCTCTCAGGCCGGCGGGGTTGTCATGATCCTCTGGGGCGTCGGTGCGATCTGGGGAGCGTTATGAGCCTGGGTGTCGGCCAAACCGCCGACCGATGCCTACGACCAGCCGCGCGGTGATCGAACGAGTCGCTAACGAACGGGCGGACGCCTCGCAGCCGGTGAGAGACCCGCGAGGATGATTGACCCCGTCGATGTCGTGATCGTGGGCGCGGGTCAGGCTGGGCTTGCGACCAGTCACGAGCTCGCCAAGCACGGGATCTCTCACGTCGTGCTCGAGAAGGGGCGGGGCGGCCACGAGCACCTTCGGACATCTTCGCCCTAAGGCGCGCGCGCGCGAACTACCCATTTCGCATGACATCCCACGGCCACGTTTCATGGATCCTCCGTAACGGGCTGCGTAGCGCTGACGTCCCCACCGGAGCGATCGCTCCCGTCGATCGCAAACGACGAGGGTGTGGCGAGCCATCAGCTGTCGTCGTCTTTCCTGCATGAGTGCGCGGTATAGGTCTGGATGTCGCTGACGGATCCTTCGAAGATGCGTGTGCACAGTTCCGAGATGGATGCCAAGGCCTGTGGCCACATCAGCGTAGCCAACAGGATCTTCAGGGAGGCAGAGAAGACCGAGAGCCACTCGAGCTTGCCCGCGGGGCAACTCGATCCTGATCCACAGGCGAAGCCCGTCTATGTCAGACACCGGTAGTACAAGGTCGGAGGTCGGGTAGGCAGCTCCTCGTCTCCGGCTTTCGGGGTGATGTCGGCTAAGACACGCAGCACGTGATCGATGTCGGCAGGTCTGATGACGTAGACCTCTAGGTCTAGGCGCAACGCCGTGCAGTCCTTGATGCCGATGGTGGTGCCGGAGCCGAGATTCGAACTCGGACGCCCTTGCGGGCCGCGGTGTTCAAGACCGGGCTATAGCGTCCACCACCGTCCGCGATTGGCCCGATTCGTGCGTGAATGGGCTTCTAGGCAGGGTGCCGAGTGTGCCGCGGTGCGTGCGTGAAGATGCCACTTAGGATGCCAATGCGTGACGAGGCCCCGCCACGACTAGATGGCGGGCCATTGGGGGGTCGACTGGCCACATCCTCACCCGCTATTCCTTCGCCGCAAATGCGGCCTTACACGCCCGGTTGTAGCTGGCGAGGTCCTTCGCCTTCCACTCGCTCTCGAGTTCAAGCTGGTCTTCCCGAAGCATCGTCCCGAACACGACGAAGCGCATCTCGTCGCTGTCTTCGCCGGCTTCGATGGCTTCAGCGTTGATTCGCTGGACGATGCCCAGGTTAGCTGGGGGCGTGGCACCGATGCGCAACCCCGCCCGGTAGATCGCAGGGATGTAGCCAGGACACCAAGCCATCTCGGCGTCGCTAAGGCTTGCGCTGTCGCTAGGACCCGCGCCGTCGCTGGGTGGCGCGACCGACCCCGTAGTGGAAGGGGAACAAGCTGCCAAGAGGCCGCCGACTCCAAGGGCCATTGCGAAAATCAAGGCGTGCAGTCTCACGGGACTCCCCTCCGAAGCATCTGTTCATGGGTGTTCCAGCGGTTGGTGTCCCTAGAGTTGGTGTAACAGCGGATCGGCCGGCGAAGCAGTCGGCCACCGAGTCATTCTCACGACGTTGGAGTTAGGAACCGACGTCGAAACCCGGACTCCATCGAGTGGACGCCGCCCGCGCGACCGTTCTTCCAGCCCGCTGCGTTGCTATGGCGCCCCCGGACGGACACGCGGGCCCACGAGGCAAAGCGCCCGACGTGCTCGTTTGGTACGCGGCGCGTTGACGGCAGGTCTGCCTAGGCTCACGCTGCGGCAAGCGACATCTCAGGCGCGGTAGTCAAGGATCAGCTCTGGGAGGTTCATGCCCGCGGCGAGATCCACGCCGTGGACGCGCTGCGCGTGGCCGCGGAACCACGCGTCAAACGGGTCGTTCGAGGTGGCGATGCCATGCAGCGAAGCCGCCAGGTCATCGGACTCCAGGAGCACGATGGCGGCGTCGCCACCGGGCGTGGGCTGGATCCAGGTCGCCTCCCGGGTGATGCCGTGGCGGGCCCGGGAGGCGTGATGGTCGGCTGCGCGCTCGCCGCGCCAGCAGGCCAGCATCTCGTCGCGGTCGGCGTCAGTGGTTCCGGGCAGGAGGGGAAGGGCGAAGCAGATCGTCTGACGCATGGCGTGGTCCTCTCGGTGGTCGGTGCTCGCCGCACCGTGGGCTTGACGGCTGCGAGCATCTCGCGCCACCGGCTCCCTGCCCATCCCCGCCAATCTGGGATTTCCCGTGCACCTGGGTGGACAGCGCCACCACCAGCCTCCACCATCGGGCGATGGCACACGAGGACGTCCAGCGGCTGGCCAGGGAGGTGGAGCGACTCGGGATGCTCGCCCTGCCGTACGCCGACCTGCACCGGGAGATCACCGATCGCGTGCGTCAGGCGATGCCGATCGACGCCGCGTGCTGGCACGGCATCGACCCGTCCAACGTGCTCCTGACGACGGCCGATCCAGTCGAGCTGCTCGCGAACGGCTTCCTTACCCCCGAGACGGAGATGGTGGCGGCCGGGGCCGTGGTGGCCAGCGAATACCAGCGCGACGACGTGAACACCTTCGCCTCCCTCGCCGGGCGACGGCGGCCGTCAGCGATCCTGAGCGAGACAACACGCGGGAGTCCCGAGCGGAGCGCCCGCTACAACGACTTCCTCGCCCCGTTCGGCCTGCCTCACGAGATGCGCACCGCCCTCGTGACCCGCGGCCGTGCGTGGGGTGGCGTGATCTTCCACCGGACCGAGGCCACCGGCGACTTCCGGCCCGAGGACGCCGAGCTGATGGGCAAGCTGTCACGCCCGATCGCGGAGGCCCTGCGCAACTCCGTGCGGTTCGACGCTGCGCGTCGGGCAGGGCCGCGGTCCCCGGGCCTCGTCGTGCTCGACGCCGCCGACGAGGTTGAGCTCGTGACGCCCGGCACTGACGAGCTCCTCGACCTGCTCGCACATACCGACCCGGTCGAGCGCAGCGTCCCGACATCGATTCTCTTCAGCGCCGCCCAGACGCGTGCCGCCAGCCGCGAGGGCCGCAGGCCCGAACCGCTGCATGTCCCCACGGCTGCCGGGTGGATCACCCTCCACGGGTCAGTGCCCTCCGGCGTTCGGGACCGGGTCGCCGTCGTCATCCAGGCGACGCCCGAAGACCAAGCCGCCCCCTTGCGCCTGGAGGCGTTCGCGCTCAGCCCGCGCGAGCAGGAAGTCGCTACCCTAATCGCCCAGGATCTCGACACGGCGGCCATCGCGGAGCGCCTGTTCATCTCGCCGTGGACCGTCCAGGACCACTGCAAGGCGATCTTCGAGAAGACCGGCACCCGGTCCCGCCGTGAGCTTCGGGCATTGGTGTTCTTCCAGGATCACCTGCCCGCTATCGTGGTGCGGACCCCGCTCGACGTTGGCGGGCACCTCGACGTCGGGGCGGCCCGCTGAGCCTGCCGGCGCGCTTGCGCCGCTGGACATCGGGCGCAGCCGGACCACGATGAGAGGTTGGGCAGCAAGAGCGCCCCCGGACGGACGCCGGGGCGCACGAGGCAAAGCCGTTGACCCCCTCGCTTGGTATGCGTCGGCTTGAAGCTGACCGTCTCCTTGCCCGCATCTCGGCGCCAGGTGCTGGCGCTGCACCCGAGCACTCGAGCTTCACCCGACCCTGCGGATGATGGCTTCCATGTCGCTCGGGCGACCGGCGACGTGGATGACCAGCTCGTCTCGTGTCCAGTAGGCCACGTACCAGTATTCGGACCCGTCCTTGCCTTCAGCCCAGGACACAGTCGTGTCGCCGATGGATCGATCTGACCACGACGACCTCCGAGGACTGGGGATCACCGACGCGAACGCCTCACGGAGCTCCGCCGGTGAGGCGCCCGGGACCTTGTAGATCGTGATGGCGATCGTTCCCTCCCCGCTGCCGCCGACTCCGCTCGCAACGACGACATCCCGTGGCGGGATCCCCAGCTGTTTGAGCGTCCGGCTCAGGAGAGACGAGCCCCAGTGCGTGGCGGACGTCGAACTCAACAAGAAGGGCGGGTCCACGATGTCCGCCGGGATGAGCGCCTCAAGGTCGGGGTCCTCGTGAGGCAGCTCGGGCCGTCGCACCTCGTACGACCCATCGGTATTGAGGTGGACCTCGATGGGTCCATCAGCGCCCTTGGCCAGGTCGTCCCACGGGATGGCCGCAGCGTCGAACATCGCGTCGAACTCGGAGTCGAGCGGGGACGGCTCCTTCGGTTCAGGCTCCGGTCGGCCCGCCGTGATCCAGCCCGCATACAGGCCGTCGATCAGGGGCGCGACCCGCGCGTAGAGGGCAGCGGTCTCCGGTACGCGATAGTCCCCGTCGTCGCCCAGGAGTTCGCCGTAGTCGGTCAAGTAGCCGTCATAGCGCGCCGCCGCGAACGCCGTGCCTTCGTCGGTCATCTGGTCGGAGATCAACTTCCAGTCGATGTCATCGGCGATGTCCGACCCCGTCATCGAGCCGGCCTTGACGGCCTGGATGTGATCGCGTGGGAACCATCGTGGGTCATGGAGGTCGTGACGGATCAGCCAGGCAAGGAAGATCCCGATGTGGGTGAACGCGTGCTCACGCGGCTGGCCTGCCTCTGCGGCGGGACCGTCATGCCAGCCGACGTCATCGAACTTCTGTGGGCCTCCATCCATCGGCGGTCCACCGATCGGATCGACCAGGGGCGGTCGTGCATCGATGGCGACACGGACACCATCGGTCTCCGCAACGCGTAGATGGCGGAAGAGGTCTCCTTGCGCAGGTTCGCCGCGCGAGCGGCTGACGTCATCTTCGTCGACCGCGTTGCCGATCGCCGCCCAGACGCCAGAGGCCCAACCGTCCAATCCTGACGAACGGATCTCCGCGCCAAGATCATCGATCACGATCCGCAAGCCCGCCGCCACGGCAGCGGCTTCGATGACGGGTCCGACCGCCTCGATTCGCGTCAGGCCGACCGACAGGGCCAATCGTTCGCCCTCACGCTTTACACGAACCCCGGATCGGCTCCGGTAGATCTCGGCGAAACGGGTCAGTCGCGCTGGGAGATCATCGCCAGCCTCGCCGGCGATCGACAGGCGGAGACGATCCGGCGTGTCGTCAGGCATCCTGGACAGATCTCTCGCGGCGAGTCCACGGCCCACTCTCGGTCTCACGGAACGCCTCCCATCCTGCGGGGAGGTCCGCCACCTCGACGATCCCGACATGGGCACCAACGACGTGCGCCATGTGGACAAGCGCGACATCGTCCGTGGTGACGTCCTGGCCATCCAGTAACTGCCAGGCGCCGTCCGACTCGTGGACCACGTAGAGCACTGGGTGGCCCTCGAACGCGATCCGTTTCGTCGTGAATGCGGCCGTGTCCGGGGGATCCGGGAAACGCCAAGGTCCGTCGATCAGGGCACCGCTCCATCGACCCTGCGGATGCTCACCAACAGGGATCCAGAGGGACGGCTGGCTATGTCGGTACCGATCATCGATCCCATGGTCCCACAGGAACCTGCCGTGAGTATCGGCCCAGACCACCTGGGCCACAGGGAGCGGTGGGCGGCGCCCGAACCACGTTGCGTACCCGAACATCGGGCCATACCAGCTGCTGTCGGCAGGCCTGAACGTCACCGGCCGGTCGCCTTCGAGTACGGAGTCAAACACGACGTCGGGCCCGATCGACTGCCCCGACCGAACACGTGCGCCGAGCTCGTTGATCCGATCCGCCGCGTCGTTCATCGCCATACCGAAGACAGCCAGTTCGGGACTCCCGAGCGTGTGCCATCCCGACTGAGAACGCCCAGCCACTCGTCTGAGGTTCGTCAGGGATCCCGACGATGTGCCAGCCGTGTGTGGCGATGTTCGCCATGACCGTCCGGTCGTCGTCGTCGAACGTCGCCTCCTGACCTGGATCCGGCTCGTCGATCCGACAGTGGCACTCGCGCTCCGGGTCCTTCCACATCATCCGCGGCCCCCTCCTCTTCGTGGATCACGCCTGTGGCGGCATGTTCGCACCATTGGCGTCGCCGGTGGACGGCCTGGTTCGCGAACAAGCACCGGCCGCCCGGTGATGACCACAGACAGGGTGAACTTCGCAGCTCGCAAGGGGTCAATGAGCGGCCGCGTCCGCTGGCCTTGGACCTCTGCCCGCACGTCCTCCGTCAGGCTCGGCGATCCACTCCAAGGCGACAAGAGGAGGAACGTGCGGACTTGCGCAAGGACGGTTGGTAAGGTTGAGCGGCCACGCACACTTGCGGTCGTCATCGCAACCGCAGACCATCGCTCAATGAAGTGGTTACGTCGGGCAGGATCGCCGAAGCCCTCGGGCGACGAGGAGCGCCTGTTCCTCGAAGCAGAGGGCGCGCAGCGCCGGGTCTGCGCCCATTGGGGCGCACCGTTCGAGCGCCCGAACGCCGACAGCCTCGTGTCAATCTCGGCGCTCGTTCTCCAGGGTCACATGCCTGTGGCCGGCGTCCGCTATCGCATGACCGGGAAGATGTCGGGCTGGATCATCTACGCATCCGACATCCATGAGGAAGTGGACGACCTGACCTACGAACACGTGGTCCACCTCGCCACGATGCGTCCTGACCTGCTGCGCTACATGGGCTTGCCAGTCGGCTGGCGGTTCGACTTCGAGTCGGAGGGCGAGAACGTGCGCCGCGACATGGAGGGCGACCCGGCGACGGCGGCGGACGATGCGGTGGACTCCACAGGCTGACTTACCAACCTGGCTTGGCGCACAAGCATCCGGCGCGCCCTTGACGAGGCGCGTGGAATCGGGTGGTCTTTGCGGGGTCAACTACCCTCGGAAGTGGTACTTCAGGGGCAGGACCCGGCCGCCGGCAAAGTTGACGATCGAGCGCTACGGGCGGGCGGCTGGCGGCCTGACCGCAGTGGCCTCCATCAGTCCGCGAGCCCGTAGTACGCCCGCAACTCCGCGAGTGCGGCAGCGGCCACACGGACCCCGAGGAGGGTCATCCAGAGCGACATGTCGTCGTTGGCGGTGACCTTCATGAGTTGGCCCCCGGGGACTGCCACCGCGTTCCCAACTGCTTGGTTGTTGGTGGTCAGCCCTTTCCACTGCTTGCCGTGGGCGTAGGCGCTCACGAGCCGGTAGATGGCTCGCCCAGGGCCGGACTCGAGCCCGGCGTAGGCGCCGAACAGGGCCGTCATCGTTGGCACCTTGACCACGCCGATCTTGTTGGCCGTCCGCCCGGCCAGAAGTTCGGCGCGTCGGTCGGCGCCGGTTTTCGCCGGCGGCTTGACCTTCTCTGGCGGGATCCCGAAGTCGCGCTCGAAGTCGTGCCGGTTGGCGTAGTCGTCGAGCAGAAGCGCGACGCCGCGACCGATGCGCTCGCCGGAGTCGGCGCGAGGGTCGATGAGCCAGCGGCAGGTCACGGCGCCTTCCATCGCGCCGCGGAGGAGGGTCATGTGGACCGTGTTCGGCTGCACACCGGACGTCAGAAGCCTGTTCCAGATGACCAGGTGCTCGAT
>Ga0163153_10002697_pt1 | contig 25122 bp, 21 predicted proteins | sample OliLakLV19MP6IB1_FD_148629 | JGI IMG/M metagenome (GOLD analysis project Ga0163153, IMG submission 148629) | Freshwater microbial mat bacterial communities from Lake Vanda, McMurdo Dry Valleys, Antarctica - Oligotrophic Lake LV.19.MP6.IB-1 | ecosystem: Environmental > Aquatic > Freshwater >...
GGGGCTGGGGAGTGGGGACGGCAGCCAAGCGGTCCGCGGCCCCAGTCAGCGGCGGGCCATCGGAAGGAGTTGGGCCCAGTTCAGCACCAGCTCGAAACTGCTCTGCTCGGAGTTCACGGACCGGACGAACGCGAATTGCTGCCCGTCCGGGCTCACATCCCACAAGGCCTCGTAGCCGGTGACCAGGAAGCTGCCGGTGAAGAGCTGGCGCGGGGTTGCGATCCGCGGCTCCGCACCCAGCGTGATCCGAGTGACGAAGTAGGCCTCGCCGTTCCGGTAGAAGACCTCTCCGTTCCGGGCCCAACGCGGCTCGGTGCCGCCGCCGACCGAGACCGGCCAGCGCGACCCGTCGCCGTCCACCTTGGCAAGGTAGATCTCGGAATCCCCTGTTTCGAGCGAGGAATAGAGGTACCACTGGCCGTCGGGGGAGAGTGCGGGACCGCGCTCATCCACCGGGGAGACGCGGAGACCGCGCGCCCCCGTGGCCGAGTCGATCGCAGCGACATAGATGTCACGATTCTGCCCGCCCGCGTCCTCACGCCAGACGATCCGCCCCGCGTCGGGAGCCACCTGGAACTCGTAGATCTGTCGCGGCCGGGCCACCAGGAATTCCGGCGTGCCGCCTCCCGTGGATGGTACCCGAACGATCCGCGCCTGGCGTCCGGTATCCGCCGAGGCCAGAATGCCGTAGTAGACGAACCGGTTGCCCGGTCCCCATTCGGGGGCAAGGTTTATCGAATCGCGGGTCAAGCGAAGCAGGGCCCCTGACTGCAGGGTGAGGACAAAGATGTCGCCCCCCACGGAGGCGGTGATGGCACGGCTGTAAAGGAGTCGCTGGCCATCCGTGGAGAAGCGTACGCTCCGGTAGGCCGTCCGCTCCGGGCGCGCCAGGCGAGTGCGTCCGTTGCGGTCTGCCAGCAGGAGCTCACGGTCATTGTTCCCCGATCCGCGCCGCAGCAGCATGACCCCGTTCCCGGAAACGGCGTAGCTCACCACCTGGCCGTTGGCGCCAGGGCCGGCAATGATCACCGGCTCGCCTCGGGGCTGGAGCGTCCGGAAATCCACCCGCACCCCCCAGATCGTGCCGTCGCGGGAGAAAGTGACGATGTCCGGCTCCACGAACTCCGGCCTGGTCCCCGCCAGGCCCAGGGGGGTGAAGCGCCGCTCTGCGACGGACACCACACCGATCTGGCCGTCCTGCACCAGCAGCGGATTGCCGATGGGTCCGACCCGGACGGCCAGGAGCTGGCCGACGCGGCCGGGTCGCGAGGTGACAAAACGGGCGGTGTCCCCTCCATCGAGGATCGTATCACGCCGGAGTGTGCCCAGGTGGACGGTCTGGAGGGTCCGAAGGGCCGAGAATGCGATGAGACTGTCAGACAGCCAGGCAGCCCTCCCGTACACCTGCTCGGGGAAGATGCTGCGGCGCTCGCCACCACCTGACGGTTCAAGCGACAGGCTGGCGTCCCGTCCATCAGCGGCCACCACCCAGCGCCCGTCGGGCGAGAAGGCAGGCTGGCTCAGGCCGGGGAGGTCGAGGGTGGCCACCTGGCCGTCGGCCAATGAATATGAGTACAGCCGGGGCAGCCGGGAGGAATCCAGCGCGGACACGATGAGCCGGGAACCATCTGGGCTGATCGCTGTCGCCGACGAGAAGGAGCCCAACGTGGCTGGCAGCAAGAGGGCGAGGGGAATGCGGGTCACAGGAAGTGGTGCAGTGGCTGGCGGCTGGCCCATTCGCCCTGCCCACCAGCCCAGCGCGGCAGCGGCGAGGGCCAGCACCGCCGCCCCGGCCACCAGCCGCTGCTGGGGTCGCCTCGCCTCAGTCACCGAGGTATCGGGCAACAACGCCGACATCCGTTCGGTCATCACCCCGCCACGGAGCGCTTCGCTGAATTCCGCCACCGTGGCAAACCGGTCGGCGGGGAGCTTCTGCAGCGCCACCCGCAGGGTGGCGTCCACCTGCTCCGACACGGCGGGCCGGAGCACCCGCACCGGGCGCACCGGCTCGGTCAGCAGCTTGGCCACGATGGCCTGGACGTTGGCGCCGGTGTGGGGGGGCTCGCCGGTGAGCATTTCGTAAGTGACAGCGCCCAGGGCATAGATATCCGCCCGGTGATCCACTGCCTTGTCGCCCATGGCCTGCTCGGGGGCCATGTACTGCGGCGTGCCGAGACTGAGGCCGGTCTGGGTCATCCGGGCGCCACCGGCGTGCTGCACCGCCAGGGCAATGCCGAAGTCCGCCACCAGGGCGTGACTGCCCTGCAACAAAATGTTCTCGGGCTTGATGTCGCGGTGTACCACGCCGCGGCCATGCGCCTCGGCCAGGGCATCGGCCACCTCACGCGCGATCCGCAGGGCGTCTGCCACCGGGAGCTGCGTCTCCCGCTCCAGCCGGGCGCGGAGGGTCTCGCCCGTGATGTAGGGCATGACGTAGAAGAGGAGGCCGCCGGCCTCGCCGCTGTCCAGGAGGGGCAGGATATGCGGGTGCTGCAGCTTGGCGGTGGTCTTGATTTCAGTCAGGAACCGCTCGGCACCCAAGACAGCGCCCAGGTCCTCATGGAGCACCTTGATGGCCACCTGGCGGTCGTGCTTGAGGTCCTGGGCCAGGTAGACGGTGGCCATGCCGCCGCGGCCGAGCTCGCGCTCAATGCGGTAGCGATCGGCGAGGGCGGCCGCGAGGCGAGCGAGGGTGTCAGTCAAGAGAGAAACTCCGCGGTGTTGAGCAATCGCAGCCCGGCTGGCAGGAGGGGGATCATAAGGAGCAGGGCTTCGATTCGAACCCGCCCCCGTTCGGCCACAATCAACAGCGGGGTGTCGAGGACTATCCCCACGGCGTTGGCACTGGATGGAGTGACCTGCGGCCGGCCTCAATGTCCGCCCCCAGCCCGTCCGCCTCTTCCGGATTCAGGCGGGGTAAAGATCGCCACTGTTCGGCGAGATCGCCCGCGGTGAACGGGGTGGTGCGCACGGGTGGGGCGTGCGGAGATGCCAAATGGTGCGCCACCGCCTCGCGCGCCACCTGGGACTTCGGCACGCCATGGGCCCGAGCCCAGCGGGCCAGGGCGCGGGCAAGTTCAGCCGGGAGGCGGAGGGTCAGGTGCGAGTCCATCATGTATTGCCAATCTAGTGAAGATGTAACGCATCGTACGACCGGTTCGGTATTCGGCGAGTGGGTCCCGACTGTTCACTCCTTGCCAAGTGGTGGCGTGAGGGGGGGCAGCCGACGATGCGAACCCGCCTGCTCGAAGGCGTAGCCATAGCCGAGCAGCAGGCGCTCGGTAAACGGGCGCCCGAGCAGCTCCAGGCCCACCGGGAGTGCTTCCCGGGTAAATCCTGCCGGCAGGGTGAGCGCCGGAAACCCGATCGCCGGGCTCAAACCCCGGTTGTCCCCCCGCCCATAGCGATCCGCTGGCCGCGCCTTGGTCAGGACGCTGTCGCCGATGACCGTCGGCTGGTGATCAAAGGTGGCGTAGGCGATGGCGTCGAGCCGCTGGTTGGCCATGGTGGTGAGCACCGACAGCCGGAGTCGATTTCGCTTCTGGATGACGGCGAGGTAGCCGGGATCATCGGTGGTCTTCCCGACCAGATTCATCAGCCCCCGTGCCCGCCACGGTGTGACGATCCCCGCGAGCAGGATCTCCTTGAAGCTCTTGACCGGCGCATTGGGAAGCTGCTTGAGATAGTCGTCGGTGGCGCGTTCTGTTTCGTAGTCGTTGCCGATGCTGCCTACGCTGGCCAGATCCGGAATGACCACTGAGTCGATGATCGTTGCGCCGAGGGACTCCAGCCGGCGGAGGGCCTGATCGAAAACCGCGCGGACCATGCGATAATCCTCGGAGCTCTTGTCGGTACTGGTGTCCTGCGGTTCCCGCACGACCCCGATCCGGATGCCGGCCAGGGAGCCAGTGCGGGGAAAGGTTGCATAGCTCTCCGGCACCTGGCCCACCGAGGCCGCGGTGATCGGGTCCTGGGGGTCATAGCCGGCAATCACATCGAGCAGCAGTGCGGCGTCCATCACGGTGCGGGTGAGCGGCCCCATGGTGTCCTGGGTCGGATTGGCCGGCATCATCCCATGGCGGCTGACCAGCTCCAGGGTGGGCCGCAGCCCGACCAGATTGTTTGCCGCAGCGGGCCCGCGAACCGACCCGCCGGTATCCTCCCCGATCCCGACCAGGCCAAAGTTGGCGGCGACACCCGCCGCCGACCCGCCAGACGACCCGCTGGGATTCCGGGTCGGGTCATAGGCATTGCGCACGATCCCAAACCCGGAGCCGACGTATCGAGAGGCGAACTCACCCATCGTGGTCTTGGCCAGGATGATGGCGCCTGCGGCCTCCAGCCGGACCACGATGGTCGCATCCCGATGGGAGACGAATCCCGCGAACAGCGCCGAACCGTAGGTGGTCGGCATGTCGCGGGTTTCGACCTGATCCTTGAGGAGGACGGGGATGCAATGCAGCGGTCCGAGCGGGGCGCCGGAGCGGAGCACCGCATCGAGGGAATCGGCCTCTACCAGAGCACGCGGATTGAGGTGCGCAATCGCGTTGAGGGTCGGTCCCGTCTGATCGTAACGCGCAATCCGATCAAGGTAGCCCTGCACCAGCGCCCGGCAGGTGATCCGGCCGGAGCGAAACGCGTCATGCACGCTGCCAATGGTGGCCTCGGTGATGTCGAACCGCTGGGCGCCCAGGTCGTTCGGCAACGCCAGCACAACGACCACCCCGATTGCCGCTGCCCTGAGGCAGGGGGCGAGGGGAAAAACGCGGATCATTCGAAGTGCTCCAGGAAAGGGAGGGTCAGGCAAAGTGACCAGGCAAGGGTGAAACGGTTCCCGTGCATCGTGCCGCAGCGGCAGGACATCGACCGGTCGGCCGCTGAGCAGCGGACGCCATTCACCACGCAAACCCGACTGCAGCCGCGACTTCCTGCTGCCGCTGGTCGAGAGTCAGGAAGACCAACTCGCCGGGCTCGGGGGCGAGATAGATCGCCGTCGCCAGGTGCCAGCAATCGGCGCCACACAGGTATCCTGCGTCAAGCACCCGGGCGATCTCTCGGCTCAGCGGTCGAGCCGGCGCCACCCAGGTGATGTCCTGGAGCAGCCGTAAGTCCGCGGTCCGTCCCTCCCGGGCGCAGGCGCTCCTGAATTCGGCTTCGAGCAGGGTCGAGGCGAAGACGGTGCTGGCGCCGCGGAGGCGGACGGCGAGGTCGGTGCCGCGGGATTCGCCAAAGGTGATGCCGAGCAGCACCGAGGTGTCCACGAAGACATCCATCAATCGCGCTCGTCGAGGAAGCGCTGGAGGGCGCCGGGAATCGGCTTCCCAATGGGGAAACCAGCCACCGATTCCAGCCGGCGCCCAGGCGGCACGACCTCTCCCCGTCCCGTCAGCTCGGCGACCCGATCGTGTAGGGTCGCGGTGCCTTCAGGTTTCTGGTAGGGCCGCAACTCCACCATCGGCTCGCCGTGGACCGTGATCGTAACAGATTGTCCTTCAAAGACTTGTTGAACCATGGCAGAGAGTTTAGCCTTGGCCTCGTAAAGAGAATAGTTGTCCTTCATAGAACAAAGGTAACCAGACTAGTCAGACTAGACAAATTACATCTGAATGCCGAGCTCGGCGACTGCCCGACTTGGCCCGCTGTGGACCTGCGGGCTTCCCTGTCAGGAACCCGGATTCGGATCAGGGCCTGCGTGCGCCCCCCTGTTGCGCCGCCCGTGGCGCGCTGCCGGACCCCGTCGGCACCATCGCCGAGTAGGTGAGGACGGTGAAGATGGCCCCCAGGCTGCGGGCCGGCGGATTGATCATGTTGGTGTAGATCTGGGCGACCAGCCCCTCCTGCGGATCAGCCCAGTAGGTCGTGGCGAACGCCCCTCCCCACGAGAACGAGCCGATCGACTTGGGACTCTGGTAGTCGTTGGCCGCCGTTTCCAACCCGAAGCCGAGCCCGAATTCGGTGTCCATCGTTGGCAGCTGGTCCACCAGCATCATCTCTACCGTCTTGGGGCTCAGCAGGCGGACGCCGTTGAACTCGCCCTTGTTGAGGAACAGCTGGAGGAATCGGGCGTAGTTCTCCACCGTGGAGGAGAGTCCCGCCCCACCCGAGAAGTAGGTGCCCTGGAGTTTGGGGTAGTTGGGATCGACCCCATCAAAGACCTTGGCGTGGAGTGGCACTGCCTTGCCGCTGGCGCCGTCGTGAATCGTCACCAGGCGAGCGTGCCGGTCCGGCGGCAGGTAGAACCAGGTGTCGCGCATGCCGAGCGGGTCGAAGATCCTGGTCCGCAGGTACTGATCGAACGGCATGCCGGAGAGCACTTCCACCAGGTATCCCAGCACATCGGAGGACAGGCTGTAGACGAACTCCTCGCCCGGCTTCTGGCGCAGCGGCAGCCCGCCGAGGAGCCGCATCTTCTCGCCGATGGTCTGGGTGTCGTTGCCGATCCCGCTGGGCACCCCGGCCTTGGCGTAGATGGCCTGGAAGTTCCGGCTGCCGATCGAGGCGTAGTCCAGTCCTGAGGTGTGGGTCAGCAGCTGGCGGATGGTCATCTCGCGGCCGGCCGGCTCCGTGGTCCAGGTGGTGTCCGACGCCTTGAACGTCTTCAGCACCGTGGGCCGGGTGAATTCTGGGATGTAGCGGGAGACGGGGTCGTCGAGCTGGAAGCGCCCTTCCTCCCAGAGCATCATCACCGCCAGGGCGGTGATCGCCTTGGACTGGGATGCGATCCGGAAGATATCGTCCCGGTGCATCGGCACTTGTGATTCCATGTCGCGGACCCCGTACGCCTTGTGGAAGACCAGCTGGCCGCGCCGGGAAATGAACACCACCGCGCCCGGGATCAGGCTGTTGGCGACCAGGCCAATCACCAGCGAGTCGATGCGCTGGAGGCGCTCCAGCGAAAACCCGGCGGAGTCGGGGCTGACGGCCGGCGGGAAGGCGGAATAGCTCTGGGCTACTGCGGACCCGGGCATGGTGCCAAGCAGGAGGCCAAGCGCGGCTGCACGGAGGCTGATTCCAGGCATGAGTCGTTCTCCCAGGGTCCATGGGGGGTAAATCCAGCCGCCACACTGGAGATTTCACATTCGCGGCGCAGGTCTGGAGCGGCCGGCTATCGGTAGACATCCTTCCGATGGCCGATCTTCAAAATGATGATGATCAGCTTCCGGTCGGCTACAACGGTCGGGTCGGTTCGTGCCGGATCGCCTTGAGATTCTCGACATCCTCGAGTTCTTCGAGGCGATTGAGCAGTGCATCCTGGACGACATTGTTGAGTACGAGCCCGCGCGACCGACAGAATTCATCCAGAGCGGCCTTGAGCCGGGCATCGATCCGAGCACTGATTGGGACCGTGGGCATCCGATCTCCATATCATGAGATAGCATGAGCGATCAAATGGTATCACCGACCAAAAATATCCGAACCCAACGGAGGTCCGCCACCGTCCTCACCGCGAAGACGCCAAAGGGTGTCGTGTTGACCTGACTACATTCTTCTGTTCTCCAACGGATGCCGCCACCGCAACTGCGAAAACCGGGCGTAGTCCCGATCGGTGGTGACGAATTCGCAGCCGTGCTCGATGGCCAATGCCGCCAGCCAAGCGTCCGGGATCAGGTTGCCCCGCGCCTCGACGTCGCGGCACAGGGTGGTGAAGATACCCCAATGCCGGCCCCCCGGAGCCACCGGAACGGCGTTCGGGCGGTCGCGGATGGCGGCGGCAAAAACGAGTGCCAAGTCGGTCGGCGTGGCTGGGTGAAAGACCCGGGGATGGGTCACGATTCGGAGGAAACTCGCCAGCACATGATCGGAAACGGCATACGCCTCATCGGACCCCAGCATACCCTCCAGCCAGGCCCGATGCGCCGTGTGCCCGGGCGCATCCTCCCGGAAGGCGTACACCAGCACGTTGACGTCAACCAGCCGCATCGCCGCTGCCCATCAGGTCCAACAGGCCGGCGGTGTCATCGAGATCGACGCCGGGCTGCAGCCCGTTCCCCGAAAATGTAGGCAGCGATACCGGAACCGCCGCAGACCCGGCGACAACCCGCGTGGCCGATTCCAGCGCGGCAAGCCCCCGTCGCAGCACGTCCGACTTGTTGGTGTCTAGGCTGGCAGTCAGGCGATCAAGCCGCTCCTGGTCGGCGGCATCGAGGTAGACCTGGACTGGCTCGGCGACTCGGCCGGGCCGTCGCTTTGGTTTCTCATGACCACTTGTCATGATGTCATGATACACCAGAACACTGAAGACGACAAGAGTAGGAGCCGATCAGCACCCAACCTACCACAAAACCCTATTCCGGCACCCGGTTCCGGAGCTCCTCGAAGAAGTGTTGCACCACCACCAGACGATCGCCTTCTTCCACCCCGCCCCGAATCATGCGCGCCATCAGGAACCGGCCGTCGGGATGCACGTCAAAGGGGTTGAACGGTAACGCGAACATCGTTTCCGGCAGGGTAAAGAGGACCTGCGGATTGCCGGTGGAAAACGTCGGTTCGGTGGTCACCGGAACCGCCACCATGGCCCCAGTTTCAGTCAGGTAGAAGAGTTCCCGGCCATCCCGCGACCAGCGCGGCCACATGCCAATCCCCGAAGAGACCTGCCGGCGGGCCCGCTGGGCATCGGGAAAGGGCCGGACATAGATCTGGGGTGTCCCGCCCTCATTGGATTCGTACGCAAACCAGTCGCCGCCGGGGTGAATGGTCGCACGACGGTCGAGGGCTGGACTTGCCACGAGCACGCGCGGGGTGGAGTCGCCCGAGGTCGGGATCGCGGCAATATCAGCTTCCATTGTCACGATCATCCACTCGCCGTCCGCGGAATACTCGATTCCCTGGAGGTTTCTCAAGGTACGGTACCGCACCTCCGGCAGCCGGCTGCCATCGGCGGGCCCGATGCTGATGTCGGCGCCCAGCACCGTGAAGGCGATGTCGGAGCCGTTCGGGGACCACACCGAGCCTGAGCCGCGATCGGCCAGCTTGCTCGCGACCCCGCGGTCCAGTGCTTTCACCCAGACATCGGAGGCAGACGACCTGAACAGGGCAATGGCGAGGGAATTCCCATCCGGAGACAGCGCGGGGCGGCCACGAAAATCGCCGAGCCAGGTCGAGTCCACACTGCTGATCGCACCGGTCCGGGAAATCCAGACCAGCTCGGACGGCCGGCCCCTGGCGCCACCCGAGGCGTAGATCATCGTGCCGTTATTGGCGATGGCAATATCGGCGCGGCCCAGGCCCCCGACGTAGACGCCCCCGGCCAGGGCGACAGGATCGCCTCGTGTCTCCAGCTTGTCCTGGTCGAACCGGACCGCCATGAGGGTGCCTTCCAGCGTGGCATAGATCAGGTGACCCGAGGGGGCGAACAGCGGTCGCACGCCCTGAACCAGCACGCGATGCACCCCGCTCCTGGTATCCAGCACAGCAATGTCGTAGGTGGCGCCACGCAACCGCGACACCCCGAAGAGTACTCCGCGCCCGGAGGGCAATGCAGCCGGCATCGCATGCCAGGATTCCGTGGGGTCTGCGGGCGTCGTGGCCGGTTCGGGGGAGCCGCCCGCTTCTCGGATTCGAGCCAGGCCATCTCCCTCGAGGCGACCATCGTAATAGATGTAGCCGTCGTACCCCCAGCTGACTCCCCCGCTGTCCACCAGCGAGTCGGTCAGGACCACTGGCGGAGCTCCCGCAAGCGAGACCACCTTGAGGGCCAGGGGGGTACCGCTCACGAACGCGATCCGCTGTCCAGCCGGGTCGAATGCCGGATTCAATGCGCCCTCGGTTCCCGGAATCAACTCGACCGCCAGCTGGTCCAGCCGCCGAAGGTAGAGATACCTGCGACCACCAGTACTGAGACCGGCGTACACCGCCAACCGTCCATCCGGGGACAGCGCCAGTCGATTGCCGTTGAGATTCGTCGTCAGCGGTTGGCTGTCTGGCATCACCAGCTCCAACCTGGAGACAGCAGGGCTCTCCACAGGTCTGGACCAGGCCCAGAGGGCGGCCAGTAGCGCCACCACGCCCGCGGCAGCAGTGGCCGCGAAGACCCGCAGCGAGACAACCCGCCCCCCTGCCATTCCGGCGGCGGCCACCAGCCGCTGGGTGCCCGCCCCGAACGCCGGATTCGCCAGCGCCTCGGCGAACCTGGCCGCCGACTCGAACCGATCGGCGGGGAGCCGCTCCACCGCCTTGGCCACCGCCGCCGCCACATTCGGCGGTACCGATTTCCGCAGTCGAGTCACCGGCTGGGCATCCTCGGTCACGATCTTCATGATGATCGCCTGGGCCGAGTTGCCCATGTGCGGCGGCTCGCCGGTCAGCATCTCGTAGAGGACGCTGCCGAGTGAGTAGATGTCCGACCGGGCGGTGATCTCCCTCTCCGCGGTGGCCTGTTCGGGGCTCATGTAGTGTGGCGTGCCGAGGCTCAGGCCCGTTTCGGTCATCCGGCCGCCAGCCGCCGCGCTCAGCGCCAGGGCGATCCCGAAGTCGGCCACCATCGGGCGGCCCTCGTGGAGCAGGATATTCTCGGGCTTGATGTCACGGTGGATGACGCCATGACGATGGGCGTAGTCCAGGGCATCTGCCACCGCGGTGGTGATCTTGACCGCCTCGTCGACGCCGAGCTGGGTCTCGCGGTCCAGCCGGGATCGCAGGGTCTCGCCGTCGATGAACGGCATGACATAGAAGAGGAAGCCACCGGCGGTACCGCTGTCGAACAAGGGTAGGATATGGGGGTGCTGGAGCGCTGCCGTGGTCTTGATTTCGACCACGAACCGCTCGGCGCCCAATACTGCCGCCAACTCCGGCTTGAGCACCTTGAGCGCGACGTTCCGGTCGTGCTTGAGATCGTGCGCCAGGTAGACCGTGGCCATGCCGCCCTGGCCGAGCTCGCGCTCGATGCGGTAGCGGTCGGACAAAGCGGCGGCGAGGCGATCCGGAGTGCCGGTCACCGGCTCACCTTCGCCTTCAATTCCTCGATCCAGTTCTCCACCACGACAAGCGTACCGGCCCGCGCCAGATCGCCGCCGACCAGCCGAGCCATGAGGAACCGGCCGTCCCTGGCAACAGCCCACGGGGTGTAATACAGCGCTTCCGCGCCGAGCAACTCGTCGCGGACCCGGAACAAGACCTCGGGGGCGCTGACCGCGAGCTCGGCCCCCGGCGCCACCCGCGCGGCCATCATGTTGTTGGTGCCGCTGAGGTAGAACAATTGCCTGCTGTCATGGGACCAGAGCGGGGCGAGCCCACCGCCGCTGGACACCTGGGCCTTGCCGTCATCGGTGTTGGGAAAGGGCCGCACGAACACTTCTGTGCGACCGGTTTCATCGGACTGATACGCCATCCAACGGCCATCGGGAGAGAGCGCCACTGCCATTTCATCGAACTCGGTGGCAAGCAGTGGCACCGGGCCGGCATCGGCACCGATCCGGATGCCGGTGATGTTGCGCCCGCCCGCGACCTGTCCAACCGAGCCCTGGCGCAGGACGATCCAGCGGTTGTCGGGGGAGAGCAGCCCTTCATCGACGATGCCCGGGGCGAGGAGGGAATCGGTGCCGGTAGCGTCGGCGCGGCGCCAATACAGCCCGCTCGGGATGCGGTCCGCGCGGAAGGTGATGAACCGGCTATCGGAGGTCCACTGCGGCCGCGAGTCGGACAGGGGATCGAAGGTCAGCCGATAGGGCGCGCCCCTCGGCAGCGGCTTGACCCAGATATCGTCCCCCGAGCTGGTCGAGAGCCCGATTGCCAACCGCGACCCATCGGGAGAGAGCGCCCAGCCGTGGTTGTTTCCGGTGGCGGTCAACTGAAAGGTCCAGGCGGTGTCCACCGGCATCTGCCGCCCGGTCTGATCCACCCAGACCATGTCGAACGTGCGTCCGGTCGCATTGCCTCCGCCGACGACCATGACCAGCGTGCCGACCGCCGAGATGCGGAACAGCTGGTTTCCGGCATTGGCGTCGAGTGGATTGCCCAGCGCGATGGGCGTCCCGGAGACTTCGAGGCGCCCGAGATCGAAGGGGACCGCGTAGAGTCCTCCGTCACCGCTGGCATAGACAAGGTGCCCCGTCGTGACGACGACACCTTCGACTGCGCCCCGCAGCACCAGGTGAGCGCGCTGGGACTCGAGATCAAGCGCCCAGAGTTGTCCCTCGACGCAGCCGGGGGGACACGAAAGGAAGATCACCCCGCGGCCGTTGGGAAGCGCGCTGGGGAGCATGGAGATCAGCGAATCCGACCGCCAGGCCGCGGTGGGGGGGCCGCCATCCGCCGACACCCGCATCAGGCCCGCCGCGCCCCGCATTGGGTAGACGACGGTCCCGTCGGCGAGCCAGGCCAAGCCGAACCCCCCCGACACATCGGAGCTGGAGAGCAACACCGCCGTGCCGCCCGCCGTGGGAATCTTGTAGAGCCGGCCATTGACGATGAACGCGACCCATTCGCCGTCCGGTGACACCGTGAAACTCTGGCTCCCGGTGGTACCGGCGATGGGTGTCGCCTCATAGCTGTCGCGGCGCTTGAGCCAGAGTTGATTGCCGCCATTCCCTGGCCCGACATAGACCAGGAACGATCCATCCGGCGACGGAGTCGGCACGATCGACCCGTCCACCGGCGCCTGGGAGAGCGGGAGTGCCAGACCGTAACGGATGACGGGCGGAGCGGATGTCGGGCGCAGCCACCCCCACGCTGCGGCGGCCAAGGCAAGCGCAGCCATCACTCCCAGCGGCACCAGCAGCCGGTTGCTCCGCGCGGCCGCAGCCGCCCTTTGTCCTTGGGCCTGGTCCCGCCCATACCCTGGATCCTTGAGCGCCGCCGCCAGCGCGCTGGCGGTGGCAAACCGATCGGCGGGGAGCTTCTGCAGCGCGGTGTGCACCGTCGCCACGACGTTCGCTGGCACTGTGGACCGCAACTCCGAAAGCGGCACCGGCACCGAGGTCATCACCTTGGCGACAATCGCCTGCGGGGAGGGGCCGCTGAACGGCGGCTCGCCGGACAACATCTCGTACAGCACGCAGCCGAGGGCGTAGACGTCGGTCCGGGCGTCGAGGGTCCGCTCGCCCATCGCCTGCTCAGGGCTCATGTAGTGCGGCGTGCCGAGGCTCATGCCGGTCTCGGTCATCCGGGCGCCGCCCTCGGTCTTGCTGGCGGCCAGGGCAATGCCGAAGTCGGCCACCAGCGCCTGGCCGTCGTGGAGCAGGATATTTTCGGGCTTGATGTCGCGGTGGATCACGTTATGGCGGTGGGCGTAGTCGAGGGCGCCGGCTACTTCACCGGCAATCCGTACCGCCTCATCGACCGGGAGTTGCTTTTCGGTGGCCAACCGATCGCGCAGTGATTCGCCCTCCACGAATGGCATCACGTAGAACACGGTGCGAGAGCCCTGCCCCGCTTCCGGATTGCCGATGGTCACCTGTCCCGAGTCGAACAACGGCAGGATATGCGGGTGCTGCAGATTGGCGGTGGTCTTGATCTCGGCCAGGAACCGCTCGGCGCCGATGACGGCTGCCAATTCCGGCCGCAGCACCTTGACCGCCACCTGGCGGTCGTGCTTGAGGTCGTGCGCCAGGTAGACGGTGGCCATGCCGCCCTGGCCGAGCTCGCGCTCGATGCGGTAGCGGTCGGCAAGGGCTGAGGCCAGGCGCGGCATGGCATCGGGCAAGGGAGCTCCAGGAGTGGCAACTCCCCTAAGATGCGCTCACATGCGGGTCAGCGCGAGGGGGTGAGCGGCGATCGCTCAGCAAGGTCACGATCCCTCCCGTCGCGAAGATCAGGGGAATCCCGTATATCGCCCACGGCCAGGTGTAGCCGCCCGCCTCCCCGACCACGACGAAACATCCAACCCCCCACGCCACGCCGACCCCGATGCTGGCCCATGCCGCGGCGGTCGTGGCTCGCGGCCAATGGAATCCGGCCAGGAGCGCAAATGCCAGGCCCGCCACGGGAATGTTGGCCAGGATGAGGCGGTCGAGGATATCGTCCACCACCAGGTTCGATCCGAGCCAGCAGATCACGGCAAAGCCAACGGTCAGGAGCCGCTGCACCGGCACCTGGCGCGCCGCGGTCCATCCAAAATCCGCCGCGACCATTGCGGTCATGGCACTCCACACCCCCGAAAGCGTGGTCAGGCTTGCCACGAGCAGGACGCCGAGTCCAATCCCCCGTGCCCAGGCCGGGGCCCAATCGGCGATCATCGCCGGCACCACCAGCTGTGAGTCTGCCAGGTTTCCGCCCTGCTCCCGGTACGCCGCAGCCGCCAGCACCATCATGCCGTAGAGCACCGCCACCAGCACGGCGGCCAAAGCTACGCCCCGGAACGCGATGCGCTCGGACCGCGCCGCAAAGATTTTCTGGCCATACCAGGGAGCGGCAATGTAGGTAAAGCAGGTCAGCACGATCAGCGTGGTCACGAATCGGAACGGCAGGGCGGGATGCTGCCACTGGGCCAGCGGGTACACCCCGGACTGGTCCGCCGGGAACGGGGCAACGGTGGGCGACGATCCGTCGCGGCTGAGCAGGAACAATCCGCACACGACCGCCACGGTCAGTATGAATCCCACGACGTCGGTCCGGACCACCGCAGTCAGGCCACCACGAAAGACGACGGCCAGTGTCACCAACGCGAGGAGGCCACTCCAGAGCCAAGGCACGCTGGCTCCGGTCCACGGCGAAATGAGCAGCAGGAACGACTTGAGGTAGGTGGCGCTGAAGCCGATCATGGCCACGATGAGCAGCGCCGATGCCGTGCGCCCCAGGGCGGGCGAGTACCGTTCCGCGAACAACTCCGCCACTGACAGCCGGTCGAAACGCTTCCAGGCCCGCGCCACAGTGAGCGTGTAGAAGGTCAATCCCACCAGGAAGACCAGCGGCAGGGCCAGCGCCATCGGGCCGGCGGCATACCCGGCCGCCGAAAACGCGAGCAACGTCGAGGTATTGAACTCGGTCATGACCAGCGTGGCGACCAGGGGGAACAGGCCGAGGTTGCGGTTGGCGACCAGAAACTCCTCGGATTGCCGCGCTCGGCTCCACGCAGCCACGAAGAGGACCGCCACCACCAGCAGCACGCCAAGCAGATCGGCCGCCACGGGAACGACCGACTCAGTCACGGAGCAGCCGGGAGGCGAGCAGGGTACGCTGGGCGGCGGTGTACATCAACACTGCGGCCCAGATCCAGGCCAGCGGCGCCACCCAGGCCGGGAGGAGCGCAAACAGCAGGTACGCGATGGTGGTCTCCCCCGCCTCGGCCAACCCCGGAGTGAATTGCAGCGAACGGTCATTGCCGGCGACTGTCGCACGCCGCTGTTCGAGGCTGGAGGAGAGCACCGCCGTGGTGGTAATGCAGAGCACGTACCCCACCAGGATCAGGAGCCATGCCAGATTCGGGTCCGGATGCTGGATGGCAAAGCCGACGATCATCAGGCTGTACGCGGCCATGTCCAGGGTGATGTCCAGAAATCCGCCGAACGCGGTGGCCCGTCCGTGTCCGCGGGCCACCAGCCCATCGAGCGCGTCGAGCAGACGGCTCGCGAGCCACACCGCCATCCCGACCCAGACCCAGCCGGTGGCCACCAGCGTCGCCGCCGCACCGGCCAGCAGGAACGCAACTACAGTGAGCTGGTTTGGGGAGACCCCAAGCTGGCCGAGAACCGCGGCCGGGCGACGGAGCCACGGAGCTATCTGCTGACGGACGCGCTCGTCAAACATTGGTCAGAACTGGTAGCTGGCGGAGAGCTGGACCTGGCGTGGCGGGCCCGGAGAAAAGAGTCGAATCGGATCGCCGGGATTGCCATACTGGATTCGGCTGCCAGCGCCGCCCAGCCCGATGGGGTATCCCCCCCAGTTGGTCCGGTTGAGGAGATTGAAGGCATCGAGGCGGAAGACGGGACCGGACCGGCCCCGCAGGGGGACTCGATACTGCACGCTGGTCCGCAGGTCGAGGTACGACGGCAATCGCTCACCATTGCGCGGCACCCCAAAGAATCGCGGGCCATTGCCCAGGAAGGCACTGCCGCGAACGGGCCCGACACCCAGCAGGTCGAAAGTGGCGTTGCCGTCGAGCCCCGACGACCCCGCGAGGCGGTTGACGGGCTGCCCGGTCTGCCAATCGGCGATGAGACTCACCAGCAGATCCGCCGAGGCGTGAAGGATTGAACGCAGGGTGACTTTGTGCCGGCGATCGTTGTTGGCATCGGCCCACTCGCTACTGGTGCACGGGGCGCCGGTCACGGCATCCACCAGGTCGCGGGAGAAACAGTTCGCCTCGGCGGCGGTGAAGTTGATGTCCTCAGTGTCGTTCTGGGCCCGCGACCAGACCCAGTTGGCGTCGAGGGTGAGTCGGCCGGCAGTGCGGCGCACCGACGTGTACAGCGCCATATAGCGGGCCCCGCCACCCGAGGCGCTGGTCGAGAGCCGGCGAACCCCTCCCGGCACGGGAGCGACCGGCCGGGTCCCATCGGCCGGACACTCGAAGGCGCTGGCACACGCCTGATGGGTACGATCACCAGGCGTGATCCGCAGCGGCGAGGCGTTGAGGTCCACATTGCGCGGCAGGTTGGAGGTTTCGGACCAGACCGCATCGACCGCCAATGCCCAGGTGGCGCCGAGTTGCTGCTGCCAGCCGAGAGTGGCCTGCACACTGCTGGGCTGTTCCAATCCGAGGGCAAAGGTCTCGAATACTTCACGCGGTGGTAGCTGATCGCGGCGCTGCTGCAGTTCGGCGGGTGTGGGTCCGCCGAGATAGGCGGGTGCATCGCTGCCCACAAAGGTCACGGTGGCGTTGCCATCCGGACCAAGCTGAATGGCATCCGAGTAGATGGCGTAGGGAAACTTGCCGGTGTATATGCCGATACCACCTCGGACGACACTCGTCGGGGTGCGGTACCAATTGAACGAAGCTCGGGGCTGAAAGTTGTTCAGGTCGGCGTCGCTCTGGCCCCGGCTGGTCAGGTCGTCGTAGTCCCAGCGGAGCCCGAACTCGAGCGTCACCGCGGGTGATACCCGCCAGAGGTCCGTCAGGAACGCACCCACGACCGTCTGGGTCAGGTCCACCTGCTGCGGATTGGCATCCACTGTGTAGCTCTCGACGCGAACCCCGGACGGGATGTCCGCAATGGTCAGGGACCGTCCACTCGGGACAGGAATATTGCCATCGTTGAACACCACATAGGCGCCGTTGGGATTGGTCCCGGCCGCCGCCAGGGCAAACTGCGAGGTGATCACTTCCCCGCCGGCGCGGAGAGTGTGACGCCGCGTGGAGACCTCAACGACATTGCGTAGCTGCAGCTGCGTTTCGCGCTCGTCGAAGACGAAATTGCTGGAACCGACCACCGCCTGAACGGCCCGGGCCGGCGATATGACCGTGACCTGCGGCCGGCTGAAGTCACTGACGGTGGGGGGAAAGAACCAGCGAAAGGTGCCCACTTGCAGACTGGCCGTGTTGCTCCCGCGGCCCTCGCCGAAGCTGCTCCGATGGGAGAGCGCGGTCAGACTCCCGACCCGTCGCGTGGTGACGTCCGCCTCAGGCGTGATCACCCCGTTCCCCTCCCCGGCTCGGCTCAGGCTGCTCAGGGCAAAGCGGAGGGTGGTCGCCTGAGACGGTGTCCAGGCGTGGTCCAGTCTCCCGAACAATTTGACCGTCCGTCGGTCTTCCGTCCCCAGGAATGGGGTCAGCGCCGTGGACCCGATCCGATCCTCCTGCTCAGCGGTGTACTCTGCGGCCATTGCGTACACGGTGCGATCGCGTACTAGCGGGCCCGCCACCGACCCCCCGACCTGGATCCGCTGGAACCCCTCCTGGCGACGCGCCACCGCCTCAGCCACCTCACCGAAGGGCACCTGATTCTGTCCATCGATTGGTCGGCCAGGCCTCCAGTACACGAACACGCTCCCGGTCCGCGCGTTAGATCCCCGGATCGTCTGTCGGTCCACCCCCCCATTGGAACTGCGGCCATACAGCGCCGAGTAGCTGTTGACCCAGGCATCCATGCGCCGAACCGCCGAGAGCGGCAGGTCCACACGCGGACCACCGAGAAAGCCCTCGTTGTCGTCAAGACCATCGAGGGTGTACACCGTGTAGAGGGAATTGGCACCATTCAGCGACAGCGTTGGCGCGTCTCCAAAGTAGGCAGTGGCCTGGGCCACCCCCGGCACGTTGTACAGCAGGGCGATTGGGTTGCGGGCATCGGTCGGGAGGGCGGCGACCTCCGCGGCTTCAATGCTGCCGCCGGTGGCGGCACCCTGGGTCTCGAGCAGGGGGCGCGTCCGGGCAGCGTCCACGGCGATCGGCGGCAGGAGATGCAAGGGCCTCAGCGTGGCCGCTATCTGCCGGACCTCGCCGGGGGCCAGTGGAGCAACGGCGCGCTCTTCCGGCGAGAATCCCACCGCGGCGAATTGCAGCACCCCCGCGGTGGCGGCCGGCACCGACAACCGGAACCCACCCCGCGCGTCGGTCTCCACGACGATGCCACCAGGCTCGAAGGCGACCCGAACTCCCGAGACGGGATCGCCACCCTGGCCGCGGAGCGTTCCCGTGATGCTCGCCGTGGCCTGCGCCAGGACAATTCGGGGACTGGCCAACGCAACGACGGCGAGCACAGCGAGGGAAACGGCCCTCACCAAAACGAGACCGTTCCGGAACATGGACACGACATTCTCCTCAGCGGAAGACCCGGAACCATGCGTTGAGGGCACGCCGGGCAACGGGGGTGAGTTTGGTGCGGCGCCATTGATCGGCCGCCTTCCGGAACGCCTCGGCCTGGGTCGGATAGGGATGCATGGTCCGGCCGATGGCTCCCAGCCCGAGCCGATTGGTCAGGGCCACGGCGGCCTCGCCGATCATCTCTCCGGCATGTTCCGCCACGATGGTCACCCCCAGGATTCGATCGGAGCCCTGGGCAAGGACGATGCGCAGGAATCCCTCGGGCTGGCTGTCCAGCACCGCGCGATCCACCTCGCTCCAAGGCACCGTGATCACATCGTGTTGAAGGCCACGCCGGGTTGCCTCGGCGGTGGTCATCCCGACCTGGGCCACCTCGGGACTGGTATAGGTGCACCATGGCACCACCATCCGGCTGGCCTTGCCGCGTCCAAAGAACAGTGCGTTGGCCAGCACCAAGCGGGCCTGAAAATCGGCATGGTGGGTAAACCGCAGCGGGGTACAGATGTCTCCTGCGGCGTAGATGCTCCGGTTCGAGGTGCGCAACCGGTCGTCGACGGCCACTCCGCCGCGATCGTGGTGGACGCCCGCAGCCTCCAGTCCGAGTCCCTCGACGTTGGGCGTGCGTCCGGTGGCCACCAGGACAGCATCGGCCGTGACCTCGAGGAGGCTGCCCGATCGGTCCAGCCGGGCCGTAACCTCCGGGCCGTGTCGCTCGACCCCGGTGACCTGTACGCCGAACTCCAACCGCACCCCGCTCGCACGCAGCGCCTGCTCAATCATCGCCGCCGCATCGATGTCATCCTGGGGGAGCAGCCGGTCGGCCTGGTCAACAACGGTCACCTCGCTCCCGAACCGGCTGAACGCCTGTGCCAGTTCGCAGCCGATCGGTCCACCACCGATCACCAGCAGCCGGGGTGGCAGCTCGATCAGGTCGAAGGCGGTCTCATTGGTCAGCGGCTCCGCCTCGGCGAGTCCCGGAATCGGGGGCACCGTGGCTCGGGCGCCGGTGGCAATGACTGCACGCCGGAACGCCAGGCTGGCCCCACCGACCTCCACCGTTTTCGGACCGGTGAACCGTGCCGCGCCGAAGAACACATCGACACCGAGCCGCTGGAACCGTTCGGCGCCGTCCACCGGACTCAACCGGGCGCGGAGGCGGCGCAGCCGTTCCATCACGGCGCCGAAGTCCCCCTCCCCAACCACTTCCGGACCGGCAAACTCCCGGGCAGCCTGGCGGGCTCCCTGCCAAGCTCGCGCCGCGCTGAGCAAGGCCTTGGAGGGTACGCAGCCGCTATTGAGGCAATCGCCTCCCATGAGGTGTCGCTCGATCAGCGCCACCCGGGCGCCGAGTCCAGCGGCGCCGGCGGCGGCGACGAGGCCGGCGGTCCCAGCGCCAATGACCACGAGGTGGTAGCGTCTGGCTGGCTCAGGATTGCGCCAGGTCGGTGGATGCACCTGCGCCAACAGGCGATGGTCATGGCCGTCTACCGGAAAGGTCGCCGGCTTCATGGGGCCCCCACCGCCTGGTGGGCCAGTGCCCGACGGGCAATCCGGGTGAGCTGCAGGGTGACCAGGACCGTCGCGACCAGCCCCAACCCCAGGACAACCCAGGAACCCGGACCGCGTGCCGGTGGAGCTCCCCCGGCGAGCGCGGCCACCTCTCCGGCGAGCTTTCCCGAGTAGACATAGAGCGTCGTGCCCGGCACCATCCCGATCGAGGCGGCAACATAGTCGCCGAAGCGCACCTGGGTCAGTCCAAGGGCGTAGTTGAGCAGGTTGAACGGTACCACCGGCGAGAGCCGCAGCAGCAACACCATGCGCCACCCCTCCCGTCCCACTGCGGCATCGAGCGCCATGAATCTGGGGTCCCTGGCGAGCCGCCGTTCCACCGCAGGGCGCGCCACGTAGCGGGCAATGAGGAAAGCCGCCGAGGCACCGAGGGTGGCGCCGAAAAGCACCAGGACGACTCCCTGGCCCAGCCCGAACACCGCTCCCGCGCCCACGGTCAAAAGGAAGCCGGGCAACATCCCGACCGTGGCCACCGCGTAGGCGACCACGAAGAGAACCGGTGCCCAGGCTCCCTGGTCGCGGACCCAGGCCACCAGTTCCGGCATGCGGCCGCCGAGCGACCGACCAGCCAGGAGCACTGCCACCATGGCCAGGGCACCGAGCAGCCAGCGCCAGCGTCGCACTGGCTGCTCAGCGCGGGGGGGCATTGCGGGTTCGTCGCTGGATCTCCTCACTGTTCAAGGTCCAGTCGTACTCGGTCTGGACCACCTTGGCGGTGCCAGCTTCGAGCAGCGAGCGCTCGGGCCCGGCGGGGTAGTATCGGGCAATGAAGCGCATCAACGTGGTTCGCGAACCGCCGAAGTCGTCGAGGTAGTCGTTGAAGCTGAAGAGCTCGCTGAGGTACACCGTGCCCGTGGATGCATCAACCCGATTGCTCCCGGGGGTCGCGGTCAGGAACTGGCGGGCCTGGTCGTCGAGCTGCTGGTCCAACTGGGCGCCGGTATACGCCTCGGAGCGGAGTGGCGGGCAGCCCACCGAGGCGCAGACCAGGGCAAAGTGGATCCTGGGTTCCTTGAATTCCGGGCGAATGATGCCCTGCTCCACCGTTTCCAGGTCGTAGGTTTGCCCGCCGACCACGACCAAGCGCTCTGCCCACGGGCCCTTCCCCTTGAAGAGGCCGAGCGCCTTGTTGATGTTGCGGATCGAGCGGCGCTCCTTGTGCTTCACGATCAGTTTGATGGTGTAGGCGTTGTAGGCGTTGATCCAGAACGCCAACTGGTCCGACCGCGAGAGGGTGCTCGGATCAAAACCTGCCAGCGCCGCAAGGTACTCCTCGAAGGTCGGGGCGGCGGCGAACGCGTCGTAGTCCACCCACCCCGCCTGGACGTGCTGGCGCAGCAAACGGTCCAAGGGGTTGTGATCGAACCCCTGCGCTGAGGCGGTGGTCAGCAACAGCGGCAGCATCGCGAGGCCGAGCAGGGTGCGCCAGCGTGTCATGCGGAGACTCCTTCAGGTTGGACGCGGAGCGTGGCTCCCCACGGCGTCTTGGCACCAGGGGAGCAGCGACCGTGCCGGAGTGCAAGGATCCGGGAGCTCACGTACCTTGGGCCAGTTCCGTTCGGCCTTCATGATGTTGCCCGGAACGGCCTTGACCCAGTCGCGCTGGACCGAGCTGTTGAGGTTCAGGTACAGTTTGCCTTCGACAGTGCGGAACGCCATCGGGTCGACATCGAGCTTCTTGCCCAACGCCACTCCCATCGCGCAGAAGCCACCATACGCGGCCGCGTACCGGGCGGGGAACTGCTTGAACATATCGCGGTTGGCTGCGCTGCTGAAACGATAGATATCACCTTCGTACAGCGAAGTGAACTGGGGGGAGCCCATCTTGGCCGCCATCATGCTGTGGTACTCCATCACATGGTCGCCATGGAGGAGGATGCCGTTCGCGTCCAGGTTGCTGGTGGGATGCATCATCATCATCGGTTCCTGGGCCTAGCTGGCATCAACAGCGGTGGCCAGCATCAGCATCGTCATTCCGGCGATTCGGGCAATCAGGGTACGCATCATCTTTTCTCCTTGGGTGGGGTCGGCAGGACCAGTTGGCCCATGGTGACCAGAAACGGCCCCAACCATCGATCGGATTCATACCCGCCGCCCCGCACCGTCATTCCCTCCGGGGGCTACGGGATGCGCGCTTCGCCAACCCCCACATTGAAGGGATCACACCACACCAGCACCCAGGTGTAGCTGACGCCGGCAGGGATCAGGAACGTATAGGTCTGGCTGCCGCTGTTGCGCTGCAATGCCGCCACCCGCAGCGGTGCGCCGCTGTTGGGATTGTTGGTCGTATTGAGGTAGACATACGGCCCCGGCACGCCATCGACCAGGAAATCCGCGCTGAAGTCCAGCCGGGCACGATTGCCTTCCACTCGCACCGTCACCGTCCCTGCCGCCTGGTGCCCGCCCGCCCCGACGAACTGCGCGGGTACCCCCTGCCCCATGAGCGGTGGCTGGCCGGCATCCGGTGTGGCGTCGGGGGCAGTCGGAGGGACCGCGCTGCAACCAAGGGTCAAGGCCACCATGCACCACCATTCGCGACGCGACATCAGCAATCTCCTTCCGGAGGTGAACCCAGGTCTTGACCCGGGGGATCGATCGTCAGGAGGCGCAACTCAGCCACCGCCAACGCACCGGTCTGATCGGTGTCCTGCATGACGCCGATGGCCGAGATGGCTGGCGGCGATCGCCCCCAGATCCGGCGATAGTCGGCGTCGGGCGTGGTCATGTGCCCGCGCCAGCGCCCCACCTCACCGGCACCATCCACCCTGATGACATGGATCCGGTCCTTCGACACATGACTGGGCGCGGCATAGCCCGGCGGTTCGGCATTTCCGAAACTGTAGAAGATGATCTTTCCTGACCGCCCCAACAGCGCCCGAGGATTGCCGAAGACCACATAGACCCGGATCGGTGAATCGTCGAGAGACGGGTCGCGCAGGTCTGAAGCGGGCGGCGCCTCGAGGACGCGCCACGACCAGCTTAGCGTGCTGCCGGGTGTCGGCGGGGCCTGCCGAAGATCACGAAACACCCACGCGGCGCGCCCAGCGCCGGAGAGCCGGAACGTCCGTTCCGGTTCCAGCGCCGTGATTTCGAGAAGCGGTGGCTCAACCCCCCGGACGGACTGGACCTGCCACCCGGTCGGCGCCCCGGGCCCGGCGGGTGCGCCTGCCAGTTGCAGCAGGTCGACCGGACCGCCGAGGAATCCAAGCAACATCCATAGCCCGAATACCACCATCCGCCTCCATGCACCGGAGCGTAGTGAAGGGAGAATCTCCAAGACTGTTCTCAAGATACGCCACGAAACGCGCGCCGGTTCCATGGGCAGCAGGCCGGACCCCGGCGGGGTTCGGGGCCCAGTCGCGGAGACGCCCACGGCGCTGGCTGCGGCGGTGGTGGAGCGGACACCGACCACCAGGAGCAGACGAACCGCCATGCGACGTACGGCAAGACTCCCGGGGGGACGGGATCTATCCGAGGCTAGGTGGATATGGGGCAACAAGTTAATGGACCTTGAGAAGGCCGGAAGCGCTAGCAGGAGTCAGGGTGGCCGGTGTTCCGGAGTGTCCATTGAGTAGAGGAGGTGCCCAGGCTAGTCCTGAGTCCTCCGTGGGCCGCGGTGTCAGAGCAGACTGGTGCTTACCCAAGCCGATCGCGAGCCCTCCGCGTGCTGCGGTTTCGCTCGGCCCGCGGGCCTCACCAGCAGGGCTGCCGCTCACCGCCGCCCGCTTCGGGTCCGCGACCGGCCCGGGGGGCAGGAGGGGCAGGGGGCAGAGAATACAGAGACACTCAGAATGGAGTTTTCCATGGTTCGGACACCTATGATGCTGCGCCGCCTAGCCTTGGCAGTACTGGTATCGGTCGCGCCCGCGTGCGGCTCCGGCGCGCCTGTGATCGGCCCCGACCCGGTCGAGGTCCCGCCCGGGCTGGATGTTTCCCTGCCCTTCCCGATTGACCGCGGCGATGACGGCGCCAGCACCCCGGGCAGCTACAAGGGGCTCTGGCTTCGGCTGGTGGACAACGGTTCCCCGACGGTGACGCCGGTAGATGGGATCATCGGGGTGGTGTGCATCGGGATGAGCAATTCCAACCAGGAGTGCGCCGACTTCATCATTCGGCGCAATGCGGAATACTCGGCGGCGATCAACCCGGCGGTGCGGGTGGTCAATTGTGCGGTGGGTGCGCACGCGATCGAGAAGTGGATTGATCCCACCTTTGATGGGACGCTCTGGGACGCATGCATCTCGACCACGCTCGCGGCCGCCGGGGTGCGACTGGACCAGGTGCGGGTCCTCTATCACAAGGCGGCCAACCAGTTCACAACGGCCACCGGCGGAGGGGCACTGCCAACCTATCCCGCAGCGGGAAGTGACTTCGAGAACTTTCATCGCAACCTGGGCCTTTTTGCTGCCCGGGTGAAGGTACGGTTTGCCGCTGTCCAGGCGGTGTACACCAGTTCACGGAGCTATGGCGGGTTCGCTGGTAGCGTGGGACGGGGCGAACCGCTGAGCCATGAGGAAGGGCACGCCCTGAACAAGTGGCTGGCGGAGAATTCCTCCGTGCAGGGAGTCTGGTATGGCTGGGGCCCGTACCTCTGGGCTCCGGATTGTGCATCGACGGTGACGAACAAGAGCGGGACATGCTACAACCGCGCCGACTATGTGTCGGATGGGGTGCATCCGTCCACGCTGGGGCAGGCCAAGGTGAGTGCGATGATCCATTCGCGGTTGTTGAAGGAGAGCTGGTACCGGCGGTAGGCTACAAAAAGACGAGTTGCCACGGATTGCGCGGATTTACACGGATTGTTCGGTTCCTGGGCAGTTTCCCAGTCCCAGGCAGGGTTGTGGGGGGGTGAACAAACCCTTCTCCCGACCCTCCCCTTTCCGTGCGATCGCAAGTAACCCGGCCCCCACACCCCCAAT
>Ga0163153_10002702_pt1 | contig 25053 bp, 21 predicted proteins | sample OliLakLV19MP6IB1_FD_148629 | JGI IMG/M metagenome (GOLD analysis project Ga0163153, IMG submission 148629) | Freshwater microbial mat bacterial communities from Lake Vanda, McMurdo Dry Valleys, Antarctica - Oligotrophic Lake LV.19.MP6.IB-1 | ecosystem: Environmental > Aquatic > Freshwater >...
GGATTACGGCGAGGAGCCGGTAGACCCCAAGCCGCGCCGCCCGGTCGCCGCCAAGCCGCTGCGCTCGGCCGTGCCGCTCAACAGCGCCGTGGGCGTCGAAGCGCCGCTGACCGTGCTCAACGGCGTCGGGCCAGAGACAGCCAAACTGTTCGAGAAGCTTGAGATCTTCAGCCTGCACGACCTGCTGCTGCACTTCCCGCGCCGCTACGACGACTACTCGCGCATGAAGACCATCAACCACCTGGAGCTGGGTGAGGAGTGCAGCGTCATCGGCACCGTGTGGGAGGCCACGCTGCGGCCCATTCGCGGCGGCCGGCAGAAGATGCTCAAGGTCATCCTCTCCGACCCGACCGGCTCGCTGGAAGTCACCTTCTTCAACCAGGAGTGGCTCGCCAAGCAGCTTACGCCCGGCCGCCAAATCGTCATCTCCGGCCGCATTGACCAGTACATGGGCCGCCTGGTCATCGTCCCCGACGAGTGGGAAGACGTGGACCGCGAGCTACTCAGCACCGGCCGGATTGTGCCGGTCTATCGCGCCACGGCCGACCTCAAGCAGAAGAACATCCGCAAGGCCAGTTCGCAGGTCATCTCGTATTGGTCCGCTAAGGAAGCCGACCCGCTGCCGCCGGCCGTCATCGCCAGCGCCGCCATCGTGCCCTACGGCGAGGCGCTGTCGCAGATTCACTTTCCCGACACGCGCGAGAAGCTGGCCGACGCCCAGCACCGGCTGGCCTTTGACGAACTGCTGCTGCTGCAACTCGGCGCGCTGCGCCAGCGCCGCGACTGGCAGGCCCACAACGGCCGGCCGCTGGTCGTAGCCGACGCCTGGCTGCCGGAGTTTGTCGGCACCCTGCCCTACGCCCTCACCGGCGCGCAGGCGCGGGCGCTGGCCGAAATCCGCGCCGACCTAGCGCGAGATATCCCCATGAACCGCCTGCTGCAAGGCGACGTCGGCTCGGGCAAGACCGCCGTGGCCGCCGTGGCGATGGCGATCACCATTCAGTCCGGCGCGCAGGCGGCCATCATGGCCCCCACCAGCATCCTGGCCGAGCAGCACTACCGCACGCTGCTCAAGCTGCTGGCCCCGGTGGTCGGCGGGCCGGAGGCGGCCGAGCAGAGCGTGCGGCTGCTGCAAGGCGCGACTACCGCGCTCGAAAAACAGACCATCTATGACGGGCTGCGCTCCGGCGCGATCAAGGCCGTCATCGGCACGCACGCGCTGATCGAGGCCCCAGTGGAGTTTGCCGACCTGGGCCTGGTGATTGTGGACGAGCAGCACCGCTTCGGCGTGGCCCAGCGCGCGGCGCTGCGCGGCAAGGGCGGCAATCCACATCTCCTGGTGATGACGGCCACGCCCATCCCGCGCTCGCTGTGCCTGACGGTCTACGGCGACCTCGACCTGACCGTGCTAGACGAGATGCCGCCCGGCCGCCAGCCGATCACGACGCACCTGCTGACGGCCAAGGAGCGCGAGCGCGGCTACGCCTTCATCCGTTCCCAACTGGCGCACGGCCGGCAAGCCTTTCTGATCTTCCCGCTGGTGGAGGAGAGCGACAAGATTGACGCCAAGGCCGCCGTGGCCGAGCACACCCGGCTGCAAGCCGAAATCTTCCACGACTACAAGCTCGGCCTGCTGCACGGCCGGATGCGGCCGGACGAGAAGGACGCCGTGATGACGGCCTTCCGCGCGGGCGAGTACGATGTGCTCGTCTCGACCTCGGTGGTGGAGGTGGGCGTAGACGTGCCCAACGCCACCGTGATCCTGATTGACGGGGCCAACCGCTTCGGCCTGGCGCAGTTGCACCAGTTCCGGGGCCGCGTCGGGCGCGGCGAGCACGCCTCTTTGTGCCTGCTCGTCTCGGACGCCCCCCAGGCCCAGGCCGACACCCGGCTGCAAATCATGGAACAGTCGCAGGACGGGTTTGTGCTGGCCCAAAAAGACCTGGACCTGCGCGGCCCGGGCGACTTCTTGGGCACGCGGCAGGCCGGGTTGGCGACGCTGCACATGGCGCGCCTGAGCGACCTGGCGACGGTCGAGAAGGCCCGGCGCGTGGCGGGCGAAATCTTTGCCAGCGACCCCGACCTGCAAGCGCCCGCGCACCAGGCCCTGGCCGCGCGGCTGGCGCTGTTCTGGCAGCCGGGCGCGGGCGACGCCAGCTAAGGAGCAGCGGTGGGCATCAAAGCAGTCTATCCGGGCACGTTCGACCCAATTCATTACGGCCACGAAGACATCCTGCGGCGCGCGGCCAACCTGTTCGATGAGCTGATCATCGGCGTGTACGACAAGCCGCTCAAGTCGCTGCTGTTCACGCCAGAGGAGCGGCTGGCGCTGGTGCGCACCTCAGTGGCCGGCATGGGCCGCAGCAACATCGCGGTGGCGGGCTACAGCGGGCTGACGGTAGACTTCTGCCGCTCGGTCGGCGCGTCGGTCATGGTGCGCGGGCTGCGCGTGTTCTCGGACTTCGAGCACGAGTTCCGCATCGCCCTCGCCAATCACCGGCTGGCCCCCGACATCGAGAGCCTGCCGTTCATCACCAGCGAGCGCCACACCTTTCTCAGCTCCACCTCCGTGCGCGAGATCGCCTCGCTTGGCGGCGACGTCAGTTCGATGGTGCCGCCGCACGTCGAGGCGGCCCTGAAGCGGCGCTTCGTGGAGCTAGGCGACGACGGCGGCAAAGTGGTGCCGATGACGTCGCTGCGGGATTAGGCAGCAGGGCGCGGGCACCTGCACTGCTTTTGGCCGCAGCCGTTTTGGGCCAGCCGCCACTTTTTTCACGCTGCCTTCCCAGCCGGCGGAGGCCGGCTTCGCGATGTCTTGCTGCGGTTTCAACCGCCCCAGCGGAATTGCATTCTCGCCGTACATCGTGTATCTTAGGCCATTAAGTTTGGCCTTGAAGCGCAGCGTGATCCCCGCCGACTGGGGGAGGTAGACATGGACATCTTGCATTTAGTAGACCGCCTGGAAGAAGTCTTCAATTCGGGGACGGCGATTCCCCTCAGCCACAAGCTGATGGTGGACGAGGACCGCGTGCTGGAGATCATTGACCAGATGCGCGTCTCGATCCCCGAGGAAGTCAAGAAGTCACAGCAGGTGCTGGCCCAGCGCGACCGCATCCTGGCCCAGGCCCAAGAAGAAGCGGCCCGCACGGTGAATATCGCCAAAGAGAAGAGCGAGCAAATGCTGGGGCGCGAGGCGATGGTGCAGCAGGCCCAGGCCAAGGCCGAGCAGATTCTCGTGGCCGCGCGCGGCGACGCCGAGCAAATCCGCGCCGAGGCCGATGACTACACGCTGGACGTGCTCACCAAGCTGGAAGCCGAGTTGGTCAAGTCGCTGACGCAGGCCCGCAACGGCATCGCCCGGCTGCGCGCCGAAGCGCCCGTCACCGAGCCGGCCGCCACCAACTAGCGCTAGCCGCCCGCCTGCCCCATTCCGTTCACCCCAGACGCGCCCCACCGGGCGCGTCTTGCTTTAGTCTATTCGAGGCCAGCCGCGCCGCGCACGCGCAGATTATTTAGGCTCCCCTAACTCAAACCTACACGCTGGGCTATTGATTTTCACACCGCGCCCTCTATAATCTACGCAATTCTATGCCTGCCGGCCCATGAGGTCCAACAACCCAACATGCTGCCCCTTTCCGTCCGCCTGCGCGAAGGCACCAAAGTCTCGCACCGCCTGGCCGAAACCACCCCCTTCATCCGCGAGTTCTTTGCCGGCCGCCTGACGGTCGAGAGCTATCGCACCTTTCTGGTGCAACTGCGCCACGTCTACGCCGCCCTGGAAGCACACTTGGAAGCGCAGCGCGCCCACCCCATCCTGGGGCAGTTCTACATGCCCGAGCTGCACCGCGTGGCCGCTCTGGTACAAGACTTGACTCACTACTTTGGGGATGACACTTGGCGCGCCCTGCCCCCGCACCCGGCCACCGCGCGCTATGTGCAGCGGCTCGACGACCTGGCCGAGCAGCGCCCCGGCGAACTGGTGGCCCACCACTACACCCGCTACCTGGGCGACCTGTCCGGCGGGCAGGCGCTCAAGCGCATCGTCGCCAAGATGTTTCCCGACCCGGCCGGCGCCGGGCTGGCGTTCTACGACTTCCCCGCCATTCCCGACCACGGCCAATTCAAAGGCGCCTACCGCGCCCGGCTGGACGCCCTGGCCCTGGACGAGGCCGCCGGCCAGGCCCTGGTGGACGAGGCCAATTGCGCCTTCGAGCTAAACCGGGGCGTGTTCGCCGGCATGATGGCGACCATGGCCGCCAACACCGGGGCCGCCTGAGGGGCGCGGGCGCGAGGCACGTTTCACTTTGCCTTGACAGCCGCCGCCCGGCCCTTTATAATTCCACCCGTCGCCTGCCGGACGTTTCGGCAGGCATTACTTTGCTCAGTGCCAGGATCGTAAAGGAACCACCATGCCTCCGCATCCCAAACGCAAGCACTCCAAGGGCCGCCGCGACCGCCGTCGCGCCCACGACGCGCTGACGCCCGCGCCCCTGGTCGCCTGCCGCAATTGTGGCGAAATGCGCCCGCAGCACACGGTCTGCCCCAACTGCGGCCATTATGAGGGCAAAGAAGTCATTGCCGTCAAGAAGGACGAGAAGGGCTAAGGCCCGCTCGTTGGGTTGGGTGGGCGTGTTAACACCGGCCCGCCGCCGATTGCAGCATCAAGGCCGTTCATCGCGGCCTTTTTGTTTCTACCCAGAATCGCCCCACAGAGGTTGCCATGCTCGACCCACACACCACCGCCTTCGTCTTCCCCGGCCAGGGTTCGCAATTTGTGGGCATGGGCCAGGCCCTGGCCCAGTCGTCGGCCGCCGCCCGCGCCGTCTTTGAGGAGGCGGATGACGTCCTCGGCTTCAAGCTCTCGCAGTTGTGCTGGGAGGGGCCGGACGACGCGCTGAACGACACCCTCAACACCCAGCCCGCTCTGCTGGCCGTCTCCATCGCCGCGCTGCGGGCGCTGCACGAGCGGCTGGGCGACTTCTCCGCGCGCCTGGTGGCCGGGCACTCGCTGGGCGAGATTTCCGCGCTGGTGGCGGCCGATGCGATGGAGCTAGACGAAGGGCTGATGCTGGTGCGCAAACGCGGCGAGCTGATGAAGGCCGCCGGCGAGCGCACCCCCGGCGGCATGGCGGCCATCCTCGCGCTGGACGCGCCGGCGCTGATGGAGATTTGCGCCGAGGCCCGCGCCCTGACCGGCGGCGTGGTGCAGGTGGCGAACGACAACTGCCCCGGCCAGGTGGTGATCTCTGGCGAACTGGCCGCGCTGGAAAAGGCGATGGAACTGGCGAAGGCCCAGGGCGGGCGGCCGCGGCGGCTGCCGGTCTCGATTGCGGCCCACTCACCGCTGATGCTGTCGGCCGTGCCGGAGTTTACGCGGGCGGTGGAGGCGGTGCCGTTTATCAGCCCCCTGCCCGAATTGGTCGCCAACGTGACCGCCGCGCCCATGAGCGACCCCAACGACCTGCGCGTTGAGCTGCCCGCCCAACTGACCTCGCCCGTGCGCTGGACCGAGACGGTGCGCTACATGATCGCAGCCGGCGTCACCACCTTTGTGGAAGTGGGCGCGAAGGACGTGCTCACCGCCCTGCTCAAGCGCATTGACCCGAACGTCACCGGCCTGACCCTCGGCACGCCCGAGGGCCTCGACGCCCTGGCCGCGCGCTAACAGCCAAGTCCATTTCAGTTTGCGGCTTTGCCTAAATACCTCTATACCACTGTCATTCCGAACCCCCGCTCGCTGCACTGTAGTAACGCAGCGTGTATCGCGGGGTGAGGAATCCCACCCTGGCTAATTCCGATTCCTAAGGCCACAACCTAGCGCATTGGAACCAAAAAAGCGGGGCCGGTCACCATAGTGACCGGCCCCGCTTTTGTTTTCGTTAGCACCGCCCAGTGGCAACTAATCCTCCGCTGCACTCATATAGTCTCGTGCTAGTTTGCATCCTCGACGCCGGCCATCTAGGCACACCTGTCCTACCTTTTTCTCTTTCTCTTTCTTTTTCTTTCCTTCTCTCCCGCTGGCTCCCCCTACCCCGCGCGCTTCAACCGCCGCACCACCTCCCAAATGCGCTCGGCCAGCCGCTGCTCCGGCGGCGCGGGCCGGTAAGCGGCCTGCTCGGCGGCGGCCGTCACTTCATCCCAGGCGGGTTGATCCACGCGGCGCGCAAACTCACGCACCGTCTCCGCACCAGCCCGGCGGCGGCGCAAGCGCTGCTGCCCGGCCTGGTAAGCGGCCAAAATCCGGCGGCGTTGGCGGTCGCCGTCCAGCGCCGAGAAGCCGGCCGGTGGTGCCGGCCGCAAGCGCCAGGCGCGCACGAACAGCCACACAGCTCCGAGCACCATCACCAGCGCCGCCAGCAGCAGCAGCGGCCACAGCGCCACCCCGAACAATGCCTGCGCGGCGGCGGCCACCGCCCCCAACGGCAAGTCCGGCAGCCCCTGCAAGGTGCTGGAGAACAGCCAGCGCTGCACCGGCGCGGTGTAGGGCGAGGGCGTCCAGCCGGGCGTGGCATCGAACGGCACCCAGCCGTAGCCGGGAAAGTAGACCTCGGTCCAGGCGTGGGCGTCGTTGGAGCGCACGGTGTAGTAGCCCGACAGCGCGCTGTACTCGCCCGCGCCATAGCCGGCCACCAACCGGGTGGGGATGCCCAAACTGCGCAGCAGCACGGCGTGGGCGGTGGCAAATTGCTCGCACACCCCGCGCTGATCTACAAACAGAAAGTTGTCCACCGTCTCGCTGCCCGGCGGCTGCGGCGGTGGGTAGAGTTCATACGGAATGGTCAGCAGGTAGTCGCGGATCGCCACGGCCTTGTCATAAGCGGTCGGCGCGTTGGCGGTCAGCGACTGGGCCAGCGTTCGCACGCGCTCCGAGATGTTGTCGGGCAGTTGCAAATAGGCGGCGCGCACGGCGGCCGGGTAGTCGTCGCCGGCGGCGCGCAGGGCGGCCTCGGCAAAGTTCGGGCGGCGCGAGACGATGGTGTACGTCGTGCCGGCCTTCATCGCTTCGCCCACCCGCAGCCCGTCGCCGGCGTCGAGCACCAGCGAGGCGGTGTTCAGGTAGGCCTCTGTGGGGCGGTAGGCGGCGAACACCAGGTTGGGCTGGTCGGTGACGAGGTAGAAGGTCTGCACCACCTCCTCGCCCTCGGCCTGTGTGTCGCTGGGGACCGCGTAGTAGATGCCTTGCCCGCCGGTCGTGAGCGAGAGTGTGCCCTCGTCGGCCTGCCGCCAGGCGCTGCCGGTGTAGGTGTCGTAGGAGTGGCTGCGCCAATAGCTCCAGGCCGGCGAGCGCACGTACATCACCACGCGGTCGCTCAGGCCGCCGCGATAGCTCAGATCAAGCTGGCTGTCGAAGCCATAATAATAGTCGCCCGTGGCGTTAGACCAGCCGTTGATCTGCACCAGCGGCAGAGCCGGGTTGACGATGCGCGAGGTCGGGCCAGAGGGGATGGGCAGGTCGAGCGAGAAGGGCGGGATGACGGGCCGCCCGGCGAAGTGGGGCGTGAGGCCAAACACGGCCGCCGTGGCGACCGCCAGCGCACCGGCAAACCCAAGGGCCGGCGTCAGCCCGCGCGCCGGGCGCGTCGCCGCCGCCGAATCACCCGCCAGCGGCGCGGCGGGCCAGCGCAGTCGCGCCCGGCCCCGGCCGTCGGCCAGCTCGGCCGCGTAGAACACGGCCAGCACCAGGCCCACATACGCCAGGCCGAACAGGCCAAAGCCGGCGTCGCGGGCGAGCGTGGCGGCCACGTACAGCGTCAGCAGGCTCATGCCGAGCGAGGCGAACAGGTTGCGGCGCGTGCGCAGGTCGAAGCTGGTGATGGCCTGCGCGAACAGCGCGAACTCGGCTTGCGGCAGCGCGCCCGCAGCGAACAGCCGGGCGCACATCAGCGCCAGCGCCAGGTGCAGCGCCACGAACACGGCCAGCCGCACCCAGCCGGAGGCCTGGGGCCGCGCCGCCGCGCGCCAACTGTAGTAGTGCCCGGCGGCCAGCCCCAGCGCCGCCAGCAGCACCGGCCCCCACACCAGCGCCACCCAACCCAGCGCCAGCATGGGCGGCAGCGCAGCGGCGGCGGCCAACAGGCGCAGGCGGCCCGAAAGCTCGGCCGGCGGCGGCGGGCGGCGAGGCCCTTTACGCCTCATGCGGCGGCCTCTGTGGCGACGCTGGCTTCTCCAGTCACGAGCACGCGTTCCCAATCTGGGGCCGCGCCGATCAGGCGCACGGCCACGCCCCCGGCCGCCAACTCGCCCGCCACGCGCCGCACTTCAATGCCCAGCCCTCGGTCGCCGGTGAAAGGCATGGGGTCCACCAGCACGGCCAACACCGCCAGCCCGCGCCGCTGCAAGTTCACTAGCGGGGCCACAGCCTCCGGGTCGGGCGCGGGCAGCACGGCCGCCACGAACGCGCCAGGCGTGGCCGACACCTGCCGCAGCGCGTCGGCCAGCGCGTCGTCGCCCTCGGCCTCGACGCGCGCCAGGTAACTCAGCAGCGCCCACTGGCTGAGCGCCCCCACCGGCGCGGGCCAGCGGCGGCTGTTGGTCAGCAGGCGCACCGGCAGGCCGCGTTCGTGGGCGTGACGCGCCAGGCTGGCGGCCAACTTAATGCCCAACTCCAGCGTGTTGTCGTCCGCGCCGCCCAGACAAGCGGCGCGCCGTAGGTCCAGCGCCAGCGTCAGCGCGGGTTGCTGCTCTTCGGCGAACTCCTTGACGATCAGCCGCCCGGCGCGGGCGGTGGTGCGCCAATGCACATGGCGCGGCGGGTCGCCGGGCCGATACTCGCGCACGCTCAAGAACTCGCCGCCCGTTCCGGCTTGGGCCAGGCTGGTTTCCACGGCCGGCTGCCGGTCGAACAAATCCAGCCGGGCCAGCGGGCGCGTCTCGGGAAAGACCAGCAGACCGTCCGGCCCATCCACCGGCGCGACTCGCGTGGCCGACCACAAGCCGAAGGGGGCCTGCGTGGCGAGTGGTGTGGGGCCAAACGTGAACCAGCCGCGCCGCGCGCAGGTGACGGTATAGCGCAGCGTGGCTGCCTGTCCGCCGGACAGGTAGTTGATAAAAAAGGGTTGATTGCGGTCGGCCGCCGGGGCCGGGGGGCAGGTGTCGGCGCCGGTCAGTTGCAGCGCGGGCAGCCGGCCGGCGTTGTGGATCGTCAGCGTGAGCTGCAGCTCATCGCCGACGGCCGGGTTAAGGTCGGCGTACTCGGCCGACCCGTCTACTCCGAGGGCCGAGCCGTTGACGCGCCGCGCCAGCCGCAGCCGCCGCAACATGCGGCCGGGAATGCCAAAGGTACACAGCCACAGGGCGGCGGCCAGCGCGCTAAAAACGTACAGCCAGCCGACCTGGGTTTGGTTGGCGAAGACGTAGAGGCCGAGGGCGATAGCGGCGACGGCCCAACCGCGCGGAGTGGGCTTCATGGCGCGTGACGGGTGAACCACGCCGCCCCGGCGGCTACTCCCAGCGGCCGAGGAAGAACAGCACCACCGCGCCGACGATCATGCCGCCCAGAAAGGCCACCGGCTGCTCGATGCCGGAGAAGGCCACCAGCAGGCCGCCGATGAAAGCGCCCGCCAGCGACCGCCCCCACCAACTGCGAATGATTTTTTGCCACGAGATTCTTTGCATAAGTTATACCGGAACTCGCACTGTGTCTAACACCGCCTGCACGGCGGCGTGCGCGGCGGCCAGGCCGCGGCTGCGCGTGAGCAGGCGATGGCCCATGACGGCCGCCGCGACCGTCTTCACATCGTCGGGGGTGACAAAATCGCGCCCGGCCAGCAGCGCCACGGCCTGAGCGGCGCGCTGCACCGCCACCCCGCCGCGCGGGCTGACGCCCAAGATCACATCTGGGTGGACGCGCGTCGCGCCCACCAGCCGGACGATGTATTCCTTCACCGGCCGCGCCACGGCCACGGCCAGCGCCGCCGATTGCAATTGCAGCACATCGGCCAGCGACAGCACCGGCTGCACCGCGTCCAGCGGGTTGGCGTGCTCCTCACGCTCCAAGATCAGCACCTCGGCCGCCTCGCCCGGATAGCCCAGCGTGAGCGAGAACAAGAAGCGGTCGAGCTGGGCCTCCGGCAGCGGAAAGGTGCCGATGGTCTCAATCGGATTTTGAGTAGCGATGACGAAGAAGGGTTGGCCCAGCGGGCGCGTGACGCCGTCGCTGGTCACCTGGCCCTCCGCCAGCGCTTCGAGCAGGCTCGACTGCGTGCGCGGCGTGGCGCGGTTGATCTCATCCACCAGCACCACGTGCGCGAACAGCGGGCCGGGCACGAACGAAAACTCCTGCCGGCGTTGGTCAAAAATGCTGCTGCCGGTCACGTCGCTGGGCAGCAGGTCGGGCGTGCACTGCACGCGCTTGAAGTCGGCCGCCAGCGACTTCGCCAACGCCTTCGCCACCAGCGTCTTGCCGATGCCGGGCACGTCTTCGAGCAGCAGGTGGCCGCGCGCCACTAGCGCCGCCAAAATCAGGCGCAGCTTGGCCGGCTCGACGACGGCCGCCGCCTGCACGCTCGCGGCCAGGCGGGCCAGCAGCACGGCGGGGCCCGCGCAGGCTACCTCATCAGTGGTGGGACGCACGGCGACCATAGGGCAATTCTAACACGGCCCAGCGTGAGGCCGGCGGGCAGCGAGCACTTGTCACGCGTTAATTACGAGAAAGAGAACGAATCGTTCACAAAAACGGAGGGGAGAAAAACCATCGGCCACGAATCGCTTCGCGTGAATTTCACGAATGGGTGAGTGGGAGCAACGCGGCTGCCCTTGAGGCGGGCCGACTACAACCCAGAAGAGATTCTGAAAGTGCGGTGTTGAAATAGTCACCCATCCCACGCGGGGGAGGGGCCGGGGGTGAGGTCTCCCGCCCATGCCTGTTCGGGCAGGATTGCCAGCGCGCAGGCGGGGCGTTATCATGCGCGCTGGGCAGACGGCGGTATGTGTGACCGATTGAGAAGGCTGAGGCAGCAGGCTATGGTTGAAGAGCAGCGGTTGATCTTTGTGGGGGCGCACCCCGACGACGAGTCGTTTGGGCTGGGCGGCACGCTGGCGCGGTATGCGCTGGCCGGGGCCAAGGTATATTACGCCTGCGCCACGCGCGGTGAGGTGGGCGACGTGGCGGCCGAGTTTATGACCGGCCACGCCACGGTCGGCGACCTGCGCTGGGCGGAGATGACCTGCGCCGCCACGGCCCTGGGCCTGACCGACGTCATCCACCTGGGCTACCGCGACTCGGGCATGCCCGGCTCGCCCGACAACACCGCGCCCGGCGCGCTGGCCGCCGCCACGCTGGCGCACGCCACCGAGCAAGTGGTCAAGGTGCTGCGCGCGCTGCGCCCGCAGGTGGTGATTACGTTCGACCCCATCGGCGGCTACCGGCACCCCGATCACATCGCCATCCACACCGCCACGGTCAAGGCCTTTCACGCGGCCGGCGACGCGGCGCAGTTTCCCGAGGCCGGGCCGGCCTATCAGCCGCAGAAGCTCTACTATCAGACCTTTCCGAAGGGGATGCTCAAGTTGGCGGTGCACCTGCTGCCCTTCTTCGGCCGCGACCCGAGCAAGTTCGGCAACAACGGCGACATTGACCTGCGCGACCTGGCCGCAGTCGAGTTTCCCATTCACGCGCAGATTGCCATCAGCGCTGCCGCCGCCCGCGCCAAGCAAGCGGCCGCAGAGTGTCACCGCAGCCAAATGGCGGGCGGGCCGGCGGCGCGCGGGTTGCTGGGGTTCCTGGGCCGCCTGGCGCAGCGGCAGGAAGTCTACATGCGCGCCTATCCGCCGGTAGCCGCCGGCGAGCCGCGTGAGAGTGATTTGTTTGCGGGGGTGAAAGCGTGAGCCGCCGCTAGTCCAGCGGGCGCTTGTCAATGCGGAAGGTGCAGGTCGGCGCGCCGGCCGCGTGGCACTCGATCTCTTCTACTTTGAAGCGCCGCCCGCCCGAGGCCCAGAACAGGGCCTCTTCCAGCAGGCCGCCGGCCAGGTGGCAGCAAGGCTCGTCGGACTGGCGCTGCCAACACACCGGGCAGCGTTCGATCACCCAGAAGTGTACGCCGTCGCCCTCGGTGAGCTTGACCACCTGATCGGTAAACTGGTTGAACAGGCGGGCAAAGACATCCAGGCCCAAGCGGAACTTCATGCCCAGCGGCATGAGGCGCAGCGGCAGATCGGCGATCCCGAGCACCGGGTCAAAATCCTTCAAGCCCAGGCCGAGCGTGCCGCGCCCGATGCGCACATTGCGCAGGCGGCCGGCGCGCACGCCAAACACCTGCTCGGTGGCGGCTTGCAGCGCGCTCACGTCCTCAAACGGAAAGCGCTTGTCAAAATTGTTCAGCGGCAGCGTGCCGATTAAGCGCTCCAGGCCGGCCGCTTGCAGCACTTCGAGGAACGACTGCGGGCCGAGTTCCTGCTTCATGGATTGCAGGATGATCCGGCCCATGCGGTTAGGGTAGAAGAAATTAGTCGGAGGCGGCGTGTCAGTCATACTGGTTCAGGATTATAAGCGCCCGCCTGCGAACGGACAATACCGCCGCCACCCGGGGTGCATTTCCAAATGGTGGCCGTTTCGGGAAAAATGACCAGGGGGCGTTCAACGTCGCGGCGGGTTCTCATCGCAAGTTGTACTTGTGAAAGCATTTATCTGACCGATACCAAGATTTTCAGACCGGGGTGGGCTTGCCCACCCCGGTCTGAAAATTTTGGTGGCTGGCCCAAAACGGCTGCGGCCAAAAACTGCGAATGCCGCCCGCGCCCTGCTAGGTGACGATGACGACCAGCACCTCGCGCGGGCCATGGACGCCGACGGTCAGCGTCATCTCAATATCCCCGGTGCGGCTGGGGCCGGAGATGAGCACCAGGTTGCTGGCCGAGTTCAGGTCGGCCCCGGCCGCCGGCCCCTGCGCCGCCAGCCAGGCCGCCCACGAAGCGTAAAACTGGTCAGGCGTCACCAGGGCCACGTGTACCTCCACCGACAGCGAGGCCAGGCGCGGACGCCCGGCCCCGGCCCGCAGCGCCAGCGTGGCCGTCTGCGCGAACACCGCCTCCGCCCCCGTCAGCCCAAATCTGATCTGCTCCCACTGCGCCAGGGCCGCATTGCGCTCGGCCGCCGGGCGGGGCAGCGCCCCCTGCTCCACCGTAATGCCCTGCGCCCGCAGCGCGTCCAGCACGCCGGGCACCGGCAGGAACGCTTGATCCCAACTCAGGACTTGGGTCAGGCCCCGCGCGCGCAGTTGGCCGAGCAGCCAATCGGCCACCTCTGCGGCCGGCAGCGCCTGCACCGCGCCGGACAGGGCTTCGAGCGCCATTTTGAAATCCGCCATTAGCGGGGCGACATCGGCGGCGGGCGGCTCCGGCTCTGGTGCGGGCGGCGGCACGTGCAGCGTCAGCGGGATCACATCGTCGGCGGCGTGCGGCGGCGCGGCGACGATCTGGGGCCGGGCCTTCAGCGACTGGCGAATCGTTGCCAGCGTTTGAGTGCGTGACTTGGTACTACCACTCACGCTCACACCCCGCCCTTCGTCTTCTGCTTGGCGGCCCAGCGCTGCCGGAACGACTGCGCCGCGAACGGCGGAAAGTCGCGCCGGTCGGTCCAGGCGTTGAGCGGCGGCGGCAGCTTCTTGAGCCAACCGCCGCGCCCCAACAGCCGCGTGCCGACCGCCGCCACGCGCTGGGCCAACTGGTAGCGCCCGGTGCCGCGCATTACCCAGGCATACGCCGTCAGGCCGAGCTTGAGCCAGGCGGGCGGCTTGCCGGCCTGCACATGCTGGCCGCGCACCGCCAGCAGCATCGTGGGGATGTCAATCCGCACCGGGCACACGTCGCGGCACGCGCCGCATAGCGAGCTGGCGTTCGCCAGTTGGCTGAACTCGGTGCCGAACAACCCGGCCGACACCACCGCCCCAATCGGCCCACTGTAGGGCGAGCCGTAGGCATGGCCGCCGATCTCGGCGAACACCGGGCAGACGTTCAGGCACGCGCCGCAGCGGATGCACATCAGCGCCTCGGCCAGTTCCCCGCCCAGCATGGCCGCGCGGCCGTTATCCACCAGCACCACGTGCAGTTCGTCCGGGCCGTCGGGTTCGTCCGGGCGGCGCGGGCCAGAGATCATCGAGGTATACGAGGTTAGCGTTTGGGCGGTGGCCGAGCGCGGCAGCAGCCGCAGCATCACTTCCAGGTCGGCCAGGGTCGGCACCAGGCGTTCGAGGCCCATCAGCGCGATGTGCATGGCCGGCACGGTCGAGCACAACCGCCCGTTGCCCTCGTTCGTCACCAGCGCCAGCGTGCCGGTGGCGGCCACGCCGAAGTTCACGCCGGTGAGGCCCACATCGGCGTTAAAGAACACCCGCCGCAGCTCCGCCCGCGCCACCGCCGTCATCGTGCCCACATCCAGCGTAGGCGGCATGGCGAAGCGCTCTTGAAACAGAGTCGAGACTTCCTCGCGCCGCAGGTGCACGGCCGGGGTGATGATGTGCGCCGGCGTCTCGCCGCGCAGTTGCACGATAAACTCGCCCAGGTCGGTTTCCACCGGGCGCATGCCCGCCTCTTCAAAGGCGTGGTTGAGGTGGATTTCCTCGCTGACCATGCTCTTGCCCTTGGCGATGACGGGCGGGCCGGTGCGGCCGGGGGGGCGGCGGGCCACGGCCTGGCGCACCAGATCAAGCACGATGGCGCGGGCCTCGGCCGCGTCGGCGGCCCAATGCACCTGCCCGCCGTTGCGCTCCACGTTGGCCGCGAACTGTTCGAGATAGGTATCGAGGTGTTGGAGCACATCCAGCCGGATGGCGCGGCCGTGGTCACGCACGGCTTCGGCGTTGGGCAGACCGGCGAAGGCCCCGTTGCGGCCGGCCAGGCGGCGCTCGGCGTTGCGGTCGAGCGCGAGCTGCAAGATCGGATTGTGCAGCGCGCTGACGATGCGGTCGTGAAAGGCCGCGGCCGTTTGCGGTTCGGCGGTATGGGCGGGCGGGAAGTCGAGGTTCACCGGCGGCCCATGCGCCGCAGCGGGCGGACGAGGGGGAGGGGTAGACCAACGATACACATGCGCAAGGCGACTCCTAATGGCGTTGGCCGGTCCAATCCGCGCCCCGCCCTAGCTTTTTCTCTTTCTCTTTCTTTGCCTTTGTCTTTCCCGCTTTGCCTCATCCTTGCGCCAGCACTTCGGCCAAATGCAGACAGCGCACCGGCGCCTGATCGCGGCGCAGCCCGCCTTCCAGGTGCATGAGACAGCTCATGTCGCAACTGACCAGCGTGCCGGCCTCGGTGGCGCGCACGTTCGACAGTTTCTTGTCGAGCATGGCCGACGACACCTCGCCGTGCTTGACCGCAAACAGCCCGCCGAAGCCGCAGCATTCGTCGGCGTGCGGCAGCGGCACCACTTCTGCCCCCGGCACGGCCGCCAGCAGCGTCTGCCCGGCCGCGCCCAGGCCCAGCCCGCGCGTCAGGTGGCAGGCGGTGTGGAACGTGGCCCGCCCTGCAAAGTGGCTGGCCGCGCCCACGGCGGCCGGGTCTACGCCGAGGGCCTCGGTCAGGAACTGTGAGAACTCATAGGTGCGGGCGGCCAGCGCCTGCGCCCGCTTGAAGTTGACCGGGTCATCGCGCAGCAGGTCGGGGTAGCCGTGAATAATCATGGCCGCGCACGAGCCGGAGGGCGTGACGATGGGCGCGGGCGACGGCTCGAACACGTCCAGGAAGCGCAGCGCCAGGTCACGCGCCTCGGGCCGGAAGCCGGCGTTGTAACCCGGCTGGCCGCAGCAGGTCTGCGCCGCCGGAAAGTCCACCGCCACGCCCAGGCGTTCGAGCACCGCCACGGTAGCCTCGCCCACTTGTGGAAAGAGCGAATCAATAATGCAAGTGATGAAGAGTTGAACGCGCGGAATGTTGGGCACATCGGCGATTATAACGCCGAAGGACGCGCCCACACAACCCGCGCGGCGGCGCGCACCGGTGGCCGCCCGGGCACCGCAAACGCTGGGGTACAATGTTCTCGGAAACTCAACCGTGGCGAACCTAGACGGCTTTTTTACTCTCAACCACGACCTGATCCTGTTCGCCTACGGGTTAGCATTCTTTACCCTCGGGTTGGCCATTGCGCTGCATTCGCGCCAGCATTCGCGGCTCCAGTTGGCCCGCAGCCTCTCGTGGCTGGCCGCGTTTGGCTTTACCCACAGCCTCAACGAGTGGGGTGACCTGTTCATCCCGCTTCAGGCCGAGTATCTCCGTCCCCCGGCCGTGGTAGCGCTGCTCATCGTCCAATTGCTGCTGCTGGGCGTGTCCTTCGCCTGTCTCATGGAATTTGGCATCACACTTCTACGCCCAGCCGGCCGCTGGCGCTGGCTGCATAGCCTGTCCGTAGGACTTCTGATCGCCTGGCTGCTGGTCATTTTCTTCGTCACATTACCGTTTACGCCTGACCTCACTACTTGGCACCACACCGCCAACGCCCTGGCGCGGTATGCCATCGCTTTGCCGGGCGGTCTGGTGGCCGCCTGGGGCCTCCGCCAAGAGACATTCCACCGCATTGCGCCGCTGCAAGTTCCCCACATTGTCCGCACGCTGCGCCTGGCAGGCCTCTGCCTGGTGGCCTATGCCTTCTTGGCCGGCCTGGTGACCCTGCCCGTGCCCTTCTTCCCCGGCTCGGTGCTCAACGCGGTCACTTTCAGCCAAACCTTCGGCGTACCGGTCGTAGTCCTGCGCGCGCTGGTGGGCTTGCTGCTATCCGTGACCGTCATGCGGGCCTTGGAAGTGTTCGACCTGGAAATAGCGCGCCGGATAGAAACCATGGAGCAGCAGCAGATCCTGCTGGCCGAGCGCGAGCGCCTGGCCCGCGAGCTGCATGACGGCGCAGTGCAGAACGTGTATTCCGTCGGGCTGATGGTCGATTCAGCGCAGCGGCTGGCCGACCCCGGCAGCCCCGTGGCTGAGCGGCTGATCACCGCGCGCACCGTGTTAGATCAAACGATGACAGAGCTGCGCCGCAATTTGGGTGAGCTCCGTGGCGCACCAGCCGCGAGTAAGGCCGAGCCGCTCGCGCAGGCGCTCCAGCGGCTGACGGCCGACCCACGGGTGGGCGCACTAACCGACGTGTCGCTCGAATTGGCCTTGGACGCCACCGACACGCTGTCACCCGAGCGCAGCAACCACGTGCTGGCGATCGCCAGCGAGGCGCTGGCCAACGCCATCCGCCATGGGCGCGCCACGCGCGTGCAGGTCCGGGTCGAACACTCTGCCCAGCGCCTGCACATGCAGATTTGGGACAACGGCATGGGGGGTGCGGCTGAGACCAGTCGGGGCCACGGGCTGCGCAACATGCGCGACCGGGCCCGCCTGCTGGGTGGTGAACTCAAGCTGCACAGCCCGTCCGGCACAGGCACCACCATCCTGCTCGACATTCCGTGGGAAGACGCCCAAGAGGCCGCGCCCGCATGACCATTACCCGCGTGCTGATTGTAGATGACCATGCCGTGGTGCGCCTGGGGCTTAAGACCCTCCTCAGCGACCAGCCCAGCCTGGAAGTGGTCGGGGAGGCCGATTCGGCCAGCAGCGCCGCGGCCGCCGTGGCGCGCTGGCGGCCGGACGTAGTCCTGATGGACATTCGCATGCCGGGCCAAAGCGGCCTGGAAGCCACGCGCCAGATTACCGAGCAGTTTCCTGAGACGAAAGTAGTGATGTTGACGTCCTACGCCGACGACGAGTTGCTCAGCCGGGCCATTCGCGCGGGCGCCGTGGGCTATTTGCTCAAGCAAGCCGACAACGACGCCCTGCTGCGAGCGATCACCAGCGCCGCACGCGGCGAGGCCCCAGTGGACGCGACCCTCACGGCGCGCCTGATCGCCCGGGTGCGCGCGGCCGACCGCCAGGCTGAGGACGACGCCTTTCGTGACCTGGCCGAGCGCGAGTTGGAGGTGTTATCGGGCGTCGCCAAGGGCAAGTCGAATGCCGCTATCGCCCAACAACTGAATTTGACTGAAAAAACGGTCAGCAATTACGTCAGCCATATTTTGGAGAAGCTCGCCTTGACCAACCGCGTCGAGCTCGCCACCTACGCGGTCGAGCACCACCTCGACGATCGGCTGCACCGCAACGACTAGGCGCGCGCCCGCCTTAAACGCAACCGTCCCCACCAGTCGCAGCTGATGGGGGCGGTTTTGATGAGGAGCCAGAGGCGCCTAGCCCGCCGCAAACAGGTCGAAGAAGGGCGGGAAGGTCATCACCAGCCCGAGGCCGAGCAGCACGAAGGCCAGGGTTGAGGCGCGGGTGAAATTGACGTTCTTGCCGCGGTACATGAAGTGCAGCCCGATCCACGCCACGAAGAACAGGATCACACCCATGAGCGACTTGCCGGTCAGCGCGCCGACCGCGGCGTTCCAGGTCAGGGCGGTCTTGATGCCGGCCGAGGCCTCGGCCAGGACGGTGAACAGGCCGATGGCGGCGCAGCCAATGCCACCCGCCACCAGGGCGGCGGCCACGGGGCCGTTGGGCAGGTCAACTTCAGTGGAGGCAGTAGTCATAGTAGCCATGATCGTCTCTCTTTGGATAGTTCAGCTTGTCGGGGCGGCGCCTACCGAATGGGCGCGACCTTGGTGATGAAGGCGCCGAACAGGCCGGCGACCGTGGCGGCGAAGAAGCTCACCACGAAGAAGACCATCAGCGCGCGCCGCTCGCCGACTTTCTTGGCCAGCGACGGGCCGTAGTAGCTGACGGCGAAGGCCACGACGGTCGCCGCAATCGGGGCCAACCAGCCCACGTGTTCCTTCCATTCCATGCCGAATTTGTGCCACTCGGCCGTGTTCGGGTTCGCCAGCAGCAGGTAGCGCGGGAACGCCGACAGGTCCACCGTGCCCTCCGGGGGCTTAGCCCGATACCAGGGGTAGACGATGAAGGTGCCGGTGATGACCGTGGCCCACGCAATGCCTGCCATGGCCCACAGCCCGATCTTCAGGCGCCGCATGCGTTCCATGATACCCGCCGCGGTGACCCACTGCGGGCGCAGGCTGTACAGCCCGGCTACCCCGCCGCCAAAGGCCAGCAGGAACGCCGCGCCGAACAGCATGCCGTGAATTACGGCCCAGCCTTCGCGCAAAGTGACTTCCATTGCATCCTCCTAGGAACTAGGTTGATCGAATACAGAGCCACTATAGGGCGAGGCCGGCGGCGGCGTTAGAGGCCCCGCCCTCTAATGGGGCAGGGGCCAAGGCCCCCTCTTGGCGCGCCGGTCGGGTCGATCAGCCGCCCCGCCCGCTGTGGTATATTTCGTGGCCGCTCCGCCCGGCCCTGGCCGGAGAGCGCCGCACCAACGCCGCCGGGCCGCCCAGCCGCTGCGGGGGGATATCCTAGCCACGCGCGCCCGCTTTCAAGGAGAAGTCTGAGTGTTGACCGATGCCCGCCACGCCACCATCCCGCCGATGCTGGCGGAACTTTCGCTGCCGCGCCGCCTGGAGCGCCTCAAAGAACTCGCCAGCAACATGTGGTGGTCGTGGTACCCCGACTCACCTGAAATCTTTAAGCGCATTGACAATATGTTGTGGATCGAGACCTACCACAACCCGGTGAAGTTCCTGCGCCAGGTCAAGCGCAAAACCCTCAACGCCGCCGTCCACAACCGCAAAGTGCTCGACCTGTACGACCGCACGCTGGCCGCCTTTGACACCTACCTGGCCCGCACCGACACCTGGTACGCCCGCACCCACCCCGACCAGTCCGACCACTCCATCGCCTATTTCTCCACCGAGTTCGGACTGCACGAGTCCTTCCCCACCTACGCCGGGGGCCTGGGCATTCTCTCGGGCGACCACGCCAAAGAAGCCTCCGACCTGGGTCTGCCCTTTGTGGGCGTGGGCTTCCTCTACAACCAGGGCTACTTCTCGCAGCACATCACCGAAGACGGCTGGCAGGAGGCGGGCTACCGGCGCTACTCGTTCGAGGACGTGCCCGTCATCCCCTTCACCAATGCCGAGGGCGGCCCGCTGCTCGTCAGCGTAGACCTGCCCGGCCGGACGCTGCACGCCCGCGTCTGGCGCATCCAGGTCGGCCGCATTCCGCTGATCCTGCTTGACAGCGATGTGGAGCAAAACGCCACCGCCGACCGCGACCTGACGGCCCGCGTCTATGGCGGCGACTTGGATACGCGCATCTCGCAGGAGATCGTGCTGGGCATCGGCGGCGTGCGCGCGCTGCGGGCGCTGAATATCGCGCCCAAGGTCTGGCACATGAATGAAGGCCACTCGGCCTTTCTGGCGCTGGAGCGCATGCGCGAGCAGATGGCCACCGGGCTGAGTTTCGACGAAGCTGAGACCCAGGTGCGCGCGACCAACGCCTTCACCACCCACACCCCCGTGCCGGCCGGCAACGAAGAATTCCCCGACTGGCTGATTGACCGCTACTTCAACCAATATTGGGGCCAACTGGGCCTCGACCGCGAGCGCTTTATAGACCTGGCGCGCCACGCCCAGTCGTGGGGCCAAACCTTCAGCATGTCTATGCTGGCGATCCGCATGTCGCATGCCCGCAACGGCGTCAGCGAGCTGCACGGCCGCGTCAGCCGCACCATGTGGCAGTTCATGTTCCCGGATGTGCCAGTAGACCAGGTGCCGATTCGGGCTATCACCAACGGCGTACACACCGGCACCTGGCTGGCCCGCCGCATGAAGGTGCTGTATGACCGCTACCTCGGCCCGAATTGGATGGAAGACCTGGACGACCCCGGCGCCTGGCAGGCCATCTACGCCGTGCCGGACGAGGAGCTGTGGAACTCGCGCCGCCACCTCAAGCGCAAGCTGGTGGCCTTTGCCCGCGAGCGCGCCCGCGACCAGTGGCTGACGACGCGCCGCCACCCGGTGCAGATTGTGGCCGGCGGCACGCTGCTCGACCCGTATATGCTCACCATCGGCTTTGCGCGCCGCTTCGCCACCTACAAGCGCGGGGCGCTCATCCTGCGCGACCCGGAGCGGCTGATGCGGCTGGTGAACGCCGTGCAGCAGCCGGTGCAGATCATCTTCGCCGGCAAGGCCCACCCGATGGATGAACCCGGCAAGCTCATCATCCAGCAGGTTTACCGCACGCTCAAGAAGGCCGAGTACGGCGGGCGCATCGTCTTCCTGGAGGACTACGACATAAACCTGGCGCGCTATCTGGTGCAGGGCGTGGATGTGTGGATGAACAATCCGCGCCGCCCGCTGGAGGCCTCGGGCACCTCGGGCATGAAGGCCGCGCTCAACGGCGTGCTCAACTTCTCAGTGCTCGACGGCTGGTGGCAAGAGGGCTACAACGGCGAAAACGGCTGGGCCATCGGCGACGAGAGCGAGTTTAGCAACCCCGACGAGCAAGACGCGCGCGACGCCGAGAGCCTGTACGACACCCTAGAAAACAAGATCGTGCCGCTGTTCTACGAGAACGGCACCACCGAGCCGCCCACCGGCTGGCTAAAGATGGTCAAGAGCTCGATTGCCTCGCTGGCCCCGGCCTTTAGCACCCGCCGGATGGTCAAGCAGTACGTCGAAGAGATGTATCTCGCGCCCCAACTTGACCCGCAAGCCGCGCCGGCCGCCGCGCCCTAAGCGGCGCTGTCGGCGCTGTCTGGGGCGCGGGCTGGGCTTGGCCCCGCCCCCCGGCGGCTGAGGGAGACCTGCCACGGAACCCGTCCGCGCCAACCGCTTGGTCTGCCTCCGGCGCGTAAAGTGGGCACGGGAGCGCCCAGCGGCGCTTTTTGGCCGGTTTCGGTAACGATGCCGTAACGCCTGGGGGTAGGCTGAAGGTAGTGAAATACATAATGACGGCCTCCTCCAGCCAGGGTGTTTGCGCCAGGAACCTGCCCAACCGCGAGAAGCAATGCTGACGCCCGGAAAGAAGCGGGCGCCGCGCACCGATCGCTGGCGAACTGCGGTCTGCGCGGTGCTGCTGGTATTCGTGGTAATTCAACACATCACAGTGCTGGCCTCGGTGCCGAGCTTTTACCAGCGCGTGACCCACGGCCAGGTGCCCACCATAGTCGCGGCGGGGCGGGAGCAGACCAGCAACGGCTTGTTCGCCGCCCGCGCCGCCGCCCGCGGCCTGAGCGTCTCGGCCTACGCCGCCTACTATCTCGTCTTGAATTTCGGAATTGCGCTCGGTTTTTGGGCCGCCGCCGGACTGGTGCTGTGGAAGGCCGGGAACGACTGGTTTCGCTGGCTCACGGCCCTAGTCTTGACATTTTTCCCCGGCGGCGCGCTCTATCAAATCACGCTGGTCACGCAAATCAGCTATGCCTATCTGGGCTTCGGGGCGGTGCTGTGGCCGATGTACGCGCTGTTCCTGTATCTGTTCCCCAACGGCCGCGCGGTGCCGCACTGGTCGCGCTGGCCCATGACCGGGTATGCGCTGCTGCACTTCACGCTGCAGTTGGCAGCGGCCCTGGCAGCGCTGCCCGGCCTGGACGCGCCTTGGCTGGAGCGCCTGGCCCACGAGCTCAACCAATTGGGCGGCATCATCGTTCTGGTCTTCCCATTTGTGCTGGGCTGCCAAATCTACCGCTACCGGCGGGTGGCGGGAACGGTCGAGCGCAAGCAGATCCAATGGTTCGTGACCGGGCTAATGATCTATGTGGCGGCCCTCGTCATCATTCTCGTCAGCGCGCGGGGGTCCAACCTCGCCAGTGACATCGGTTACGCGGGCGATGCCGTCAACGCGCTGTCGTTGGTCATCCCGGCCGCCATCACCATCTCAATCCTGCGCTACCGGCTGTGGGATATTGACCTGATCATCCGCCGGACGCTGGTCTACTCGGCGCTGTCGGCTGTGCTGGCGCTGGCCTATTTCGGCAGCGTGCTCGTCCTGCAGAACGTCTTTCAGGCCGTCACCGGCGAGGGCCGCAGCGCCCTCGTCACGGTGCTCTCGACCCTCATCATCGCCGCCTTGTTCGGGCCGCTGCGCGGGCGCGTGCAGCGCACCATTGACCGGCGCTTCTTTCGGCAAAAGTACGACGCGGCGCGCACCCTGGCCGCCTTTGGCGCGCAGGCCCGCGACGTGGTGGAACTGGAACAACTGTCGGACCAACTGCTGGCGGCGGTGGACCAGACCATGCAGCCGGCGCACGTGGGCCTGTGGTTGAAGCCCGGCCAGGCGCACGCAGCGATTGCCCCGGAGCCCCTTAGTGCGACTCACTAGACCCGCCCTGCTGGCCTGGTCGCTGTGCGCCGTGGGCGTCGTGCTGGCGCTGTATGGCCTGGCTCCCATCGTGACCGCGCCACCCGACCCGCTGACGCTGATTGGCAACGTGCTCACCTCCAGCTTTACCCTCGTGTTTGGCGCCGTTGGCGCGCTCATCGTCGGCCGCCAACCACGCAACACTATCGGCTGGCTGTTGATGATCATAGCCTTGTCGCTGGCCGTGCAGTCGGCCGTGCTAGCCTACCAGGCCCAGACCGGCCTGCCGCCCACCGACCCGACGGCAGCCAACATCTTGATTGCCTGGTACAGCAGTTGGGGCTGGTGGCTGCTCATGGGGCCGCTGCTGCTCATTCCGGTGCTCTTTCCAACCGGCCGCCCACTCACGCCGCGCTGGAATTGGGTCATCGCCTCACTGATTGCCTGCTTCCTCTTTTTTCTGTTCCTGGTCTCGTTTGCGCCCGAACTCGGCGTAGGCGACGGCCTCCAGACAATTCACAACCCTATTGGCTTTCTGGGCGAGTCAACCGACCTTCTGTTGGTTGTGTTTGTCGCGCTCCTCGTGGTAAACGTCGGGCTTTGCGTCAGCGCCCTCTTTTTCCGCTACCGGAGCGCCGCGCTGATTGAGCGCCAGCAAATCAAGTGGCTGTTGCTGGCCTGCGGTTTCTTTCTGGCGTCCTTTGCTTTCAGTGCCGTCTTCATCCTCACGCTGCCGGATCAGACCGCCGGCCCCGGTATCATATTCGACCTGGCCGTGCTTGCCATCCCGCTGGCCATCGGAGTGGCCATCCTGCGCTACCGGCTGTTCGACATCAATGTCATCATCCGCCGGACGCTGGTCTACTCGGCCCTGTCGGCTGTGCTGGCGCTGGCCTATTTCGGCAGCGTGCTCGTCCTGCAGAACGTCTTTCAGGCCGTCACCGGCGAGGGCCGCAGCGCCCTCGTCACGGTGCTCTCGACCCTCATCATCGCCGCGTTGTTCGGGCCACTGCGCAGCCGCGCGCAGCGCACCATTGACCGGCGCTTCTACCGCCAGAAGTACGACGCGGCCCGCACCCTGGCCGCCTTTGGCGCGCAGGCCCGCGACGTGGTGGAACTGGAGCAGTTGTCGGAGCAACTGCTGGCGGCGGTGGACCAGACGATGCAGCCGGCGCACGTGGGGCTGTGGGTGCGTAAGCCGGACGGTCGCTGAGGCCCGCCACCCGCTGACGGTGTATCATTGATCTGCGGTCGGCCATCCCCCTTACCCTGCGCCGGCTCCGAAGGACATCGCCATGGATCAGATGCAGCTAACTTTTCTCGGCACCGCCGCCTCGAACGCTTACCCCGAGGCCTTCTGCAAGTGCGCCAACTGCGAGCGCGCCCGGCTGCTGGGCGGGCCGAGCCTGCGCGCCCGCTCGTCGGCCCTCATCAACGACGACCTGCTGATTGACCTCGGGCCAGACATCCTGACCTCGTCGTTCTACCACCGTAAACCGCTCACCAACGTGCGTTACTGCCTCCAGACCCACGGCCACTCCGACCACCTAGACCCGAGCATGCTGCTCTCGCGCAGCCCCGGCTACGACGTGCTAGGCGCGCCTCGCCTGCACTATTACGCCTCGCCCGCCACCATGGACCGGCTGGCAGCCATGCTGCAATGGGATTTTGGCGCGGGCGGCGTCATGGCCCCCGGCGTGGCTGAAACGCTCAACGTGGAATTTCATATCGTGGAGGCGCTGCAATCGTTCGCCGTCGGACCGTACCAGGTGACGGCCTTCCCGGCCAACCACGACCGCAGCCTCGACCCGCTGCTGTACGCGGTCAAGACCGCCGGCCGCACCGTCTTCTATGGCACCGACACCGGCCCGCTGCCCGAGGCCACCTGGCAGGGCTTCCATGACCAGCGCTTGCAGTTCGACCTGGTGGTGCTCGATCACACCTACGGCCCGGACG
>Ga0163153_10002704_pt1 | contig 25047 bp, 14 predicted proteins | sample OliLakLV19MP6IB1_FD_148629 | JGI IMG/M metagenome (GOLD analysis project Ga0163153, IMG submission 148629) | Freshwater microbial mat bacterial communities from Lake Vanda, McMurdo Dry Valleys, Antarctica - Oligotrophic Lake LV.19.MP6.IB-1 | ecosystem: Environmental > Aquatic > Freshwater >...
CTCCGGAGGATGGAAGAAACGTCTGGCCATTGTCCGGTCGCTGATGCTGGAGCCGGACGTCCTACTGATGGATGAACCGACCAACCATTTGGATGTCGAAGGCATCCTGTGGCTGGAACGATTGTTACGAGCCGAAGCCCGAGCCTTTCTCGTCGTCAGCCACGATAGGCGTTTTCTGGAAGCCGTGACATCGCGGATGATCGAACTGAATCGCAGCTATCCCACCGGGGCATTCGAAGCCAAAGGCAACTACAGCGACTTTTTGGAACAGCGGGACGCCGCGCTGCACGCACAGGCCAACTATGAAGCGTCATTGGCCAATCGAGTCCGCCGCGAAGTGGAGTGGCTCCGGCGCGGGCCCAAAGCCCGCACGACGAAAGCCAAATCACGGATCGACTCAGCCGGCCGCTTGATCGAGGAACTGAGCAGCGCCGACGCCCGGAAAGACCAAGGCACGGCCGGCATCAACTTCACAGCATCGGGACGCAGGTCGAAACAGTTGGTCGAGGCCGTGCAGCTCTGCAAATCGCTCGGCGGGCGACCGATCGTCACGAACCTCGACCTGTTGCTCGGCCCGGGCCAGCGGATCGGGCTGCTGGGTCCGAACGGAAGTGGTAAGAGCACATTGCTCAAGCTCATCGCCGGAACCCTCAAGTCCGACTCAGGCACCATTACCCGCGCGGATAAACTGCGCGTGGTCACGTTCGAGCAGCACCGCGAATCACTGGACCAGACCTCCTCGCTCCGTCGAGCCCTCGCCCCATACGGCGACTCGGTCGTCTATCAAGACCGCGAGGTGCATCTCGTTTCCTGGGCGAAACGGTTTCTTTTCCGAGCAGAGCAGTTGGATCTCCCAGTCTCCCGCCTCTCCGGAGGCGAACAGGCGCGCCTTCTTATCGCGCGGCTGATGCTGCAACCGGCCGACCTCTTGATCCTCGACGAGCCGACGAACGACTTGGACATTCCGACGCTCGATGTATTGGAAGACAGTCTGGTGGAATTCCCCGGCGCACTGATGCTGGTCACTCACGATCGATGGCTCTTAGACCGTGTCTCCACGGTGTTGCTTGCCCTGGACGGTACAGGCCAGACCGAATGGTTTGCCGACTATGCGCAATGGGAGTCCGCGCAAGAACGCAAGGCGGAAGAGCAAAATCGCGCGTCGACCTCACGACCCTCCAAGGCATCCCGGGCTGAGTCGGAATCGACTCCGAAGGCAAAACGGACAGGGCTGTCCTATCGTGAGCAAAAAGAGTGGGCAAAGATGGAACAGCGAATCCTCCAGGCCGAGGAGACTATCGCCGCCTGTCAAGCCGCAGTGGAAGATCCTGCCATCGCCTCCAACGCAACAGCACTACAAGAGAGATCCGAGTCGCTGGACGCAGCCCGCACAGCCGCAGAGCGGCTCTATAACCGCTGGACCGAACTCGAAGGAAAACAGACGGAGTCGGCCGGACAGCCCCAGACCTAGCGGTGAAGATTGCTTGACTATCTGGCTCATTCGATCTCAGCTCTTACTTAATCCTCAACCATCCAATTAAGAACGGCGAACAATTTCAGGTCCTGCGAACAGAAAATCCGGTTTCTTTGCAGGCTCCAGAAAAATCTGTACAATACGCCCATGCGTCTCTCGATCTCGCTCTATACGCTGTTGATTCTCACGTTCGCACTCATCGTATCCGGCTGTGAGACGACCGATCGAGCCCTGACGGCAGCTGGACGAGTCGCCAGGGGCCAGACCGGACAGGCCATCATTGATCTCGCTGCGGGAAAAGATCCGGCACAGATCGCCAAGAGGCGACTGGACCAATACGCGCGCGACCCGGAAGCGATCCTTAGAGATCTGCGCGAGGCGAGGAAAGACTTTGAATCCATCCTCGCCATCCTCGGGGTGAATGTCGAAAAAACCTGGGGGAAGAAGGAAGTTCAACTGCCCGAAGCCAAGAAATATGTGAAGTACACGCAAAACTACAAGAGCCGGGCCATCGTCGACTTCGATTCAGGCGAGATCCTGGTCGAGACACTGGACGATCAAGATCCTCAACGAAGTCTCAAGAATGCCGTCGTCACCACGCTTCTGACTCCGCAAGATCCCCGATCAGTCGATTTATTTTCCGACAAGGAGATCGTCCTCACGAATGACAAGGAGCCCTACCTCCTCGGTCTTGTCCTCGATCAGCAAAATAAACCGATACGCACACCGGCAGAAGCCGAACCATTCGCCGCGTATCTCATGGAAAAGAAATCGGGCACGCGGACCGTCGACCAAGAGGGAACCAAGAAGACGGTTCAGTACGTCACCATGGGGATGGTGTCTAATCTCCCGATGAAGCAGGCGGAGAAATACCGAACGCTGGTTCACCAATTTGCACAGCAATATAACATCAGCCCCAGCCTGGTCTTCGCGGTCATCCGCACAGAGAGCAACTTCAATCCCTATGCCGTGAGCTCAGCCCCCGCCTATGGACTCATGCAACTGGTCCCCACCAGTGGAGGCCGTGAAGCCTATCGAAAAGCGAAAGGCCAAGACATAGCCCCCTCACGAGATTATCTCTTCGACCCGGCCAACAACGTCGAGTTGGGAACCGCCTATTTGAATGTGTTGATGTTTAAGCAGCTGGAAGCCGTGGACCACAATGTGTCGCGCGAGTACTGTGTGATCGCGGCCTACAATACAGGCCCGAGCAACGTCTTCCGCACCTTTTCACGAGACCGCACCACGGCGGTCAATCAGATCAACAGCCTCCAACCGGCCGGCGTCTATGATCAATTACGGAAAAGCCTCCCCTACGAAGAGACCCGCCACTACTTGGAAAAAGTGACCGGCTACCGCAAGACGTTTATCAGTTCGTCGGAGAGTTCCAGGCAATAAGGACGGGTAAGGCTGCACAAGTCGTTCGTCTCTCGCACCTCTTCGTGCATTCGCAAATAAAACTTCTTAGCTTGTGAGGCGCCCTTCAGGAACAACGGTCTTTTGAAATACGGTTCTTTGGATGCCGAGCAGGCTGCTTCCTCAATCATCAGACAAAACCAACCCGTTAGAAACTTTGTCGCCCTTCGTTTTCCAGCGAAGTTGGCTTATCCCCTTCCGACTGACGAGCGAGTACGAGCCGCTTCCGAGTCGGAACGAGATTGACGCCATTGGCTATCAACCAAACTGACAAGACCGTCTGCAAATGATCGGGTTGGTTTGTGAAAAACACGGGATCGGAAGGGGCCTCGTCCTCCGCAGTCTGCAAGAGCTGTTTTACCTCGTCGAAATGGCGGTCCAGCATTTCATGGATTGGAGACGGCCCCTCAGAGGATGCCATCTCATCCAGGAACCGCGTGACAGCGACAATCTGCGCTGGCGAAAAGGAAGGCGGCTCTTTGGAGACATCGGACCTGGTACCGTCCTGAGGTATTCCATTCACTACTTCGTCCTGAGAGTAAGCAGGGTAGGCAACATTCTTCGACTCGACAGTCTCAACGTTTGGTGGCCGTAACCCCTCTGACTGCAGGCGTCGATCTTCTGTCTGAATAGCCTTTTGTTGCAATGATATGCTGCCACCCGTGAACGTGGCTGGGTTCTCGTTCACGTTGGCCAGCGTGATGGTAAAGGTCTGATCGCGCGTCAAGCCGCCCGCATCGGTCACCCGCACCGTCACGCTGTGGCTCGGCGCCGCTTCATAGTTCAGCAGGCTACTGTCGGCTACCGTCATCACGCCCGTGCTGCTGTTGATGGCGAAGCGCCCGCCCGCCGTATCCGTAAGGCTGTAGGTCTTGGTGTCTCCGGTGTCCACATCCGTGCCGCTGACCGTGCCCACGACCGTCCCGGTCGCCGCGTTCTCCGCCACCTGGTTCGCCGACAATGCCAGATCCGTCGGTGCTTCGTTCACGTTGGTCAGGTTGATCGCGAGGGCTTCGTCGTAGGTGAGCCCACCGCTGTCGGTCACCCGCACGGTCACCGTGTGGCTGCTCGCCGCTTCATAGTTCAGGAGGCTCCCGTCGGCCACGGTGATGACACCCGTACTGCTATTGATCGCAAACCGGCCCCCAGCCGTGCCAGTGAGCGAATAACTCTTAGCGTCACCGGCATCGATATCTACACCGGTCACGGTCCCCACCACCGTTCCGTTTACGGCATTCTCCGCTACCGTGTTTGCCGACAAGGATAGATCCGTCGGCGCATCGTTTACCGGGTTCACCGTGATCGCCACCGTGTCCACGTCGGTCACCGCATTGCTGTCCCGGCTCGTCACCGTCAGCAGGTCGTTGCCAGTGAAGTTCACGTTGCCCTGATAGCTGAGCGTCGCCAAGGTTGCGTTGATATCCACCTGGCTGCCCGACAAGGTGAGCGTGCTCGTGCCGTTCGCCCCCGTACTGATCGTCGCGGCCCCAGAGAGAGTGACGGCTAAGGTCCCGTTGCCTACCGCCAGTTGTACTGCGTCCAGGTTTCCGTCCACGTCCATGACGCTGATCCCGCTGATCGCAAGGGGGGTATCTTCGGGCACGTTCTGCGAGCCCGGTACGGTGTTCACCGGCGCATCGTTGACCGCGGTGATATCAAAGATGAGATTGTTGGGGGCGGCATCGTACCCGTTAGTGCTGTCGCGAACAGAGAAGGTCAGTGTCGCATAACCGGTCCCATTGGCATTGACTGCGGGCGTAAACACCAGGTTGCCTGCCGTAATGTCGGCGACCGTCACCACTTGCCCCGCCGTCACCGCCACGCCAGAGAGCGTCAGCGTCCCGGCCCCGGGCAACGTATCGATCCGCACGGCTGACAGCGAATCCCCTGCATCGACGTCACTGAAGCCAAAGTTGGCCGTGGTCAACGTGTGCGACGTGTCTTCATTGATCGTGACCGTGGCATCGGCCCCGGTCGGCGCTTCGTTCACGTTGGTCAAGTTGATCGTAAAGGCTTCGTCGTAGGTGGCTCCGCCGCTGTCGGTCACCCGCACAGTGACGCCATGGCTGCTCGCCGCTTCGTAGTTCAGGAGGCTCCCGTCGGCCACGGTGATGACACCCGTGCTGCTGTTGATCGCAAACCGGCCACCCGCCGTATCCGTCAAGGAATAGGTCTTCGTATCACCCGTATCGACATCGGTCTCCGTGATAGTCCCCACCACCGTGCCGGTCGCGGCATTCTCCGTGACGCTGTTGGCCGATAGGGCTAGATCGCTTGGCGCATCATTGACCCCGCTCACCGTCACTGTCGTGTCGTAGTTGGGACTGGTGCCACCATCGCCATCGGTCAGGACGTAGCGCACCGTGCGAGCCCCAGTCGTCGGCGCGGCGGTATCCGTGTTCTCATAGGTGATGTTCTTGACCAAGGCCGACACCCGGGTAGGCGTGGCGCCGCTGTTCAAGGTGATGATGAGATCGCTGCCGTTGCTGCCGCCGGTAAAGGTGCCGATGGTCACTCCGCCGTAGGTGATGTTCGACCCGCTCACACCGATCTGCCCGGCGCCAGTCCCTTGGTTCTGGATACTGAGCACGTCTTCGGCACTGTCGCTACCGGCAGTAAATCGGACGGTCAAGGCGCCAGTGTCAAAGTTCACGCTATCAACATCCGTTACCAGGGCATCGCCGCTCTGCTCAACCACCACCGCCCCGTCGCCTTCGCTATAACTCAGACTATCGCCGCTCAAGTTGGTGATCGTCGAGGCGTCGTTGACCGCGTTGACCGTAATTAAGATTAACTGGCTGATATTATTTGCCCCACCATTGGCCGTCCCGCCCGAGTCATAGACATTAAACTGAAACGCCGTGACACCGCTGGCATTCGCCGTCGGCTTGAATTGCATGCCTTGGATGTCGGCCAACGTATAGGAACCAACTGTCACCCGCGTGGTCCCATCCGCCAAGAACACATTGCCAATGGTGGCTGAAGGGATCGCCGTGACTGTGTAGCTCAGGGTTTGTCCGCTCTCGTCGGCGCCGCCACTCGGACTGTAGGCCACACCCCCTAAGCCTAAGGATGCCAGACCAGCGTCCTCTGACACAGTCAGATTGCTGACGGTGCCGGCAGTGAGAGTTGGCGCGTCGTTGACCGCGGTAACATCAAAGGTGAGACTGTTGGGGACGGCATCGTACGCATTATTGCTGTCGCGAACGGAGAAGGTCACTGTCGCATAGCCAGTCCCGTTCGCGTCGGCTGAAGGCGTGAACACCAGGTTGCCCGCATTGATGTCTGCGACGGTCATGACCTGGCCTGCCGTAACGGCCACACCGGAAAGAGTCAGGGTGCCGGCCCCTGAGAGCGTATCGATCCGCACGGCTGACAGCCAATCCCCCGCATCGACGTCGCTGAAGCCAAAGTTGGCCGTGGTCAACGTGTGCGCGGTGTCTTCGCTGATCGTGACCGTGGCGTCAGCCCCGGTCGGCGCTTCGTTCACGTTGGTCAAGTTGATCGCAAAGGCTTCGTCGTAGGTCAGCCCACCGCTGTCGGTCACCCGCACAGTGACGCTATGGCTGCTCGCCGCTTCATAGTTCAGCAGACTCCCATTGGCGACCGTGATGACTCCGGTGCTGCTGTTGATGGCGAAGCGCCCACCCGCCGTATCCGTGAGGCTATAGGTCTTGGTGTCTCCGGTATCCACATCGGTGCCAGTCACGTTGCCCACGACCGTGCCGGTCGCGGCGTTCTCCGTCAACTGGTTCGCCGACAACGCCAGGTCCGTCGGTGCCTCGTTCACGTTGGTCAAATTGATCGCAAACGTTTCGTCGTAGGTGAGCCCGCCCGAGTCCGTCACCCGCACCGTCACGCTGTGGTTGGTCGCGGCTTCATAGTTTAAGACCGAGCCATCGGCCACTGTAATCAAGCCCGTGCTGCTGTTGATGGCGAACCGCCCACCCGCCGTGTTGGTCAAACTGTAGCTCTTGGTATCGCCGGCATCGACATCCGTACCGCTGACCGTGCCCACGACCGTCCCGTTCGCCGCGTTCTCCGTGACGCTGTTTGCCGATAGGGCTAGATCGGTTGGCGCATCATTGACAGCCGTGATATTGACTGTCGTTCGACCGGTCGCGGTTAGCGCTTCGCCAGTTCCCTGGCTGCCGGTATTGCCATCGTTGAACGTCCAATCGACTTGTACTGAAGCGGGCGGGGCGTCACTCGAATTGCTGTAGGCAATCTTCTGCATCGCTGAGTTAACGAGTGCTTGCGTCGCGCTCTTATTAAAGGTCAGCAGCAACGTGCCTTTGCTGTTCGTCGTAACGGCACCGATGGTGATGCCATCGACGGCGAGTTTGTCGCCTTCAGCTAAGGCGCTGAGCGTACCCGTGGACGAGAAGGCATCCTGCGAACTGGCTCCGCCATTGCGAACCAGCATCAGCGTTGACCCCGCGAAATTGTCCACCAACGCAAGCTCAATGTCCGTGATCCTGATGTCACTATCAAGAACGACGGGCGTTCCATTCTCAACGTATGTTGACGTACCGAAGGACGTATCGAGCATCCCATCCGAGTTGAATCGCACCGCTGCAAAATCGCCATCTGCGCCGTTGAGTGAGACGCCACCGACCACGATTCTGCCGTCGTCTTGAACCACAAGCGATGTCCCTCGATCATTGAAGCCGCCGACCGACTGTTGTGCGATTCCGCCAACGCCAAATTTTTCATCGAGCGTTCCATCAGACTGATACCTCGCCAAAACCAATTCACTTGTATTGCCGATCGACACATTGCCTGCAACTAGGATTTTCCCATCACTCAAGAGCGCGATACTCAGACTCTGGTCTTCACCATCACCTTGATGCAGTGTGACGATGCCGCCGGTGCCGAAGGATCCGTCCAATGTCCCGTCGGCGTTGTATCGCACCATGCCATAATCACTATCTGATCCTTTACTAAAGTACCCAGTGACGATGAACTTGCCATCTTCTGGCTGCATCACCAGTCGTGTACCAATATCCATTCCACCACTGAAATCGGTGGTGAGGATGCCACCCTTACCGAATCCAGAATCGGGCGTTCCCTCGGCTGAGTAGCGCACGAGGGCGAAATCAAGATCGGTTGCGGGTTGCGAAGCCCCTGACACGACAATCGAGCCATCAGGTTGTATAACAACTCCGATTCCTTCACTAAAACCGCTTCCAAAATTAGACGTAACAATCCCCCCTGAGCCAAACTTTGCGTCTAATGAGCCATCAGTGTCGTACCGCGCTACCAGCAGATCTTGTTGCTTCCCATCATTCGATCCACCGACGAGAACGACCTTGCCATCAGATTGCAGGGCTACGCCGTATGCGAGTTCCCCGTGGCCTCCAACATCGGTCGTCACGATTCCATCTTTACCAAAACTTGAATCGAGCGATCCGTCGGTGTTATAGCGCAAGACAACTACGTCCGAATCAGTGCCATTGTCGGAGTGGCCGACGACAACGATCTTGCCGTCAGATTGCAACACCGCTCCGAAACCACCTTGATCATTACTCAGTCCGATGGGTGTGAGGACTTTGCCCTCGCTGCCGAATTTCGCGTCGAGCGTCCCGTCGGCATTGAGTCGAACCAATGCGAAATCGGTGTCTTTGCCATTTGACGCAAAACCGGCCAAGACGATTTTGCCATCAGACTGAAGAAGGGTGTTGTACGCATAGTCGTCGCCGAAGCCAAACGAGGCCGTCACCATCCCACCACCGGACGCAAACAATGGCACGTCGTTGGCGGCCCCTACCGTAATGGCCACCGTGTCCACATCGGTTACGCCATTGCTATCGCTACTCGTCACCGTCAGCGTATCGGCACCGTTGAAGTTCGCGCGGCCTTGATAACTCAAACTCGCCAAGGTCGCATTGATGTCCGCTTGGCTGCCTGAGAGCGTCAGCGTCGCACTGCCGTTGCTGCCGCTGGTAATGCTGGCGGCTCCAACGATGGTGAGGTTTAAGGTGCCGTTGCCCACCGCCAGTTGTACCGCATCCAGGTTTCCGTCCACGTCCATGACGCTGACCCCGCTGATCGCCAGCGGCGTATCCTCGGCCACCTTCTGCGCCCCAGGCACAGTATTCACCGGCGCGTCGTTGACGCCGCTGACCGTCACGGTCGTATCGTAATTCGCACTCGTGCCTCCGTCGCCATCGGTCAGGGCATAACGGATGGTCCGGGCCCCGGTCGTCGGGGCATTCATGTCGGTGTCCTGATAGGTGATGTGCTGCACGAGGGCCGTCACGGCTGTCGGCGTGGCGCTGGCGTTCAACGTCACGACAAGGTGGGTTCCACTGCTGCCGCCGGTAAAGGTGCCGATGGTCACCCCGCCGTAGGTGACGTTCGACCCGCTCACGCCGATCTGACCCGCGCCGGTTCCTTGGTTCTGGATGCTGAGCACATCCTCAGCGCTATCGCCGCCCGCAGGAATCGAGACGGTCAGTGCGCCGGTATCGAAGTTGGTGCTATCCACATCGGCCACCAAGGCGTTGCCGCTCTGCTCAATCACCACGGCCCCATCGCCTTCGCTATAACTCAGACTATCGCCGCTCAAATTGGTGACCGTTGGAGCATCATTGACGGCGGTGACGGTGAAGGTAAGGGTATCGGGGGCGGCGTCATAGGTGCTGGCCGCATCACGGACGGAGAAGGTGACGTTCGCATAGCCCGTCCCATTCGCATTGGAGGCGGGCGTGAAGACCAAGCTCCCCGCCGTGATGTTCGCAACTGAGACCACTTGCCCCGCCGTTACCGCCACACCCGACAGCGTCAGGATTCCAGCCGCAGGGAGTGTATCGATCCGAACCGCACTCATCGTATCGCCCGCATCCACATCGCTGAAGCCGAAATTCGTCGTGGTGAGTGTATGTGACGTATCTTCGTTGATGGTGACCGTTGCATCGGCCCCGGTGGGTGCTTCATTCACATTGGTGAGGTTGATGCTTAGCGCCTGTGTGTCTGTTCCTCCGGCACCGTCTGATACTTGGATCGTCACGTCGTATACGTTATCGCCGCCACTATCAGTCGGAGCTTCGTAGTTCGGGACGGAAGCAAAGCTCAGTTGACCGGTGCTGCTGTTGATCGTGAATTTGGCTGCATCAGCCCCGCCCGCGATCGAGTAGGTGAGGGTCTGGCCCGCATCGGCATCGGTGGCGGCCACGGTTGTGACCGTCGTCGTATTCTCCGCCACATTGATTGAAGCCGTTGTCCCGCCACTGTTGCTGGTGATGGTGGGGGCAGAGTTCGCATTGTAGCTAACCTGCACGTTGTCCACGAACAGACGGTCGCCACCACTGCCACTGATCCCTGTCACGACGAACTGAACCTTGGTGTTCGCCGACATATAACTGGAGATATCAAAACTCGCCGTGCCGCTACCGGTATGGCTTGCACTGGAGAAGGTGCCGCTGCTCAAGGTTTGGTAGCTTGCCCCACCATCGGTGGATATACGGACCGCGACACTACTGCCACTGCTCATACTATTGGTATAGGCAAAGCTCAGGGTCGCGCTACTCGCGCCGCTCAAGTTCACGCCTCGACTGATCGCGTCTCCGACTGAAATGGTATCGATCCGTAACTGACTGGAATTGACCCGAATGTCTCCTCCGCTTGCTCCACCACCACCTGCATCGGTTTCTGACCAACTTGTGGACCACGACTGCGTGCCGTTATTGTTGCTGTACGAGGTGCTCGAGAACTGATCCTTGACGGTCTCCGTGCCGAGAAGGCCCGCCCAGTTCATCTGAGCTTCTGCAGATACAGCTATGTGCGTCTCGATGACCCCAGTCTCGACCTCAAAGTCCCAGTCTCCTCCAAGAGAAATGGAACCGGTCTGATCGTTGCTGGCTTCAACATCAGCTCCGGTTAATTCCGCCAGTCGGTTGACTGCGGCCTCGCCAGCTTCACCTTCGGCAAAGTCACATCCATAGACAAGGATGTCGGCCTGCTCGGAGAGTGATTGTTGGATTGTGGCCAGCTTATCGGCGTATTGCCCGGACATTGTTTCAGTACTCAGCGTGGCGGTACCCAGATGAAGCTCTCCCGAGCTACCATGCGAGATGACATGGATCGCATCGATACCGGTACGCCCCTCCAACGATGAGGCCATCTGTTGGACGCCATCCTTGCCGGCGTCGAGCATGATGATTTCAATATCCGGGTTCATCCCCGCGAGCAATTCTTGGTAATTCGGGACCGTCGGATCCACGAAGACGACCTCCGTACGCGACTCCGTCGGCATGTAGGTTGCGAGTGCGTTCAGGACACCCTGACTTTCGGCGGTCTCCGTGCTCGTGGTCTCATCAGAGGCTTCCGTCGACACCGCGGCATCGGCCTGTTCCTGCGCGACCTGTTCCGACGCCACTTCAGACGCCGTGGCCGCTGCCGCCGCGTCGAACATCAATCGCTGTTCGAGAGAGAGAAGCGACTGTTTCGGATGGGGTGAAGACGAGGGTGTGCGATGAGGGTTTGGCGTGGCTGGTGCCGCTGGCTTCTTGCTCTTTCTCCAATTGAACATACCTATGCACAACCCTGGTTGAGGAAGTTCCCATATCAATATCGGCCGTACGCGAGTCGATCTGAAGCCTTAGATACCGCGAAGCAAAACATGGGGCGCGGGGTCGAATGTGGAAGGAATATCCGTTTCTATTGGACAAGAACGGAGGGGGCCAGCTCGTGCGACTACCGGCGCCCGATGATCCTTCGGTCAGGCGCGCCTGAACTAGAATCCACTCTCTCGAATCATCACCGCCACTACCCGATCCCATGCCCGCTCGGCCAGGCTCTCTGTCTTGCCGGTGACATGCAATTGTCCGGTCACCGTTTGGTCCACCGGCTCCGTCTGATCCAGCACCTCAAGCTCGACGCGATAGACGGATTGCTCGGCCTGCACGCGCCCGCGGGCATCTTTTCGCGCCGGTACCTCGCCTCCGTAGATCGACGCCAAATAGGGCAGGGAGAAATCCTGCTCATCTACGTCTCGAATTTCGGTCACACGGGCGCGCCGTGCCGATCGGGTGACATCGTTGGGAATAAACAGGGCCTCCTGCCCAATCGCCAGCACGGTCAAGTCTTCGACCGGCGCCAATGCCGCGATGGCTGCCTCCTGCGGATCGATGACGTAGGCGACGGCCAACTTCTCATTGATCCAGCGGCCGGGATAGAGCGAGTCGGCTCGATCGACGACCACGCCGTCGATGGGTGACTGCAGCAGCAGATTACCCTGCCGTTCGACCAATCCATCCAGTTCAGCCAGCTTGGCCTTCAGCGACTCGGCGATCACCCGCCCTTGGGCCCGATCATCGGCATACCCGGCTTGGCGTTGCTGCCGGAAGTCCAATTGATCCACCTGGGTCTGCACAAGGGCCGCGTCTTTGACCAACTTGGAGCTTTCCATGACGAGCAAGGTATCGCCTTTCCGCACATGCTGGCCTGGACGTACCGACACCGTCACAATCCTACCTGCGGCGGGAGGGTACAGGGTCGCGTACGACCTCGCTTGCAAGACTCCGGGAATCGCCACACGACTGGACCATGGAATGAATGTGAGTGTCAGCAGCAGGGCCACGACAGTAATCGTGACGGCGAACCGGCTCGTCCTGGCGAAGGCCGCACGTCGACTCCACCATGCCGTGAGTTCTCGCCAAATGGGCAGGCAGATGAAAAAAATAATCTCGACAAGGAACAGGACGATCCCCAGTGCTTTGAAAAAATGCTGATAGACCATCACCGCAATACCGGTGAAGAGTATCAACCGATAGGCCCACATCGCCCAGGCATAGGCAATCATGATCCGGCGGGTCGAGGGACCGACTGCTTCGGGCGGTGGCGAGCCAGCGGCAAACAATAGCTCGCGGAGTTTCCACTGGCCGAACGCACAGGCGCGGTCTTGCAGATTAGGAAGCCCGAGTCCATCCGCCAGTAAATAGTAGCCGTCGAATCGCATCAGCGGATTCAAGTTCACCGTCAGGCTCATGATCCAACTGCTGGACGCGACGACAAAGGCCATACTCCGCATTGTCCCATCAGGCAAGAAGGCCCACAACACGGTCGCGACCGCAGCGAGTCCTAGCTCCGCCACGACCCCGGCCGCGGCGATGGCTAACCGCTTGCGCTTGGAACTCAGTCGATACGAATCGCTAACGTCGGAATAGAGCACCGGCATCATGACCATCAAGGCCACACCGATGGTTGGCACACGGCACCCGAACCGGGTGGCGGTGTAGGCATGGCCGAGTTCGTGCACGACCTTCACAAGGCAGAGGACCGCGCCATACATGACGGCCCCGCGCCAGTTGAAGAAATGGAGGAACGTCGAGACAAACGCGTCCCACTGGCGACCCACGAGGAACAGCCCCACAACCGCGATCGTGCCGAAAAGCCAGGCCGCCGCTGCCGTATAGAACGGCGCCACCAACGGTAACGTGGCGTGGAGAAACTGATGCGGGTGTACGAGCGGAATTTTGATGAAGAGGTAATGGTGCAGCAGCCATTGCCACCACACCTGATGGCGTGCCGCCTCCTGCTGGACGTAGTCTTTCGTCTCCCCGCTTGCAGACTGCTCGGTCAGGTTGTTCGCATAGAGAAATTTGACGAGGTCTTCCACATCTTCCATCCCAATGCGGGAGGTAGTGTTGTGCGCGATCTCTTCGGCCAATTTTTCGATCGTCCCGCATGACCAGCGCTGCAGGAGTTGATAGACGTTCCACTCGATTTGAAAGTACTTGTTCCGGACCGGATCGACGACGGTCCAGGTAGGAACCCCTTCGCTGGTGGGAGCGCCTCGCAGGAATTGCAGATTCTTTCTGAGCGGAGGAAGCTTACGCTCCTTCGGTACCTGGGCGGGAGGAGGTTCAGCCATGGATTACACTCCCAGCAGTTGGCGTAGAGCGGTGAATGGGCGACGGAAGAGCAAGAACGCGAGCGGGCCTCGCTCACCGTAGACTTTGGCAGAACCTTGCCAGCCGATACGGATACGCGGATCAGTGACGGCCAGTTCCGCCGTCACCCGGTAGGCCAAGACGTCGCCAGGCAACACCTCGGCATGGTAGCTGGCCCGGCTCACCGAGGCCGCAAAAGATTCCAACGATAGGGCATCAAAGAATGCCACTACGTCTGCACCTTCCTTCAGCAGTAGCGCGTCGCTCACGGGAAGATCGATCCGAAGTTCAATGCGTTGCGGATCGGCGATTTCCATGATCCGCTCGCCAACAGAGACCGGCTTGCCCACCCAATCGGCCTTGTCGGTATAGAGCAGCAGACCGGCTTGCGGCGCCCGCACCTCGATTTGTGTCAGCATCTCCTTGGCGTAGGCGAGCTCCGTCTCTTTGAGCGAGACCTCAGCCTCCTTCAGCGGCGCGTCGGCCTTCCGTTGCGGGTCAGAAAAGCCGCCCTGGACGGCTTGCGAATGTTCAGCCCGCGCCACTGCCAGTTGTTTCTCCGCCACCTTGAACTGATTACGCACATTGGTGTCTTCATAGCGGAATAAGAGCCTATCCTGTAAGACCATCGTATTGGGCGGCACAACCACATCGGCAATCACCCCATCCATCGGCGCGCTCACAACAATGGAGTCCTTCGCCATGACCTTGACCGGCGCCATCGTCGACACGCGAATCGGTAGGCACAATCCCGCAACAATCGCAGCACCAATCAACCAATACGAGGGCTTTTTGATCGTTGCAGACCAGCTTCTGGTGCGTTTCGACAACGCCTTCCACGCATAGGCGAAACTCCCGGCTAATCGATGGACGATCGCCACATCGTTCTCTTCCCATGGAAATTCCCGTTCGAACCACCAGCCTCCAAGCACTGTTTCATCCGGGTGCTTGAGCGGACACCAAAAGACATATCCCTGGACATGCTCGCGCCAACCCTCGCGGCAAGGCTCCGGACAGGTCTCCTCAGTCACGACCATGGGCACACCGTCCGGATGTTCCCGCTGGAGTACCTGGACCACCTGTTCGAGCCAGCGAATCATCGGCGCATCGCGATCGACCATCGCCACACTCGATGCGCAGAGCACCTGGCATGGCACCGACTCCGACTCTGCGGCACTAAACAGATAGGCCTGCTGGTACGGCACGAGCCGTCGCGTCTCGTTCACGGAGAGAAACTGCAGTTCCTGAACGGTTTTTGCCGCGCGGACCTGCCCTTCGAGATGCGTGAGGGCCGCAAGGTGGATCAGGGTGGTCAGTTGCTGCGAGGTCGGTTCGGTGGTCGTGGCCATGATGTTAGGGTTGCCTCGATGCAAATTGCGCCGTGCCGCTCATCCCGGCCAGCACATCGGCCGGTAGCTTACCGAAAGTGCCGATGACCTTGATCGTCTGACTCGCCGAATCCACGTTCGCACCGATCTCCTTGACCTTGGCCGCATACTCATGGTGCGTTTCATCGACGGTGAATGTGAATGGGGATTTCCGTTTCAGCCACGCTAACGACGAAGAGGGCAGCACCAGCTCGATTTCGAGACTCGTGTCGTCGAGTAGGCTCAGGAGCTTGTCGTTCGGAAAGACGTTTTCATGCTCGTTGACCATGACCCCGACAACGCGGCCTGAAAACGGGGCTGCGATGTGGCAGCCCTGCACGCTGATCTCGGCAATCCGAATCGCGGCATAGGCCTTCTTCGCTTCGGCTTCGGAGATCTCTAAATCCAGTGTACTGACCGCCTTCAGTTTGGTGAGTTCTTTGTTGTTCTGAAATGTTTTGTCTTTCGCCTCATGTTCGGCTGCCGCCACAGCCAACTCCGCGCGATACTTGTCACAATCGATTTGCACCAGCGTGCTCCCCTTTTCAAATCGCTGTCCTTCTTTAAATGGCACCTGACTCACACGGCCTTGGATTTGAGCATAGAGCACGGCCTGTGTCGCGGCTCTGACCACGCCGCGCATGACCCCATTTTCCAATCGCATCACATGCGACGACCGCTCGCCTTTCGACCAGCCCGTTTGAGGGCCCATGACCACCATGGCAACCAATAACAGTCCGAACACCCCGCTAGTGCGCCAAAGATGCCGCATGAATGTCAGCCCTCCCTTCTTCGTCGGACGCCCTTACAGGGATAGACTCCCAGATATTCCGAAGGGTCTCGGCCAGCTGTGGGACCGTCTGGCCTCCGATGCCATTCGGCACGGCATCTTGTCCCAGCAAGGCCATCAACGTGGCATAGGCTGTTTCTACGCCGGATTGTGCGCTGTCCATTCGCACTTCGGCGAGCACATCGTTGACTCGTTCACGGATGAGCGTGAGGTCGCTCGTGCTGTGCGTGAGCCACAAACTCTTTGTGTAGTCCGTGATGGCCGTTTGGGTATCGTGGTAGTTCTTCGCGTTCTCGTACTCCTGTTTCGTTTGGGAAAATTGGACGGCCCCCACATGCACTTCGGTCAGGATGGACATGGTCAACGCCATGCTTTGGGCATCCAGGACTTGACGCTGAGCGTCCACCGCTTTCAACTTGGCAGGAGTGCGAAACGCAGAGAGCAAGTTGTAACTCGCCTGAGAGGCATAGCCCAGCCAGTTTTGGTTGAATAAAAAGCTGTTGCTGTTGTAGTACCCACCTGCGCTGAGCCTCAGGCTGGGAAACAATTCCAGGAACACGGCCCTGGCCTCCTTGGCATTGATCCTCTTTTGGTAATCGATCGAGCGTAACTCTGCCCGGAACAGCAAGGCCTGTTGTTCCATGCTCTCTGTATCCAGATTGACAGTCGGTACCGTGCTCGTCCTCGTCGGCACCGCGAGTTCGTAGAGCGCCCCCGGTGGTAACCCCATCATCGAGGCCAGTTGGGTTCTCGCAGTACTGAGTTCGCGATAGAGCCGCTGGACCTCGCGCTGGATATTGAGCAAATCACGGCGGTAGTTGAGCGGAGTAAGCGGCGACTGGAGCTTCTTGTCGACGATCTGTTGAGCGCTCTCTAATGCCTTTGGTACAGATTCATTGAGAAACTCTACCCGTTGAAGTACACGCTCGGCACTGACTGCCCGCCAGTACGCGCTCCGAACATCCTGAGCCAGCCGCACGGCAATTCGACGCTTTTCTTCCTCCGCAATCATGACGTTGTCCGCCGCCTGCTGCGCACGCACAAACGACAACCCGAAATCCAACACATCCCAACTCAACGCCAAATTGCCGGAGGTGACATTCTTCTCAGAAGAGGTAAACGCCTCCACCGCTTGGCGGCCTGTCACAAGCGATTGTCCGACACCGCCGGTGAAGTTATTGCGTCCATCGAATCCGGCATTGGCCGACAGCTGCGGCAGCAAGGAATAGTGTGCGACGTTGAGCTGTTGGTGGGCCAATTGCGCCTGCATGGCCTTCACTCTGGCATCCAGGTTGTATTTCAACGCGCGAGCGATGGCTTCGTAGAGATTAATCGGGCCTGAAACCGGCTCCTGAATGGTCGTCACAGTCTGGAGATCCTTCGTCGCTCGTGTTTGTACGTCTTGCATGGTCAACACGTACGGCTTGACCATGCACCCGGTGAGCATCAGCAGAGTCCCCATCGCGACCGCTATGCGTTGAAGCATCATCGTCGACACATTCCAGACCAATGTGGACAGAGATCGAGCCCCCGCTCTGGGACACTGGCTCACCTGTCATATCGGCTAAATTAGGAAAGAACTGAACTGAACGGGAAGAGATGGAGCAGGGCAGGAAGATAGAGAACAATCCAAATATGTTGTTCGGAACACGTCACGAGGGAGAAGATCGGTCACCTATGCTCACGTCGCTGTTGGGCCACTGGTTATTGCGGCAATACTCCCCTCTCTTGTTTACACAATTCACTCATGAATTTTCATTGTGGAATGAAGGCAAGAGTTTTGACCGCGGGTCCGTAGATAGGCAAAATCTGCCACCGTCAGTGTTAGATTGCCGAACTGACCCTTGATCCGCATCATGTTCTAATGGGGCAGGGAAAGTAGGCGCTCTAAACCACCCAGCTCAGGCAGGACCTCTAACGACGACCACGCACGAAGCAATCCGTCGTATGATCGTTCACCAATCTGGTGGCTTGCATGTAGGCATAGACGATGGTGCTGCCGACAAACCGGAACCCTCGCTTCTTGAGATCTTTCGATAATGCGTCACTTTCTGGGGTCGTGGCAGGAACCTGGGACATGCGAGTCCAGCGATTCACTTTCGGCTTGCCTCCGACAAACTGCCAGACATAGCGATCGAACGAACCGACCTCTTCTTGGACTGCGAGAAACGCCTGTGCGTTGGTCACCGCTGAGTCGATTTTGAGCCGGTTGCGAATGATCCCGGGATTCTCTAGCAGCACGGCTTTCTTCTTCGCTGCAAATCGCGCCACCTTCTTTGGGTCGAAGTCCGCAAACGCCTGACGATAGCCATTCCGCCGCCGCAAGATGGTTTCCCATGAAAGACCAGCCTGTGCGCCTTCTAACAGCAACATCTCGAAATGTTTCTGATCATCGTGAATCGGCACACCCCACTCTTGGTCATGATACGCGATGAAATGCGGCTTGCCACCGACCCATCCACAGCGGATCTTGCCATCGGCAATCGAAAGTAATCGTTTAGTCATCATCTGTCTCCGTGTAATCGAAGTACAGCTGCACCAGTTAGCAAATGATTACTTCGATGGGACCGCATGGCTGGCGCAACAGAATAGTACTCCCGCAGGATGCTCAAAACGTTCAGACTTCTCACCCGCTCAACCCCGTCACGCCAAGACGCGCCGTTCCGCGGGCAAGGCCGCAGCGAGGCGCACGGTGCGACGAATAAGGAGCGCCATGTTTGTGCGCGCCGCCGAGTTGGTGAGTCGGCGGTGGCTTGGCCGAGGCATACTCAGTTCGATACGTTGAGGGTCTGAACGAGGCGAGAACGCCGCTAGCGGAGTTTTTCAGCATCCTGCTATTGCGATGAACCATTTCGGCTTCATGCGACCAAAGTCGGTCCGTACATGTCGGCGAAGTGCGCGCTTCGAGTCGAACACGACAGGTCCGTGAGGCCCTCTCCAAAACACCACCCAATGCCAGAAAGCGCGATCCCGTTCTCTGCGCCATTTGATGGCGAGTAGCGCACGATCCGGCAGAGCCTCCCATGAGGTGAAGGGCACTTCGGTACTTGCCGGCCTGATTCCGTATTGCGTGAGCAGCCTACGAACGTGGTGTGTCTCTGACCATAATGTCGGATCGCCAGACAAAATGCCGAGCCGGTTCGCCACACGCCGTGCCTCCCGATAACTCACGCCGGCGAGCGCCGCGACGCTCGCAATGCCACAACCAGTGCGCTCAAGTTGCACAACCGGCTTCATGACCACTCTCGTTTCAACGTTCGTCCATTGGATATTAGACCTTCCGTGCATCTTTGCCATATCATGACACCTTGTCAAGAAGCTGGTGGCGCCGGTCAGGGTATCACCCGTAACTTCGCCTGTGGTAGGCTCGCGGGTTAGCACACCTCATCCTGACAGCGGGAGACTATGCCGGCACACACCTTACGCATCGCGTTGCTCCATCTCGCACCGATCCCCGGCGACATCACAAAGAACCGCCGGCTTGTCGAGAAGGCCGTCAACGCTGCCGCACGACTCGGCGCGACCTGGATCATCACACCCGAACTCATCGTCACCGGCTATACCTTTGCCGATAACATCGGAACGACGTGGATTGTGCCTCAGCCAGACCCGTGGATGACGCACATGTCCCGACTCGCGGCCAGACTGCGCGTGACGCTGTTCCTCTCCTGTCCCGAACAGGATCGGACATCCCACAAACTCTACAATAGCCTATTCGCAATCGCAGCGGATGGAACCATCGTCGGCACACATCGAAAAATTCATACGCTGCGAGTGGGATCGGAAGCCTGGTCGACGCCCGGTACGCAGGCAGTCGCCGTTCCAGTTCCTCCATTCACACGGGTCGGGATGCTGATCTGTGCAGATGCGTATACGTCAGAGATCGCACGAAACCTACAGGCCCAAGGAGCGCAACTGCTGGTCTCATCCGCCGCATGGGCCCCAGGCCTGCATGGCCCGAATGGGGAATGGGAACGATGCACCCGCGATACAGGTCTTCCGCTCCTGGTGTGCAATCGGACAGGGCCAGACAAGACCCTCGACTTTCGTCAAGCCGAGAGTGTCGTGGCCAAGGACGGGCAGCGACTGCTGTCCTTGTCTTCAGCACGTTCTGCGATATTCGTAATCGAGTGGGATGTGAAGACACAGACGTTGGCGAAGCAGGACTATCAGACCGTCTACCTCTAGCAAGCGGCGGTTTGTCTGGTTGCTCTGGTTTTTCTCGTTTGTTTGGTTGAACCAGACGAACCAGAGAAACTAGATGGGCCAGAGCAATCAGCCGGTGCTCACGTCTCTCGCATTAGGGCCATGAATGCTTTCCAATGTTCCCAACATCCTCCTAGAGATCCACCTTGAGCTTGAGTCCGCCGGAGATGCTGAATCCCTGTTGCTGATAAAAAGCCAAGGTCCGGTCAAATTGAGGTAATGGCGGCGTAGTCACTTCGAGCCTAGTCCACCCCTTCAATCGCCCAATTCCTTTTGCCTCCATGAGCAAGGCGGTCCCGACCCCTTGTGATCGATACGGCCGGCGGACATAGAATTCTGGAATCGTGCCGTACTCGCCTTCCGTGTAAAGCGCATAACTCTGATACAGGGCCAGAAAGCCGACAGGCTCAGACCCCTCGTACGCAAGGAGCACCGTGTACAGACCGTCTTTCAACCACGAGTGGGCGCGAGCCACTGTGTCGTCGTGATGGAAATCGAACACCTTGTCTTTCACGGCCGCCATAATCTCCTGAAGCAATTCCCCCACCAGCGTGGCGACGGTATCGGCATCCTCAGGTCGAGCCTGAACAATCTGAATGGCCATCGATTACCCTGCCAGCTGTTGAAAGATCGCGTAGCCTTCGTTCCATTCACCATGCCCACTGTCGGCATTGATGTGGCCTGCCTCTCCAATATCGACGAAGCGGCTGCCCCAGGCGTGTGCGCAGTGCTGCGCAAACGCTGATGACCCGAACGGATCGTTCGCACTCGCGATGACAATGGAAGAAAACCCATGAGGCCGCATCGGCACCGGTGCAAACCCATGTGCCTTGGCAGGAAAGCTTGCACTCTGCGGATCGGGGACCGCCACGAGAAACGCACCCTCTGGAACCAGCACTGAACGATGAGCCCAATGAGCCACGAGAAGGCAGGCGAGGCTATGAGCTATCAGCATGGGCGGAGAAGGGCACGCTCGCACAGCAACATCCAACGCCCGAACCCAATCGTCACATACCGGGCTGTCCCACTCTCCCAGATTCACGCGCTGCCAATCGGGATGGCGCAGTGCCCAACGCGTTTGCCAATGTTGCGGGCCGGAGTTGCCAAGACCAGGCAGCACTAACACCGGAGTAGCTACCGACATCTCATCCCCCAGCCTTCCGGCCACTCACGCCAATGGTGGCGTAGTAGATAGCCCATGTGTTTGGATCGTCGGCGAATCGGCAATACCGCTCAAGATCCGACGGGCCAACAATTCCTGTGGCCAAATACTTCTCCCGCAATTGCTCAGCCGACATCTTCATCACCGTGGCCATGCCGGACCCGCCCGCACAGAGCGGAGCCTCGTTCTCCACAGCAATATCTTGCAGTCCGCGCTGTTGCAGCAAGGCGGGTAACTTCAGGCCTAGCGCGTGGTTCATCCTCAATGTCGCGTACATGTTCGCGATAGCCTGATTGACCTTGTGTACAGATGCAAGTTCTTCCTCATCGCCGGCAATCCCTCGCGAAGCTGAAAAATCAGGCTCCTCCAGCACAAGCCAGCCTCCCGGCTTGAGGCAGTCGAGCATCTTCGTCAATGCCACCTCGTGGTCAGCGAGATGGATCAAGACGTACCGCGCATGCACCACATCGAACGATTGCTGCGACAACTGAGCCGTGCGAATATCGGCTCGCACGACGCTCACATTGGGTCGTTCCACTTCACGCAGAAACTTCAGATCGAGGTCCACCGCCACAACCCGCCCCGTCGGACCAACCACTTCACCCATCCAGTTCATAATGGATCCAGCACCTGGCCCAACCTCAAGACAGCACCAGCCGGCTTGCAGGCCGGTGGCCAGAAGCCGCCTCCGACTCGCAGGATCGAACACCCGCTCGATCATCCGAAGCCGTTCCAGTTCTCGTTGATCGTCAACTCGCTGAAAGACATACGCCGAGTCGGCCATGCCACAACCTCGCCTTCAATGTACAACAGAAGACCTGATGGGCCCACACTGGAGGAGCGCGGAGTATAGACCACGAGCAGGCGGAGAGAAAGGCTGTCCACTTCCTTGATATGCACATCCTTCTCATGTCTGTAATAACGTGGTGAATTCTCCACACAACAATAGCCGGTTTCTCCTACCGGGGCACACACGACTTGCCGCTTTTCACGATTAGTTTCTGCTATATTGGCGGGTGAAATGGGCAGTTTTATTTCAGCATCCTGTTAGATGAGGGGAATTCGATGGAGACTTCGCAGAGAGATGCGCTTCTTGGAACGATTACTTGGTGGGGCTTTCATGCGCTCCTCATATGGATGGGGGCCTGGCATTTTTTCTCTAGAGATCTTGCCGATGGGGGCCTGTTCGTGTCTGACTTATTCGCCGGTGCGCTTCTACTCGCCACGGCGCTTTCGCTTCTTCGGCTCTCGGTGGGTTGCCACCTCCTTCGTTTCGTGGCCCTCACAGGCATCTTGCTCGTCGTGTATCATGCATGGAATGGGAAAGCCGAATGGGGCAACCTGACCGACGTAGCGATCTGGGCGTACACGTTTTTTTCCTTCGGTCCAAGCAGTTGGAAATATTCGCTCTATACCCCACTCGGCATCTTTGGAAAGTTGAAGACGTAGAAAGAGCGAACTTCGCTCTAATCAATATAGCTCACCTTCGCCGGCTTGAAATCCCACTGCACCGCCGACTCGCATAAGCGAGTCGGCCTCGCTTCCATGGCCCCCCCTCGCTAAAACTGTAGGTAGGCATTGATGGCAACGAGGACATGATTGTCATTTTGTCCATCGTTATAGGGATTCCACCCGCCTGTAAACCAGTCGTATCGGATCTCAGGCCGAATCGTCACGTTCGGATGTGGGTAGTAGCTCACTCCACCAGTGAGCGAGTAGAAGCTACCGGCGAACGGGGCAAGATTGGAATTCCCTGAACAATGTGCCCCGCGTGGCATGAATGAAATATTGCGGAGAGCCTATGACCGCATGGATAATGAGGAGGAACATGCGAAACAAACACGGTGCGAGCTGACTCAGGTTCTTGCCCTACCCGGATATTCGAGTGTGACCAATTGTTCCTGATAGTCTGTACGCATCTCGTGCTCGCGTGCGGATGAGGTGAGAACTGTTTTCGAAACCGTCAAACCGTAAGATTCAAGGTCAAGCAACGACTCTACGGGGTTCCCCCCATTGGGTTGCAAGACTCAACCCCTTATCTTGATCGTCTCACACAAACAAATGTATTTCTGCTGATGAATGAATCTTGAACGAAGATGGCCAGACAAGTTAGTATCAGCCGCTCCTTCTCCCTAAACCTCACCTGAGAGTTCGAGGCACTAGTGGCAAACAATCAGATAAGCCTATCAGCCGCAACGCGAGGCATTCAGCTCCAGTTGATCGCACCTCTCCGGCATCTTCTTCCCATTGCAGTAATCGAGCCGAAAGGTATCGTATTCACAAAACGTTGGGTCGTTGAACTACTCCTTGATCTCAGCGGCTACTGCTCGGATAAAAACCTGGTGGATGCCCTAGCAATCGAACCGGCAGCTGGTGATGGCGCATTTCTCGGCCCCATGATTGAGCGCCTGGTGGAGTCGTGCGGGAATCTTGGTCGATCGTTGGCAGAATGCGAACATTCCTTAATCGCATACGAGCTAACTGAGAAGAGTGCTGCTCGTGCGCGCGCTGTCGCCCAAAACGTCCTGATAAATCGTGGAGCCAAGCGCCCACTAGCCAAGCGACTGGCCGACACGTGGGTGTTAACCCGAGATTACCTTCTCGATGCCAACAGCAGACAGGCCGATTTCATTATCGGGAACCCTCCATATGTACGACTTGAGGATATCCCAGAAGAAATGGCCTCGGTCTATCGCAATGCGTATCCGACGATGCGTGGTCGAGCTGATCTCTATGTAGCCTTTTTTGAAGCCGCGCTTCGGCAGCTTAAGACCGGCGGTGTATGCGCTTTTATCTGCGCTGATCGATGGATGCGTAACCAGTATGGAGCAGAACTGCGGCAGCTTATTACCTCAGCATACAGTGTCGAAATGCTCCTGAGCATGCACCACGCCAATGCCTTCGACGATGAAGTGGACGCCTATCCGGCGATCACGGTGATTCGGCATAAAAAACAGCAGTCAACCGTTGTGGCCAGTGCCGATCAGGAAGCTGAGAACATTCAGCCACAACAATTGGCGACGACGCTCCAGACAAACGGCCGCGACAGACTGCCTCAGGGTATCCATCGGGCAGTGGTGGACACATGGTTCAAAGGTGCAGACCCCTGGCCCTGCCATTCGCCAGAACAGTTGGCGCTCCTTCGACGACTGGAAGATCAGTTTCCTCCCCTCGAGATGAATGCCAAGGTGGGAATCGGCGTAGCAACTGGGAACGACAGCGTCTACATCACGACAGATATGAACCTTGTGGAACCTTCCCGCCTCCTAAAGCTCGCTCTGGCAAAAGACCTGGCAGGCGGAACGATGCGATGGTCCGGGCACTATCTGGTGAATCCATGGAACCGCGACGGGCTGGTCGATCTGAAAACCTATCCGAAGTTACGAGCCTACTACGAGCAACATGTAGCAGCCCTGAAGAGGCGCCATACAGCGGAGAAGAATGTTAGCAAGTGGTACAAGACGATCGACCGCGTCAATCATACCCTCACCGATACCGACAAACTCTATATCCCGGACATTAAAAACTGATCCTCCCCCGAAATAGTGGACACCTCGAAAAGGGTGGGGCATGCTCACCCTGGAGGTGGTCATCATGGGTCGACCCAGACGTGTGTTTACTCGGGAGTTCAAGCAAGAGGCCGTAAAATTGGTGACGGGCGGCGGGCATCCGACCGCCCAGGTCGCTCGGGATCTCGGGATCACACCGAATCTGTTACGGCGCTGGAAGCATGAGGT
>Ga0163153_10002707_pt1 | contig 25024 bp, 16 predicted proteins | sample OliLakLV19MP6IB1_FD_148629 | JGI IMG/M metagenome (GOLD analysis project Ga0163153, IMG submission 148629) | Freshwater microbial mat bacterial communities from Lake Vanda, McMurdo Dry Valleys, Antarctica - Oligotrophic Lake LV.19.MP6.IB-1 | ecosystem: Environmental > Aquatic > Freshwater >...
ATTTTTGGGCATTAAATCTCCTACTGGTAAAATGGCTGACATTTCTCCTCAAGAGGTTTTAAAGAAGGTTTGGGGCGGCTAAAAACTAGGATATCTAAGTCAGGACACGGCACTGCCGTGTCCCTACAATTTAGCTGGTTTCCAGGTCCGAGGGACGAGGAAAGAAATCGAGGATCTAAAACTCGATGTTAGTCTTCCAAATCATCCATCATCTGCTGCAACCTACATTCCGCACTCTCAAATTTCACCATCAGTGTTTACCTATTTGTGCAATAAAGCTCTAAATTAGACTTTTTATAACGTGGTTAATGCCGATGAGCTTAGGAAATTGCCATTGCAGTGCGTCCGGGCGGATCGAACCTGTAACCGTAACCCCGAATAGTTTTAATAAACTGCGATCCACTAGCATCAGCTTGAATCATTTTCTTGCGAATCTGACCGATATGTACGCTAACAACGTTCTCTTCTCCTGTGTCGCTGCAGTTCCACCCCCAAATTTTTTCGATTAGCTGTTGGCGACTCCAAGATTGACCAGAATGACTTGCCAAAAAATATAATATCTTAAATTCCAAGGCTGTTAACTTGACAATGCGATCGTTTAGTGTTGCTTCCCGACGTGCTGAATCGATCGCAAATTGATCGAATACAATACGTGATGGAGTCACAGGCCTCATACGTCTCAACACAACTTCTATACGAATTGCCAAATCCGCTAGACCAAATGGTTTACAGATATAATCATCAGCACCGGCGGACAGGACTTTAAGTTTATCAGCTTCGTCTGTGCGGCTGCTTAGCATGATCACAAAAACATTAGTACGGCGCTGCATTTCCTGGCAGAGGTGATAGCCTGTAGTATCCGGCAAATTCCAATCGAGAACTACTAGCAGTGGCTTTAATTTCTCAAACAATTCTAAAGCCGTCTCGCCATCTGCTGCCGAATCTACTTGATATTTCTGATTCAAAAAGCGATGAACTAGATTGCGGATGGCTGGGTCATCATCCACAACCAGAATTTTGGGGTTAGTATCAACAACCATAACAAAAATATTTCTTCCTCTTGTTAATGGACAACTGGCAATTTCTGAACAGCTTTAGTGAAGAGTAAAGCCCAGGTCGTTCCAACTAAACAAAGTTTTTTCTGGCAATTCTTCTTTCAGCTTTGTCTTGAGGTCAAAAGGCTTGCCCCAATCCCATATTTCGATCTCTAGGCGATCGTTAAAGACTGCGATCGCCAGCTCGATTTTCGGAGTTCCCACTGACAGATTTTGGTGGGCGTGGCGAACAGCATGGGCAAAACCCTCGATCGCAGCAAGTTTACAAAGCTGCAACACTGCTTCGGGAATGGGTAGAGGCTCTAACTGCTCGACCCACCATAAAACTTGAGTAACAGCCTGGAGATCGCTACTTACTTGAAGTTTAATGTTGTGAAGTGGCTGGTTATAACTTCGATCGGATTGGGGATTTCGTTGCTCTTGAAGCCAGTTAAAACTGTGTAAGACATCGATCGCACGCTTAAAAAAACTAGCTTGAGGGCTAGGTTGGGGTGGTACTAAAGCTGGCTGAAAATATTTTACAATTAACAGACAGTTTCGACCAGCAGATGTGCGGGTATAACTTAGCTCATCGGCAATTTTGCCAATAAGTTTTATACCTATTTTGCCTATTTCATCAATTTCGCTAAAATCTTCGTCACCGTGCGAGTTGCCGAATAAGTTCAAATTCATTTGACTAACCTCTCTTGTTTATCAATAACTGCTTGTCTGTCTTCTGATCAAATCATCGCATCACTTTAATTGAGTGAAGTTGACCAGAGGTATAAAGTTAGGTCTATTAGAGGTCGGTATAATCAAAGTATACTCAAGGTATAATTAAACTACTCTCATGCAGAGTCCCGATTTTTCGCAAGGCTCAGGACTGGGAAGCATCCCAGCCGTCTAAGAGATCCTTGGCAAGGCTCAGGATGATTTAAGTGCATGACACGTAAGTTGTAATAAAGTTAAATTAGGGGTTAACCTAGATGGATTGGCAAGAATTCCTTAGAAGCGAATCTGGGACACATGAATTATCGATGGAACACAAAGACACATTATTAGAAGCACTCTTCTCTCCTGAAAAAGCACCCCGCAATCACGTAGAGATTTCAGTAAAATTAAACATAGCAGAAGCTACTGTAAAACAGCGGCTGGGAGAGATTTATAAGAAATTTGGAGATAGTTTTCCTGAACTTTCTGACCAACAAGGTGCAGGAAAGTTGAGGATTCTGCAGACTAAATTGATACAGAAGTATTATCAACAATCACAACCAGTAGTTCCCCCCTACCCTGAAGAATTTCTATCGTTAATAGAAGAAAAAATTCGCAGGTTTTGCGGTCGCCAATTTGTTTTTGAGACTTTTGAGCAATTTATCACCGACAATCCTCACGGTTATTTTACGATCGTCGGGGATGCGGGAATGGGCAAAAGCTCGATCGTTGCCAAATACGTATGGGAGCATAAATCTCCCTGCTATTTCAATATTCTCGTCGAACGTCGCAACAGACCAGAATTGTTTTTGAAGAGCCTTCGCCGGCAATTAATTGACCGCTATCAATTGCCAAGTTCAGAAGACGCTGATTTACCAACTTTACTGGCCCAGGTGGCGGGAAAACTCACGGCGGGCGATCGTTTAGTAATTGCAGTTGATGCACTGGATGAAGTCGAACAAGAAGAGGGAAAAAATCTTTTACATTTACCGACAACTCTGCCCAATAACGTATATTTTCTGCTGACGAGGCGACCCTATAACCTCGGCAGAAAGCGGCTATCTGTATCTCCGGGAGTTCCGGTAAAAGAGCTAGATTTAAGAGACAACAAGTATGTTAATGATAATCAGGAGGATATCAAAGAATATATTCGCTTTGTTATCAATACCGATTCTGACTATCAAAATGTACTGAAAAACTGGATTAAAACTCGCAGCATTGCCGATACATATTTTGTGGAGCAAGTGGCAAACAAAAGCGAAAACAATTTTATGTATTTGCGCTATGTTTTGCCGGCAATTGCTAAGGGCGATTACAATGACCTGAGTTTAAAGGAATTGCCCGATGGGCTGCAAGAGTATTATCAAAGCCATTGGGTGCGGATGGGAATGGAAGCTAAGCCAGGGCAATTGATGGAGATTGTCTTGTATATTTTGCTAGAGATTTGCACGCCGATTCCCTGCGAGATGATTGCGGGAATTGCCGAGGTGGATGAATGCGAGGTGGCACAGGTTTTAGAAGATGAGTGGGTTGAGTATTTGAAAAAGCAGAATGTAGAAGGAGAAATCTGCTATACCATCTATCATGCTAGTTTCCTTGACTTTCTGAAAACCAAACGGGAGATGGATTCAAAGCGGAGAATTTTTCAGAAAGTAAATCAACGGATTGCTGAGTATTTAGAAAACGGGATGGCATGAGATGGGAGAATTTGCTGACAAGTTAGCGGCCAAACCACTTTCCTATCAACGTGCTTATCTGGGCAGCTTACTACCAAATTATGTCAAGTCAGGGAATTTAGAAAAGTATTATCAAAAACTGACTGATTTTAACTTCCTGATGGCAAAGATTCAGCATCCTGAGTTTGGGATGCAGGCACTGATGGATGATTTCGATTTGGTTGACGCTTCTGAAGCAGTAACTCACCCAGAGTACAACCCAGAAAAAGTGAAATCTCTGAACTTGATTCAAGCGGTACTGTGGATGTCAGCCGATATTTTGGAGCAAGATAAAAGCAAACTGGCGGAACAATTGTTAGGGCGCTTACTGTACTTTGAAATATCAGAGATTCAGGCAATGCTGGAGGTAGCAAAGCAGTGGAAAGCAGCACCTTGGTTGCGTCCTTTGACACCCTGTTTAACTCCCCCTCGTAGGGGACTGATACGCACGCTTAAACGTCACAGCAACTCGGTAAATGCAGTTACTGTCACTGCTGATGGCAAGCGGGCGATTTCTGGTTCATCGGACACAAGCCTTAAAGTCTGGGATTTAACCACTGGAAAGGAACAGTTTACTCTCAATGGTCACACCAACTCAGTAAATGCAGTTGCCGTCACTGCTGATGGCAAGCGGGCGATTTCTGGTTCATCAGACACAAGCCTTAAAGTCTGGGATTTAACCACTGAAAAGGAACTGTTTACTCTCACGGGTCACAGCGACTTAGTATATGCAGTAGCCGTCACTGCTGATGGCCAGCGGGCGATTTCTGGTTCGTGGGACAACACCCTCAAAGTCTGGGATTTAACCACTGGAAATGAACAGTTTACTCTCAATGGTCACAGGCAATTAGTAAATGCAGTAGCCGTCACTGCTAATGGGAAGCGCGCGATTTCTGGTTCAAGAGACAAAACCCTTAAAGTCTGGGATTTAACCACTGGAAAGGAAGAATTTAGTCTCACTGGTCACAGGAAATCAGTATATGCAGTAGCCGTCACTGCTGATGGCAAACAGGCGATTTCTGGTTCTTTGGACAACACTCTCAAAGTCTGGGATTTAACCACTGGAAACGAACAGTTTACTCTCAAAGGTCACAGCAACTCAGTAAATGCAGTAGCCATCACTGCTGATGGCAAGCGAGCAATTTCTGGTTCAGATGACAACACCATCAAAGTCTGGGATTTAACCATTGGAAAGGAAGAATTTACTCTCGAAGGCCATAGAAACTCAGTAAATGCAGTAGCAGTCAATGCTGATGGCAAGCGGGCAATTTCTGGTTCAGATGATAAAACCCTCAAAGTCTGGGATTTAACCACTGGAAAGGAAGATTTTACTTCTGAAGGTCACAGCAACTCAGTAAATGCAGTTGCTGTCACTGCTGATGGCAAGCGGGCGATTTCTGGTTCATCAGACACAAGCCTTAAAGTCTGGGATTTAACCACTGGAAAGGAACTGTTTATTCTCAATGGTCACAGTAACTCAGTAAATGCAGTTGCTGTCACTGCTGATGGCAAGCGGGCAATTTCTGGTTCAAGAGACAACACCCTGAAAGTCGGAGATTTAACGACTCGAAACGAACAGTTTACTCTCAATGGTCACAGTAACTCAGTAAATGCAGTAGTCGTCACTGCTGATGGCAAGCGGGCGATTTCGGGTTCATCGGACACAAGCCTTAAAGTCTGGGATTTAACAACTGGAAAGGAACAGTTTACTCTCAATGGTCACACCAACTCAGTAAATGCAGTTGCTGTCACTGCTGATGGCAAGCGGGTGATTTCTGGTTCGTGGGACAACACCCTCAAAGTCTGGGATTTAACCACTGAAAAAGAACTGTTTACTCTCACGGGTCACAGCGACTTAGTATATGCAGTAGCCGTCACTGCTGATGGCAAGCGGGCAATTTCTGGTTCGTGGGACAACACCCTCAAAGTCTGGGATTTAACCACTGAAAAAGAACTGTTTACTCTCACGGGTCACAGCAGCTCGGTGAATGCAGTAGCCGTCAATGCTGATGGGAAGCGGGCAATTTCTGGTTCGTGGGATAGCACCCTCAAAGTCTGGGATTTGTCGAGTGGAAATGTCATTGCCAGTTTCACGGGTGAAAGTTCGATCGCCTCTTGCGCTATTGCACCCGATGGAGTCACAATTGTCGCAGGCGACGCATCCGGGCGCGTATATTTCCTGCGGCTAGAAGGGATTGCTGAGTATTTAGAAAAGGGGATGGCGTGAGATGGGAGAATTTACTGACAAGTTAGCTGCCAAACCACTTTCCTATCAACGTGCTTATCTGGGCAGCTTACTGCCAAATCATGTCAAGTCAGGTCATTTAGAAAAGTATTATCAAAAGCTGACAGACTTTAACTTTCTGATGGCAAAGATTCAGCATCCTGAATTTGGGGTGCAGGCACTGATTGATGATTTCGATTTGATTAACGGTTCAGAAGCAGTAAATCACCCAGAGTATAACCCAGAAACAGCGAAAGCCCTGAACTTGATTCAAGCGGTACTGTGGATGTCAGCCGATATTTTGGATCGAGATCGGACGCAACTAGCAGGGCAATTGTTGGGGCGCTTGCTGCACTTTAACATTCCGGCAATTCAGGCAATGCCAGAGGTAGCAAAGCAGTGGAAAGCAGCACCTTGGTTGCGTCCTTTGACACCCTGTTTAACTCCACCTCGCAGGGGATTGCTACGCACCCTAGAAGGTCACGGCGACTCAGTAAATGCAGTAGCTGTCACTGCTGATGGCAAGCGGGTGATTTCTGGTTCAGATGACAACACCATCAAAGTCTGGGATTTAACAACTGGAGATGAACAGTTTACTCTCAATGGTCACAGCGACTCGGTAAAAGCAGTAGCCGTCACTGTTGATGGCAAGCGGGCGATTTCTGGTTCAAGAGACAACACCATCAAAGTCTGGGATTTAACAACTCGAAAGGAACTGTTTACTCTCAATGGTCACAGCGACTCGGTAAATGCAGTAGCTGTCACTGCTGATGGCAAGCGGGCGATTTCTGGTTCAAGAGACAACACCATCAAAGTCTGGGATTTAACAACTCGAAAGGAACTGTTTACTCTCACTGGTCACAGCTACTTGGTAAAAGCAGTAGCCGTCACTGCTGATGGCAAGCGGGCAATTTCTGGTTCAAGAGACAACACCATCAAAGTCTGGGATTTAACAACTCGAAAGGAACTGTTTACTCTCAATGGTCATAGATACCCGGTAAATGCAGTAGCAATCACTGCTGATGGCAAGCGGGCGATTTCTGGTTCCTGGGACAACACCATCAAAGTCTGGGATTTAACAACTGGAAAGGAACTGTTTACTCTCGAAGGACACAGAGACTTGGTAAATGCAGTAGCTGTCACTGCTGATGGCAAATGGGCGATTTCTGCTTCAAAAGACCAAACCCTCAAACTCTGGAATTTAACAACTCGAAAGGAACTGTTTACTCTCACTGGTCACAGCTACTTGCTAAAAGCAGTAGCCGTCACTGCTGATGGCAAGCGGGCGATTTCTGGTTCGTGGGACAACACCATCAAAGTCTGGGATTTAACAACTCAAAAGGAACTGTTTACTCTCACTGGTCACAGATACTGGGTAAATGCAGTAGCCGTCACTGCTGATGGCAAGCGAGCGATTTCTGGTTCCTACGAGAAAACCCTCAAGGTCTGGGATTTAACAATTGGAAAAGAAGAGTTTACTCTCAATGGTCAGGGCGACTTGGTAACAGCAGTAGCCGTCACTGCTGATGGCAAGCGGGCGATTTCTGCTTCGTGGGACAACACCATCAAAGTCTGGGATTTAACAACTCGAAAGGAAGAATTTTCTCTCAATGGTCACAGCGACTTGGTAAAAGCAGTAGCCGTTACTGCTGATGACAAATTCGCAATTTCTGCTTCAGATGACAACACTCTCAAAGTCTGGGATTTAACTACTGGAAAGGAAGAGTTTCTTCTCAATGGTCACAGCGATTCGGTAAATGCAATAGCCGTCACTGCTGATGGCAAATTCGCAATTTCTGGTTCAAGAGACAAAACCCTCAAAGTCTGGGATTTAACTACTGGAAAGGAACTTTTTACTCTCAATGGTCACAGCGACTCGGTAAAAGCAGTAGCCGTCACTGCTGATGGCAAATTCGCAATTTCTGGTTCAGGTGACAACACCCTTAAAGTCTGGGATTTAACAACTCAAAAGGAACTGTTTCTTCTCAATAGTCACAGAAACGCGGTAAATGCAGTAGCTGTCACTGCTGATGGCAAGCGGGTGATTTCTGCTTCAAGAGACAACACTATCAAAGTCTGGGATTTGTGGAGTGGAAATGTGATTGCCACTTTCACGGGTGACAACCCGATCGCCTGTTGCGCTATTGCACCCGATGGAATAACAATTGTAGCAGGCGACGAATCCGGCCGCGTATATTTCCTGCGACTAGAAGGGGTGGAGGAACTAACATGAATTCCTCACATCTTTCAACTCCCATCTCTACCGATTCTTACCCAAAGGAATTTCAGCAACTCCTGCGAGAAAAAAGCGAGAATTTTACAGGGCGCAAATTTGTATTTTCTGCCATTTCCGACTTTCTAGCCTCCCACAGCCGTGGTTATTTCACAATTGTCGGTACTCCCGGCTGCGGCAAAAGTTCCATCCTCGCCCAATATGTCACCGCCCATCCTCGCAGTATCTATTACAACGCTGCAGTTGAGGGCAAAAATCGAGCTGAAGATTTTCTCGCTTCTGTCTGCACTCAACTGATTGACAAATACCTTGCCGCCAATGGGGAAACATCGGAAATTCTCAAGCTCAAATCGCAACTTCAAAAACTCGAATCCGATGATGGGAGTTGGTTTCTGTCTTTATTGCTTCAGCAAATTAGCGATAAATTAGACTCTCGCCAACGGTTGATAATTGTCATTGATTCTGTAGACGCGATCGCCCGCACGAGTCAGCCTCCCAGTACCAATCTGTTTTACCTGCCGAGATATTTGGGCGATCGTACTTATTTTATCCTCGCCCGCCGCCCGTTTTTGAGAGAGAAATCTGGTTTGTTAATTGAAACGCCCTCTCAAACTCTCGATTTAAGAGATTATCCCGCCCAAAATCGCGAAGATGCCCTTAACTACATTCAGCAATACCTATCAACCGCACCGGATTTAACTCAACCAGAATTCTGCCAACAACTCGCCACCGTCAGCGAAAACAATTTCATGTATCTGAGTCAGATGTTATGTGCCATTAACGAGAATTCACACCCCGATGCTAATCTGGGGGAGTCCTCACTTGTCTCGGAACTTCCTCCCGGTTTAGCAGCGTATTATCAAAACCACTGGCTGCGGATGAGAGGTGATGGCTTATTGGCGATCGAGTTGTCTGTGCTGAATGTTTTGGTACAATCAACAGCAAGTTTATCTGTAAGTGCGATATCCAATATAATTGATCAGGATGAATACGATGTTGAAAAAGCGTTAGATGATTGGATCGAATTCTTAAATAAGCAGGAAATTGGAGGAGAAATTTGCTATAGTTTGTATCATGCCAGCTTCCGCGAATGGCTGGAAAAACAATCTCTTTTAGAATGACGAGTTTACCTAGACTTGCATTTCTTCTCTTCAGTCCGCGCAGGCGGACTTTGTTTGTGTAGACGCGATTTCAATCGCCGAGTTATATCAAATATAGTACAACAATGAAACGAGCAGTATTTCTTGACAGAGATGGCGTTCTCAATATCGAAGCCGGCTACATTCACAAAGTAGAAGATTTGCATTTAATCCCCGGAGTCGCCGAAGCTGTACGCCGTTTAAATGACAAACAAATATTTTGCTGTTTGGTTTCCAATCAATCGGGGCCGGCGAGGGATTATTATCCAGTTAGCCACGTAGAAGCTTTGCACAAACGCCTTTGTCAGCTATTAGAAAATGAAGCAGGAGCCAAGTTAGATGCTCTTTATTACTGTCCTTATTTAAGCGCAGCCGAAGGCGGAACCAACCCAGAATTTACGCGGTATACAACGTGGCGAAAACCGAATACAGGGATGTTGGTAGCGGCGGCTTGGGAACAGGATTTAGATTTGCGAAATAGTTTTATGGTCGGGGATAAAGCCACTGATGTAGATATGGCTCACAATGCCGGCTGTACTGGTATTTTGGTGCAGACTGGTTACGGGGAAAGTGTGTTGAGTGGGGAGTATCAGCACCATACTAAACCGGATTTTATTGCAGCAAATTTAGCCGCGGCGGTGGAGTGGATTTTGCAACACTTTGATTAGTGTTTGTAGTGGTATTTAAGTTGTTTCTCCTTGAGTCTTACAGGAAAGCGCCACGTAAGGAAGCACGACTGTAAAGGTAGTACCAACGCCGATTTTGCTTTCACAGCCGATCGCCCCTCCTTGCAATTCTACCGCTTTTTTAACAATGGTCAATCCCAAACCGTTACCTTTAATCTTTCCCGTATTCTTGCAGCGGTAAAACATTTCAAATATTTTCCCTACTTCAGTTTCTGGGATGCCGATACCTTCGTCTCGGATGCGGATAATTAGTAAGGGATAGTTAATATTTGTAGATTGGGAATTGGGAAATAAACACTCACGAGAAAAACAAAAAATAGGTTCTTTGTCTCCATTTCCTGCTTGACTGTATTGCAATTCCAAGCTGACTTGACCGCCATTTGGGGAATATTTGATGGCGTTGACGATTAAGTTAGAAATAATGCCGTGCAGCAATTGTTGATCTAACATCGCGCTGGTAACATCTGACGGGATTAATGTTAGTTTGTGCTTGGCTTCATTTCCTAACTGCAATTGAGCGAGCAAGTCTTGACAAAATTCGATTAAATTTATCGGTAATGGATTGCATTTGAGTTTGCCTGATTCTGCTCTACCCATGAACAGCATATCGTCGATTAGCTGGTTCATCTTTTGGGTAGCTGAGTGCACCAGCCGCAGGGTTCTAACTTGGGATTCGTCACTGCTGCGAGTTCGATCGAGCTCTAGGAGTTCCGCAGAGATTAAAATCGCGTTGAGCGGATTCCGCAATTCGTGAGCAGCCATTGAAATATACTGGTTTTGGCGGTACGATTTTTCTTCCACCGACTCTCTGACTGCTTCGGCAGCTTTGAGAGAGTCTCGCATCTTGGCTTCGATTTCGTGTCTGTGCAGGGCAATCTCGATCGCCACCCGCAAATCATTTTGTTGAAATGGTTTGATAATATAACCAAATGGGTCTGTAAGTTTCGCTCTTTGCAGCGTTTGATCGTCGGCATAAGCTGTTAAAAATACTGTCGGCACATTTTTATTAGTTCGGATTTTCTCGGCCGCTGTTACCCCGTCCATGTCACCTTTAAGCACGATATCCATCAACACTAAATCGGGCGGGTTTTCTATCGCTTTTTGAATTGCTTCTTCTCCTGAAGAAACTGTAGCTGTTACTGCATATCCCAGTTTTTTTAATCGACCTGCTATGTCTTGGGCTACAATAACTTCGTCTTCTACAACCAAAATTTTGAGAGGGTTCATTTGTCGTTAAAGGCGCTGCCGATAATTTAGCTCTTTGAAAATCAAAGTGTAGCAGGTTCCACGCTTACTGTCAATGGCAATACTCGCCTCTAATTGGTAAGCCAACATTCTCACTAATCGCAATCCTAATGTTTCAGTATTTTCTACGTCAAAATCGGCCGGAAATCCGCGACCGTTATCTTGAATGGTTAAATTAAATTGGTTGCAATTTATTTCATGAAAATCAATAGTTATTTCACCATCTAAACTTGAGACAAAGGCATATTTTAAAGAGTTAGAAACCAGTTCGTTAATAATTAACCCGCACGGAATTGCTGTTTCTATGTTTAAATAAATGGGGTCAACTTTGAGGTTAAATTGGATGGAAGTGTTGCCGCAACCAAAAGACTGATACAAATTAGCAACCAAGTTTTCGACGTAGGAAGAGAGGTCGATCTGATCGAGATTTTCGGATTGATAAAGTTGCTCGTGAATCAGAGCCATTGAATGGATGCGAGTCTGGCTTTCTTCAAATAAAGTTAGCGTCGCTTCGTCTTCAATATATTGAGCTTGAAGTTGCAGCAGGCTGGAAATTACCTGCATATTATTTTTGACTCTGTGGTGAATTTCTTTGAGCAATACTTCTTTTTCGTGGAGTGCTGCTTGAATGCGGGCTTCGGTAAATTTGCGATCGCTGATATCTTCGCAAATACCAGCGATGCGGTAAATTTTGCCCGATTCGTCGTAAATGGGAAAAGCTCGATCGCACACCCAGCGAATTGTGCCGTCTGGCCGAAAAATCCGATACTCGGTATTGGTGGACTCGCCCTGCAACACTCGCCCCATTGCCTCTTCCAACAGGAGTTTATCTTCTGGATGCACCCACTCCATCATTTTTAAGGGATCAGCATAGAGTTCTTTGCGACTGCGCCCCCAGATTTGTTCGTAAGCTGGACTCAGATACAATAAATCGGTGAATTCAGCAGAAAGTAGCCAAAAGGAATCTTGGATATTTTCTGCTAGCTGGCGGAAGCGTTCTTCACTTTCGCGGATGGCTTTTTCGGCGTGTTTGCGTGCGGTAATATCTACTGCAATGCCCACGATGCGGTAAACTTTACCAGATTGATTTCTAATCGGAAAAGCCCGATCGCGAATCCAGCGAATTTCGCCGTCCGGCCTGAAAATTCGATATTCTATCTCGTCTTCATACTCGATTTTTCTAGTTAAATTAGCAATAACCCGCTCGCGATCTTCTGGATGGAGGGAATCTGCAAAAAAGCGCCCGTTAGCATACAAATCAGCGCAGCTTCTGCCCCAAATCTTTTCGTAACCCGGACTGATATAAATAATTTCCTGGGGTTGAATGCCTACCATCCAAAACACGCTTTCAATGTTTTCTGCTAGCTGTCGGAACCTTTCTTCGCTTTCTTTCAGCGCTGCTTCAGTTTCTTTGCGATCGCTAATATCTTCTGTCACTACTACATTGTAAATTGCCCCGCTCAGCGGTTCTTTGATTAGCGATACTGTAATATTTACCCAAACTACAGTGCCGTCTTTGTGCAGCAAGCGTTTTTCCATTTTAAAACTGTCAATTTCCCCGGCAAATAATTGCTTGTTTTGTTCTAAATCTACATCTATATCTTCTGGATAAGTAACGTCCATCCAAGTTCGCGACAGCAGTTCGATCGCAGTATATCCCACTATCTCGCAGAATTTTTGATTGACTCGCAAATAGCGGCCTGTTTCGTCAGGGTGGGTAATGCCGACTGCCGCTTGTTCTACGGTTGCCCGAAAGCGTTCTTCGCTATCTCTGAGGGTTGCTTCTGCTTTTTTGCGATCGCTAATATCGCGCTGCACGCCAAAATACCCGACGATTCTGCCGTGGGAATCGTAAATGCAAATATAGTCGCCTTCCATCCAAACTGGAACCCCATCAAACTTGCGATTCTCATTTTCGATGTGAATTCTGCCAGCATCAAAAAATTGCCTGATTATCTCTCTGCAGCCAGTCAAGTTGTGGGACAAGAAAGAGTAAAGCGTCCGGCCAATAAACTTTTCCCTAGTACCTCCGTATTGAGCTATCAAAGCATCATTTGCCTTCGTTACCCGCCCGTTAGCAAATACGTAATCCAAGACTTTTTCTTTGTCAACGGTATTGTCCCATTGCACCGGTTCGTCCAGCATCATAAAGAAAAAGCCATCTAAAGATTGAGAGAAAAACAATTCTAGCTGTTCCTGGCTTTCCCGCAGAGCTTCTTCGGCGCGCCAGCGATAGATAATCTCTTCCCGCAATTGATTGTTGGCTGTTTTCAAGTCTTCAGTGCGCTTTTGATATTTAATTTTTAGCTGATTTTTGATTTCTTGCAGCCCTATTTCTGCCTGTTTTTTTTCGGTGATATCTTGAGTAACTACCATACCTGCAAAAATTTCTTCCCGGTCGTTTTTGACGGGAGCAATTGTTGTTGAATAAATGCGATCGCGGTATTTATATTCAAAAGTATTCTCTTTTCCTGCCAAAGCCGCGCGATATGTAGTCTCAAAAAGGGGCAAATCTTCAGGTGGCGATACTTCCCACAATGTTTTGCCTTCCAACAGTTCTTTGGACAAACCAGCTAGTGCTAAACCTTGACCGTCAACCAGAGTATAGCGCAAATCGCGATCGAACAAAAACACCCAGCCATTCGGATAATGTTTGATGAGAGTTCGGTACATTTCCTGGCTTTTTTCCAGAGATGCGATTAACCTAATGCGATCGTCCTCGGTGATATCAAATTCAGTTACGGAACCCGAAAAGCCAGCATTCTCGACTGCTTTGAGTTGTGCTTCTAATTTCTGGCACAATTCTCTCTGCTGCTGCAAAAGCTCTTCAAGTTGCCGAATATTTGCTCTTTGCTCTGCTACTAATGCCTCGCAGGTTTCGAGAGGTCGATCGATCTTGGTAGGATCAATACACATAATTGCTCTAGGTTTGGCAGTTGCGGACTTGAATTTTTCAAGCCTAACATTAACAGGACTAAGGTCAAAAAATGGTTAGACGCGCGAATTATAGAGGTGCGGTGTGCATCGCCCTACTTCTATTTGTTACATCCGCTAAATCCGTTACAGAATCTGTTGCCGAACTTCCTTCAATCCGTTACATCCGCTAAATCCGTTACAGAATCCGTTGCCGAACTTCCTTTATTTAGGAACTCCCGCCGTCAAGACTTCATGACTGTCAAATGTCACCAAAACATCATCTTCAATTCTAACGCCAATACCGCGCCATTTTTCAGGAACCTCCGGCTGTCCTTCAACGGGTTTAATATAAGGAGAAATATAAATCCCCGGTTCCACCGTCAGCACTTGTCCTGCCTGTAAAACTTGCGGATTTTCGCCGTACTGATAAACGCCGACATCGTGCACATCCAGTCCCAGCCAATGACCAGTGCGGTGCATATAAAATGGCTTGTATTTCTCTTCTTTAATGATCTCTTCAATGTCCCCCACCAAAAGTTTTAAATCCATTAAACCTTCCACCAAAACGCGCACTGCCGTTTCGTGAATTTTGCTGTAAGGATTTCCTGGATATACTTGACTAATTGCCTGCAATTGTGCTTGCAAAACTAAGTCATAAATTATTTGTTGTTCGGCTGTAAATTTGCCGCTAACAGGAAAGGTGCGAGTAATATCGGCGTTGTAGTACCCGCAAGCACAACCAGCATCTATTAGCAACAAATCGTTTTCCTGCATTTGGCGGTTGTTTTCGATGTAGTGGAGGACGCAGGAATTGTAACCGGATGCAACAATTGAAGGGTAAGCGGGAGTGCAGCCATTTAAGCCAAAAGTATGTTCTATTTCAGCTTGAATTTCATATTCGTATTTGCCCGGTTTGGCGAATTCTTGGGCGCGGTTGTGGGCGGCAACTGAGATATTAGCGGCTTTTCGCATTAATGCTAATTCAGTTTCGCTTTTCACCAGCCGCATCGGGTGTAAAATGATGTTGGAATCTTCGATTGCTGTCGGGCCCGTGCCACGTTTCGGGTAGGTTGCCATCAAGCGCTGCCAGTGATTGAGGACTGTTTGGTCGAAACTACGATCGCGCCCGAAGTGATAGTATATGCGATCGGCTTTTTCTAAATATTTCGGCAATTTTTCCGCAAGTTCGGCGATGGGGAAAGCTTCATCCGCGCCGTACAATTCCTTAGCGCCTTCTACTCCGGCGCGATAACCGTGCCAAGTTTCTTTTTCCAAGTCTTTTGGCTGCACAAACAACACAAATTTGTGTTCTTCGTGGTGCGGCGCGAGCACTGCTACCGCCGCAGCTTCGTTGAAACCGGTTAAGTAGAAAAAATCGCTATCTTGTCGGTAGGCATATTCTACATCGTTGTGCATGACGGCTGCGGGCGCACTGCGAAATATCGCTGTCCCGCTGCCAATTTTTGCCATTAATTGTTCGCGTCTTTGCCGATATTCGGTGGGGTTTGTCATTCGATTTTAGATTTTAGATTTTAGATTTTAGATTGAATTTAATATTAACATTCGGCGGTTTCAAGCGCTGCTTGTCAGACTTGCACCCGCAAGCCCAGGGTTGAAGATATAGGTGATGTGTTTTTTTTCTTGGTCTACTTATTTATTCTCTTGTTCTGCGATCGCCAATTGACAAGTATAGTCAACCAGCCGAGACAAAGATGAGTTGCGATCGACTAAAGTTCATCTCGGATCGAAATTCGACCAATTTTCGCCATCTTCGCTAACTCTGACAGTTCTCAACTCTCACTGCTGGCAGTTAACTTCCATTTGCGCCAACAATTTATCGTTACTAAACTGTTGAGTTCCTAAAATAGTTCCGACTGGATCAGAGGGAGCACCGGCAATATCGGATTTGCTTAATTCACCGCTGCTGGGGTCAATGCAAATATCTACAAAACATCTTAATTTTTTGGCGCGGACGCTCAAATTTCTGCCAAAAATTAATGTTGAAATTACTATCAAACAAATCGATGAACTCTTAATCATATAGCAGGAGGAAGAAGTTTCTTTTGACTCGGCGGTTGAAACCGCTGCTACACAGACAAAACCCGCCTGCGCGGGTTGAATTTCTTCAGTCCGCGCAGGCGGACTTTGTTTGTGTAGGAGCGAATTCTATTCGCCCTGAGTCTTCGCTTGATCATATAGTTTCTTTTGACCAAGAATTTCTTGATGGTACAAGCCCCCGGATTTATCCGTGGAATCAATCCAAAATCTCAAATCTCAAATCCTCAAGCCCCCGCATTTATCCGTGGGGTCGCCTCTCAAATCTCAAATCTCAAATCTAAAATCGACTGACTCGGCGGTTGAAACCGCTGCTACACAGACAAAACCCGCCTGCGCGGGTTGAATTTCTTCAGTCCGCGCAGGCGGACTTTGTTTGTGTAGGAGCGAATTCTATTCGCCCTCAATATTCACTCTTCTTTTTAAAGCTGAGGAACGTACTGTTCTTTTTCAGGAACAAAAGTGTATTCAGAGACGATTAGGCGCAACTCTTCGCCGTCGATGGTTTCTTTTTCGATCAACAAATCGACTAAGCGATCGATCACGGTGCGATTTTCGCGAATAATTCGGCGGGCGTCGTCGTAGCAGTGATCGACAATTGCTCGAACTTGTCCGTCAATCCGAGAGGCTATTTCTTCGGAATATTCCGATCGCGCTGTGTAGTCGCGGCCGAGGAAAATTTCGCTTTGCTGGGCTTCCAAGGCGATCGGGCCCAAGTCTGACATTCCGTAGCGAGTCACCATTTGGCGCGCCATACCGCTGACTTGCTGCAAGTCGTTACCGGCACCGGTAGTTACTTCGGCATCGCCAAAAACTACTTCTTCGGCTGCGCGGCCACCCAAGGCACCGCTAATCCGGGCTAAAATTTGCGATCGAGAAATCAAACCTTGGTCTTCGCTGGGCATGAACCAAGTCAAGCCGCGGGCTTGTCCGCGAGGGACTAAGGTCACTTTTTGCACGGGATCGTGGGCTTGAATGATTGTACCGACGATCGCGTGGCCGATTTCGTGGTAAGCAATCAAGCGCTTGCTCTTGCTGTCCACCAGCGGTGTGCCTTCCATACCTGCTACCACGCGATCGACTGCATCGTCAACTTCGAGCATCGTAATCGCTTCTTTCCGTCGTCTCGCTGTTAAAATAGCAGCTTCGTTGAGCAAGTTAGCCAAATCAGCGCCGGTAAAACCAGGAGTGCGGCGGGCGATCGCGTCCAAAGAAATCTCAGCAGACAGCTTTTTGTTGCGCGCGTGAACTTCCAGAATTTCCAACCTGCCTTTGATATCCGGTACATCGACGCTAACTTGGCGGTCAAAACGTCCCGGACGCAGCAGCGCTGAGTCGAGCACGTCGGGGCGGTTCGTGGCAGCAATGATGATGATGCCAGTATTGCCCTCAAAACCGTCCATTTCGGTCAGCAACTGGTTCAGGGTTTGTTCCCGTTCGTCGTTACCACCGCCGATACCAGCGCCGCGCTGACGACCAACTGCATCTATTTCATCGATGAAGATGATGCAAGGAGCATTTTCTTTAGCTTTCTTGAACAAGTCGCGGACGCGGGATGCGCCGACACCGACGAACATTTCGACAAATTCGGAACCGGAGATGCTGAAGAAAGGCACGCCGGCTTCGCCTGCGATCGCTTTTGCCAGCATGGTTTTACCTGTTCCGGGAGGGCCAACTAGCAGCACGCCTTTAGGAATCTTCGCGCCGACTGCGGTGAAGCGTTCGGGTTTTTTGAGGAATGTCACGACTTCGGCGAGTTCTTCTTTGGCTTCTTCTACGCCTGCTACGTCGTCGAACAGTACGCCTGTTTTAGCTTCCATTTGAAAGCGTGCTTTGGATTTGCCAAAATTCATGGCTTGGCCTGGGCCTCCTGGCACGTTGCCGCCACCTCGGCGGAACAGGAAAAACAGCCCTCCTACTAACAATAGGGGAAATACTAGATTGCCTAAAACTCCCCAGATAGCGCCGTCGTTGCGTAGCGGGTGAGTGTCGAAGCTGATTTTGGAGTCTCTGAGCCTAGAAACCAGTTCCGGGGCATTTGAGGGCAAGTCTACCCGCCACCGCTGCTCGTGATTGTCCAGTTCGGGATCGACTGCTAGGACAATAGCCGTCCGACCTCCGTCGTAAAGGTCAACGCTGGTCACTCGACCGGCGTTTAAGTAATCTAAGAATCGACCGTAGCTTAAGCGGGTGCTGGCGGTGTTCTTGCTCATTTCTGCTGGGGATGGGGCCAAGGCTCCCTGCCACAAGAAAAAGCCGATGACTAAGGCGGGTAAAGTCCAAAGTAGTATAGTTCGCCAAGAAATTTTCATAAATGCGGATGCCTTGAATTGGGGACAGATCGTGTAAGATCGCGGTGTCGGAGAAGTGCGACAAAAGTTTACACTCAGAATCTTAACTAAATTTAACTTAACAATGTACTCTCAGGCAACAGGGCTTCGGCCGCGATCGATCGAGAATAGGGCTGACCGGAACTATCCAGGGTACAAGCCCCGGGATCGCGGCCCCTGTTGTCGCCTCTAAAATCTAGAATCTAAAATCTAAAATCTAAAATCTAAAATCCATTAAGGGCGATCGTCCCGAATATAATGTTTGGTGCTGATTTCGATACCGATCTAGGTAGAGTTAGAAGAATCGCCGCTTTCACCCACTGTCTTTAATCGTGGCAGTGTCAAGGGATAAGGCATGATAATGGTGAGGCTCAGTGAGGTAAGACATTTCAATGACAACTAGACAGCTTGTTCCTAATTCGGCTATGCTGACGCAGCAGACTAAGATCGCTTCTCACAAATCGATTATTAGTGCTGATTTGGGTCGGACGGCAACTAAAGCCTGCGTGAGTCGCAACCCCAGCAGCGTGGTTTTCATCCCTGCCAACGTGGCTGCTATGCCCGTTGAAAAGGTTCGTGGTGGCAGCTTTGAGTCGAAAGCAACAGACCCTCTGTTGGATATGTGGCTGGAGTACCAGGGCAAAGGGTACGCGATCGGTCAACTGGCGGCAGATTTTGGCGCTAATCTCGGCGGCGCCGACCAGTCGAAAGTAGTAGATGCTTTGGTTAAGGTCTTTTCCTGTGCTGGATATTTCCAGATGAAGGGCGACATAGCAGTTGTGCTGGGTTTGCCGTTTTATTCGCAGGATCAGTTTGAGAAGGAAAAGGAAGAGATTATCAGCCAACTGCGTTCTCCCCACGTTGTGGTGTACCGGGGCGAGCGTGTGGATATTAATATCAGTCACGTTTGGGTGATGCCCGAAGGGTTCGGCAGCCTGATTTGGTGCGAGGCTCAAGATAACAAGGAGTTTACGCCGGAGTTGCCGGAACTGTCGGTGGCTGTTGTTGATATCGGACACCAAACTACCGATTTGTTAATGGTCGATCGTTTCCGGTTCGCCCGGGCGGCTTCTAAGAGCGATTCCTTCGCAATGAACAAGTTCTACGAACAAGTTGCCTCAAAAATTCCGGGAGCAGACCCTCAATCTCTGTCTTTACTGGAAGCGGTGAATAAACCAGAAGGCCAGCGTTTTTACCGTCCGAGAGGAGCGACTAAGCCGACTAATTTAGATCCGATTATTAAGGATTTGCGAGAGGCTTTCGCTAACGAACTGTCCGAGCGTTTGGTGCAGTGGCTGCCGGAACGTGTGACGGATGTGGTTCTGACTGGCGGGGGCGGCGAGTTTTTCTGGGAGGTGTTGCAACCTTTGCTTAAAGACGCCAATCTTAAGGCTCACTTGGCTCAGCCTTCCCGGAAAGCTAATGCTTTGGGACAGTTTATTTATGCTGAGGCTCAGCTAGCCACGATTAAGTAACGCATTAAGGCTTGAACCCTATGGCACTGTGGGCAAAAAATAAGGCGAATTTCTCGGTGGCGTTTACGGAAGATGCTGCGGATCAAACTTTGCTGGCCGCTATTGAAAAAGAGTTGGCTTTCACGAAGTATCAGACTTTCAGCAATCTCTGCAAGCAAGCTTTGTGGCAGTTTTTGTCTGTATCTGAGTCTGCTAGCTCTACACAGAGCTTTCAGCGGTTGGAACAGCGTATTGCTGAACTTGTGGTCAAATTTGCTGAGTTTGAGCACAATGTTTCGGCAGAGGAATTAAGCCGTTTGGAGGGACTGGAACATCACCTGAGTCAACTCAGCGCGCAGTTGGATCAATTGCAGGGGAGTGTTAACAGTAAGTTTGCTCAAGTTTCTTTTGCCCAAGTTTCAAAAGTAGTAGAGCCTGGCCCCATTGAGTCTGAATCTGTGGATAATGTAGTGTCTGATGCTGAAGTTGCTCCTCCTCGGAATTCCGATCCTTTGTTGGAGCGTTTAAGTTCTTTGTTACCCCAAGATTTCTAAAATGAGGTAGACCCAGGCTAAAAAGCCTTGAGATGTAATGTTAGTGGCCCGCTGTTGGCAGCCGGTACTGAATACAGAAACAAAGCGATCGCTCTTTTGAAAAAAAAGGGCGATCGCTTTGTTATTAGTCATTAGTCATTAGTCATTAGTCATCAGTCATTAGTCTCGATCTAGCGGTTTTCAACTTTCGTGAGGTACTCGCCAGTTATCTTATCAATTACCAATTACAAATTACAAATTACCAATTACCAATTACCATTATTCCATCAATCTAAATTTTTGCAATCGCGAACGAATGGCACCAGGCTGTCGCTGAAATCTCTTGGCTAATTCGCCAATTTGTTGACCGCTAGCATATTCTTTCTTCAAATTCTCGTCTTCATCCTGACTCCACTTGACATAAGCTCTGGGATATTTCTGGCGAATTTTCTCATTCTGGGTTTTAGGTCGATAGGGATTATTCTCAATCTCAGAACTGTCAGGCTGCAAATTGCGCTCGCCCGCCATGTCCAACCGTTGGTTAATTTCCCCGCCGCGACTAGCAACCGCCTCCTGAACGCGGTTGGGAATCACAGCAATTTCTTCTGAGAGTTCAGCCAAAGCATTGTCTACTTTTTGCTGAAGTTCTGTTAGCTGCCGCTGCTGCAAATTGCCCCACTGTGGCAGTTCGTTGATAAACTGCTGCAAGTCCAGAATTATTGTTGTCAAAGTTTCGACTTGTTGCAACTCTGGTCGCTGTTTGAATTGGCGGCTGGTGAGTTCGATCTCGCTTTGAATCATTTTAATAGTTTTTTCTAAAATTATTAGTCGCTGGCGCAGGTTCTCAATTGCTGAAATTAGAGAGTGTACGTTTTCTCCCGGCCCAACAACATTGAGATTTTCGCGAGATGTTTGGGAAAGAGCTTCGTCTAAAGCATTTACAGCAATTTGCAATTCCTCGATCGCGCGATCGGTAGTAGCGGCTTGTTGATTTACCCGATCGAACGTAGCCGCCGTACTTGCTTTAACTTGCCCGTGCAATTTCTGCCGGTTCACAAAATTCAACACCAACGAAATCACTACAGGCACTTGAGCATAAACGCTCTGCCCCCAAACCAAACTAACAGCCAATCCCACAGCAGAGGCAGCAATAAAAACCACTTCAGCAGTTTCTAACCAATTGCTCGACTTGGGATTTTGGATTTTGGTGGGTGAATTGGATGATGACATAGGCTAATACCATTTTAGATTTTAGATTGTAGATTTTAGATTTTAGATGGGAATGACTGATGAAGCTCGTAGTTGGGATCGCGGACTTATAGTTGCATTTTTTTTTAACTGGTGCAAGTATGCTGGTAAAAATAAACTACGCGCGAGTGCAGATATCCGGTATGTAATCGCACGTATATCCCGAATTTAGCAGTGGTGAAAAACAGATTAAGTTTTTTATTCACAGCCATTTAATTAAATATATTAAATCTGCAAAATTAGTCGAGCTAAAGTGAAATAAATCAAGACCCCAAGGACATCAACTGCGGTGGTAATAAAGGGAGCAGACATTAAAGCGGGGTCTAAACCCAAAGAACGAAACAGAAACGGCAGAGATGAACCGGCAATAGAAGCTAAAATTGCGATCGCAAACAAACTGATCCCCACCGCGACGGCCACTGCTAAACTCCCTTGCAGAGTATAAGCCCAGCCCGTCGCTACAGTCCCCAATATAGCTCCTAGCAGCGCTCCCGCCATCCCCTCGCGAACAATTACTTGAAACGGGCCCATTGCTGTAATTTCGTCAGTGTTCAAACCGCGAATTACAACAGTTGAGGACTGAGCTCCGACATTGCCTCCAGTGCCAGTCAGCAGGGGAATAAAGGCTGCTAAGGCGACTACTTGGTTCAAAATATCTTCTTGAGCTCGAATAATTGCACCGGTGACAGTATTGGTTAAGAGCAGAACAAACAGCCACACCACCCTTTTGCGGGCAACGGTAATTAAATCGGTCTGAAAATAATTGTCGCCGCCGGACTGGACGCCACCCAAGGCATAAATATCTTTGTCGGCTTCTTGTTCTAAAATGTCGATCGCGTCGTCAACTGTAATGATCCCGACCAGACGCTGTTCGCGGTCTACAACGGGCACAGCTAAAAAATCGTAACGCTGGATCAGCCTAGCTACTTCTTCTTGATCCGTGCCAGTTTGAACAGAAACTACGTCGCGGGTCATAATTTCGCCGACAGTTTTGTCGAGGGGGGAAGTGACTAAATCCCGCAAAGATAAAATGCCGGTCAAGCTGCGTCCGGCGTCGGTGACGTAAAGAGAATAAATTGTTTCGGTAGTTTTAGCCAAAGAGCGAATTCGGTCTAAAGCTTGGGCGACGGTAAAGCTTTCTTTCAGAGAAATGTATTCCGGGGTCATTATCCTGCCGGCGGTACTGGCTTCGTAACCCAAAAGTTGAGCCGTAGCTTCCCGTTCCGTCGGGCTCAATTCACCCAACAGGCGACGGACTAATATTGCCGGCAGTTCGTCAAAGAGTTTAGCGCGATCGTCCGGGGACATTTTGTCTACAATGTCAATGACTTCTTGGCGTTTGAATTTTTCGCAGAGGGACTGCTGAACGCTGGAGTCGAGATATTCGTAAACTGCGATCGCTTCGTCTTTGGAAAGCAAGCGGAAAGCTATTACTTGCATGGTTTCTGGCAGGCCTTCGATAGCTTCAGCTATGTCTGCTTCCTGCACCGGGTGCAAAATCGCTTTTGCTCCTTTAAAGTCTCCTTCTTCCAACAGGGCCCTTAACTGCGATCGAACTAATTCCCGCAGTTCTTTTCGCGCGTAGGTGGGTAGAGAAGACGATTGATAACTTTTTTCTGTCACTGATGACCCTCCTAAACCTGTGCTGCGCGCCTTCCTGAATCCAGTTTAGAGCCTATTGACGCCACTGGTTGCAGTTATACGATTTACACGGGCGGAGTGAGCAACCCAATTTTTTGGCAGATGCGGCACCACCAAAACCAAGCTGTATTGTCGAAACCGGGTTGCTTGGTATTGTGTTTTTGATCTAGCGCCAAAGAGCGTGAGTTCGGGAAAGTGCGATCGATTACCAATTACCAATTACCAATTACCTGACATACCTCATCGCCGTTGAGAATGGCTATACTGTCAACTGTCAACTGTCAACTGTCAACTGTCAATTCAAACCAACAACTGATATTTTTCTTGTGCCAAACGGTAAAGCGGGCGCCACACCAAACGGTTAGTCAGTACAACCAACAGCGACATCACAGAAGTAGCAGCTAACAGCAAAGGAAAATTACCCGATGCCGTAGCTTCGGAAATCGTCTCGCCCAAACCGCTTGTTCTAATTATTTCACCTTTAAACTGCACGTATTCGCTGACAATACTCGCATTCCAAGCTCCGCCCACCGCCGTAATGATTCCTGTAATTAAATAAGGGAATATTCCAGGCAAAATTAAAGTTTGCCAGCGCTGAATCAGAGAAAGTTTGTAAACTTGCGCGGCTTCAAACAACTCCGAAGGTATGGCTTGAGCACCCGCAATCACATTAAACAGCAAATACCACATTGTACCCAACATCATCAATGCCACAGAACCTATTTGCAAGCCGCCTCCACCGCGGACTAAAGCTAGCAGCAATACGGGAAATAAAGCTGTTGCTGGTACAGAAGCCGCTATTTGCACTAATGGCTGCAAAATCTGAGCTAAACGTGGATTTCGACCGATCGCCACTCCGAGGGGTACTGTCCATAACAGCGATAGAAATAGCGCGCAAATGACTCGCAAAGCTGTGAAAAATGCACCTCCCATGACTTTTTGCCAGTCAGACAAACTCAGCAACCGCAGCAACAGCACCGCTTCCCAAGTTCCCCAAAGCACGATCGCGGCAAACCCGCTGACAAACAGCCAATTTATCCAATTTCCGAGGCGGCTTTGTTGGCGAGGATTTGTTGGTAAATTCGCAGGTGCAAAACCTCTTGCCACATGGCGATCGAAACTGTCGCCGACGGGCGAAATCCGCGACTTCAACACCCGCAGCGTCGCCGATCGCCTTAAAAAATCCAATACCTTTGACTGTGGTACATTAGTAGCTTCCACGGCTTGATATTTAAACTTTTCCACCCAAGCAATCAAAGGCTGCCAGATAAAAAAGTCGATCGCGATAATCACACCGATTAATACTGCTAAACCCCAGCCGATTGCCCCAAAATTGCCTTGATTGGCTGCCTTGCCCAAATAGGAACCAAGCCCTGGTAAATTAAAATTTTTATCGCCCAATGTAAAAGATTCGATCGCAATCAAAAAGAACCAGCCGGGGTGCATCTCACTTTGGCAAATACATCAAATTGAAAGTTGACCGTTGAGGTAAGCACAGCGAAGAGAAAGGATAGAGGGAACGCTCTCAATATTCCATTGCGCTCCTGATATTTTCACCCTGAGTCCAATTCGTTTAATAATTGATTCAACTGTTCCAGAACCTATCGAACTTATGGATTCTTCTTTATAGTATTGGTAGTTGACTATTCGGCAGCGATGGGTCTCTAAATAATTACAAAATGTTTTAAATTCTTTTTTTCTCATCTCTTTAAATAGATTTATAACTTCATCTATTTTGCCTTGCCACAACATATTTTCTGCTAATTTTAAACGTTTTAGTGAGCCTCCTATCTTGTAAAGATTTTCTTTTAGATGATACCAATCTAAAATTTCTTGTCTTTGTTCGGCATCTCCGATTTC
>Ga0163153_10002708_pt1 | contig 25017 bp, 21 predicted proteins | sample OliLakLV19MP6IB1_FD_148629 | JGI IMG/M metagenome (GOLD analysis project Ga0163153, IMG submission 148629) | Freshwater microbial mat bacterial communities from Lake Vanda, McMurdo Dry Valleys, Antarctica - Oligotrophic Lake LV.19.MP6.IB-1 | ecosystem: Environmental > Aquatic > Freshwater >...
GTGAAATATAGTAACCCGTACAGGCTATGATGACATCGTACTCCCCTTCGCTACCGTCTTTGAAAACCACTTTAGATCCTTCATAATGATCAATATCTGACCGTGGCCTGATCTTGCCATGTCGCAAAAAATAAAATAATTCGCTGTTTACTGTTGGATGATGAAATCCAAAATCATCCTCCGGCTCGGGAAGGCCGTACATGGAGTTTTTTCCTTGAAGTAATTTAATCATCCAACTTGTTGATTTTCTCCACAGGAACGAGGGGAGAAAATGCACCAAGCTGCCTACAGTATCAGAAGGTTTTCCAAATATAAATTTGGGAATCACCCAATAGCCTCTTCGCCAACTGATATCGGTGTCTTTTGAAAACCTGGATGATTCGACCGCTACGTCACAAGCAGAATTGCCACCGCCAATCACCAATACACGCTGACCTGTGAAATCAGAGAAGCGTTTGACATCATGTGAATGCATGATCTTGCCAGCGAATGTGCCCGCGTACTCAGGATAGCGAGGCTTCCAGTGGTGACCATTACAAACCGCAAGCGCATCGAAGATTTCAGTTTTCTTCATTCCATTTTTACTGGTAGTGACATGCCATTTCTTTGCCTCATCCAGTTCGCATCGTTCCACCAGTGTATTGAATTGAATGTGGTCATACAACTTGAATTGACGCGCGTAATTCTGAAAATAGTTAGCCAGTTGCTCATGCGATGGATAATCGGGATAATGTTCTGGCAGTGGGAAATCTTCATACTGCGAAAGGGATTTAGAACTAATGATGTGCGTGGTTTCAAATACACTGGAGTGTGAGGACTCTTCACTGAATACCCAATTTCCACCCACCTCATTGCCATAATCATATACGGTGACATCAAGCGAATGCTCCAACAGATTCTTGGCGGCAGTAATGCCCGATGGGCCCGCTCCTATTACGCAGACTTTTTTCTCTTTCATAAAGCTTTTAAAAAGGCTAACTCCTAAATTCTCCAGATGTATTGGGTGGTGATTAGGGAGTGATGAGTATCTTTTTTCGCAAGTAATTATTTCTCTATCAATCCTTCCAACGTTTTCATTATCAACGGAGCCGTTGGCTTACCCACCGACATGCCCGTTAGATATTTTGAATGGGGAATGTTTTTATCTTCAAAAAAAGCAGGCTTTAAAATATAACCGAGTGCATCCATGCTTAGGCCCAATACAAACCGGGGGCCGGTGCTCATCAATTTTTTAGTCTCAAGACCATAATAGGGCGCTGTTTCCCCCGGGTGTGTAGCAAACTGTGCGTCACCGATGGCAAACCAGACTATTTCTGTTGCCACTGAATCCTGTATAGGACGCGCAATGGTACCAATGGCCGACAATTGTTTCCACGCTTCATTCTCAACAGGAAACTTAACCTTCTTGCTTTTAAACCGGATCGAAGTAGAAGAAAGAGTGTCGCCTGTTTGCATCGTCTTAATAACTTCACTGGCTAGCTCGCGACCTCTGCGTTCCGCTTTTTCAAATGTACCTTCGCCATCAACCGGTTGAACCCAGCCACCAATCGCGCCTTGAAGAAATAAATTCTCACCCTTCCAGTGCTGGTTAAGCTGTTTATAAAACCCATTCACATAATCGGCTGATACTTCTGAATAACTGGCATCCATAAAAGTGGGGTGACAGGCAAAGTTGGTAAGGCTGGCAATGTTGTTTCCTTGAATGTCTTTGAATTGCATAATGGTTACTGACCGGTCAATCTCTTCATTACAAATATTTTGTACCCACGGATCTCCAAACATAGATTCTCCGGTAACCACGATTGCTTCACGTGCATTTTCGGAAGCCAGTTTGATTTGCTCGGCTGCGGTGTTTACAACAATCTTTATATAAGCAGAATCGACTCCGGTATGTTGATAGTCGCTTCCCCATATACCCACTACATCCGGACCAGAATGCGTGTGGGTGGAAGACACTACGATCCGATCAACCGGAAAGGTGGAGATTGACGCAGTGCGCTCACGAATACGCTGCACTTCCGTATTGAGCAGACCAATACAATCGAATGTTAAAATCGCCAACGAAGAAGCACCATCATTAATAACAACGGCCTTCACATATAAACTATCATGCACACTGGTAAACTTGCGGTTTTGTTTGTCACCCGCAATAAAGGCGCCCATGGGTGGATTAATCGGTGCTGAACTTGCACCAACAGTAAAGTGACTCAAACTCTTTTTATCTTCTTGCTTGCAGGAAACGGCAAGTAACATGATAAAGAAGTACGCTATTTTTCTCATCGGTAAAATAAATTCAGGGAAGATGGAAAAAATACAAGAAAGAAAAAAGTAGTGGTTATATACTTCCTAGGTTAACGCAACCATCTGTTCTTGTAACAACGTAAAGAGTCAGGAATTTTAAGTGAAAAAAAATATTAATTATTTTCACTCAGGTCATCCAAGGTCTTAAATTTTCTTCCCAAGCCAGACACGGCACCCACATTAAAGAAACCAACCACTTTTGATCCCTTTGCATTGGCATTGGTAATGTTGGTAGAGACATTTGCCAGCGGTGTTGCGAACAATTCTCCAAATCCACCCGGGCGATCTGTTTGAATTTTCATTTCGTTGAGGAAATTGAAGGATGCCTCCGTCACGGCATTGATTTCCACATAGATAGAATCACCGACTATGTAGGGTGACTTCGTCTTGTTTTTATCATTTGGATCTTCATCAAATGGATTGATGGATCTACGGATGGGAGCAATGAAAGTGATTCCGCTAAAATTGCCCCCTTTTGAAAATCCAGCATCATAGGCAGTAAGAATTTCACTGGGCTTGTTTAATACCTGTCCATTTTTATAGGTTTTAATCCAATACGAATCCCCAGACTCTAAGGGATCCGTTGACCAGAACTCCGCCTGGTATTGTTCATCCGTGAATTGCGTAGCATCTTCCTTAAAAAAGGTAACACTGTCTATCACCGGCACTCTGCCCATGACTGACTCAGACGCAAAATTTTCTCCCGCTACAATTATCGACAGGTTATATCGCAGCCCAACCGATCCGAAGACTTCATTGGTTGCGGGTACCCATTCATAAACACCGGTTTTAGTGCTTTCATTAAACGAATATATCTTTCCATTCTGATCAGTCACGTTCACCGTTGCTCCTGATACACCGGGTGGCAGTATATTTTCAAAATAAGGCTGGGTACGTGTTAGCACAATCTGCTGCTTACCGGGTTTATTGGTAAGCCACGCATCAATAACCAAAACAGGTTCTGCCTTTTCCAATGTTGGATTAATTACATCTTCACAACTGAATAAAAGTGATGATAAACTTACACCCACTATCAGGATATATATAAAACGATTCATACCCATTAGAATTTAAAGTTGTAAGAAACGGAAGGAATAACAGTGCCGATAATCGATAACTGACGCGCTTCACTATTAATTGGAGTACCCTGTGGTACACGTTCTGTTCCTTGTGTGAAATAAATAGAAAACGGATTTCTTCGGGCGTAAGCATTGTAAACGCCAAAGACCCAATAGTCGGAATTTTTTCGCTCCTTACCATTTCGTTTTATTGTTTTACCCTCCAGACGGAATGATACATCGAGGCGATGATAGGCGGGCAACCGCACATTGTTCCTTCCATCCGCTGCATTATATGGAATCAATATACCCTGCATGATAAATCGAGAAGTAGGGAATGTGGTTGGTGTGCCACTGACAAAGGTGAAGTTGGAAGATACCGACCATCGCTTACTGATATCATAAAAGCCACTTAATTTAATATTGTGTCGTTGATCAAATCGCGTGGCATACCATTCATTCCGGTTGATGCCATCCACACGCAACTCTGTACGCGCTAATGTGTAGGCAACCCAGCCTGTAAACTTTCCTGTTTTCTTTTGCAAATAGAATTCCAAACCATAGGCCCGACCTTTTCCAATCAACAGGTCTCCTTCCAGATATTGATTGATCAGCAAATCTGCACCATCAATATAATCGACTTGATTCTGTGTGGTTCGAAAATAAGTTTCTACTGAAAATTCATATTGTTTAGTTGGTCCAATGTTCCTAAAATACCCAACAGCATATTGATCACCTAGTTGAGGTTTAATGTTATTGGAACTTGGGGTCCAGACATCAAGAGGATTGGATGCCGTTGTGTTGGAAATGAGGTGTAGGTATTGTGCCATACGGGTATAGCTTGCTTTGATGGAGCTATGCTCATTAAGTACAGCTTTGATGGAGAACCGAGGCTCCAGGTTGCCATAGGTAGAGGCTACCTCTCCTTTGTTAAATACACGCTCGTCTATGGGTGTTCTTCTTATTCCAGCAATGGTATCATTGTAAATGTATTGCGTACCAGGACCGAGGGCGGCAAAGTACGAGTAGCGTAATCCGTAATCAATCGATACCTTCTCGGACAATCGCTGGTTATTGCCAATATACACGGCTGATTCAAGATTATATTTTTCAGGTAAACTGACATCAACTTTATCTCCATTAGAGGTGCCAAAGGCATTGGCAGGTTCAAAGGAATAATAGTTTAACTCCACACCAAAGGAGACTTCATTATTCGTATTGATGAAATAACTGAAGTTGGGTTTAAAGGTAATATTCCGAATGGAAGATTTCCACCGAAAGTTGTCGCGATCGTTTTCCCCAAATTGCAGGGAGTAATCATAGCGACTGAAGATTCCCGAGAAATTGGCAAACAGTCGATCGCTGAAAATCTTATTCCACCGAATGGTGCCCGTATTGTTTCCCCAGGAAAAACCCTGGTTCTTTGCAAAGAAAAAATTATCCCTACCTGAATAACCTGATACAAAGATTCGGTTATGATTATTAATATTATAGTTCGCTTTTCCGGTAAGGTCATAAAAATTTAGTGCCCCACCATCGCTTAGCACATCTAAAAAAGGTTTTGCAAGAACATCAGCATATGATCTGCGGCCGGCCACAATAAAGGAGCCCTTACTTTTAAACAAAGGGCCTTCTACTGCACCACGACTGAAAATTGTTCCTACACCTCCTGTAACTTCATAGTCCTTGTTATTTCCCTCTTTCATACGAACATCCAACAGGGAGGCTATTCGACCTCCAAACTGGGCGGGGATGGCACCCTTATATAACTTCGTATCTTTTACAGCATCCGGATTAAAAACTGAGAAAAATCCCAATAAGTGCGATGAATTATAAACGGTGGCCTCATCTAATAAAACCAGGTTTTGACCTACACTTCCTCCTCTTACGTTAAAGCCAGAAGCCCCCTCGCCCACGGTACTAACGCCAGGGAGTTGTTGCAGACTTTTTATCACATCTGCCTCGCCCAAAAAAGCAGGTATTTTAAGGATGGTATTGATATCCAACCGATTGGTACTCATGCCCATAGCCTTCACGCCCTCTTCATCCTTTTCGGAGGTCACCACCACTTCCTGCAACTGCTTACCCTCGGCTGCTAATTCAATATCCAAGCGCACATTCTGTGTGAGTCCAATGCTTTGGTTTTGGCTGGCATAGCCGATATAACTAAAGTCAACTTCGTAGGTGGCGGCCGGTAGAGTTATTGAATAGAATCCATAAACATTGGTAGTTGTGCCAACAGCTTGTGATTTAAGATAAACGGTAGCCCCAATCATGGCCTCTCCGTCAGCGGCATCCTTAACATACCCGCTAATTGTAAACTTGGCTTGTCCTGCAGAAAGAAGGGGTATAAAAATAAAAAGTAAAATAGAGCGCATTAATGGGTATTCAGATTAGTATCAAATAACTCCCACATTAAACAGCTAATGCGCAGGAAAGTTGCGATGGTTGTGAATAATTTTCAAATCAACCGCTCATTTGCGTAAACTAGACCACGTGTGTGAAACCATACCGGTAGATTTAAAAAAGACTTTGTACTTTAATTTCATATTTTAATAATATTGAAAAGTACCAACCATTTAGGTAAAGGAAATGATGAGTAACCATAACCAACTGAAAATAATGAAACCATTGAAACAAAAAGTCATCTATATTCCACTATTTCTATTGTTCAGCATTTACGTGGCATTAGGCCAAGGCAACGATTTGAAATGGCTGGACAAAATTAATTCGCCCGTCAATCCACCCACGGATAAAGGATGGCAATTCATTTCAAATAGCGTGACACCGATTAGCCTGGCAACAACGATAACCATGTTTGTCGTTGGTAGTGCTTCGCACAACAAAGAGTTAAAAGCAAAATCGTATAAAACCGGAATTTCTCTTATAGTGGCAGGAGCTATTTCCTCTACCTTAAAAATCACCGTTCAAAGGCCCAGACCTTTTGAAACCTATCCAAACATCATTTATCAAAAAGCCGAAGTAGGGACGTATTCATTTCCATCTGGTCACACAAATTTTGCTTTTGCCACCGCCACCTCATTATCACTGGCATTTCCAAAATGGTACGTAATCGTTCCTGCCTACTCCTATGCCGCGGCCGTTGGTTATTCAAGAATGTATCTGGGAGTTCATTATCCCAGTGATGTACTGGTGGGTGCATTAATCGGAGCGGGTTCTGCCCTGCTCACCTGGAAAGCACAAAAGTGGATTACTAAAAAAAGGAAGAAATAATATTCGTTCTTATAATCAAGACATTACCTGTATACCTGTAATCATTCCCATTTCTCAATTCAAATGCCTCAATTAATCTCGCTCCAACTCCAATCTGGCTTCTTCCAGATCAAGCTCATATTCAATTTTGCGCATGACTTCATCACTTATCTTTTCATCCTTCCTTAAATTCAAAATTAATTCACGCTCGCGATTTATCAGTTCATATTGTATCCGATGCAATTCAGCTATTTGCTCAGCGGTCATGTGTTGTTCCGACTCAATTTTCCGTATTCGCTGAATGCGGATTTCATATTTGCTTTTTATTTGATTCAACACCACGTCATTCAAGCCCAAGGCATAATTTTCTTCAATGTGTTCAATTACTGAGGCTGCCAAATGCAATCGTGTTCTTTCCTCTTCCTTAACATATCGGTCATCCAATTTCACCCCCAGCCAGTGTATGAGTTTTCGCAATGTCATTCCTTGTAATACCAGTGTTACAAAAATTACGCAGAACGTAAGAAAGATGATCAGATCGCGATTGGGAAATTCTTTTGTTTCGTTTACCATCAATGGAAGACCCAGGGCCGCTGCCAGTGAGACAATCCCTCTCATCCCCGACCAAGCAATGATGGATACGCCTTGTACATTTGTATCTGGCTCACGCTCTCTAATGGATTTGCTGAACCATCGCGGCAAATAAGCTCCGGGAAACACCCAAAGAATGCGCGCCACCACAGCGGCAAGGCTAACCACCGCACCATACAAAAACAACATGCCAATGGAATCGCTGGTAATATGTCGCAGGATGATGGGGAGTTGCAGGCCAATCAAAATAAAAATTACTCCATTCAAAATAAAGATCATTGTGTCCCAAACTGCTGTTGCCTGAAGCCTGGTGCGATTAGAAAAAACCTGCGAAGAGCGAGGACTCAAAAACAAACCTGCCGCCACTACCGACAGTACACCCGAAGCATGAAATTCTTCTGCCAACAAATATGCCGCATAAGGCGTCAACAATGTGAAGGTCGTATCGGTAGTAGAATTATTAGGCGTTATTTTATGAATCCAGAAAAATACATATCCAATGATTAGACCCACAGCAATCCCTAAACCGGCTACGTAAAAAAAGTTAATGCCTGCCAACCAGAAGATAAATGTTCCTGATGCTGCTGCTGCAACGGCATATCGATAAGCAATCAAACCGGTTGCGTCATTCACCAGGCTCTCTCCATCCAGAATTGTGATAATACGTTTCGGAATTTTTAATCCTTTGGTTGCCGCAGTGGCTGCCACAGCATCGGGCGGTGATACAATTGCACCTAATACAAACGACTCGGCCCAGCCAAAATCAGGGATGAAATAATGTGCAGCCATGGCAACAATCAACATAGTGAACAACACACAACCAATGGCTAGTAATGAAATCGGTCGTATGGCTTCTTTAAAGTCAGGCCACGATGTATTCCATGCTGCCGCATACAACACAGGTGGAAGAAATATTAGAAACACGACATCAGGATCCAAAGTAATAACAGGTAATCCGGGCACTACACCGATCGCTATGCCAGCCAACACTAAAAGTATCGGATAAGGAATACGTATCTTATCGGTGACCTGTGCCAGGGCTGTCACCACTGCGAGTAAAAGTATGATGATACCGAGATTGGTCATAGAACTGCATTACTATTGAAAACAGTCCTCAATATGCTAAAAGTTAATGAACCTTTTTATCTCAACTTTTCAATTAAATTTAAAGTAATTAGTAAGCGGGTTGAACCATTTCCCATTTTTGGGGTTTTTAAATAGATCGAATGAAAATAGCTGTATCACGTAAGGAACATTTCAACGCTGCCCATCGCCTGTACAATCCGGCCTGGTCGGATGAAAAGAATGATGCCATATTTGGAAAATGTAATAACCCCAACTACCATGGGCACAATTACGAATTGATCGTGACTTTAATCGGAACACCTGATCCCGAAACGGGTTATGTATTTGATATGAAGGTGTTAAGCGATTTAATCAAAGAGCACATTCTTATCCATTTTGATCATAAAAATCTTAACTTAGATACGCCTTACTTCAAAAATCTGAATCCTTCAGCAGAAAATATTGCCGTAGTGATCTGGCGGATATTGAGGCAACAAATAGACAATCAGTACGACCTTAAAGTCAAACTCTATGAGACAGAAAGAAATTTCGTTGAATATCCGGCCCATTAATCCCTTCGATGAAGATTTTGATGATGATCAAATCGTCACTTCATGGAACACCCCTTTGCGCGAAGATGCGTTTGTGCTTAGCGATGACGAGAAAATAGAACAGATTGAAAAGCGCTTTCGCGAGATCATGGAGATACTTGGTCTTGATCTTACTGATGACAGCCTGAATGGAACACCAAGGAGGGTTGCCAAGATGTATGTGAAGGAAGTGTTCAGTGGATTGAATCCAAAGAACCGTCCGGTTGCAAAACTCTTTGAAAACAAATACAAATACGATCAGATGCTGGTGGAAAAGGATATCACCTTCTACTCACATTGCGAACATCACTTCGTTCCGATCTATGGAAAAGCGCATGTAGCCTATTTCTCGAGTGGTAAAGTAATCGGCTTATCAAAAATCAATCGCATCGTTCAATACTTTGCCAAGCGTCCACAAGTGCAAGAGCGTTTGACCGTACAGATCGGAAAAGAGCTACAGCGTATACTGAGCACAGAACATGTAGGCATTGTGATGGATGCTAACCATATGTGTGTGGCATCTCGTGGCGTAGGTGATACAAACAGTAAAACCGGGACTGCCTTTTTTGGAGGCAAGTTCAGCGAAGAAACCTTTAAGCGAGAGTTTTTAAACTATATCAACAGCAAATAAAGAAAGCCCCGCCCAAAGCGGGGTTTTTCTTTGTGCGCCATGCACGTCATTGTTCTTTGAGGTGAGAGGTCCTTAACAGACCAGCTAACGGGAACTGTTAGTCCACGGCAAGGGTGTTTACCGCGAGGTAAAATCTGAAGGAAGCCACGGACAAAAGTTTGACCTGACGAACAGAAACATGATATGAGGCTTTCTCCGTGGGCAAGTGGGCATTAGACTGCGAGCCCGATAGTTAGACGTAAACCGGAGGTAGTAAATCATGCAGGTTAAATGGAAGGAGCAATGTACTTACCATAGGAGATCTGTCTTTGAGAGCCGAGGCTATTCCAAACGAAACGGTAACGCAGAGCACGGAGACATAAGTCAGCCCCGACATGTCGGGGCCATAGAGATACCTATCCGGATGGTTAGTGTACTTCAAACATGCCCGGATGAGCCGTAAGATAGAAGGAGTGGACAGATGGTTGAGGAGAAAGCTTCGTTGCTACCGGCTGAAACAATGTAAACGAGTGATTGGTATAGTGCGATGGTTACGCAGACAGGCAGTGGAAGAAACCCTTTGCTGGCGTACTGCCCTGAGTGGCAAAAGCTGGTGGCGGTTATCCAACAGTCCGGGAGCCAACATAGGCATGAGTAATCATTGGTTTGCTGAACAGGGTTATTACGGCCCGTATGACAATTATAAAGCCTTGCACCGTAATTTACTACCAAAGAAACCGCTGTATACGCAAATACCTACAGTGGTGTGAGAGGACGGCAGCCCCATTTAATTATTGGAGCTGCCTCCTACTTTAATTATGAATGAATCATCCAAAAAAGTTAAATAGAAAAGTAAAAACGAATAAAATCATCAAAATTCAACATAAAATTTTAGTAGCTTAGCGGCTCATAAAACATCGAAAATTAACGATTTATGGTATTCGACATAGACATGATCAAGGCCCTGTATGCAGCCATGCCCGGCCGTATTTCCAAAGCCAGAAAGATGGCTGGAAAACCGCTTACGCTGTCAGAGAAAATTCTTTACGCCCATCTGCACACGGATCAAAAACTGGAAAACTTTGGGCGGGGTGAATCATATGTAGATTTTGCTCCTGACCGCGTGGCCATGCAAGATGCCACAGCCCAGATGGCACTTTTACAATTTATGTCGGCAGGTAAAGCACAAGTTGCTGTGCCGTCTACCGTGCATTGCGATCACTTAATCACTGCTAAAAATGGTGCAGGTGAAGATTTGGCTTTCGCAAAAAATGAAAATAAAGAAGTATTCGATTTTTTAGGTTCTGTTTCAAATAAATATGGTATCGGTTTTTGGAAACCGGGTGCTGGTATTATCCATCAGGTGATATTGGAGAATTACGCTTTCCCGGGAGGATTAATGATCGGCACGGATTCGCACACTGTAAATGCCGGTGGGTTAGGAATGATTGCAATTGGTGTTGGCGGTGCTGATGCTTGCGATGTAATGGCAGGTTTGGCTTGGGAATTAAAAATGCCAAAATTAATTGGTGTAAACCTTATCGGTAAACTTAGCGGCTGGACTTCATCAAAAGATATTATCCTGAAAGTTGCGGGCATCCTTACCGTGAAAGGCGGAACGAATGCAATCCTCGAATACTTCGGGCCCGGTGCTGATTCATTATCTTGTACAGGCAAAGGAACGATTTGTAACATGGGGGCTGAAATTGGTGCCACGACCTCTCTTTTTTGTTACGATCAAAAAATGGCTGAATACCTAAAAGGCACAAACAGAGCCGATGTTGCCGCTGAGGCAGATAAAGTTGCAGCACATTTACGCGGTGATAAAGAAGTGTATGAATCGCCCTCCAACTATTTTGACGAGGTAATTGAAATTAATCTTTCAGAATTAGAACCTCATATCAACGGTCCGTTTACACCTGATCTGGCATGGCCTATTTCTAAATTCGCACAAGCTGTAAAAGACAATGGCTGGCCCAGGTATTTTGAAGTCGGGCTGATTGGTTCTTGCACTAACTCATCGTACGAAGACATCACCCGTTCGGCTTCCATAGCCCGCTTCGCTATAAAAAAGAAATTGAAAGCGAAAACGGAATTTACAATTACTCCTGGTTCCGAAATGGTAAGATATACCACCCAGCGTGATGGTTTACTGCAAGAATTTGAAAAAATTGGCGGATTGATTTTAGCGAATGCCTGCGGACCTTGTATCGGGCAATGGGCAAGGCACAGAAAAAACACGGAACCCAAAAATTCTATCCTCACTTCTTACAATAGAAATTTCGCCAAACGGAATGATGGAGACCCGAACACACATTCATTTGTAGCCTCTCCCGAAATAGTTACGGCAATGGTATTGTCGGGTGATTTATGTTTTAATCCGCTTACTGATTCTCTTAAAAATGAAAACGGAGAAGATATTAAATTAGAGGAGCCGCAGGGAATTGAGATGCCTTTAAAAGGCTTTGCCGTAAAGGATGCCGGTTTCCAGGCTCCCGCAAAGGATGGCAGTAGCGTGAATGTAATTGTATCGCCAAGTTCTGACCGTTTACAATTGTTAGCTCCATTCGCTGCATGGGAAGGCCTTGATTTAAAAGGCTTGAAACTGCTAATTAAAGCAAAAGGAAAATGTACAACGGATCATATTTCTATGGCCGGACCATGGTTGAAGTTCCGTGGACATTTAGATAATATTTCTAACAACATGTTGATTGGTGCGCTGAATTTTTTCAATGAAAAAACAGACAATGTAAAAAATCAATTGACAGGTTCTTACGATTCTGTTCCAAAAGTTCAACGTGCTTACAAAGCGCAAAACATTGGCTCAATTGTAGTGGGCGATGAAAACTATGGTGAAGGTTCTTCACGCGAGCATGCAGCCATGGAGCCTCGTCATTTGGGTGTTCGTGCTATTTTAGTAAAATCGTTTGCACGCATTCATGAAACCAACTTGAAGAAACAAGGTATGCTGGCATTGACCTTTGCCAACAAAGAAGACTACAACAAAATCAAAGAAGATGATTCGTTTAATATTGTTGGTCTTACCAGCTTTAGCCCGGATAAACCACTCACTTTGGTTATTAATCATAGCGATGGAAGTAAAGATTCCATCACGGTTAACCATACTTATAATAAAAATCAAATCGCATGGTTCAAAGCAGGGTCTGCATTGAACGCGATGGGTAATGTTAAAGCTGCGGCTGCATCAGCGGCTGCTTCTAAAAAAATAGCTATCACAAAGAAAAAAGCAGCGCCTAAAAAGGTGGCTGCTGAGAAAGTAGTTAAACCGGTAGCTAAGAGATCAGTTAAAAAGATTATTAAGAAAATTGCGAAGGCTGTAAAGAAAGTACTGGCGAAAAAGACTGTAAAGAAAGCAGCAAAGCCGGTGAAAAAGAGTAGTGCGAAAAAAGCGATTAAAAAATCAGTAAAAAAAATGGTTAAGAAAGTGGTTGCCAAAAAGAAGGTGGCAAAAACTGGTAAGAAGCGATAGTTAAACATGAAAATGAAGGATTTTTGACTTCCTCATTTTCTAATAAAGAATATTATGACAAAGCAAGTAATTACGCCCACCCGTTCCCTTTCAAAAGAAATGGAACAATCACTTAACAAACAGATCGTGATGGAAGGAGAATCCTCTGCCAATTATCTTTCGATGGCCAGTTGGTGCGAGTCGCAAGGTTATGAGCATTCCAGCACATTGCTTTATAACCATGCTGAAGAAGAGCGGGGACATATGCTTAAGATACTTCGCTATATCAATGCGGCTGGCGGCCACGCTTTACAGCCCGAAATCACCGGCATCAAACACACCTTTAAGAATTTAAAAGAAGTGTTTGAGGATGTCTTGAAGCATGAGATTGCTGTAACTGAATCCATCAATGACATAGTTGATCAGAGTTTAAAAACAAAAGACTTTGCAACATTCAATTTCTTGCAATGGTTTGTGAACGAACAACGGGAAGAAGAAATACTGGCGCGGAGAGCCGTTGAGATCTTTACCATGATTGGGGAAGAAGGTGTTGGACTTTGGATGATTGACCAGGAATTGGGGAAACTGGAAGCTTATGCCACAAAGGTTTCCGGAGTAAGTTGACATTTCGTTCAAGATGATCATGAAAAACAAAAAGCGCTCGCACGAGCGCTTTTTTAGTGATGAACGGGTCCTTGAAGAGGATGATATAACTATCAAAGCTTCTTATTAAAAACTCCAGCCACCATGCACCGTACACTTCCCCCACCGTATTGCTCAATGGTGTCAATCGTCAATGGCAAAAGCTCAGCATGTTTGCTGATTGCATTAATCTGACCGGGAAGCAAGGAGTTGAAAGCTTGTTGCGAAAGAAGAACGGTATGCTCACCTGCTTTTGTAATTACTTCAATCATATTTCCTGCAAACATGTTCATTTGCGCAAAACTAATGGCTACTACCTGGTGCTTCGTGGTTGACATTAAATCTAATAGTGTTTCCTGATCACCATCCCGTTTAATGGCATCAAGACATATTGCCGCAAAGTGAGTACCTACACACATCAAAACATTAGTATGATAAATGGGATGGCCACTCCCATCAACAGCATCAAATAAAACTGGCTTGTATCCCAATGTTAAACAGATCTCATTTAAAATTCCCTCATGGGTGCGGGCCGATCGACACGCATACCCAATCCTGTTTTGATAATCAAAGACCACACTGCCGGTTCCTTCTAAAAATTCATTACTCAATTCCTGGTGGGAATAATCCAGTACTTGTCTTAGCTGAAATTTTGTTTTGATTGTCTCCAGAATAGGAATTGTTCTTTCCATTCTCCGGTTTGCGGCCATCATAGGATACAGAATAACAGAGCCATCCTCGTGAAATGAAATCCAGTTATTTGGAAAGATGGCATCCGGTTTTTGCGGACTACGTGAATCCTCCACCACGATTACATCAATATCATGAGCTCGTAGTTTTTCAACCGCTCTATCAAATTCTTCTACTGCTATTCTACTGATTTCTGCATTAGAAGCTGGTTGCACTTTTTGAAAAGCATTGGTAGATGCCGTTTGTGGATTTGAACCAAACGATGCTGGCCGAACCATTACAATACTGGAAGGAGCTTGTGAAAACTTCATTACTTATTCAAATCCTGCAATATAAGTCTGAACTCATTTAATATCATCGCAGTAGCTCCCCACACTACTTCACCTTCAATCTCAAAGTGAGGAGCCATCATCGGGTACATTTTTGCTGCCAGGATTTCTTTAGTAAGCACGGCATCAGGTTTGATCAATTGGTCCAATCGTCCTTCCAAAACACGAGCTACCTCCTTGGGATCAGGATAAAATTGCGGCATCTCCTCCAAATAACCAATCACGGGTGTGACCATAAAATTACTGGGGATCACAAAAAAGTCACTCAATTGCCCGATTACTTTTATGCTGCTCCGGGCAACCCCGATTTCCTCCTCTCCTTCGCGCAAAGCGGTAGTAATAATATCTTCGTCTGGCTCGGCCTTACCACCGGGCAAACTGATTTGTCCTCCATGCGTACCTAAATAATCAAGGCGCTGGGTGAGCGGAAACTTTATAATCCCTTCTTCCTGGTAGAGTAAAATCAAGACTCCACCAGGCTTGGGGGGCGTCTTATGTTCAAAGCGCGGTTTAATGATTCCGGCAGGTACCGCACGCAATGGCTCGTGCGCTTCCGCACCCGGCAAGGGAAGTTTTAATCGTTGCTCCAGTTTACCAACTAACTTCCCTAAATTCATTTACAGACTTTCATTAGCGCTGCCGTAACCAAACCATCTTCACGTTCTTCCGATTTCTTAAACGACTCGCAGGCTTGCGTTTTGTTTCCGTTGTTCAGAAAAGCCATGCCCAGATAAAAATAAATCTTATCCACGAAGGGGTCCATGTCCACCGATTGTTTCAAGAGTCTTTCTGCATTGGTCTGGTCATTTTTCTCCAGCATAAGAATGCCCTTATTCCGATACGCCCAGGCGTTGTAAGGATCAAGCCCTATACTTTCATTGATATCTGACTCCGCCTTTTCAAGTTCTTTCATGCAGAGATAGATATAGCCCCGGTTATTCAGAAAATATGCCTCATGGGGAGACAGAGACAAAGACTTTTCCACCCAGTTAAGGGCCTCTCCATAGTTACCGTTTTCCGTTTCGATCATGGCAAGTGTATTGTAAATGTTGGGCTCATCAGGTTTCAGCTTTGCAGCAGATTCTAATTCACTTCGGGCAACATCAAATTGCTTTAGATAAAATTGAACAATAGCATGATTTACTTTGGTATCAATATTTTCAGGATCAATAGTAAGCACTTTATCAAATGAAGCAAGGGCCTTATCAAACTCGCGCATTTTTGTGTACACCAGGCCTTGCGTGAAATAAACCAATGCCGTGTCAGGTTTGAGTTTAGCTACTTTTTCCAAATCGGATAAGGCCGTGTAATATTCTTTTAACTCATAGCTCGTATTGGCATGATTAAAGACTGCGTTAATAAAATCAGGCTTGCAGGCAATGGCCTTCTCATAATTCTCATTCGCGAGATCAAATCGCTCCTGCTCAAAAAAAACGGTACCCAGATTATTCCATGCCTCGGCAAAGCACGGATCAACTTTAATGGCTTCACCATAATAATAGCTTGCCTGTTCAAAGTTTCGCTCTTTAAAAGCCAGGTTCCCTTTCAATAAAAAACTTTGAAGTTTAGCCTCTTTTGAATCTGTACAGGCCACCAACAGCACAAAAACCACCCATTTTTTCATTTCATTTCTAATAACAAGTTATAAGCCCGATTGGTTAATTAAAATTATTATTTTTAATCATGCTCATCAGTGCAGTAAAAGATAAAGTAAAGGACTTCATCGGTAAGGGACAAAAGATAGCAGCAATAAAATACTTGCGCGAACAGTATCCTATTTCGCTCAAGGAAGCAAGTGATTGGGTAGAATACCTGAGAGGAGGAACTCCGGCTAAGCCGTCTGCATTCTCTGAAACACCAACTCTTACCACCATTGCCAAAGAGAAAGTAAAATCGCTGGTGCAGAATGGAAAATATATTCAGGCGATTAAATACTTAAAAGAGGAGTTTCGGCTTTCCCTTGAGCACGCTAAAGAACTGATTGATTTAGCATCGCGGGAAGCTGGAGCATCACCCGGTTTTTCAATGAGAGGTACTGCCCTGGGCATGTATATGTTTGCATTATTTGGCTCCCTCTTTTTTATAGTAGCCACATATTTCTATTGGAAAGATTATCAGATAACACATGATAGCATAACCGTGACCGGATCTGTTATTGAACTTCAATACGATAATTCAGATCATAGCAGCGGAGCAATTCCGGTTGTTGAATACACATGGAAGGGAAAGACAAAAGTCCACCATGGCTCAACCTATTCAAACCCGCCTGCCGTTGAAGTGGGAGAAAAAGTGGAAGTAATTATATGGCGAACGGATCCCGATAAGGTAATTTTAGACCTGATTTCAGAACGATATCTTCTGATCTTCATTTTTGGGATGCTAGGATTTGTCTTTGGTGCAATCGGTTACGCTGGCATCTTCTACAGAGGAAGTAGTACCTAACCATAGATTGCCATCTTCAAATTCATTTTTTGAAGCCTTTTGTCATATATTATTTTGAATAGTTAAAAGTTCTCTTTTCCTTTGAACCGTTAATATGAACAACACGCAAAACATTCACGGTACCCATCATCACGCACTTAGCTTGAGTGGCTGGCCCTTGTTTTGATTGATTTATAAAAGAATTAATAAAAGGCTTGCCAACAACTGGTAGGCCTTTTTTGTTTTTTGATGATGAAAGAAAAATACAATTAGTATGTTACGAATTGCGATACAAAAATCGGGTAGACTTCAGGAGGAATCACTCAAACTTTTAAAGGAAAGTGGCCTTGCATTCAGCAACGGAAAAGACCAGCTAAAAACACAGGCTACCAACTTTCCAGTGGAATTACTTTTCCTACGTGATGATGATATTCCTCAGTATGTGGAAGATCAGGTTGCTGATGCCGGCATTGTTGGTGAGAATGTGATGGTGGAAAAGGCAAAGAAAAATGAGTTGGTGAGAAGGCTCGACTTTGCCAAATGCCGCTTATCAATTGCCATTCCCAGATCAGAAACGTATGGAGGAATAAGTTCTCTGGCTGGGAAAAATATTGCTACCTCCTACCCGACTATCGTAAAACATTTTCTTTCAAAACATAAAATTCAAGCCGGCATACATGAGATCAGCGGTTCTGTTGAAATTGCCCCGGGCATTGGCCTGGCCGATGCCATCTGTGATATTGTAAGCACCGGCAGCACACTGTTAAGCAATGGCCTGAAAGAAGTGGAAGTGGTGATGAAATCAGAAGCGGTACTCATTTCAACACCCAATCTGGCAACTGACAAAAAAGAGATTCTCGACAATCTATTGTTCCGTATTAAATCGGTGCAGTCGGCCAAGAACAGCAAATATATTTTGCTGAATTGCCCAAATGATGCCATCGAAAAAATCACCAACATTATACCCGGTATGAAAAGTCCTACCATCATGCCATTAGGGCGAGAGGGTTGGTCATCATTACACTCCGTAGTAAATGAAAATGATTTCTGGGAAAAAATAGATCTGCTAAAATCATTTGGTGCCGAAGGAATACTAGTAATACCTATTGAAAAGATGATTGCTTAATTCGTATGAAGATTATCAATAAACCGACCCGTGCACAATGGGCATCACTCTGTCAACGGCCACAAATTGAGCTGGAGTTTTTGGAAAGTACTGTGAGAAATGTTCTGAACCGTGTGCGAAAGTCAGGGGATGAAGCCATAAAAGAACTCACGTTGCAATATGATAAAGTGAGGTTGGATAAAATTCAGGTAACGCAGGAAGAAATTGATGAAGCCGTTGTCATCGTCCCTTCTTCGTTAAAGGCAGCAATACTCGCTGCAGCCAAAAACATAGAAACATTTCATGCTTCACAAAAACGTGCTGTAACATTAGTTGAAACAATGCCGGGGGTAACGTGTTGGCGAAAAGGAACTCCCATTCAAAAAGTTGGTATTTATATTCCTGGTGGCACCGCCCCGCTCTTTTCAACTGTGCTAATGCTGGGAGTGCCCGCCCGATTGGCAGGATGTGAAGAAGTAGTACTCTGCTCTCCCCCTGATAAAAATGGAAAAATAAATCCAGCAATCTTGTTTGCAGCCCATCACACCGGGGTGAAAAAGATATTTAAAGTAGGCGGTGCACAAGCCATTGCCGCTATGGCCTATGGAACAGAAACGGTTCCTTCTGTAAGCAAAATATTTGGACCCGGAAATCAATATGTGACCAAAGCAAAGCAACTAATCAGTCAGGAAGGAATTGCCATCGACATGCCGGCAGGACCATCGGAAGTTTTGGTGATTGCTGATGAGGCGGCTAACCCCTCTTATCTCGCGGCTGATTTATTGTCGCAGGCGGAACACGGATCCGACAGCCAGGTGGTTTTAGTGGCAACCAACCATGAACTGATACCCGCTGTATTGAAAGAAATTGATCAACAGCTGGCTCGGCTACCAAGAAAGGAAATTGCGCGTGAAGCACTTGCCAATAGTTTGGCAATCGTATTTGATTCGAAAGACGAATTGATTGACTTTGTTAATGAGTTCGCCCCCGAACATTTAATCATCAATACCACTGACAGTGATGAACTAGTTGATAAGATTGTGAATGCCGGTTCAATATTTTTAGGACCTTACACACCGGAAGCCGCTGGTGATTATGCCTCAGGCACAAATCACACCTTGCCCACCAACGGTTTTGCAAAAGCCTTTGGTGGCGTTTCGCTCGAGAGTTTTATGAAATACATCACCATTCAAAGAATTACGAAGGCCGGCCTTGATTTACTTGGCCCAATTGTTGAAGAAATGGCGGAAGCCGAACAGCTAAAAGGCCATGCCGAAGCGGTGAGAGTAAGAAGAAAATAAACCTATGTTTGAATTAGAAAAATTAGTTCGCAAGAACGTATTGAAATTGAAACCCTATTCCTCGGCACGGGATGAGTATCAAGGAACTGCCTCTATCTACCTGGATGCGAATGAAAATCCACACCCATCGCAATACAATCGTTACCCCGATCCGCATCAGTTGAAGGTGAAGGAAAGAATATCGATCATAAAAAAAATTCCTGTCAACCAGATTTTTCTAGGCAACGGCAGTGATGAGCCAATCGATTTGTTGATTCGGGCTTTTTGCGAACCGGGTATTGACAAGGTGTTGATACCGCAACCCACGTATGGGATGTATACGGTGAGTGCCGAAATCAATAACGTAGAAATTAAAACCATCAAGCTTACTGCAGCCTTTGATATTGACTTCAATGCTTTGAGCGAAGCATGGGATGATCATACAAAATTGATTTTTCTCTGCAGTCCCAATAACCCTTCAGGAAATTTGCTGGATCCTGAAAAGATAAAAGCAGTGCTTGATCAATTTGAGGGAATTGTCATCGTGGATGAAGCCTATATTGACTTTACGAACTATCCTGGGTTTGTGCCTTTATTAAAAACATATCCTAACCTGGTCGTTTTGCAAACCTTATCAAAAGCCTGGGGCCTTGCCGCTATACGCATGGGAATGTGCTTTGCCAGTGCCGAAATAATCGCGGTATTAAATAAGATCAAACCACCCTACAACATCAACATCGCATCGCAACAAATTGCGCTGGAGGAACTGCATTTTGAAGTACGTAAAAACAGGTGGGTGAGTGAAATCACAACCGAAAGGGAAAAACTAAGACAAGGGTTAGCTAAAATTGATTCCGTACAAAAAGTATATCCATCGGATGCAAACTTTTTATTAGTAAAAATTATTAACGCGCGGAGCGTTTATGAGACACTCGTTAAAAAGGGAATCGTTGTCAGGGACCGCTCGAATGTAATTTTGTGTGAAGATTGTTTACGAATCACCATTGGAACACAACAAGAAAATCAAATTCTGCTGAACGAATTAAAACAGGTATGAAGAAAGTCTTATTTATTGATCGCGATGGCACCCTGATCAACGAACCCATTGAAGATCCTCAAATCGATAGCCTGGATAAATTGAAGTTCGTTCCTGGAGTATTCACCTGGCTTGGAAAAATCGCCCGGGAGACTGACTATGAACTAGCGATGGTAACCAATCAGGATGGCTTGGGAACAGCTAGCTTCCCGGAAGATACTTTTTGGCCTATTCAGAATATGATCATCAACACGCTGGCGGGTGAAGGAATTCATTTCGAAGCCGTTCATGTAGATGGTTCTCTTCCCCATGAAAACAAACCCACGCGAAAGCCCGGCATTGGGATGTTAGGAAAATATTTCAATGGAGAATATGATTTAAAAAACTCCATCGTCATTGGTGACCGGTTAACGGATGTTGAGATGGCAAAAAATCTGGGTGCCACTGCCATTTTATTGAATGATGGAAGTCTAAAAAAAATGCTGAATGAAAAAGGGCTTGAATCCGTGTGCAGAATAATCACCACCAACTGGAAGGAAATTTATGAAGCGGTGCTTCCGGCAAGAGCCGCCCAGGTGCAACGGACAACTAAAGAAACGGACATTTTTGTTTCAGTGAAACTATATGGAACGGGCAAGGCAAGTATTCATACAGGACTTGGTTTTTTTGATCACATGCTGGATCAACTGTCGCGACATGGACTCATCGATCTTGACATAAAAGTGAAAGGTGATCTCCATATAGACGAACATCATACCATTGAAGATACAGGCCTGGCTCTAGGTGAAGCGTTCAGCAAAGCTCTTGGTGACAAGCGGGGCATAGAGCGATATGGATTCTGTTTACCGATGGATGATTGTCTTGCACAGGCAGCCATCGATTTTGGTGGAAGGCCCTGGTTGGTGTGGGAAGCAGAGTTTAAACGCGAGAAAATCGGTGAGATGCCTACTGAGATGTTCTTTCATTTTTTCAAATCGTTTTCAGATGCATCAAAAAGCAACCTGAATATCAAAGCGGAAGGAACAAACGAACATCATAAGATTGAAGCCATCTTCAAAGCTTTTGCAAAAGCAGTAAAGATGGCCGTGAGAAAAGATCCATTTAATGATCAATTACCGAGTACCAAGGGAACATTATAAACGTAAGAATCAAGCATGATATCCGATACAACACGCCATGATAACCGTAATTAAATACAATGCAGGTAACATTCGTTCTGTGGCTTTTGCTCTGGAACGATTGGGTGTTGAGTTTACCATTACCGACAATCATGAGGAAATTCAGAAAGCTGACAAAGTAATCTTTCCGGGCGTTGGTGAAGCGAGTAGCACTATGAAATACCTTGAGGAGCACAAACTGGATAAGGTCATCAAGGAACTTAAACAGCCCGTCCTTGGCATTTGTCTTGGCATGCAATTGATGTGTTCCTATTCAGAAGAAAATAACACAGCCTGCCTCGGAATCTTTGACGAACACGTCAAACTATTCAAACCAGTGCATCATGAGAAGGTTCCTCACATGGGGTGGAATTCACTTACCCTAAATAATGGGTGGTTAGATGAAAGTGTTAGCGGACAATATGTTTACTTTGTGCATAGTTATTATGTTCCGGTAACCCCTCACACAACGGCTATAACGGAGTATATATTGCCATTCAGTTCAGCCCTAAAAAAAGACAATTTTTATGCGGTACAGTTTCACCCGGAAAAATCATCGACCGTAGGTGAAAAAGTATTGAGAAGTTTTCTAAACATATCGTAAATCGAACAAATTTTTAGAGATGCGTATTATTCCGGCTATTGACATTATTGATGGGAAATGTGTTAGGCTCACCCAGGGCGACTTTGGTAAAAAGAAAGTATATCGTGACGATCCGGTAGAAGTAGCACTGGAGTTTCAGAATGCGGATTTGGAATGCCTGCACCTCGTGGATTTGGATGGCGCCAAAAAAGGAAAAGTCGTGAATTGGGATGTCGTGCGCGAAATTCAGGAGCGGACAGCATTAAGTGTCGATTTTGGAGGGGGCGTAAAAACCGAAGAGGAGGTTGAGCAACTACTTGACCTGGGCGTTCATCAGATCAACATTGGCAGCATGGCCGTAAAAGAGCCTGAAAAATTTTCAGAGTGGCTAAAAAAATACGGGCCTGAAAATTTTGTATTGAGTGCCGATGTGAAAGGACAAAATGTGTCCATCAATGGCTGGCTGGAAGAAACTAAATTCAGATTATTTGACCTGGTTAGTAAGTTTGAAAAACAAGGACTCGAATATTTGACCTGCACCGATATTGGAACTGATGGAATGATGGAAGGGCCTAATCTTGGACTCTATAAAAAACTGGTGAATCGCTATCCAAAATTAAAGGTCGTTGCCAGTGGTGGCGTTAGCACCATCCATGATCTGAAAGAATTAAAGTACACCCATGTGTATGGAGTCATCATTGGAAAAGCCATTTATGAAGGCAAACTCAAACTGGCCGATTTAAAGGCATTCCAAAACTCATAATTATCAATCGTGCTGACCAAACGGATTATACCATGCCTCGACATCAAAGACGGACGCACGGTGAAGGGTGTCAACTTTATAGATATCCGTGATGCTGGCGATCCGGTTGAACTGGGTGCCGCCTATGCAGCGCAAGGTGCCGATGAATTGGTATTTCTTGATATCTCGGCTACAAATGAAAAACGAAAGACCTTTGCCTCCCTTGTAAAAGAAATCGCCACACATGTTAACATTCCTTTTACGGTAGGTGGTGGAATTATGAGCGTTGCTGATGTTGCTCCCCTACTCGAGGCCGGAGCGGATAAAGTAAGTATCAACTCCGCAGCAGTAAAAGATCCAAAATTGATTGATGAGTTAGCGAAAGCATTCGGTTCTCAATTTGTTGTGCTCGCTATTGACGCAAAAAAAGTAGGTAATCAATGGACGGTACATACTCATGGGGGAAGTAAGCCAACAGATAAAAAATTATTTTCATGGGCCAAAGAAGGGCAATCGAGGGGAGCCGGAGAAATATTATTTACCAGTATGGATCATGACGGCACCAAACAAGGTTTTGCAATTGATCCCTTGGCGAAGCTCCATGAACTCTTGAGTATACCGGTAATTGCTTCCGGAGGTGCCGGAAATATGCAGCATTTTCTGGAAGCTTTTGTACTGGGTAAAGCGGATGCAACTTTAGCTGCAAGCCTCTTTCACTTTGGTGAACTGAAAATTTCTGATCTTAAAAAATATCTACAACATAACGGTGTACCGGTCCGGGTATAGGCAACCATGATTGACCTTCAAAAATTAAACTTTGATAAAACGCAGGGACTCATTCCATGTATCGTTCAGGATGCACAGACCAATACAGTGTTGATGCTGGGATACATGAATCGCGAAGCGCTGGATAAAACCCTGTCCGAAAATAAATTAACGTTTTATAGTCGCACCCGGCAACGGCTATGGACCAAAGGGGAAACCTCAGGAAATTATTTACACCTGATGGACGTAAAAATCGATTGTGATAATGATACCCTCCTCTTCAAAGTAAAACCGGAAGGTCCTACCTGCCATACTGGTTCCGACACGTGCTTCAATGAAACTAACCGATTTTTAGGATTGGAATTTCTGGAAGCGATCATCCAGGAGCGGAAGAAAAATCCAAAAGCTGGATCTTACACCAATCAACTCTTTGATAGCGGAATAAATAAGGTGGCTCAGAAAGTTGGTGAGGAAGCTGTGGAATTAATCATCGAAGCGAAAGACAACAACAAAGAACTGTTCCTCAACGAAGCAGCTGACCTCATGTATCACTACCTCGTGTTGCTGACTGCCAAAGGTTATACACTGGAAGACGTACTGTCAGTGCTAAGACAAAGACACTCAAAATAATTCTCAAACACTCTCTTGTTCAGACAGGATTGTTTTATCTTTTCGGATAAATATTTTTTATGAATTCCGATCAGGTAAAGATGATTGAAGGCTATCCGTTTGTAGCCTATACCCCTGACACCTACACGCAGGAGGAAATGCTTATTCGTAGTAAGTTATATTTTGACTGGATCAATAAACGAAGAACGGTGCGCGACTTCGCGGATAAACCAGTTTCCAGGGAAGTCATAGAAAACATACTACGAGCCGCTTCTACCGCTCCTTCAGGGGCTCATAAACAACCGTGGACGTTCTGTGTCGTAAGTGATCCTGCCATAAAATCGGAAATAAGAAAGGCAGCTGAGAAGGAAGAGCATGAAAGCTATATAAATAGAATGAGTGACGAATGGCTAAACGATATAAAACCACTTCAAACAAACTGGCAAAAACCTTTTTTAGAAGTTGCACCCTACCTGATTGTTGTATTCAAGAAGGCGTATGACCTCATGCCCGATGGAAGGAAAAGAAAGAATTATTACGTGAATGAATCCGTTGGACTTGCCTGCGGATTTTTATTGACAGCCATTCATCACGCAGGGTTGGTTGCACTTACTCACACTCCCAGCCCCATGAACTTTCTGATGACCATACTCAAGCGGCCAGAAAACGAGAGGCCCTTTCTGCTTATTCCAGTTGGATATCCTCTGACTGAAACGTATGTTCCAAAACTTGAAAGGAAGGCGATTGAACAGGTAGCAGAA
>Ga0163153_10002710_pt1 | contig 25002 bp, 35 predicted proteins | sample OliLakLV19MP6IB1_FD_148629 | JGI IMG/M metagenome (GOLD analysis project Ga0163153, IMG submission 148629) | Freshwater microbial mat bacterial communities from Lake Vanda, McMurdo Dry Valleys, Antarctica - Oligotrophic Lake LV.19.MP6.IB-1 | ecosystem: Environmental > Aquatic > Freshwater >...
GAATAGAGGGAATTAAATAATGAAATATATCGATGGTAGCGGTGATGGTGACGGTAGCGGTTATGGCATCGGCGACGGTAACGGTATCGGTAGCGGTTACGGCAACGGTGACGGCGTTTGTGAGTAGAGGATTTAAATAATGGAATACATCGACGGAAGCGGCGGCGGTGAAGGTGGCGGTAGCGGTTACGGTAGCGGTTACGGTAGCGGTTACGGTTACGGTTACGGTATCGGTAGCGGCGGCAATGGCATGAATAAAGAGGGAAATAAAATGCAATATTTTAGAGATGGTTTAACGCAAGAAATTGATACACAAGTAAAAGTTAAAACTACACGTGAAGGGCACACGGTTGAAGAATATTTGGTTGATGGAGTAAAAAAATACTTTGTGACTTTAGCGGGTTCACATTATTGCGCGCACGGCTCAAGCGTAGGCGAAGCGATTTCAGACGCAATCTGGAAAGACGAATCCAAACGACCAACATTAAATGATCTTAAAAAAGAAATTTTAGCTGCTGGTTCAGAGCGAAAAATAACTCTTGCAGAGTTCAGAGTGTTAACGGGCGCATGTTTAGAGGGTTGTCGCATTGCTCTTACGCGGGCTGGGTTAAGCGGCGAACCAATGCTGCCCAAAGAAATCATGAATCATTTCCCAGAATGGGGCACAGCCCTTTATAAAGTTTTGGAAGCGAAGGAGGAATAATGAAAATTATAGGCGAAGGACCTGGACACAAAATCGTAACAATGACCACGGGGGAATTATCCAACTTGATCGGATATTACTATGTGGGTGACGGGAATTGTCCCCCACTGAAAGTGGGTGACGAGATTTTTATATCAAGCATCTACATGAAGCTGTACAAAATCCAACACAACAAAAAAACTACCGATAACGCTGTGAGAGAACTTCGGGAAATGGCTGACTCTCTCGAATTACTCTCACCTATCTTGCAGGTGACAGAAGCGAAGGAGGAATTATGAGCTTTAGATATGATGTTTTAAATTTAAACGCGCTAATAGCTGAACCAATATTAAAAACCGAAGAAAACTATGCAAAGGTACATTCTATGAAACAAGAAATGTTATCAAAAATACTCTCAGGGCAAATTACAACCCTTACTGTAGACGACGCAGAGTTTACAATCTCGGGCGAAAAATCCCAGACTTGTGTTTCTTTACTGGAAAGATACCAACATGTTTTAGTGGTGGCTAGAATGGTGAACTCTGCCAGACCGGACGTTAGAATGATTCATGCGCTTCGAGCGTTTGATGAGGCGCGGGAACAAATATAAGCGCGAAGGGGGAGTGATGGAACCAGACAAATTACCTAATATCAAGTGGATCAAAAACGAGGGGTTTACATCCTTTACTGACGGAAGCGTTTTTATTGTCGCGCTTAGGGTTGAGGACGATAAGACAAAAACCCTAAATTGGGATTTCGATGTTGTTGAATTTGATTGCGACGGTGAAGGCGCATCACTTTACTATCGAGGAAAATTCGAATCATACACCGACTGGGATTGGGATGACTTCGAGTATTTTGCTTTGCTTAGTGGAGACATGCCGAGCAAAGAAGCGAAGGAGGAGTGATGAATATTCAAATTCACGCGAACGAAGTTGGAGAAATGTTAGTTGATGAAACGCACGTCGTTCAGGCATGTTTTTTAAATGCGTTTTTTGAAAAAATACTGAGAGAGTACAAAGGCGGCTACAGTGGGTGGTGTAAGGATATGCATCACTTTGCTGGTTCACACATGATTTTAGCAATGGCTGATATTTTAAAAGTAGGAAACCCTGCGACAGAAGCGAAGGGGGAGTGATGAAAGTTTTAATTAAATACATTGATTTCCATTGGGACAATCACCAGGGAGGTAGCGGCAGGACCGTAGAATCTAGTTATAAGGTGGATGTTCCTGACGACATAAGATCCGATAGCATTTATGAATACTTGCATCAGCGTTTATTGACCTATATCGAATCCCGAAGGCCGTTTAAGCAACAGGATAAGCATACAGTTGTTTCAATGGAGCTGCTATGACCGAAGACAAGACTAAGGCAGAGTTATGCGTAATCATTGTCGATTTAACCAGGGAGCGCGATTACTACAAAAGCATAATAGATGCGGCCGCCAAAGTGTTAGCTTTTGAAGACCCAAAATCTCAAGACGACTAAGCTTTCGCTTCAACGTTGAAATCCGCGATAATGTTTTCGTGCTTTTCCGTTATTTTAACGACTGATTCCTCGAAATCGCAATAATATTTCATAGCGCTTTCTGTCCAGCTAACGACTTCCTCGTCTGTCATCGACATTTCGACAAGCACCATGACCTCCATTTTGATAGCCCGATAAATCCCCATGTTAAGATAGTACCAAAATGCCCAAATATTGCTCACCCGACGTTCAATGTATTGTTACAGGCCAGATGGGTGCGGACTTGCACCACGTGAAAAGCCGTGGTGCGGGAGGCGGCGACGATTCTTGGAACCTCATTCCAGTTTGCCATCGCATTCACCAAGAAATTCACTCAAAAGGCATTTGCGCTTTGGCTAAACAACATGCTGCCATCCTTAATTGGCTGCTTAGTAACGGGTGGGAATTGGAAACAGGCCGCGAGAGATGGGTGCGCGTATTGCGTCAACATTAAACTTTGGGTATGTTGTCAAAATAATGGCTTTTAAAAAAAGCTGATAGGAAGGAGACATACAAAATGGCTAAATCTACAAAAAAACCAGCACCTAAAAAGGCTGCAAAAAAAGGTAAGAAGTAAATATTTGGTCCGTTCAAGGGATCTGAACCCAACTTTTCTTGACGGGCCTTTTTAAAATGTTAACGGGGAAGAAAATGAAAAAAGCTATCAGTAATTCTTTAGTTTACTTGCTATGTGGTGCAGTTCTTGTATCTCTTTTGATGGTATGCGCTCACCTGTTTTTGTCGCTCGTCGAACAGCTTAAAATTATCTAGCGCGATCTTTTTTTGACTTCATCTTTTACGCGCTTAAGTTCACTCTCTAATGCTTTCACGTACGATATATGTTTTGCGTCTTCGTCAGGACGTCTGCAAGTAGCGCCTTCAAGGTCGGTTAAAGGCCTTTCAATTTGAGGTTGGTTTTGCACAGCAGATGCTGGCGAGCAAAGAACCAACGTTTCACCGATTACCCACAAAGTACAAATCTCCTCGCGAGGGTGCTTAGGGATAGAAACACAGCTAGTCAGAAGGGCCGTTAAGGCGAGCATTTTCAATAGCTGCATCGGATTTTTCCTTTCGTGTTTTCGCGTCTTTGATCATTTTCTTAACTGCTGCAATCTTTTCGTCAGCTTTCTTTTTAGCCTCTCGACGATCATTGATAGATTTAAGCCAAGCTTTTCCAGCAAGCAAAATCTTTTCCAGTACCCGGGTGATAATAGATGCGATAATGCCTGCCAGAAAATTCATGTTTATTCTGCCAACGCTTTTTCAACAAGAGAAACGATTTGATCGTCAATTTTGTTGTCAGTCTTTGCAGCTGCCATTTTTAAAATAGCAATCAAAGGCACTGAACCAGAAAGTTCAATTGAACCATATTCGCTAGCAAGCGTTCCTTTTAAAACAACTTGTCCAGCTACGAAGTCGACTTCCAAACCTTTTACTAATTCCATTTTATTCCCCTTTTTGTTTATCCACACGTTTTATTTTACAGCTGCTTTTATCAAAGCGAAAGCAGCTGAAGATCCCTGAGACAAAACTACTGGTTTTAACTCTGCCCACGTCAAACCTATTTTAAGTTCGTTGTGCGGCTTATCCACCATTTTCCAAGTTGCACCACACACTAAGCCAATTTGTTGACACCCGTTAATGTAATCCACCCAAAACTCATGGTCCCATCTAGCTTTTCCGTCGGGATAGAATTTCGTCCAATCTGAAGCGCACCCATAATTATGTGGTGATTCCCAACCCTGCGCCTGTGTTTTTCTTCGTGCTTTGTGATCCCTGGTGCGTCCAATAGCATATAAAAAATCTTGCTCATTAGCGGATCGGATTCCACAATAGGGAGCCCAAAAGGAACCGTCTTCATATTTTATTTCTGCAAGGTACTCGCAAAGCGCTTCATATTTTGGCACGTACAGACCATTGAGATTCACTTTAAAACGGTCAAATCGTTCAGCTTGATTCATCATTTTTTTTGTTTCCTAAGAGATTCTTTTAAAAGGTATTCCATGGACACGATGCGGTCTCGAATGTCTAAAAGGATAACATTTGAAATCTGCTCTTTTCGTTTTAGTTCTCCAACGTCAGCAGCAACGGCAGTTATGAAAGAAATCCCGCCACCTATTAAAACCAACAAGCCGATAGACACAGTTGAGTTTTCTGAAAGTTTCATCACCTAACCCCTATGCATGTTAGGTATCCGTCGTAGTCAGCCGATGGTCCAAAAATAGTTCCAGCAGTCGTTGAGGTTACAGTTAAACCTGAACTGTTAGCAGCGGCTTTTGTGGAAAAAGTGCAGTAAGGAGCCGACGACCAAGTTCCCGCTGTAAATGTAATTGCACAACTGGTCGAAGATCTATTCCCAATGGTAGCTACAAACACAGAGCTTGTTTGAGATGTAATCGCAGAGGAAGCGTCACAGTTCAATTCAGCGGCTTCGATTCTTAAAGCTGCAACGTTACCGCTAGTAACCGAGCCAACTAAAAGAGGCACGTTGATACTTTGAGAAATTGGAATGATAGAAATCTCAAGGTTCCTTACAGCGTCATTAGCAAGAGCACACGTTCCGGCCCCCGCATCTTTTCTGCCCTGAACGTTAAAAGTTAAAGTGCTTTGAGCCGTACTATATTCAAAAACTCCCATCAAAGATATCGGCGCTAAAGTCTGGTTTGTTGTATTATAAACTGCCGTGTAACCTTTTCCAGTAGTGCCATCGTGTATCTGCATCGAGCAGCTATCTCCACCGCCCCCCATTATGTTAGCTCCCTGAACCATGACTAGGTATTTACCAGCGGGAACATTATTAACGACCATCGCTGGAATTTTTGTTCCTGGTGCTACACCTGATCCACTTACAGTTGGAGTTGGGCAATCGGCATCTAAGGCTAAGTTTGCAAAGGACGCGCCTGAAAAAATCCATGTGCAGTTTGCAGTTCCTGCGTATTTCAGAAAACCAAACTGCAGCATTGATTCAGGCCTAATGGCAATCTCTGAAGTTAAGGGGTATCTGTAAACCGCAATTGATACCTCGCGCCCAGATACGTCAGCGGCTAAGTTACACGTTCCAGCTTCAGCCCTTCCCTGAATATTAACCGTAAGACTTGATTGCGTAGTCGTGTAAGTAACTGGGCCTTCGAGTCCAAGTGGTGTCATGTTTTGTGATGCTGAACCGTAAAGAGTGCCAGATCCAAAATTACTAGTTCCGTCTGAAAATCTTATATTGCAAACGCCTGCAGATCCACTATTTATGAGTTGTCCTTGAGCAACAAAAACATAAACCCCTGGTTGGGCATTTGTAATTACAGCAGCGGGAATTTTAGTACCTGGCGCTGTAACCAACCCGTCAACAGTAGCCGTTGGACAGTCTGCATCAGCCGCGAAGTTGGCAAAAGACGCGGAAGACGTACTCCATGAACATGATGATGTACCAGCCCATTTAATAGAACCAACATATGTAGCCTGATTAACCTGGCTAACGTTTACAAAACTAGCATCGGAAATAAAACAGTTATCGACATTTATTTGTGGCTCGTCTGCCTGCGACTTAATTCGAATCGCTAGTGTGCCAGAACTTGGTGCAACCGTATTCACAGTCGTTGTTGCAAATGTTGATGTGGAACTAGTAATCGAAGTTAAACTTGATTCTGTAGTGCCGTCGAAAAGACCTATTAGATAGGTGGATGTGCCGCTGACTTCTTTTTTGATCATGCAACCAAAGACAATGTTCTTTCCGTGCATACCGCTAGGAATTGTTACAGCCTTAGATGTGAATGTCTGGCCAGTAGCTGAGGCGTCGATTTGCCCCGATCCTTTGCCGTACCCATAAATTGCTGTCGAGTGACTCATGCTCCCAGCGCTTGCAGTCCAACCAGCGATCTTCATTTCAAAACCAGGATTATAAACGATGTTCTCGACACCACTTAAGCCGGCTTTTTGAATGTCTTGCAGTTGAGCATTGGCAGGTGTACATAAAAAAAGTGTAACAAGTAACGAAAATAAAATAATCATCCGAATTTTACCTCTGTTGAAGATGGGATCATTGAAAGGTCTGAAGTTGAAGTGTCAGTGCCTCTATACAAACGAACTCTAATCAAATCGCCTGCTGCAATAGCAACAGCGTTTATTTGTCCTGATGAATCAGTTAAATCTAAAGACGATCTACAAATAACTTTAGTCGCACCTGTTTGAGCGGTATTAGTAGTTGTCCTTTGATTTGTAGTGTTGTCAAAAGCTGTGCCGATTGGAATTAAAGTTGCTTGTGCTGAAAGCAATTGCGTAGCGCTTGCAGCTTGATGGTAATGGTTTACGTACATGAAAATCTGTCCGCCTGCCGTGTACCCTTGAGGAACTTTTACAGTGCAATATAAACTTTGATCGGCTGTGTCAGTGTAGACGTAAACCTCGTTATTAAATTCTACTGTAAGAAGGGGAGCGTCCGAATCGGCAGTCCACCTGATAACAGCACTGCTAGTTAGTCCACCACCGCCGCCACCCGAACCGCCTACAATTCTCCAACGTGCAGTTGTTAAATCATAGTTGAATAATAGAGATGCATTTATAGCCATCGTCACTGTAGTAGCTGTGCCGGTTAGTATTCTATTACCAGCGGTAGATGCTCCGTCTTCGTTTAGAATTCCAACAGTAACACCTGTTACGTTGTGAAGAACAAACCACATAATTCCAGTTGGTGCGGTAATCCCTCCAACACTAACTAAACTACCGCTTGTGGCGCGAACGTTCATAGTCGTTGGTGTTGCTAATGTAATACCTGTGCCTGCCGTTGCGTTATCGGCAGAAGTTCCATTCAAAGCGTTAACTAAAGTTTTAGCTCCCGCAAATGACTGAGCAGCGGTTGTAACAACTCCACCAAAAGAAGCGCTGGCCGGTTGTAGCGTTAAGGCTTGCGCAGAGAGTGACGCCGCGTTTGCATTTGGCGTTCCACCAATTGTGGCAAGAGTTACGTCACCGTTGTTAACATTGGAAACCGTTGCGCCGGCAGCGCCTACAGTTAAATCGCCGTTCATTTCGATTGTTCTGCTGGCGTCGTTTACGTTTAAAGTTAAGGTTCTATCGGACGACAAAGCCGAATCGTTTTTTAGAAGCAAGAAAAGACCATCAGCGCCGAATTCCTGCAATCGATAGGTTAGATTTAGCCATCGACCAGTACCAGCGGTTGGTGCGACAACGAAATAGTCATCGCCAGCAACTGCGCTGCTTGATTCAAACATGAACTGCATTCGGGAGGTCTCAACAAAACGATTTTGTTTGTCCGCACGATCCGCTGCCGAAACGTCTTTAAGAGCTGCAATATCTGCTACCGCTGCGCCAACTGTTGTGACAGAAGTATAGTTTGTCTGTAGATATGTCAGCGTGACTAAATCGCTTGCGTCCGTTGGCGTGCCTGCCGTGGGATTCGTCGCAGTTTCGGCACCATTATTGAAGTCGTACTGTCTCACTTTTGACATTGTTTTAGTTCCTTTTTAAGTGTTGTCATCGAGACCCTTTTGATCGTCTAAAATTAAAGTCACCCTGTTCGCACCTTTACTAACTTCTGTAACGGTTGCCGTTCTCACGCGTTCGGTACCTTGCAAGAAAGTGAATCCGGGTAGCTTTTCTCTAGAGATTGTATATCGATCATTAATTAGTGCATCGAAGAATCGCCTTGAGAGCGACAACTTGTACTGAGCTTTTCGATCACCATAAACGTATAAAAGTTTGTTTGCTAAACTTTCAGCCGTTGTGTCGTCTATGTTGTAAGAGCTAAAAGTCTTACTCGATTTTGATTTGTGCAAATAATTAGCAAGGTTGCTTTTCACTTGAGTAGTCTTTTCTCGGAATTCTGTCTCGCCAGCCTTTTCCCCGCGCTCACGATAGTCAGATTTTAAAATAATGTTGTAAGCAATATCGCTATAGGTCAGCGAGCAACTAATGCCCTTTACAATGTCGTCGTCGTAAATTGTATCGTCGGCGACGCTTGACGCTTCAATTGCTGCTATTGACCACTTGTTTTCGTTATTGATGAAAAGCCTACAGAAGCTCGTTAGTAAAATCTTATTAATTATGTCTATGTATGTAGGATAGTCGGAGCCAATGTCTTGAGGAATTGCGAAACCCATTTGATCGTTGTTCGTAAGATCGACAGCCGCAAATGATGCTATGTCGATTTGAGCGGCAGCGATTCCAACAAAGCTCAGAAGGATTTGATAAATAATAGCTGGGCCAGTAGTTAACACACCATACGTTGCGCTTGGTGCTCCAACGCCTGAACCTTCGGCGATTCCATAAACGTCAGCGATAAGTGAGTCGTAATGCGTGATAGGTGTTGTTAAACCTAAACTTGCTTGATAGCCGGCAATAAAGGTAGCGCGCAGCAAACCATTACTTACGTCTAAAGTGTAATGCGTGCCGTATACAGCTTTTTTAACGACGTTGTTCTGTTCAATAAATATTCTTGGCACGTTTGCCCGATAGTTATCGTTTCCAGAAAGTGTTCTGTCTGGAAAAGTGTAGTTTGTATTTATTGTAATGAACTTTCCAGAATAGTCGACAGCCGTTACAGTTCTGATACTTGAGACAAAGCTTGATACTAACTCGACTGTGTCACCGACAAGAAAGTTTTGCGTGTACACAACTGATGTAAAATAAATCTTATTGGTCAGCGAACCGTAAGTCATCGTTGGTGACTCTGCCATGTAGTCATCGATCTTAATTAAACCAGAAGCGGAACTGTTATCGTTAAAGTAGATTCCCCAAACCGCGTTATCTGACTCAAGGTTTGCTGTGCTAGTGTAATCAATGTTTACTATCTTTAGACCTCTAATGTACCCGTAAACGCGCCTTTTAGGCTTGCCAATATAGGATGGGTCGGTGGCGGGAAACTCAGATATATTATAAAAGTCTGACGCTGAACCGGATTGGCTTGTTCTAAATTCCTGGTTTAGCAAATCATAAGAGTCAAGAATTTGAAATGTAACTCGTTCTTGATTCCAGGACACGCTTCCGACAGTTGCCCTCAGGAACTGATTTAAATTAGCAACTGTCAAATCACCAACAACATGCCAGCCCTCAATGTCTGTCTTGTAAAAACTACTATCATGAATCATTGCCGTGATTTTGTGATCAGTATTTGCAATATCAGCCGTTGTTGATGTGATCGGAGCAAATCCTAGCAACTGATCCCCTACGGCTTGCTTAGTTTCTGGAATGCTTAGTAGATAAGGCTCCCAGTGAACAGTCTCCGTTGCGCTGTCGGTTGGTGTTTCATACCAATCCTTTTCTCGATTGCTATAGTGATTTCTAAAACTAGCAATCAAGTGATTTGTTGGGATCGAAGCGTTTGGATCAGTCGTAATATAAATGTAAAGACGCTGATTCAAGTGATCATAGTAGAATTCACTGTTAGCTGTAAGGCCTGCTGTAGTTGTTTCGCGCGTATAATTTGCGCCGCCGTTATAGTTTACTTGGAAAACATACCCGTAAGTAAATGGCGTGTACCATATGTTGCCCGATAGATTTGTCCAAGCGGACACGATCCGGCTACGTGCCGAAATGCGAATCATAAAGAACTGCTCTTTATGTTGTAGATCAAGGTTAACGGCGTAGGTCACGTTAGCACCGCATCGATAAATGTCATTTGCCACGGCCACTCGAAAACTTTTCGCATTTCAGATGTGGCAGTTGTTGTGTTTATAGGATTTGGAAAACTTTTTAATACAGCTAAATGGGAAGCATCGCTAAAAGTGTAGCTTGTTGCCTGTAGCACTGCCCAATACGTATCGTCCGCTTCTAGAACGGCGTCGTCAAATTGAAAGTAAATCTCTCGAATAGCATTGTTTAGAGTATAAATATTGGCAGGCTGATAGCTCGTGGTGGAAGATTTAATAACAATGCCAGGCGCAGAAGTTTGAGCGTTATTTGAGTAAATCTTCATTGTGAGGTTTGCAAAAATGGGCGAGTTATACGCAATAATCCAAAGCCTGACAGCCCTAAGTGTTGCATGCCGCTTTAAGATAAAGGCCTGCTTTGTAGCAGTTGCGCTTAGCTCCCCGGTTTCGATGACCGAGCCCCACCAAGTTCTAGCCATTTTAAAGCTCCTCTCGAAGAGCCATCTTAGTTGAGAAATTATTAGGAGAATCAAGAGAGATTTTAGGAGATTGGAAAAACTTTACGTACTTGCACCATTTCTGTTTTTGAGTTGAGAATGCTTGTTCATTGTCCATGATGATGAAAAACTGTTTGGCAGTTCCAAAGTCAGCAAAGATATTCTTTAAACTTTCAGCGTCTGTTTTTGTTAGAAAGTTAAGCTCGTAAGCAAACGCCTGTCGTTGAGGCCTTATATCGGAGAGTATAACGCCTGACTCGGTTTCAACATTCACGGATAAATCGATTTGCTCGTCTTCGAATCCCCATTGCTCAGATGCTCTGTCAACGTCCCAAACAGAACCAAAGTACACGTTTGAAAGTTCGATATAAAGAAGTGGGTTTTCTCTGTCGATTATTTGAACCCTCCAATACCTGAGAGCTTGCGTGTGTAATCCGGCTACCACCGCCTTGTATATTGATTCCTCGTGATAGCTAAGAGTCGTCGTGTATTCTGGTGCTGTCCAGACGTCGGTCGAGTTGCCTTGAATCTTAATTACGGCATCGGTTGATAGATGTATTGGCTCGTTTCTTTTCCCTATCAAGACGACAGCTTTAAGATTTGAGGAAATGCCAAGGTCAACCTTGATCCACTCGTCGGTATGTATTCTTAATGAATCACTCGTGTAGGTTGTGGCACCTGTGTCGTGAGCAGCGTTAGAAAATCCTAGAATGTCATAAGCTGTGCACAACACGTCTAGCCATCGAAGCTGAAACGCTGTAGCGCCACCGGATAAGTCTGATGTGATAACAAATTTTCCTGTAGAAACGTTTTGGGTAACCGTATAATTTGCGGCTCCCGTAGCTTCCAGTGCTGTATCTACGGCAGTCATAAACAGTGCAATGGTGGCGTAGTTACCTTCGGCAATTGTTGCCGTCTTATCTGTGGTTATGTCGTCGCGAAAAATAATCGTTTTATTGGTACTCGTTACTGTGAAGTTTCCAGTTGAGCGCCAAACCTTACCGCGCCTTTGAAACGCATTTAGGTTTGATGCAGGAAACGAAGAATTTTGAGATGAGTAAGAAATCGCGCTAGCAACGTCTGTATCAAGAAAGTTTTGATCACAAATTAAGAATCCCATTTATGCTATCCTGAAATTTCTGTTATTAAGTTGAAAAATGGCGTTAGCTAATTCACTCTCGCCAACTTGAACTGTTACGTTAACCATTTGTGATGATCCCTGACTGCCAGCTAGGAATGATCTAAGATCGTTTGATAACGTCCTATCGATTACTTCCTCGCCTGGTGTGAGTTTCGCAGAAATACGATCCGAATAAGGAGCACCGCCGGGTACAGTTCCGCCATCAGCAAAGAATAACTCACTTAAGCCGCCTGTTAGAATACCGGCACCGATACGGGCAGCTGTTCCGCCAGCGCCTCCGCCAGCAGCATCACTGATTTTGCTTCCACCACCATTGAAGGGGTTAACGGCGTCAATAATCGCTTGGGCCATTCTTGGCGCTTCAGCTATTAAAGCTTGCACGAAACTGATGGCGATTTGCGGCATTTGCGACACTAGGTTTGTCATGAATTGAGGAGCAAGCCTTATCAACTCAGTAATCAGTTTAGGAGCGGCTTTTGCTAGCTCGTCTGTGATCACTGGAATTGCTTTGATTATATTTTCGATTACAGCAGGTAACGCCTGAGCAAAACCTTGAACCATAGTTCGCACATGCTCTGGGCCCTTAGCTAGCTCGGTTACAATCTCACTGACAGGACCAGCGAATTGAGGGCCGAACATAGCCCCTGCTGCGGCACCAGCGGCACCAGCAACTAACTGTGCTGCTCCAGACGGGCCTTTAAGAACCGCTGAGAAAATGCCGACAATGTCACCAGCTAGTTGTTGCTGAACTTGTGTGAGATTTATTTTTCTAACTTCAATTTCAAGTTTTGCGGCTATGCCTGCGCCAGGACTTTTAACTGCATCGGCAAAAAACTTGCCTGATTTTAAATTCTTTTCAAACTCTTCGCGTACCTTTTCAGCGTCTTTGCGCAATTCTTCTAAGGCTTTTGAATTGTCTTCAATGGCCTTGCTGTTGTTGCCAAAACCTTTTGATTCCTTATCGAGTCCTGCAATAGATCTAGCCTGAGTGTCTATAAGTTTTTCCCTAAAAACAGTTATGGAAGCAATGCTGTTTTCAAGGTTATCAAGGTCTTTTGTTGTTTGTTTTACGCCTTGAGAATCACCGAGAGCCCTTGCGAGGGCGTGAGCGGCTAGAACCGCACCGTACACAACTTTCTGAAAAAGCAAGAAACCTTCGACGGCTAATAGCATGCTGCCATTAACAAAATCACGTAAAACGCTGCCGTTTTTAATTACAATTATCGCAAATTCTTTGAACAGTTGGCCTACAATGCTTATTCCTGCGATAACCGCTTTATTTTGAACAATGTAATTACCTAATGTTTCTAAAAGGTCAGAGAATGCATTTTTAGTGCGCGTAAGGCTACCCTCAAAAGTTTGTCCGGCAGCCGTTGACGCCCCTTTAAACCTTTCCTCAATAAACCTTAACGCCGCTCCACCTTTGAAAGCTTCCTCTGAAAGCCCTCTAAGTTGGGGAATGTTTCTTGATATGGCACCGCCAGCACCTTGAAGTGATTTTGCCAATAACTCCGTTGCCGAGGAGAGATCAATACCTAAAACCGAAGCCAAATCAGCAGCGGCAGGAACCAATCTTTTTGTTTCATCATTTGAGACGCCTAAGGATTTTGCAAGCGCAATGGCGCTTAAGGCTGCTTCATCGGAGAATTTTGAAGTGTCTTGAATTGAACCGGCTAAACTTTCGAAATCCCTTTGCGATTGGTCAGAGAAATCACCGGCTAGCTTTAAAGAAACAACCATTCCGTTCAGTGCTTCTTGCGCAGCGGAAGCCTCATCAATAATCTTATTGAATGTAACCACACCAACGATTGCCGCTGCCGCCACCTTTAATAATGAGAAAGCATTTTCAACAGATTTTACAGATTTGGAAGCGTCTTTAGAAAAACTATCAATACTTTTTGCAGCGGAGGAAACATCGGCTTTAAGAATCATGTCGACAATTGAAGCCATTTGTTTCTACCTCCGTTTACCCGTTTGGGTTTTTCGTTTTGACTCTAAGAACTCTTCTATCAAAGTTCCTATCTGTAAAAATATTCCGGCCTTTTCAGCGCTCAACTCACTCAATGGTGACTGGTAGCCTAACTTCGCTAGATTCATTCTTGAGCAATATTCCCACCAATAAGTAAAGGTCCTATTAGTGCTTTTCCTACCCTCTAAAGCCCACCTAACCTGCTGCTTTAGATCACTAGCGAAGAAATCTTCCTCTAAAGCTTCGTCTCCATTTGTGACTTTTTTTGGCGTTTCAACCCCGATGCCAAATCACGCGACAGTTCCATGCAGAAATCTCGCCCGTCCCCATCGTCAAGTGCTTGCTGGTAATCACTAAGTTCTGATCCGTCTTCGTGTTTAATGTTTAACTCTTCAACAAAAGGACGCGCCCAATCTAATAAAAATTCCATTGCCTTGACGGCATTGCGCATGTCTTTTTTGTCTTCAGTAACGCCAAACGATGAAAGTTTTTCTTGAACTTCTAAAAACTGAACATGCGTCGGTTTCTTAACCTTTACTACGCCCGAGAAACCCTCTGGAAGTTTACCTTTGTACTCAACTATCGTTATCATTATCGTTCCTTTCTTCTATTACAAAAAGTTTACGTATACTTCGCCAAGACCATCAGCTTCCATGAAAGCTGTAAGAGTTGCTTGAATGGTTACAATCCCGTCACTGTCGGTGAGTTGGAACGATGAGATTTTACATTGCGGCATGCAGATGTTTACACAACGACCAGCTACCCAGTTGCCACCGGATTTCACTCCGCCATTGTAGGAAAATTGTGTCGTGTCGCCTGCGCTAAACTTACGAAAAGCGTCTGCATCGTGCTGAGCTAAAGTTAAAGTTAGTTCAGCAGTAACAACACGTTTAGTAATTAATTTCTCGCCGACGCCTGATTCTGCGCAAATGTCGGGCACGTTTTGAAGTTCTTTTGAGATGTTAAACGAAAAGCTTTGAGCGCCTGCGCATGCGAAACGATCGAATTGACCGAACAACACTTCGTTATATTTAACAACGATTGGACTTGTGTTTGCATCAACTGTAGCTGAATAAGGAGAAGCCCAGCTTTGAACGGTATCACTGGTGTAGGTGAGTGCAGCGGATAAGTCGGTAGCAGCAAAACCAATCTGACTCCAAATCCCGTTAGCAACGTTTGTACCTGTCGATGCAAGAATTGAGAACGTGCCAGAAGCTTTTGTGAAAGTGAACTTGCCAGCATTTGCGCCTGTGTCGTTGTATACAACAGTGAAACCAGAACTTGCCGCGTTCATTGCAGTTTGAATGGCTGATGCTAGGTCATGCGGACTCTTATAAAGTTTCACAGTAACGGTTGCAACCTTTACGCCGCCGTCGTTAAAATCGATATAAGCATCAGCAGAATTCACTCGAATAGGGTTGAAATAATAACCAACACCTTCGAAATTGAATGATGCGTTTAACGGTTGGCCAGCTTCCGCCTCAATAGACATTTCACTGACCTGTGCTCCCGTAACAACTTCCTTTGCCGCTTCATTTGCTCGAAAAGACCAAAGAGAAAGGGCAGCTGGCGCATCAGCCGGTTTATAAAGAATCGGACGACCTGTTAGCATGCCGGTAGCAGGGGCAGCGGTAAGATTGTGCAGAAGCGTTAATGTGTTTGTAGAAATCGATAGAACGTTACGGATGTTGTAACCATTCGTTGAATCTTTAATAAGAACAGCGTGACCGCGCTCAAAGCTTGTACCGCCAGATGCTAAAATAACCGTAGCCCTTGCAGCAGAGCTTCCGGCAGTTGAGCCGGTCGTAGTTGTTTTCTCAGAGAATGCAGCGGTTTTTCCACCAAGAACGTTTTTCAAAAGAGCGTCGTAGTTAGGCGCAGTCGCTTCAGTTCCCGAGTGTCTGATGTAGTGAGACAGAGAAGCTGAAGGCGCTTCGATACCAAGGATTGGAGCGCGTGAACCAATGTTTGGCGACAGTTCGTTATTGTCGATTGTCTCAAATGATGGTGAGACTTCAAAGCCATCCTGAACAGCAATGATGTCGGCACCAGAAGCCAAATCGATTGGCGTCCCGTTTGTAGATTCTTCTTTGACACCGAATAGCGATTTTCTAGTTGTGTAAGCTGGCATTGTTTTCTCCTTTTAAATGGCTTTCCAATATTCAAATGCAAAATTTAAGCGAATCATTAAAAAATTGTCTCGCTCACCTTCAAATACTTTTTCAATTCCACTGTCACCAACGTACAAAAACTTAGCTACTTGCCCGCTAGCAACAAGCGAAACGTTGGTTTCGAAATCTTCAATAACAAGTTGAGCAAACTCTAAAAGCTCTTTTTCAACTGTGTATTTTCCGGCTCTGTTCTGTTCCATTGCAAAATGTTTTTGCGTGAGAGTGACAATTGTTTGCTGCTCAATAGTAGAAACGTTGCAGCCGATTTGACGGTTAGTATTCGTTCTTTGACCGATCGAAAAACCCTGGCCCTTCACTAACAACAATTCACTGTTTTGACTTGGTTGGTAGGGATCAGAAAGCACGTTATGCCCAGTTAGAACAGCCGCCAGACGAGTCTCAATAGTGTCTAAGAAATCAGAGATGATGCTCATCTAGAAAGCCAGCCAATTTGAGAATCTTTCAATTCACTGCTCTCAATTTTGCCAGTGCTGTTGGTGTCGATTGCAAGGTTAGGTATGTGACGAGCTTTGTGATAATTTCTAGCAGCTTCTTTTTTAAGCTCTTCGTAATCTTTGCCAAAGCTGTTCATGATAATTTCAGCGACTTTATGAATCGCTGCTTTTCTAAATATTTCAGGTTCAAGAATTTGATCTTTTGAGTAAAGGATTTTAGCGCTCTGAAGATCTTTAATAATGTAATCAGCTGCCGCAAAATGCTGCTCATTCCAGTTTTGTTTTCCTGTAGCAAAAGACGTAAGAACGCCTGTTCTCATCAAGTCAGGATATTCGCCCAGTATGTCATTGTCAGAAGCAAACTTATGGCCCAGATATGATAGTGCCGTGCTGCCTGTTAGATTTGCTGAAAAAGAAATTCTTACCCAGTAAAGATCATAGATTGCTAAAGTGGTGAGTCCTGTGATTCCACCGCCAGGATCGTTTGTATCTAATCGATCCCAACCCTTTAAACGGTTTGGTACCCATGAGATATTTCCCGACTGACCAAGTGTCGCGCTAGAAACTTTTGTCTCATCGATCACGTCAACGCACGCATGCCAAGCGCTCGACCACCAGTTCTCTACTGACACTATTGAAGCGGCAGCATTGGCAGATGAGACTTGAAAAAAGCGATGGTTAAATGGAAAATAAGATCCTAAATAAAGGTAATCTTCTGCGGCAACTACGGCAATTGTCGCATTGGTTGCATAAGGATCATCAAGTGCTTTTGTTAAATCACTCAAAACTCCATTGTCAGAAAAGATTACCCTTGATGCTCTCATTTAATTATCCAAACCGTACTCTGCTTTTACTTCTACCAGCATTTGCGCAACAAGTTCCTGCACGAAAGCTTCGTCTACCGACAGTGCTTTGTTCTCGCTTGGTAAGCCGATACACTCTGATCTAATTACTGTGATATCTGGCTTATCGTTTTGTTTGAGCAAGAAACTAACTTTCACACACGCTTGGTAAAGCGTTACAATCTTTTCTGATTTAAGGTTCAAATCAGCTTCTATCTCATTAACAACGACCGAGGAATAAATTACTGGCGTTTCTACTTCTACTACGCTTGAGTCAATTATTTTAATATCTGGCATGAAATCTCCTTAGTTAAAAACTACAAAGCCAACTGATGTTTCAGCTGTTGCAGATGCGTTTAATGTTATCGTAAATGAACCGGCAGCAGGTACAACGTTTTTAATTATTGCCGTCGAGTCATTGGTTCTAACCATTGCATGAACGATGCTACTTGTTGTAACTAAAGAATTTGTAACAACGAGCGACGATGCTGCCGCTGCAAAGTTAACAGTTCCCGAAGGCTTGTTAATAGTTTGAGCGCCTGTTGTGCCGCCTGCTGTGTTTGTCGCGTCCATTGCGATTTTGCCGAAATTGTTTACAGAAAATTTTGAAGCTCCACCTACTTGAAGATCAGCAAGTAGCTTTAAACCGCTGCCTGTGCTGGTTTCTGTAGAGTTAATTTTTAACGCTGTGTAACCTGCCGTGCTAGTCTGGTTAATTATCGGCGCAATTTGTGCAAATGTTTGTAAGCTACTGGCTGCTGTTAACTCACCAGCCGCTCCGACTGAATCAACGTTTAGGCCTATAGGCGTAGCCGTTACTACACTATCTACTGCTTGCTGGACGTGGACAAGAGAGCTTGGAGCCGCAGTTCCAATGCCTACGTTGCCTGAGGGGTCAATGTAAAATCTGGTGGTTCCCGCTGTTGGGGACCCGCCTACTGCTGTACTTTGATTAACGACGTAGTCACCGTAAACAACCACATTGGAACCAGCAAACCAGTTGCGAGCCGCTGCGTTCGCTGAGTCACTATCCATTCGAATACCAGATAAGGTTGTACTTAGAACTCTCAGTGGTGGAACAGCACCAGTTTTTTGAACATCTAAGGGGAACAATGGACCGGTGACGCCAATGCCTAATCGTTTGTTGGTGTTATCCCAAAAATAGTTATCGTTGTCTTGAGTGTACACGCCACTTGCTCCGGCAAAAATCGAAGAGCCTAAAGTAAATTGTGTTGAGGTTCCTGTGCCGCCATTACCAACACCAAGAATTGAGGGTGACCCTGTGAAACCTAGTCTTGATTTTAATTGAGAAATTGCGACGCCGTTGACCATTTGAGAATTGGCCCAAGACGTACTTAGGAAAAGAATAATGTAAAAAATGTTTTTTATCATTCCGCCAACCCTTCAACTATATGCAAGTTGCCACTTGTTACGGATCGGATAACTGCGACCTTTTGTCCGGGGACAACGCCGTAATATTCTACGATTCCACCAGGGAAGAAAATGCCACTACTGGTAGCCGTTGGGTTAGCACCAAAGACTAGAAAGCAATCTTCTGTAGAATAAAATCTAGCGATAGAAACGTTTGCAGAAAAAGCTGCGCTTTGCCCTGACGTTCCAGTAAAAGCGACGGTTGCTATAGCGACAGGAAAAATCGAAGTGTATTTTTGCTGCGAGATTCCGATATTCGGTGCTTTTGAAGCCATTTGAAAGCCCCTTTCATACAACTTGGGCGGGAAAACGCTTAGCTAAAACTAAGAAAAATCCCGCCCGACAAAAATTAAGCTTTGGAAATCCAAAACTCAAAAGTAATTTTTCCTGCTGTTAGATCCGCAGTAGCAATCAACATGTCGATCGTGTCTGCTGCTGCAAGGTAAAGACCGCCAGCCCCTAAACCTGTTGCGCCAGCAATAACCGCGCTAGTAGTCAAAGAAGCAACTGCTGTTGCAGCCATACCGCCCGCGCCAGATGCGTTTTTAGCAACTGCTACAGTAGCCGAGCCTGCTGACGTGCCTGCTGTTTTTACTTTAGCCACACAACGATGAACCACGATAGCGGAAGCTGCTGTAAACAATGTGAATGTTCCAACTGCTCCAGCGTCCAATGCGAAGTCATATGTAACTTCTAGTTTTTGAATCTCATTTGCGAACGGTTGTTGTAAACCTTTATAGTCTGCTACGTTTGCCATTTTTTAATTATCCTTCGTTAGTAATAGTTTTTTTTGATTTAGCTTCAGTTGGAACAATCTTTTCTAAGATTGCTTCGTATTGAAGCGGTCCATGGTTACTGACTGCGACTATGTAGCATGGTGCATTTTTACGAGCAAGCTCTACGATTTCTCTTAGAGCCCTACCCTTAATAAGAACCAGGTTATCACCGTCTGTTCTAATTTCTATTTTCAAAACTAGACTCCGATTCCACTTGAAGCAGCAGTTGCCCAAATGTGTTTCTTAGATCCGTCTACGCCTAATTTTGCGCCCAACAAGAAATCAACAGAGATGACATATCCAAATTGTTTGTTTGAGTGCAAATCAGAAATCTTGAAACGTGGCTGAGATTGCATAACAAGGTACATGAAATCAGGGTGGAAGAACAAACCTTTGTCGGCACCGCGTGAATCATCTTCAAGAATGTTGAAACCCATTCGTTGTTGCGAAATCTGTCCACCGATAACTGGCTTGTCATCTACGTAATCAGCAGAGGTGAGAGTTGTCGAATTCAACACGTCAGCGTAGTAGCTAGGATCTACCAAACCGTACCAGCCTTTTTCTCTCGCCCATTTTGCTTGTGCAGCAAGTAAACGAATAGCAGACACTTGTGCAGCGTCCATTGCTGAGATGCTGTTTAGCAAATGATCAGGAGAAGATGTGGAAGGACTAACAAGGCTATAAAGATAGTTGTTAAGCTTTTTCATTGCGCCGAACATTAGAGCGTCACGAATAACTGACTCTTTGCTTTCAAGTTGGGTGAGAACAGAAGCAGTTTCTTGCAATTCAAAAGAGTGCACGATGCGTTTGTTTACAACGACGGCAACTTCTTGAAATGCCATTTGTGTGCTTTCAAAAACGTCAGCGTCCGTGCCAACAGTTCTAATTTGACCTTCAGAGTCAACAAGCTGGGATACTGTAACTTGGTCGCCTTCCTTCTTGATGTCGCCTGTGTACTCTTTATTAACAAGAGACGCTAAAAGCATTTTCTCGCGAAGAGCGGGCATGAATTGCGGTGCCCAGAATTTTTGAATTTGCTCGGTTAGAAGATTGATATCGGTTACTGACATTTTGGTGATTCCTCCGTTTTAGTTGTTTATTTTATGCTCGTTCGGTCAATATCACCGATACGTTCTTTCTGTTTTGTCCAGCTAAGTAGCAACCATTCGTCATAACTTATGCTGCCATTTGATTTTGGCTTAGCTGCGTCTTGTGGCATTTTCTTGCCATTAGGCGCGTTTATGATTTCCGGGTGCTTCTTTTTAAAAGCTTCTGCGTATTTTCTCAACGAACTCTCGTCGAGTCTTTGTGTATCAGGGTCAACTTCGATCTGTTCTAAATCAATTAAACTTTGATATTCTTTTTTAACATCAACAAGGGATAAGAACTCTTGCCGCTTAACTGAACGTAGAAGATCGGTTTGAATCGATTCTAGTTCCTGTTCTTTGGCTTCGAGAGCAAGCTTTCGATCCTCCGCTAACTTTTTATAGTTGTTGGATTCCTCTAAGGCTTTTTCTTCGTCCTTTTTCTTCTGAGTGTCGTAGGCTGCAAGCTTTCGCTTAGCGGCTTTCGCCTCATCAACTGCTTTTACGTAAGCCTCGCGAGAAATGCCTTTCCCTGAGTCTGCTGTATTGGCTTCTGTGTTGTTGTCCTGGTTTTGTTGATCTAGATCCTGATCATCGACTTGCCCTCCGGGCGTATCGTTTGCCCCTCCGGGGACTTTTTCTGGAACTGTCATCTATAGCTTCTCCTCTTTTGTTTTAAAAATCAAGCCCCCGACTTTTTAAGGGCCTCTTCTATAATTTTTACTGCCATTTGCTGAAGCTGTTTAAGCTCGTTGTTCGATAAATTGTTGAAGGGCCTTCCGGCCTCGGTTACAAACTCAGCCAATTCTGAATTGGTAAGAGCGTCACCATCTTTGGTAAGAGCGCCACCCTCTCTTGATCCGGTTGGGCCAACGGACGCCTGCTTGCCTGAAAGTTTAGTAATGGATATAGAATCAAGAAGTTGCCCAGTGCTTGTCAGGTTTGATTTCTTTGATGTCGTTTGATTGGAAACGCCTTTTCTTTTACGTATTTTAACGTAATCCTCGTCAAGTGGTTTTAGCTTTTTACGAGCGGCACCAAGTGTTTCAACTCCATACCCAAGACGAGTTCTTTTTCTTATAAGCTCCGCAGCAAGTTCCGCCAAAATCTTCATTGATTCTTTAGTCTCTAAAGTCGCTATGTTCTTTTTTATAAAAGTAGCGAAGTCTTTAGGTGATTTAAAAGTCGGCATCGATATCCTTGCGCGCTACTTTTTTGGCGGCTTGCTGCTTAGCTTTAGATTTAGAAACGTTTTCGTCTGTTTTTTGACGGTCCTTGATTGGGTACTTCTTTAGTATTCCAGTGATCACTTCTTTGGGTAGGCCTAGAAAGTTTCTAGCCTTAGCCTTGCTTCCGCGTGAATCTCCATAGCTCCCTCGAATGTTACCCTCTGCTCTGCCGGCAGCGTCTGAACCTGGATCAAAACCAATGACGAGCTTTCCCTTCGTATCTTTTACTAAATCAAGCTCAGCTAGCATGTCCCCAGACAGGGTAAGGTTTACAGTTTTTGAGGTGCCTTTAGCGTTCTTGTAATCAAGCGACTGTGTATAGGCTTTAGAATATGCCGGAAAAGTCTTTTCTCTTTTACTTGAATCAATTCCAACGCCACGTTTAGCACGCTCTCGAATCTCTTCTAGAATATCCTGAGCGATTGCTACGCGCGTCTCATGATTATATTCCTCCGGGATAACAATCTCGGTCTGGACGTATTTCTTTTCAGCCAATTAAACGAGCCCTTCTGTATTCTGTGTGTTTTCTTCTTCTTTTAAATCTTTTACTTTTTGCTCGATTTGTTCACTTGAGAAAGTTGGATTGTATTCTTTTACAAGGTCACGCTTTGTGACTATGCCCATGTCCTTTTTCTTTTTCATGTTATCAAGCTTCGTTGACTCGTCTAAAATGGCTTGCTGCTCAGGGAATTGAATAGCAACTTTGTTACCGAATGGGATTACCTGTAAGTCTTGTTTTCGGAAGTCTTCGTCATTTTCCCAGACAGGCATCATGTGATTTATTAACAACTCCCACAATTCGGTTTCTGCATCTACGAAGAAAGGTATTTGCTCCATTCGATCCTCGCTGGTGTCCATTTCATCGATTGCCTTGGCTATTCCTGAAGCAAAGTTTTCAGTAGTGACATTTCCAATGCCCGCGCCAGGACGAATATTTCTAGTCTGCATCCATGTCGACAAGAGCGTGATCACAAATCTAACGACAGCATCGATATCAACTGTTGGCTTGATCGTGCCTACTTGAGGAGTCTTACCTTCGTTGTCCTTGTCGCTCTTAATATCCCAAACGGCGTTAGGACTCATAAATAAATTACTCATATCGATGTCGATTCCATACACGATCGAAAAAGACTGATACATAACGGCAAACGATAAGTCAGAAAGTAGAATGGGAAACAGAAGAGTCATCGACAAAGTATCAGTGTCTATTTCTGGAATTAAATCAGTAGAAGATCGGTGAACATATACACCAGGGATTCTGCCATATTCATTTATGCCATCGCTTCCATGCTTTGCCATTAGCTCAGGGATGACTGCTCCCTTAGCATCACATATTAAAAACTCATCGTCAGAATAAACGTAGAAGTACAATCTGCGCTCACCATTAATAAAAACATGCTCACCCATCGTCTTCACTAAATGCGTAACACGAAGAGGTTCTACCGGATCGTTTGAATAAACAGAGAACCTATCAAAAGGAAGCGCTCTTAACTTAGGCTTGCCACGATCTAGATATGGCTCGATGAAAGTTCCTTTTTGCAAATTAAAATATCGGTTAGCCAAAGCCAGTTTAGTGTTTATGCTTAGTGCTTTTTCCCATTTTGACAAAAGCATGTTCTCGTCTGAACTTTCTTCAAGAGATTCGATAGAGCGCTTTGGCCCTCTCACGTAAATCTTAGAAAGTTTGTCGACCAATCGTTTTAAAACGTTGATTGGAACGGGACGCTGAGCGATTTGCTTAAATGCTTTTTCATTAACTTGTTCTTTAATTTTCTCAAGAACGTAGTCTAAGAGAGCGCCTTCATGGATTCTGTAAAGCGTATGGTTGTGGCTAAAGAAGCCTTGTTGATTTTCAACAGATTGCATGATCGTTGGTAGCAGTTTGTTTAGTGTCATTTTTTTACTCTCTCATTTGAGTTCGTTGTCTAGTGTTCATTATGCTGATTTGATGAATCCAATATGTGACGGCAGTTGTTACGTGTTGAAATGAATCGGAGTCATCTTCTAAGTATTGCCCGCCTTTTTTTAATTTCGTAAGCCTTAAGCCTTCGTCAACTACTTGCGCATCACTGTAGCAGAAGAAATTGGTAGCGCCAGCTTCGTTGAGAAAATGTGCATTGGCTAGGTTATGTCTTTTTCTGACAGCAGGATTGTCTCTCGGTACATGCTTTTCTACTTCGAGAGATGATCCGTCGGATCTTTTATAGTTCTGAAGAAACTTCATAATGATATCGTAATCAGAATGAATTGATCGGGTGTCTCTTCGTGCTCCCGTCGAGTCGCCGAATACTCTAAACGTTGTTCTGTTCTCGAATAAATTAGCGGCAGCCATTTCTTCTAGGATGTCCAAAGTTCTAGCCCCAGCAACTACGAAATCTTTAGCAACGTGAAACTGATTGGCAATAACCTGTCCGGCACAGGCAGACATTGGCTTCCCATTTCCGATGTTAAAGTCGAACGCGATGTCGATAGGGTTTAAATCATTCCATTCATATTTATAATCACGGTAGCAACGATCAGACGTGTAGGCGTAATAGACGACTTCCTCATTAATTTCTGTCCACTCTCCATAAAGCAATCGTTTAGCCATCTTTGGATCAATGGTGTCCTTTAAGCCTTGTATGTATTCTTTAGGTAAGAAAGGATTGTCCTCAGTCTTTGAGTAATAAACGTGTCTGTTTCTATGTTTTTTGCTGATGAAATGTTTATACACGGGGTGGCGCGGAGAGTCCGGGTTAGTCGCCATCATGATCCACTTTTCCGGTACGTGTTGCAATCTTCCTACGCGCGCGTATAGCTCATCATAAAAGCCCCAGTGCTCAGCGTCCGATTCGGTACCTTCCTCGATAGCCGCTGCTGATAGTTCTAATGATCTAAACTTTTTAAAGTCTTTGTCATACCAGGAACGGGAGGCAATCTCAGAACCGTTTCTAAAATAAAAACGATTGGCAGCCTTGTTGTGTCTGTAGTCTTTTCCCTCAACGAGGGTGCCGCGCATGTGCTCTAATATTTTTTGCAACAGAGTTTCTTTTAAGTCCTGCATTTTTAGACGACCTGCCAGCACGCGAGAGTGATGAAATAGAAGGCAGTGGGATAGGACCATGTGGGCAACTAAAATTGACTTAGCCGATCCGACAGAGCCAGACAGTAAAATCTCTTGAGTACCCTGAGTGTAATCAAAACGTTTTCTGATGTCGTACAGCACACGATATTGCATCGGGATGAGTTTAGGATCGAACTCAGAAAAGTTTGGAGTTGACGTTGATAACAGAGGCGAGTTCATTCCGCCGGTTCTTTATCCAAATTGTAATTTAAAGTTAAATTTGAATTGTCCTGTGAGCCGCCTTCGTCGACGCCGCAGAAAGCTTTCATGGAAAAAATCCAAATCGGTGCGTTCACTCGCGACATTCCAGTCGGCAAATTAAAGACACCGGCAACACCTACGCGCTCAAAAAACATTCTACGTTTTTGAGTACCAATCTTTTTAGCTTCGTTAAAATTTGGATGTTTTGATTCCCACGTGTAAAGCAAATCGACACATACGTCTATTGAAGCGGAGAAGGTTTCGTATGAGAGCCCTTTTGCCATGTGATCGACGAGTAGCTGGCAGAACTTAGG
>Ga0163153_10002713_pt1 | contig 24981 bp, 20 predicted proteins | sample OliLakLV19MP6IB1_FD_148629 | JGI IMG/M metagenome (GOLD analysis project Ga0163153, IMG submission 148629) | Freshwater microbial mat bacterial communities from Lake Vanda, McMurdo Dry Valleys, Antarctica - Oligotrophic Lake LV.19.MP6.IB-1 | ecosystem: Environmental > Aquatic > Freshwater >...
CGGAAACGCGCCCCCACCGCGGGGTTGAGGACACCGGCCTCCTCGAACGCGCCGAAGGCGTCGGACGAAAGGACCTCGGCCCATTTGTAGCTGTAGTAACCCGCCGCGTACCCGCCCGCGAAGATATGCGAGAACTGGTTGGGGAAGCGGTTGTAGGCGGGGACATCGAACACCGCGACCTTCGCGCGCACCTCATCGAGCAGGGCGAGCACGCCTTCGGGCGCCTGCGATCCCGCCAGCGCGTGAAGGCGCATGTCGAAAAGCGCGAACTCGAGCTGCCGCACGAATCCCATGCCCGACTGGAAATTCTTCGCGGCCAGCAACTTGTCGAACAACCCACGCGGCATGCGCCCGCCGGTTTCCACATGGCGCGTCATCGGCGCAACCACGTCCCATTCCCAGCAGAAGTTCTCCATGAACTGGCTCGGCAGCTCGACCGCGTCCCACTCGACGCCGTTGATGCCCGAGACGCCGAGCTCGTCGACCTGCGTGAGCAGCTGGTGCAGGCCATGGCCGAACTCATGGAAAAGCGTGGCGACCTCCCGGTGCGTGAAAAGCGCGGGGTTGCCGGCAACCGGGGCCGAGAAGTTGCAGGTGAGGAAAGCCACCGGCGTCTGCACCCGGCGGTGCCCGAGCCGGCGGCGGTTGATCGCGTCGTCCATCCAGGCCCCGCCGCGCTTGTTGTCGCGGGCGTACAGGTCCATGTAGAAGCGGCCCACGAGGCCGCCCTCGCCATCGGTGATCTCGAAAAAGCGCACGTCGTCACGATAGAGCTCGGCCTGCGCGGGGCGCACGTCGAGGCCGTAGATCGCCTTGACCACGCGGAACATGCCCGCGATCACCTCGTCCTCGGTGAAGTACCGCTTCACCTCCTGTTCCGAAAACGCGTAGCGCTGCTGGCGCAGCTTCTCGCTCGCGTAGCTCACGTCCCAGGCGTGCACCTCGTCCATGCCGAGCTGCCCGCGCGCGAAGGCGCGCACCTCCTCCATGTCGCGCTGCGCGAAGGGTCGGGCGCGCGTGGCGAGGTCGTCGAGGAATTCCAGCGCCTGTGCCGGCGACGATGCCATCTTGGTGGCGAGCGAGAGGTCCGCGTAGGTCGAGTAGCCGAGCAGGCGGGCGGCTTGCGCGCGTAGATCCAGGATGCGCACGATGTTGGCGTCGTTGTTCCATTCCGGCCTGCCCTGCGCGCTCAACGCGGAGGCACGCGTGACGTTGGCCGCGTACATCCGTTCGCGCAGGCCCCGATCGTCCGCGTACTGCATCACCGGCTGGTAGCAGGGCATGTGCAGCGTGAGCTTCCAGCCCTCGCGGCCCTCGGCCTTCGCCGCCTGCGCGGCGGCCTCCATCACGTCTTCGGGGACCCCGGAGAGCTCCGAGGCTTCGGTCACGTAATGGCCGAAGGCGTTGGTCGCATCCAGGACGTTCTCGGAGAACTTCGCGCCGAGCTTCGCCAGCTCCTCCTGGATGGCGAGGAACTGTGCCTTCTCCGGCGGGGGCAGCTCCGCGCCGCCGAGGCGGAAATCGCGAAGCTCGTTGTCCACGTGGCGCCGGCGGGCGCGCGGCCAGGCATCGAAGCCCTGCGTGGCGCGCAGCGCCCTGAACCCGGCGTGCAGGCGCTGGTCCTGGCCCTGTTCGCTGAAGTACTGCGTGACCTTCGGCAGCGCGGCATTGTAGGCGTCTCGCATCGCGGGCGAATTGACCACCGCGTTGAGGTGGCTTGCCTGCGCCCACATGCGCGCGAGCCGCTCGTTGGCGTCATCCAGCGGCTCGACGAAGGATTCCCAGGTGGGCGTCTCGTCGCGCGCCGCGAGGCGTTCGATGGTGGCGCGGCCGGCGGCGACCAGGCCGTCGGCGGCGGGTTCGATATGTTCGGGGCGGACCGTCGCGAATCGCGGCAGGCCGGAAAAATCGAGGAGGGGGTTGGTCATTGCAGGCTCCGCTGGCTGGCGGCCCGGCTTGTGGCCGGGCCTAGTTGGCGTGGACGGTGCGGCCGCCGACAATCGTGCGCACGACGCGGCCGGTGAGCTCGAGGCCCTGGAAAGGTGTGTTCTTGCCCTGGCTCGACAGGGCCTGCGGCGTCACCACCCAGGGCTTCGCGGGATCGAACAGGCACAGGTCCGCGTTTGCGCCGACCTCGAGTGTCCCGCTGGCGACGCCCAGGATGCGCGCCGCGCGATGGGTCACCGCGGCAAGGGCCTGCGCGGGCTTCAAGCCCGACTCGCGTCCCCACTGGAGCGTGAGCGGCAGCAGGAGTTCGAGGCCGGTGGCGCCGGGTTCGGCCTCGCCGAAGGGCACCTGCTTGGCGTCCTCGTCGACCGGCGTGTGGTCGGAACAGATGGCATCGATGGTGCCTTCGGCCACTCCGCGGCGCAGGCGGTCGCGGTCTGCCGGCTCGCGCAGCGGCGGGGAGAGCCTGCAGTTGGCGTCGAAGTCGCCGATATCGCGGTCGCAGAGATGGAGGTGGTGGATGCCGACGTCGCACGTGAGCGCGGCGCCGCGCTTCTTCGCCTCCGCCACCAGGTCGACGCCCGCGCCCGTGGACAGGCGCGAGACGTGCACGCGCGCACCCGAAGCCGCCATCAGCTCGATGATCGTGCGCAGCGCAACCGTCTCCGCGATCGCCGGAATCGGCGCCAGACCCAGGCGCGTGGCGACTTCTCCCTCGTGCGCGACGCCGCCGCCGGCAAGGGCGGCGTCTTCGGGGCGCAGCCAGACCGTGTAGCCGAAGGTCGCCGCGTATTTCATCGCGCTGAATAACGTGGCTAGGTTGGGCAGGGGCCCATCGCCCTGCGAGAAGCCCACGCAGCCGGCCTCGTGCAGCTCCGCCATCTCGGCCAGGCGCTCCCCCTTGAGCCCCAGCGTAAGCGCCCCAAGCGGGTAGACGCGCGCGAGCCGCATGCCTTCGGCGCGCCGCGTGAGCATCTCCACGAGGCCCGGCTCGTCGAGCGGTGGGTCGGTATCCGGCGGGCAGGCAAGCGTGGTGACCCCGCCTGCGACCGCCGCGCGCATCTCGCTTTCAAGCGTCGCCTTGTATTCGAATCCCGGCTCGCGCAGGCGCGCGGAGGTGTCCACCAGCCCCGGACAGACGTCCAGGCCGGTGGCGTCTATCGTCTCGTCGGCGCGGAAACCGTCGGGCGCCTTGCCGAGCGCGGCGATGAGGCCGTCGGCGACGAAGACCGACGCCTGCCGCTCGCCCCCGCCCGCGGGATCGAGCAGGCGCCCGCCGCGGATCTCGATCTTCATCATGGCGACCCCAGCATCGACATCACCGCCATTCGCACCGCGATGCCGAAGGTCACCTGCGGCAGGATCACGCTCTGGCGGCCGTCGGCCACCGGTGAATCGATCTCCACGCCGCGGTTCATCGGCCCGGGATGCATCACGATCGCGTCCGGTTTCGCGTGCGCCAGCTTCTGCGCCGTGAGGCCGTAACACTTGAAGAACTCCCCGGCCGAGGGCAGGAGGGCGCCGTTCATGCGTTCGTTCTGCAGGCGCAGCATGATCACCACGTCGCAGCCTTTCAGGCCTTCGGCCATGTCGGTGAAGACACGCACGCCCAGCCTTTCCACCTGCGCCGGCACCAGGGTCTTCGGGCCGATCACCCGCAGGTCGGGCACGCCGAGGGTCTTGAGGGCGTGGATCTGCGAGCGCGCGACGCGCGAATGCAGCACATCGCCCACGATCGCGACCGTGAGCGCGGAGAAATCCTTCTTGTAGTGGCGGATCGTGTACATGTCGAGCAGCCCCTGGGTGGGGTGCGCGTGGCGCCCGTCGCCGGCGTTGATGACGGCGACGCCGGGTTTCACGTGGCGCGCGATGAGGTGCGGGGCGCCCGATTGCGAGTGCCGCACGATGAACATGTCCGCGTCCATCGCCTGCAGGTTCCATACCGTGTCGAGCAGCGTCTCACCCTTGGTGGTGGACGAGGCGCCGACGTTGAGGTTGATGACGTCGGCCGACAGGCGCTTGGCGGCGATCTCGAACGTGGTGCGGGTGCGCGTGGAATTCTCGAAAAACACGTTGAAGATCGACTTGCCGCGCAGCAGCGGCACCTTCTTCACCTCGCGCTCGGATACCGAGACGAACTGGTCGGCGGTATCGAGGATGCGGCGGATCATCTCCGCGGGCAGCCCCTCCGTGGACAGCAGGTGGCGAAGCCTGCCGTCGGGGCCGACCTGCACGCTCGCCTTGTGGGAAAGGCTCATCGGGGACGCCTCATTCGGGCCTCTTCACGGCGGCGAAGCGGAAGCGGCCGCTTTCGTTGGACAGCACCAGCTCCTCGTCGCGCGCCACCTCCACCATCGCGCCGGTGAAATCCGCGCTGAAGGGCAGCTGCCGGCCGCCGCGGTCGGCGAGCACCGCCAGACGCACGGCGCTCGGGCGGCCGAAGTCGAAGAGTTCGTTGATCGCGGCGCGCACCGTGCGGCCGGTATGGAGCACGTCGTCGACCAGGACCACCTCGCGGCCGTCGACGGGGACCGGGATCTGGCTGCGGCGCGACTCGCGGTGCAGGCCGATGCTGCCGAAGTCGTCGCGATGCAGCGTGACCGCAAGCACGCCGAGCGGCACGGTGAGGCCGAGGGCGCGGTGCAGCCGTTGCGCCACCCATGCGCCGCCGGAGAAGATGCCCACCAGCACGGCGTCCTTCGCGATTTTTCCGCGCATCTGCTCGGCGAGGCCCGCCACCAGGGTTTCGGGATCGGGAAGGTTGCCCACTTAGCGCTCCATCGAGTCGAGGTAGCTCTGCAGGATCATCGCCGCGGCGAGCGCGTCGATGTCGGATTTGCGGGACTTGCGTGTGCGCGTCTCGCGCAGCTGCGACTCCGCGATCGCCGAGGTGAGGGTCTCGTCGACGAATTCCACCGGCAGGTTGTAGCGCGCCTGCAGCCGGCGCGCGAACTTCTCCGCCAGCTTCGCCACCGCGTGCTCCGAATCGTCCGAGTGGTGTGGGATGCCGACCACGAAGGCCGAGGGACGCCACTCGTCGACGATGCGCCCGATCTCGCGGAAGCGCGCCTCGTTGGCCGATTCCTCGATCGCGCCCAGCGGGTTGGCGATGCGCGTGGAGGTTTCCCCCACCGCCACGCCAATGCGCCGCTCACCGAAGTCGAAGCCGATGAGCGTGCCCGTTGGCGTCACGCGTGCCCCGCCTCCCCGGACAAGTGGAGGGCGTTCACGCCCAGGGCGCTCATCGCCGCGGTGTATCGCTCCTCGGGCGCTAGGCTGAAGATCGTGTCCGGATCGGCTTCCACGGTGAGCCAGCCGTTGCGCAGGATCTCGTCCTCGAGCTGGCCCGCGGCCCAGCCGGCATATCCCAGCGCCACCAGGTGCTCCGCCGGGCCCGCGCCCGCGGCCATCGCCTCGAGGATGTCGCGCGAGGTGGTCAGGCCCACCTCGCCCACCGGCAGGGTCGATTTCCACGTGCCGACCGGGCGATGCAGCACAAAGCCGTGGTCGAACTGCACCGGCCCGCCGAAATAGACCGGCTGGGAGGCGATGGGTGATTCGGGCGGCTCGATCCCGACCTGGCGCAGCAGGGTGGCCAGGGTGACCTCGATGGGGCGGTTGACCACGATCCCGAGGGCTCCGCGTTCGTTGTGTTCGCAGATGAAGGTGAGGGTGCCGGAAAAATTGGGGTCCGCCATCGCCGGCATGGCGATGAGGAAGTGGCTGGTGAGATTGATCGTTTGCATTGGCCACCGGTCGCGTATGTTAATCCTTCACGCCGTTTGGCTCAAATGCCCCCACGAGGTTCCTCTGCCCGCCTACCGATCGGCCCTGTTCTGGTTCCGCCGCGACCTGCGCGACCGCGACAACGCCGGGCTTTATTACGCCCTCAGATCGGCGCAGAGGGTGTACTGCGCCTTCGTTTTCGATCGCGAGATCCTCGATGCGCTGCCCTCGAAGGCCGACCGGCGGGTGGAGTTCATCCACGACAGCCTGGAGGAGCTGGCGCGCTCCCTCGAAAAGGCCGGCGGCGCTCTCTGGGTCCTGCATGGCGAGGCGCGCAGCGCGGTGCCGGCGCTCGCCCAGCAACTGGGAGTGGACGCGGTATTCGCCAATGGCGACTACGAGCCCGCGGCGACCGATCGCGATGCCGAGGTGGAGCGCGCCCTGGCCGCCGCGGGCCGACGGTTCCATCGCGCCAAGGACCAGGCGATTTTCGAGAAGGACGAGATCCTCACCCAGGCCGGCAAGCCGTTTGTGGTCTTCACGCCGTACCGCAACGCGTGGCTCGCCAAGGTCGAGGATTTCTACCTGCAGGCGTACCCGGTGGAAAAACACACGTCCGCGCTGGCACGGCCGCCCGAATTGCCCAGGCGTCCCTCGCTCGAGCAGCTCGGCTTCGAGCGCACCAACCTGGGCGATTTTCCGGTCGCAACCGGCATGTCCGGCGCGCGCGTGCTGCTGGGGGATTTCGCCGCGCGCATGGAGCACTACCGGGCGGCGCGCGACTTTCCCGCGGTGAAGGGCGTCTCGTACCTGTCGGTGCACAACCGCTTCGGCACGATCTCGATCCGCGAGCTGGCGCGCACCGCACGCGCGCAGGCGGGCGAAGGCGCGGCCACCTGGTTATCGGAACTGGTCTGGCGCGACTTCTATTTCCAGGTGTTGTGGCACCACCCGCGCGTCGCGCGCGAGGCGTTCCAGGCCCGCTACGCCGGCCTGGAATGGCCGAACGACGAGGAACTTTTCGAGGCCTGGTGCGCGGGCCGCACCGGCTATCCGCTGGTGGACGCCGCGATGCGCCAGATCAACACCACCGGCTTCATGCACAACCGCCTGCGCATGGTGGTGGCGTCGTTCCTCACCAAGGACCTGCTGGTGGACTGGCGCCGGGGCGAGCGCTACTTCGCACACAACCTCAACGACTTCGATCTCGCGGCCAACAACGGGGGATGGCAATGGGCCGCCTCGACCGGCTGCGATGCCCAGCCCTACTTCCGGATCTTCAACCCGGTGGCCCAGTCGCAGAAGTTCGATCCGGAGGGCAAGTTCATACGGCGCTACCTGCCCGAGCTGGGCAAGGTGCCGGACAAGTTCATCCACGCTCCCTGGACCATGCCGTCTTTCACGCAGCAGGAAGCGGGGTGCCTGATCGGGCGCCACTACCCGGCGCCGATCGTCGACCACGCGGTGCAACGCGTGAAGGCGCTGGCGCTTTTCGGGCGCGCCGGGGCAGCCTAGCGCGCGGGGCGCGCGGCTGCCCGGTTCACGGCCACGACACGCTCGGGCGAGGCGCGGCAATCCGCTCGCACCGGGGCACCCGGCTGTGCCGGCGCGAAGTCGGAATACGTGAGGCCGTGCACCGGTTGCATGCGGCGCACGAACTGCACGTAGGCTTCCGGGCTCTCGCGCAGCTTCGCGCAGTAGCGCTCGTAGAGTTGCGCGTGGAATCCGGCCTCGCCGCGCGGCGTTGCGGCGGATGGTCCAATATTTCGCAGCCGCGAAGCGCCGAGCGCGCCGATTCATTGGCAACGCGATCGCGACGAAACGCGGATTTCGTAACACGAATGGCGCAAACGCGCCGGGTTACTCGGCGATCACCTGGTCGGTTCGGGTGAAGGTCCAGGTGCGCGTGATGTGCAGGATGTCGGTGTCGGCGCGGATCTTGTCGGGGAAACGCTCGAAGGGCGAGGCCAGGCGCACGATGCGGATCGCCGCCTGGTCGAGGACCTTGTGCCCGGACGAGCGGTTGACCTCCACCGCCTCTACCTCCCCGTTGGCCTTGATCGCCACGGTCAGTTGCAGGGAGCCATAGAGGCGCCGGCTCTTGGCCTCCCCGGGATAGTTGAGGTTGCCGATGCGCTCGATTTTCTGGCGCCAGGCGTCCACGTATTGCGCGAAGCGGTATTCCTGCGCCCGGGCGCCGACGAACTTGCGCTTCGGGCGTTCCTGGTAGAGCTGCTGGCTGCGGCGGATCTGCGCCTCGAGGCGCTCGATCTCGAGGCTTTTTTCGATCAGGTCCTTCGCCTCCCCATCACTCGTCGGCAACCCTTTCGGGGCGACCTCGACGGTGGTGACCTGGGCGGTCGACTTCATGCGCGTCATCAGTTCCTTCGCCTCGAGCTCGAGCTGGCGCACGCGGTTTTGCGCCGCCTTCATCTCGCGGCTGGGGTCGCGGTCATCAACCGTCGGGAAGGGGCTCGAGGCGCGCAGCTTCTGGTCGGTGTTCCCGCCGCCGTCCAGGTTCGACTGCGCCAGCGCGTCGGCTTTGTCCGGCCGGGTTGCGCTGCGGGAATTGACCAGCACCACGTCCATCACGTTGTGCGGGGCCTGCGCGCCGGTGATCTTCGGCAGCTTGAAGCCCAGGCCCACGATGGCGATGCCGTGGAACGCAATCGAGGCCACCACCGCCACCTGCATGGAGGCTACGAGACCGAAGCGTTCGAGCAGGAAGTCGGAGAAGGAAACGAGAGCGTCGGGGGTTTCGGGCTGCCTCAACTGCATGGCAGTGTTACGGCTCTCGGGGTCGCGGCGGCATGAATCGGAATTGTAGCGGGTTATTTCCCCGCATAGCGGCAAAGGACGTGGGCTTCCCACGGGTCGACCTCGCCGAAAGCCACTTTCACCCGTTCGCCCGACGCCGCGGAGGGCAGCCCGATGGCGCGGCAGGTGAGCGGCATCCCGTCGATGCGCACCAGTTCGTCGCGCACGATCGCCGCATCCGCGGTCTCGATGCCTTCCTGCTGCAGGTACCTGAGGCACCAGTAGCGCTCCAGGTAGCGCTGGTGCTCGGCATAGGCCTCGTAGGCCGCCTCGAAATCGCGCGCGGCGGCCACCAGGTCCTCGCGCGAATAGGCCGGCTCGTCCCCGCGCAGCAGCGCAACCAGCTGGCGCTGGTTGGCGAGGTCGCAGAAGCGCCGCAGCGGCGAGCTGACCCAGGCGTAGTGGCTCACGCCCAGCCATTCGTGCGCCGCGGGGACCACTTCCATGCGCGTCTTGCCTGCCTTCTGGTTGCGGTAGAGCGCGTCGTAGCCGCGATCGGCGAGCAGTTTTCCCCACGTCGCGTTCACGTGGATCATGAGCTCGGCCACCAGTGTGTCGACCGGTGTTCCGCGCCGGCGCTGCTCGATCGCCACCCGGCCCTCGCTCACGCGGATGTTGTAGTCGGGGCGGTCGGCGCGCTCTTCGGCCGCGCCACGCGCCGTTTTCAGGAACTTCGCGAGTTTCCAGAGGATGAAAAGGTCGTCGCCGTGGGGGCCTTCCACGCGTCCCTGCGCCACCGTCTCCTCGTTGAGCCGCTGGTCGAGCTCGGCCAGGCGCAGGTTGTCGGCGACGGTGATCCAGTCGAGCCGCGATTCGGCGCCGGCGATCTCGAGGCTCGCGGGATCGACGTCGAGGTACAGCGACGCGGCGGGCACGCGGCGCCCGGCGGCGAGTGTTGCTCGCGCAACCGCGCCTTCCGGAAGCATCGTGACCTTGCCGCCGGGAAAATACACGGTGGACAGGCGCTCGCGCGCCACGGCTTCGAGCCCGTGGGTGGTGCCGAAAAAAAGCGCCGGTGCCGCGATGTGGACGCCGATGCGCAGGCGCCCATCGGCCCGGCGCTCCACCGAGAAGGCGTCGTCGATTTCCGTGGTGTCGGCGTCGTCGATCGAAAACGCGTTTGTGGGGCCCTCGGCCAGCTCACCGGGCGCCTGCAGCGGCCCGGTTTCGGGGAAACCCGTTCCGCGGGGGAAATATTCGAAGGCGAAGCGGCGCAGGAAGTAGTCTTCGGGGCCGGAAAGCGCACCGGCCGCGGCGAGCACCTTCGGCGGCGACTGGCCCGCGGCGGTGGCGGCCTGATCCAGCGCGCGCCATTCGAGCGTCATCTTGTCGGGCTTGAAAAGCAGCGTGTCGATGCGCGTGGCGATCGGCTCCGGAAGGCGGCCCGCGGCAATCTCGCCGGCCCAGGCGTCGACCTGTTCCTGCTGCCTGCGTTTCTTCTCCTGCCCTGCGAGCGCGGCCTTGAGGTTGTCGTCCGGGGCCACCTGGTAGCGCCCCTTCCCACGCTTGTAGAAATACATCGGGTTGGCATGCAGCGTGAGCGCAACCGCGGCGGCTTCCTGCGGCGTGGGCGCGCGGCCGAAATATTCACGCGCCATCTCGTCGAAGCCGAACTCTCCCTGGCCACTCGCCTCCCACAGGAAGTTCGGGTCGATCGGCTCCGAGAGCTTCTGCGCCTCGGGCATGAAGGCGGCAAGCGACTGGCCGTCGAAACGCAGCAGGATCGCGGTGGCCTTCACCTTGGAGCGTTTGCCGTGGGCCGCTTCGACCTGCAGCGAGGCGCCCGCCTCCGTGAGGATGGTGCCCACGCGGAACGCGCCGTCCTCCTCGAACAACACCTGCTTCATGATGCGGCCCATTCCACGAGATCCGGGATGCGCTCCGGGAAGCTCACGAGCGAATGGTCGCCACCCTGGACGACGTCGTGCAGCGCGCCGGCATAGAAGGCCACCGCCTCGCGGTAGTCGAGCACGTCGTCGCCGGTTTCGACGAAGAGCCAGTAGCGCCCGGGCCGGGTGATCGCGGGAAGGTCCATGGCGCGCAGGTCGTCGACATGGTCCTGCGTGAGCACAAACGCCTCGCCGGTGTACAGGTTGGTCTGCGCGCCGAGGTATTTGTGGAAATGAACATGCGGGTGCACCGCGGGATTCAGCAGCGCCGCGCGACAGCCCAGGCGTTCGGCCAGCACGGTGGCGTAGAAACCACCGAGCGAGCTGCCTACCAGCGTGAGGTCGCGCACATCGACGCCATCACACGCCGCCGCCGCCGCCTCGATGGCCCGCGCCGGGCGGTGGTGCAGCTGCGGGACGCGATATCCGGCCCGCGGGGCCGAGCCGCGGATGTAGTCGCCCAGCATCACCGCCTTGCGCGAAAGCGGCGAGCTGATGAAGCCATGCAGGTAGACGATGGTTTTCAGAGCGAGATCCGTCCGCCGCCCAGCTCGACGACATTGCCGCCCACATGGATCGAGCCGTGTGTCACGTCGAGGTACAGCGTCGACGGCCGCTTGATCACCTCGCCCTGCGAGACGACACGCGCCACGTCGGCCTTCGGGCGGATCACGGTGTACCAGCCGCCGAGGTTGGCGCAGGCCGAGCCGGTAGCGGGGTCTTCGAGGATCGCGGAGCCATTGGGGAAGAAGAAGCGCGCTTCGACGGTGCCCGCCGCGTCGCCGGCATCGTGGAACACGTAGGCCATGCTGTTGCCGTCCACGCTTTTCAGGCGCGAGAACGCGTCGGCTTGCGGGCGGGCGCGACGCACCGCATCGGCGCTCGTGAGCGGGACGATGAGCTGCTCCTTGCCGGCGCTGACCCAGAGCGGGTATTCAGCCATGTCGCGCCCCTCCAGGCCGAGGATCTGCGCGAGATCCCGGCGGTGCATCTCGAAGGCGCGCGCGGCCGGCTGCATCGCCTGGAGCGTCCAGCGGTCACCCTTCGCGTTCACCGGGATGACCCCCGCCTTCATCTCGAGGGCCACCGCGTCGCCGCCGCCCTTGAGCGCGCGCACCACATGCGCGGTCCCGAGCGTGGGGTGCCCGGCGAAAGGCATTTCATAAGACGGCGTGAAGATGCGCACGCGCGCCGTCGCCTTGTCCGTCGGCAGGATGAAGGTGGTCTCCGACAGGTTGAACTGGCGCGCCAGGTCCTGCATGGTGTCGCCGGAAATGCCGCTGCCGTCCTCGAACACACACAACGGATTGCCCGTGAGGCGCCCTTCGCGGGCGAAGACGTTGAGGATGCGGTAGGCGTATTCGGTCATGGCTTTCCTTCAGTCTGCGCAAGCAGTGCGGCGCTGTTGCCGGCGCGCAAGCGGTCGAGCAGCTTCCGGTGCACGCCGCCGAAGCCGCCGTTGGACATCACCAGCACGTGGTCGCCGGGCTTGAGCGTACGCGCCAGCAGCTCCACCATCGGCCCGAGGCTGCGGTGCGTCGTCGCCCGGGTGCCGAGCGCGGCCAGCGCCTGGGCCGGGTCCCAGCCGAGGTCGCTCGCATAGCAATGGACCACGTCGGCATCCACGAAGCTCGCGGCCATGCGGCCCTGCATGGTGCCGAGCTTCATGGTATTGGAGCGCGGCTCGAACACCGCGACGATGCGCGCCTTGCCCACGCGCCGGCGCAAACCCGCGATGGTGGTTTCGAAGGCCGTGGGGTGGTGCGCGAAGTCGTCGTACACGGTGATGCCGTCCACGGTGCCGAGCACTTCCATGCGCCGCTTCACGCCCTCGAAACGCGACAGGAACGCGATGCCCGCGGCCACCGGCACGCCCACGTGGCGCGCGGCGGCGAGCGCCGCCAGGGCGTTCTGCCGGTTGTGTTCACCCATGAGTGGCCAGCGCACCGTCCCCTGCGGCTCGCCGCCGAGAAGGATGTCGAACGAGTCGTCGGCATGGATCTCGCCCACGCTCCACGCCTGGCCGGCGCCGAAGCGCTCCACCGGGGTCCAGCAGCCGCGCGCCAGCACGCGTTCGAGCGAGGCCTGCTCGCCGTTGACCACCAGCAGGCCCTGCGACGGGACGGTACGCACCAGGTGGTGGAACTGGGTCTCGATCGCGGCGAGGTCGGGAAAGATGTCGGCGTGGTCGTATTCGAGGTTCGCAAGCACCGCGGTGCGCGGCCGGTACCAGACGAACTTCGAGCGTTTGTCGAAAAACGCGGTGTCGTATTCGTCGGCCTCGATCACGAAGAAGTTGCTGGCGCTGTCGCGCGCGGTGACGTCGAAATTGCGCGCCACGCCGCCGATCAGGAAACCCGGCGCGAGGCCCGCGGCCTCGAGGATCCACGCGAGCATCGACGCGGTGGTGCTCTTGCCGTGGGTGCCGGCCACCGCGAGGACCCACTTGTCCCCCAGCACGTGGTCCGCGAGCCACTGGGGGCCGCTCGCGTAGGCGAAGCCCTGGTCCAGGATCGCCTCGATCACCGGCTTGCCGCGGGTCATGGCGTTGCCGACCACGTAGAGGTCGGCCTTGTACCTGGCGAGCTGCTGCGCGTCGTAGCCTTCGTGCAGCTCGATGCCGAGCGCGCGCAGCTGGTCGCTCATGGGCGGGTAGACCTGCGCGTCGCATCCGGTGACGGTATGGCCGCGCTCACGCGCGATCTTGGCCAGCCCGCCCATGAAGGTGCCGCAGATGCCGAGGATGTGGAGGTGCATTTGATGGGGGCCCGCCCCGGGAATCGTCTACCCGGGGAGAGGCAATCCAGTCCTATCTGAAGATGAAATAGACCGCGCCGAGCAGGCACAACGCCGCCCAGACGTAGTCAAGCTTGAAGGGCTGGTCCATGTACAGCATCGCGAACGGGACGAAAATCACGAGCGTGATGACTTCCTGGAGGATCTTGAGTTGCGCAAGCAAGATGCCGCCGGCGAAACCGATGCGGTTGGCGGGCACCTGCAGGGAGGTCATGGGGATTTCGCGGTCCGGGCGTCGAGCGGCGGGGCTCACGCCGGCCCGGACGCCCTGCAAAGTCGATGCGAAATTGTACGTTAAACTGATCCTCCCGCCCCGCCTGAAAGCGGCAACTCGCATGGTCCCCCACCTCACCACATCGTTGACCGGCCCCCTGCAGGAGCTCGAGCGCCAGGTGCTCGCGCAGCGCCCGCAAATCGAGCGCTGGTTGCGCACCCAGTGGCTGGAGCACGAGGCGCCGTTCTACACCTCGGTGGACCTGCGCAACAGCGGCTTCAAGCTGGCGCCGGTGGACACGAACCTCTTTCCGGGCGGCTTCAACAACCTGAATCCGGACTTCCTGCCGCTGTGTGTGCACGCGGCCATGTCCGCGATCCAGAAGATCTGCCCGGACGCTTGCGGCGTGATGCTGGTGCCCGAAAACCACACCCGCAACCTGCACTACCTGCAGAACGTCGCCGTGCTCAAGCGCATCCTCGAGGGCGCCGGGCTCACCGTGCGCATCGGCAGCCTGATCCCCGGGCTGAAGGAGCCGGTGGCGGTCGAGACCGCGCAGGGCGACAGGCTGCTGCTGGAGCCGGTCCAGCGCCGCGGCAATCGGGTCGGCGTCGAAGGCTTCGATCCGTGCGCGGTGCTGCTCAACAACGACCTCTCGGCCGGCATTCCCGCCATCTTCCGCGGCATCGAACAGCCGGTGCTGCCCCCGCTCATCGCCGGGTGGGCGACGCGGCGCAAGTCCCACCATTTCCACGCCTACGACCGCGTGGCCGAAGAATTCGCCCGGCTGGTGGGCATCGACCCCTGGGTGATCAACCCGGCCTTCAGCCAGTGCGGCAAGGTGAACTTCGCCGACAAGGAAGGCGAGGACTGCCTGGCCGCGAACGTGGAATTCGTCCTCGGCGAGATCCGCGAGAAATACGCCCATTACGGCATCACGGAGCAGCCGTTCGTGATCGTGAAGGCGGACGCGGGCACCTACGGCATGGGCATCATGACGGTGAAAGGCGTCGACGACGTGCGCAACCTCAACCGCAAGACGCGCAACAAGATGTCGACCATCAAGGACAGCCGGCCGGTGAGCGAAGTCATCATCCAGGAAGGCGTCTACACGTTCGAAAACGTCGACGGCGCGGTTGCCGAACCCGTCGTCTACATGGTCGACCAGTTCGTGGTCGGCGGTTTCTACCGCGTGCACACCGAGCGCGGCGTCGACGAGAACCTCAATTCACCGGGCGCGAAGTTCGTGCCGCTCGCCTTCGAGACCGATTGCCACACGCCCGATTGCGGCGCCCAGCCGGGCGACCCGCCCAACCGCTTCTATACCTACGGGGTCGTGGCGCGCCTGGCGATGCTCGCCGCCGCCGTCGAGGTCGAAGAGCTTGTCGAGCGCGACAACGCCCCGGAGGCCCGGGCGGCCAACGCATGAAGTTCGCGTTTGTGGTGGACCCGCTGGACCAGCTCAAGGCCTGCAAGGATTCCACGATCGCGATGATGCGCGCGGCCGCCGGGCGCGGGCACTCCGTGTTCGCGCTCGAGGCCCGCGAGATCTTCGTGCGCGAAGGCTCGGTGCGCAGCCGCGTGCGCGCCCTCGAGGTTTCCGGCGACGACGACAGCTGGTATCGCGTCACCGGCGAAGCCGAAGCGCGCCTGGCGGATTTCGACTGCGTGATGATGCGCAAGGACCCGCCCTTCGACCAGGAGTACTACTACTCCACGCTGCTGCTCGAGCGCGCGCAAGGCGAAGGCGCGCATGTCTTCAACAATCCGCGCGCGTTGCGCGACTGGAACGAAAAACTCGCGATCCTGCGTTTTCCCGCGCTCGCCCCGCCCACGCTGGTGGCGAGCGACATGCCCACGGTGCATGCGTTCATCGACCAGCACGGCGACGCCATCGTGAAGAAACTCGACGGCATGGGCGGCACGATGATCTTCCGCGTGGGCGCCACCGACCCGAACCGCAACGTGATCGTCGAGACGCTGACCGACAACGGCCGGCGCACGATCATGGCGCAGCGCTACATCCCGCAGATCGCGCAGGGCGACAAGCGCGTACTGGTGATCGACGGCGAGCCTTTCCCCTACTGCCTCGCGCGCATCCCCAAGGCGGGCGAGACGCGCGGCAACCTCGCCGCCGGCGGGCGCGGCGTGGCGCAGCCGATCTCGCAGCGCGATCGCGAGATCGCCACCCAGGTCGGCGTGGAGCTGGTGAAGGCGGGCATCGTCTTCGCCGGGCTCGACATCATCGGCGACTGGCTCACCGAGGTGAACGTCACCAGCCCCACCTGCATCGTCGAGATCGAGGAGCAGGCGGGCGGGGATGCCGCCGAGGTGCTGATGGATGCGCTGGGCGCCTAGCTAGAAGGGCCCGTGGGCGTCGACGCGGTCGATGATCCGCGCCTTCTGCGCATCGTCCAGGGGCTTGCGCCACATCACCATGAGGTGTGGCAGACCCGTGTCGACATAACCGGTGCGAAGGTCGGCAGCACGCGCGCGCGATTCTCCCACGTGGCCGAAGGACGCTAGGCTGTCTCCAAGCATCGCCACGCTGTCGCGCGTCACGATCGTGGCCAGGCCGCCCTGTTCGCGCACCTGCGCGAACAGCGGGCGCGGCATGCGGCGATACGCGCGTTCGTCCACGCACATGCCACCACCGAGGTGCACGTCGCCGTAGGGTGTCTGGTGGACGTACGCGACCACCGCCAATTCGCCCGTGCCCGCGGGCGGTGAATAGACCAGCACGAAATGCCGCGGGTAGTCCGGAATCCCGTGTCCGAAGCAACGCTTGAAGAGATCGCCGGCGAGCACGCGGGCATCGTTCACTTCCCAGGTACGCAGGCAATCGCGCCAACCCGGCTGCGTCGCCGCGTCCGGCTCATCGGCAACCGCGCGGGGCGAAGCCGGCAGGCACCCCGCGGCCCCGAGAAGCCGCTCGAGCTGCGCGGGAGACTTCCAGTGCGAACCCGAGACGTAGCGCGGAATGCTCCAGCGTGAAGACGATGCGTTGACCGGCGCCGGGTCGGTCGAAAACGCCGCGTATACGCCGTGATCGGCCATGTGGTTCGGCAGGTAATCGCCCGCGAGGTAATCGTTCGGCACGCCATAGGGGTACGCAAACAGGACCTCGCCCTCGCGCCCGCGCAGCCGCCGCAGCGCGATGGAGGCCTGGGCAATCTGCGCGTCCGCGTCGTGCTTCGTGCGCAGGTCGAAGGCACCGCGCGGCGAGCTGGCCACGGTGCGCGCCAGCGAATCGTGGTTGTGGTCCCAGCCGTGGCTTTCCACGGCGAGCAGTCCTTCGGCTTCGGCCTGTGGCCACCAGCCATCGTTCCACCATCCGCAGCCGATCATGCAGGTGCGATCGAGCTCCTCGCGCGCGGCCGGCGAGACGATTGCAAACGAGGTCGCGTGCAGGCGCGGCTGGGCGCCGGCGCCATGGCGGGCGCGGAAGTCGCGCAGGATGCCCGCCATGGCGCGCTGTGGTCCCTGCGCGGGATGCGGGAGGTCGTGGAAATCGAAGTCGGAGCCGTCGTCGAAGGTGAGGCCCACGCAGCCCCGCAATTGCGCCAGCCGGCCTTCGACCAGCGCGCGCGCGATCTCCATCACCGGCACCACGCGCAAGCCCATGCGATGGATCGTTTCCAGGTCTTCGCGGAAGGCGACGTGTTCGTTGCGCGCGTAGTCCGGGCCGGCCACGTTCATGGAATGCCAGGTGAGCACCGGCACGCGCACGGGGGCATTCATCAAGGTCGCGGGGCTAGAAAATGGTGATGCGATCGAAGTCGCTGCCGCGGTCCAGGATCTCGTAGACGGTGCTTTCCTTGATCTCGCCATCCCACAACGCGATGCCCCGGCCACGCTGGGCGACGCGATTGCCGACCACGATGGAGGCCGGGATCTTGATTCGCTCCAGCGCCGGAAGCCGGAAGCCCACGCCCCACTTCGCGGTGTCGCGATTGCGCGAATCGGCCGCGCGGACGGGAACTGGTTCGGGCCGCCCGGGGAAAAGCGTGATGGTCGCAACCAGCTTGCCGTCGGTTTCCTGGGCCAGGGCACTCACGCGCCCGAGGAAAAACGGCGCGGTGTCGCCGATCCTCATGGCGACCAGCCTGCCGATGGCGACGGCCTTGGAGGATGTCGACGGGCGCTGCAGGCGCCAGGCGCCCATCATCTCGTCGATCACCGGCCAGTTCTCGACCGAGAAGTTGAAATCCGACACCATCATCGACTGGGTGCGCTCGGTGACGCGGCCGAAGACCTCGATGTCCTGCTTTTCCTGGCGCGTCATCTCGCGCTTCTTGTCGGGCTGCTCGAAAGCCTTGCCGCCGGTCACGAAGAAGTGGATCTCGTTCAGGCCGAACACCAGGCCCACGGACTTTTCGTTCGGGATCTTGGCGGGCGGACGCGGCGGCGAGCCTTCGCACCAGAGCTTGTGCAGCCGCAGCAGCAGTTCGAGCGCATCGCCGGCGGCAAAATCCTGGGGCAGGCCGAGGGCGGACGGGTCTTCGTCCTTCTGCAGGCCGAAGATGCGCCGGCGCATGCTCTTGGACAACGCATCGACATCCAGCAGGCGGTGGTTGTCGCGCAGATCCGCGGCGGGCAGCGGGCGCGCGCCGATCGGCCGGGTGAGGTCGACGGCGAGCGGCAGCTGTGCGGGGCCGCCTTCCACCGGCGTGGCGCGCACCTGGACCTTGCGCACCCACATGCGCAGCAGCTTTTCCATGAACTCCATCTGCGGGGCGGTGAGCTCCGAAAGGTATGCGGCCTGGGCCAGCACCACCTGCGCGTAGGCTTCGGAAACGCTCGACAGGCCGTCGTCGCTTTCCAGCGAGTCCTTGACCCGCTCGTCGGCCAGGCCCGCGCTTTCCGCGGCCAGGTAGTCGCCGTGCAGGCGGGTCCACAGTTCCGGGTCGAAACGGCGGTAGACCACCGCGTGGAAGATCATTTCCGCGCCGACGTAGCGCACGATGCGCTGCATCACCAGCGCGGCGTGGCCGGCGATTTCGCCTTCGCCCGTCCGCGCCGCCTCGAGCGCCTTGCGGTAGCCGGCTTCCATCCGTTCCAGCAGGGCGCGGCCGGTGCGCCAGGCATCGCTGTCGTTGGCCGACAGCGGCAGCGTCTTGCCGAAATAACGCGCGCGCTGTTCGCCCTGGAGGAAAGCGATCTTGTCGCGCATGAGCTCGAGGCACTTCAGGCGGCCGAGGGCATCGAATTCGACCTCGCCCAGCCCCTTGAGCGCCTCCAGCACCAGCGACTGGGCCTGGGGGATGTTGGTGAGCGGCAGGGCATTGAGCCACTCCTTGCAGCCGCGCGCATCGGCGAAGCCGAGCGCACCGCCGTCGCGAGTTGTCGGGGGCGTGGAGGACATGGCGCTAGCGGCCCAGGCGCGCGACGATGGCCGCGGAGATGGCGCCCGCGGCGGCTTCGCGCCGCGCGGACGGTTGCGATTCGCGCCGCGGGGCGCACCAGATCGGCCCCGGGTAATGCCGGTCGTCGGCAAAGCGGGGCACCACATGCCAGTGCAGGTGCGGGGTCATGTTTCCCAAACTCGCGAGGTTCATCTTTTCCGCCCGCATGGTTTCGCGAATCGCTTCCTCGACGGCGAAAACCACCGCCATGAATTCGTCCCGTTCGGCGCGCGGCAGATCCGTCATCTCCGTCGCATGGCGCCTGAGGATCACGCGGCAGTAGCCGGGGTAATCCGGCTCGTCCACGCGCACCACGCGGCACAGGTCATTCTGCCAGAGCACCGCCCCCCCGGGACTGTTGCAAAGCTCACAGCCAGCCTGCGCCTGATTCATGGATTGGGTTGTCGCCGGGAGCACATTCGCCTATTAGAGCAAAACGCGCTCGATCCCGCCCCGGTTGGCCTTGTCGACGAATTCGCGCATCCAGTCCTTTCCAAGCAGGTGGCGCGCCATCTCCACCACGATGTAGTCGGCGCTGGTGCCCGAATCGTCGTCGTAGCGGCTCAGGCCCTGCAGGCACGACGGGCAGGCGGTGAGGATCTTGACCTGCCCCTCGAAGCCGTCCGCCCGCACCTTGCCGGCGCCCTTGCGCATCTCCTCTTCCTTGCGGAAACGCGCCTGCGTGGCGATGTCCGGGCGGGTGGCCGCGAAGGTGCCGGATTCCCCGCAGCAACGCTCGTTGAGGGCCACCTCCTGGCCCATCAGGGTGTTGACCACCTTGAGCGGCTTGTAGGTCTTCATCGGCGTGTGGCAGGGATCGTGGTACATGTAGCGCACCCCCTCGACGGCGGCGAGCGCGACGTTTTTTTCCATCAAATACTCGTGGATGTCGAGCAGCCGGCAACCGGGAAAGATCTTGTCGAATTCGTACTTCTGCAGCTGGTCCATGCAGGTGCCGCAGGACACCACCACGGTCTTGATGTCGAGGTAGTTGAGCGTGTTGGCCACGCGGTGGAACAACACGCGGTTCTGCACCGTGATCTGTTCGCCCCTGGCGCCCTGCCCGGCCGAAGTCTGCGGATAGCCGCAGCAGAGATAGCCCGGGGGCAACACGCACTGGCTGCCCACGTGATAAAGCAGCGCCTGGGTGGCCAGGCCCACCTGGCCGAAGAGGCGCTCGCTGCCGCAACCGGGGAAATAGAACACGGCTTCGGATTCGTCGGTCATCTTCGCCGCGTCGCGGATGATCGGGATGGTGGCCGCGTCCTCGATGTCGAGCAGCGCGCGCGCGGTTTTCTTCGGCAATCCGCCGGGCATCGGCTTGTTGATGAAGTGGATCACCTGCGCCTTGAGCGTGGGTTTGCCGACGGTGGCCGGCGGCCTCTTCACCTGGCTCTGCACGAACGGCGTGCGGCCCCAGAGCTTGTTGGCCAGGCGCTGCGCGCGGAAGCCGAAGTCGATCATCACCGCCTTGATCAGCTTGATCCTGGTGGGATCGGTGGCGTTGAGGAACTGGAGCGCCGCCCAGGTGCCCAGGCTGGGCCTGCGCTTGCGCAGGCGCGAAAGCAGGTTACGCATCGCGATCGAGACGTCGCCGAAATCGATGTCGACGGGGCACGGCGATTCACACTTGTGGCAGACGGTGCAGTGGTCGGCCACGTCGCCGTATTCGTCGAAATGGCGGATGGAGACGCCGCGGCGCGTCTGCTCCTCGTAGAGGAAGGCTTCGGTGAGGAGCGAGGTCGCCAGGATCTTGTTGCGCGGGCTGTACAGAAGGTTCGCCCGTGGCACGTGCGTGGTGCACACCGGCTTGCACTTGCCGCAGCGCAGGCAGTCCTTGAACATGTCGGCGATCGCGCCGATCTCGTTCTGCTCGAGGATCAGCGACTCGTGCCCGATGAGTGCGAAGGACGGCGTATAGGCGCGCGTGAGGTCCGCGCCCGCCAGCAGCTTGCCGCGGTTGAAGTGGCCCCCGGGATCGACGCGGCGCTTGTAGTCGGCGAAGGGCGCGAGCTCCTCCGGCGTGAGGTATTCCATCTTGGTCAGGCCGATGCCGTGTTCGCCCGAGATCACCCCGCCCAGGTCGCGCGCGAATTGCATGATGCGTGCCACCGCGGCATTGGCCTCGTGCAGCATCTCGTAGTTGTCGGAGTTGACCGGGATGTTGGTGTGCACGTTGCCGTCGCCGGCGTGCATGTGGAGCGCGACGAAGACGCGCCCGCGCAGCACCTCGGCATGGATCGCCTCCACCGCCTTCATCACCGGCTCGAAATCGCGGCCGGTGAAGATGTCGCGAATCGGATCGCGCAGCTCCCGCTTCCACGAGATGCGCAGGTTGTGCAGCTGCACGCGCGAGAAAAGGTCCTCGGACGGATCGTTTCCGAGGGCGGCCGGGTCCTGCCCCAGGCCCTCGAGGTCGGTACGCACGCTGGAGGCCAGCCGGTCGAGGTTCGCGAGGATGTAGGACCAGCGGCGCGAGACGCGATCCACCAGCTCCCTGGCCTGGGCCGGGCGCTCGCCGAGGAGCTCGCCGCGGCCGATGGTGTCGAGCGTCTTGTCGTCACCCCACACGGGCAACTCGCCCGAGAGGAATTCCTTCAGCTTCGCGGCCAGCTTGAGCTTGCTCGCGATCGAGAATTCGATGTTGATGCGCTCGATGCCGTCGGTGTAGTCGCCGAGGCGGTTCAAGGGGATGACCACGTCCTCGTTGATCTTGAACGCGTTGGTGTGTTTGGAGATCGCGGCGGTACGCGCGCGGTCGAGCCAGAAGCGCTTGCGCTGCTCCGGGGTGACCGCGATGAAACCCTCGCCGTCGCGCGCGTTGGCGATGCGCACGACGTGCGAAGCGGCTTGCGCCGCCGCATCTTCGTCGTCGCTCACGATGTCGCCCAGCAGGATCATGCGAGGGCGCCCGCGGCTCTTGGCCTTGGTCGCGTAACCCACGGCCTTCACGTAGCGCTCGTCGAGGTGCTCGAGGCCCGCGAGGATCGCCCCGGGGTGTTTGTCGAGGTAATCCTTGATCTCGACGATCGAGGGCACGGCCTTTTTCACGTCGCCGAAGAATTCCAGGCACACGGTGCGCACGTGTTTCGGCATGCGGTGCAGGATGAAGGTGGCCGAGGTGATGAGGCCGTCGCAGCCTTCCTTCTGCACGCCCGGCAGGCCCGCCAGGAACTTGTCGGTGACGTCCTTGCCGAGGCCTTCCTTGCGAAGGCGCCTGCCTTCGACCTCCAGCAGCTCTTCGCTCTTGAGCGTCTTGCCGTCGGCGCCAAAGCGGCGCAGGCGGAAGCGCGCAAGCGGCGCATCGTGGATGCGGCCGCGGTTGTGGTCGAGGCGTTCGACCTCCAGCCATTCGGCGTCGGGCGTGACCATCCGCCAGGAGGCGAGGTTGTCGAGGGCCGTGCCCCAGAGCACGGCTTTCTTGCCGCCGGCGTTCATGGCGACGTTGCCGCCGATGCACGACGCGTCGGCGGAGGTGGGATCGACGGCAAACACCAGGCCCGAGGCCTCGGCGGCTTCCATCACGCGCCTGGTGACGACGCCCGCGCCGCAGCGAATGACCGGGCAAGGCTCGGCGAGCCCCGGCAGCAGGCGCTCCTCGATCGACGAGAGGTCCTCGAGCTTCTCGGTGTTCAGGACGGCCGAGAGGCGGTCGAGTGGTATCGCCCCGCCGGTGTAGCCGGTGCCACCGCCGCGCGGGATCACGGTGAGCCCGAGCTCGATCAGCGCGCCGACAATCGCGGCGCATTCATCCTCGGTGTCCGGGTTCACGACAACAAACGGGTATTCGACGCGCCAGTCGGTCGCGTCCGTGACGTGCGACACACGCGCCATGCCGTCGAACTGGATGTTGTCCCTGCGCGTGATCGATCCCAGCCGGCGCACCACCTTGCGGCGCAGCGTGCGCGTTTCCTCGAACTCGCTTGCGAAATCGTCGACCGCCTTGTGCGCGGCCACCAGCAGGCTGCCCACCATGGAATCGCGCCCGGCGTCACCCTTGTCGCCGCGGCGCTTCTGGATCTCGCTTACGCGATGGCGCATCGCCTCGACCAGCAGGCGAAGGCGTTTCGGGCTGTCGAGCAGGTCGTCCTGCAGGTACGGGTTGCGGCGCACCGCCCAGATGTCGCCCAGCACCTCGTAGAGCATGCGGGCGGAGCGGCCGGTGACACGTTGCTCGCGCAGCTCGTCGAGCGCATGCCAGGCCTGCTCGCCCAGCAGGCGGATCACGATCTCGCGGTCCGAGAACGACGTGTAGTTGTAGGGGATTTCGCGCAGTCGGGAGGTCATTGGGGGTTCGATGCCGCGGAAGGCGGGGAGTTGCGGCAAGCCGGAAATCTTACCGCAGTGCAGCAATGCTCCCGGTAGACCGGCTCAGAAGAGCGCCACCGCCTGGGCCACCGCCAGGTAGCGCAGCAGCTTGCCCACCATCATCGCCAGCGCCGCCGCCCAAAGCGGCACGCGCAACCACCCGGCGGCCGCGCACAAGGCGTCTCCCACGATCGGGACCCACGACAACAGCAGCGATGCCGCGCCGTAGCGCCGCACCGCCGCCACGATGCGAGGCGACGGGAGCGTGCGCGCGGGCAGGAGCCGGCCGATGCCGTAGGTGGTGAGGCCGCCGAGCGTGTTTGCGATGGTGGCGATGGCGATGGCGAGTGCGATGCGCTCCGGCGCCGCCTTCAGCACCGCGACCAGGACCACTTCGGAGTTCGCCGGCAGCACCGTGGCCGAGAGGAAAGCCGCCGCAAACAGCGCCGCCAGCCCGGTATCGCCGCTCCAGTCGAACATGCATCGAGTGTAGCAATCGACTGGTGTACGCTTCCAGATCCATGTCGAACACACCGTCTCGCATCCGCATCGCCACGCGCGAAAGCAAACTCGCCCTGGTCCAGACCCACTTTGTCGCCGCCGGGCTACGCGCCGCGCATCCCGGCCTCGAGGTCGACCTGGTGCCCATGACCACGAAGGGCGACCGCATCCTGGACCGGCCGCTTGCGCAGGTTGGTGGCAAGGGCCTTTTCATCAAGGAGCTCGAGGTCGCCCTCGACGAGGGCCGCGCCGACATCGCCGTGCACTCGATGAAGGATGTGCCGATGGTGCTGCCAGGGCAATTTTCACTCACCACCTTCGGCGCGCGCGAAGTCGCGCTCGACGCCTTCGTCTGCAACCATCACGAAAGCCTCGCTGCGCTGCCCGCGGGAAGCCGTGTCGGCACCTCGAGCCTGCGCCGCGAATGCCAGTTGCGGCGCGCCCACCCGCGGCTCGAATTCGTGCCGCTGCGCGGCAACGTCAACACGCGCCTGGCGAAGCTGGATGCCGGCGAATACGAGGCCATCATCCTTGCCGCGGCGGGCCTGCGCCGGCTCGGTTTCGAGGACCGCATCCGCGCCACCATCAACGATTCGATTCCCGCCATCGGCCAGGGCATCCTCGCGATCGAGTTCGCGGGCGGGCGGGCGGACCTGGCAGCCGTGCTGGCGCCGTTCGAGCAGCCGCAAACCGCGCAGGCCGCCCGCGCCGAACGTGCCGTGGGCCTGGTGGTGGAGGGCAGCTGCGAGGTGCCGCTGGGTGCGTTCGCGCGGGTGGACGGCGCCCGCGTCACTCTCGATGCGTTCCTCGGCTTGCCCGACGGCACCCTCTACGTGCGCGAGGGCATCGAGGGCGACGCCGCGGCCGCCGAGGCATTGGGCACCGAGCTCGGGCAACGCCTGCTGGAAGGCGGCGGGCGCGAGATCCTGCGCCTGCTCGCGCAGCCCCGGCGTGGGGGACAGGTCGCGTGAATTCAGGTCGCCTTGCGGGCGTGGGCGTGATCATCACCCGTCCGCGAGAGCCCGCCGAGGCGCTGGCGGGCGCCCTCGAAAGCGAAGGCGCGCACACGTTTGTCTTTCCCACGCTCGCAATCGAGGGCATCGCGCCCTCGGCGCAACTGGCTGCGGCCCTCGAGGCGCTGCCCCATGCGGCGCTGGCCATTTTCGTCAGCGCCCACGCGGTGGAAAGGGGCCTGGCCGCGGTGCGCAGGCAAGGCGCGTGGCCGGCCGGGGTGCGTGTCGCGGCCGTTGGAGAGGCCACCGCCGAAGCGCTGCGCCAATCGGGCTTTGCGAGCGTGATCTCGCCGCGCGACCGCCATGACAGCGAGGCCCTCCTGGGTTTACCCGAATTGCAGGAGGTGGATGGCGCGGATATCGTG